>Ga0189278_10022_pt1 | contig 305762 bp, 273 predicted proteins | sample N26A9minimetaG_FD_130326 | JGI IMG/M metagenome (GOLD analysis project Ga0189278, IMG submission 130326) | Marine microbial communities from the Costa Rica Dome - N26 A9 mini metaG | ecosystem: Environmental > Aquatic > Marine > Oceanic > Photic zone | place: Costa Rica: the Eastern Pacific... | reverse complement strand
GATTTTGCCTCTGCCATCCCGGATGTTCGCTTCCAATGATCACATTGCTGCGCTCACATCAGGGCGCCAGCGGCAAAATCCGTCTCGCGCGGGTGGGCGACAATGAATGTCAACACGACCTAGTGCTTCGACCATTCCCCGAAACTTTAGTTGACAGTCAGACCGATCACCGCTGCGCAATCGCCGGCCTTGACCAGCCCGGGAAAGTGACGGCTGATCAGAATGCCGGACCGTTTGGCCCTGAGTTCGGTCGGGGCGACACCCGTGCGGTCGACGGGCCAGACCCGCGCCACAAGATCGCCTTTGGCAACCTCGTCGCCCAAATCGACGATGGGCTCGCACAGCCCATCCTCCTCGGAGAAGGTGAAACAATCGCCATCGGGCATATCGAGCTGAACCGTGGGATCAATCTGCATTTCGCCTCGTAATATTCCCGCGTGGATCAGCACGTTGCGCAGCCCTTTCTTGGCGATGCCGATGGTCCTGGCCGTCGCGGTGCCGCCCCCGCCGAGTTCGGTTGTGACCAGCACCTTTCCCATCGCCTCCACAGCGGTATCATACATGCCGACATTGTCGATCTCGAAAAGCTGCACCGAGAAGGGGGCGTTGAAGGCCTGCATTGCGGCCAGGCAGGCGGCCTGCTGGGTCTTGTCTTCGAGGATATGCGCCGCTGCGAAAGGCACGAAATCGAGCGTCTTTCCTCCGGAATGAAAATCCACCACCAGATCGGCCATCGGCAGCAAGCTGCGCTGAAAATAATCGGCGATCTTTTGTGTCGGCGTCCCGTCGGGGCGACCCGGAAAGGCCCGGTTCATATTGCCCATGTCGAGGGGCGAGGTGCGTCGACCTGCGCGAAAGGCCGGATAGTTGAACGCCGGCACAATGATCACCCGGCCTGTGATGTCTTCGGGTTTCAGGGTGACCGTCATCTCTTGCAGGGCGACCGGGCCTTCGTATTCGTCGCCATGGTTGCCGCCGGTCAGCAGCGCGGTCGGGCCATCGCCATTCCTGATCACGGTGATCGGGATCATGATGGACCCCCATGCGCTGTCATCACAGCTGTAAGGCAGCCGCAGAAAGCCGTGGTGAATACCGTCGCGATCAAACGGTATTGTCGGCGCAATCGGGTTTTTCTTCATCGCCTAATCCTTCACGACCATTTTGCGCGGCACATCGGAGAGGCATTCATGGCCTGTCTTTGTGATGCGAATGCTTTCGGTGATTTCAAAGCCCCAGTCCTCCATCCAGAGGCCGGTCATGAAATGCATTGTCATGTTTTCCTGCAGCACCGTCTTGTCGCCCGGACGCAGCGAAAAGGTCCGTTCGCCCCAATCGGGGGGATAGCTGACGCCGATGGGATATCCGGTGCGGTTGTCCTTCTCGATCCCGTATTTCCTGAGCACCTTGAAAAACGCATGGGCGATATCTTCGCAGAGATTGCCTTCCTTGGCCGCCTCCAGCCCTGCTTCCATGCCTTCGAGCACCGCTTTCTCCGCATCCAGGAAAGTCTGTGTCGGCTTGCCCAGAAAGACCGTGCGTGACAGCGGGCAATGGTAGCGGTGGTAGGCGCCTGCAATTTCAAAGAAGGTGCCTTCGCCGGATTTCATCGGCGCGTCATCCCATGTCAGATGCGGTGCGGCGGCATCCGAGCCGGAGGGCAGGAGCGGCACAATCGCCGGATAATCGCCACCGCCGCCGATTTCCGGGTCAAAGCGCAGGCCCGCGTCATAGATATCTGCCACCAGGTCGCATTTGCGGATGCCCGGTTCGACCTTGTCGAAGATACGCTGATGCATGCGGCCCACGATGCGCCCCGCGATGCGCATGTAGTCAAGCTCGGTCTCGGATTTCACGGCGCGCTGCCAGTTGACCAGCGCTGTGGCATCGGCAAAGCGTGCGTCGGGCAGGTGGGTCTGAAGCGACGCAAAGGCCGCGGCCGAGAACCAGTAATTGTCCATCTCGACGCCAATTGTGCCCTTTGCCAGCCTGCGGTCGGCCAATTGCGCCGAGAGATAATCCATCGGGTGCCGTTCTGTCGATTGGACGTATTGGTCGGGGTAGCCGATGATGTTGGCGGGATCCATGAAACAGGTTCTGAGCGCGCCATTGGCATCCTGCCCGCGCCCATACCAGATCGGTTCTCCCTCCAGCCCCAGTACCACGCATTGATGCACGTAAAAGGACCAGCCATCATAGCCCGTCAGCCAGTTCATGTTGCTGGGGTCGGAGATGATCAGCAGGTCAAGGCCGCGCTGTTGCATGGCCTGGCGTGTCTTGACGATGCGCGCGTTGAATTCATCGCGGGAGAAATGGAGTTTTGGCGTTGGCATGATTGTATCCCGTCTAGCTGCTGAAGGTGGCACCCTTGCCAGCGGCCTGAGCACGTTGGCGGGCAAGAGTGGCAATGGCGGTGTCCTGAACGCCAGTGCCGGTGAGATCGGCGATGATGATATCGGCATCGGAGCGGCGACCCGGCGCCTTGCCCGCTGTGATATCGCCCAGTTCCGGAAATCTGCGATCGGCGGGTATCACGCCCGCCTCAATGGCGGCGCGCAGCTCGCCCTTGACCGCGCATTGCGCCTGCGAGTCAGGGACGTAGAGCGTCGCCCTGGACAGACAGGCCGGCGCCAGTTCGGATTTGTGCTCCTGGTCCGAGCCCATCGCGATAATCAATTGTCCCGGTTGCAGCCAGTCCGCCATGATCAGTGGCTCAGATGACGGCGTGGTGGTCACCACGATATCGGCGGCCTTTACCGCGCCTGCGATGTCCGGGTTGGCGGTGACATCAATCCCCAGCTCGTCTGACAGGCGCGTGGCCATTGCCTTTGCCTTGGCAATGTCGCGGGCCCAGATCACCGCGCTTTTGACCTCGCGCACCAGCAGCAGCGCCTTGAGCTGCAGGGCGGACTGCACCCCCGCACCCAGGATGCAGGCGTGTGCCGCATCCTTTCGCGCAAGATGTCGGGCAGCGACGGCCCCGGCCGCCGCGGTGCGCACATCCGTGAGATAGCCGTTGTCCAGAAGCAGCGCCTCAAGCATTCCGGTCCGGCTGGAGAACAGGACCATGAGCCCGGTGGTGCTGGGAAGGCCCAGTCTGGGGTTGTCGAAGAACCCCGGGCTCATCTTCATGGCAAAGCTGTCGACACCGGGGACATAGGCGGATTTGACACAGACCTCGCCGTTATGGTCGGGGACCATCAGGGTCATGATCGGCGGCATGACAACCTTGCCCCCGGCCAATGTCGTGAAACCCTCCTCGACACAGGTCACCGCATCGTCATCCAGCGGCACCAATTCGCGCAATTCGGCTTCGGTCAGGATCTTGATCTCAGGCATTTTCCACCCCTGCCGCAACATCCACATCTTCTCCGGAGATGATCCGGTGATGCAGGCTCATGTCGATGTTCTGACCGGAGATCAGTGAGACACAGCGCCCCGGCTTGTCGATCTTGCCCGCCAGCAAGGCGGCGATGCCGACGCTGCCTGACCCTTCGATGACCTGGCGTTCCTGCCAATAGGCGTGGCGAATGGCGGCGGCGATTTCGGTTTCCGTGACCAGCACGATCTCATCCACCAGATCGCGGGTTATGGCAAAGGTATGGGCGTTGTCCATCCCGATGCCGCCGCCCAGGGAATCCGCCAGTGTTGCGACTTCTTCCACCATCACCGGTTTCCCGGCGTTCAACGACGCGTGCATCGCCGCACCGCGTTCCATCGAGATGCCGATCACACGGATTGCCGGGTTGGCCGCCTTCATCACCATGGCCACGCCCGAGATCAGCCCGCCCCCGGACAGGGGCACCAGAACACTTTGCAGGTCGGGGGCCTGTTCCAGGATCTCCAGCGCCACGGTGCCTTGCCCTGCGATGATGTCGGGGTGGTCAAAGGGGGGCAGCATGACCATGCCTTCACCCACCAGCCTGTCGACCTCGACCTGCGCGTCGTCCTGGCTGCGCCCGACGATGCGCACCTCGGCGCCCTGCGCCTTGATCCCGTCCACCTTGTTCTGCGGCACCAGTTCGGACATGCAGATGATGCAGCGTGTCCCGGCCTGGGCGGCGGCATAGGCAAGGCCGCGCCCGTGATTGCCGGTCGATACTCCGACAACGCCCCGGGCGCGCTGCGTCTCGCTGAGAGACAGGACCGCATTGGTGGCCCCGCGCAGTTTGAAGCTGCCGGTGATCTGTGTGTTTTCAAGCTTCAGGCGAATGTCGCCGCCCGTTGCAATGCTCAGCGTTTCTGACGCCACGGTCGGCGTCCGCCGTATCGTGCCTGCGATCCTTGCGCGCGCAGCGTAACTTGTCTGAAGTGTTATTCCAGAGCCCATCTTTCCGTCCTGTCTATGATCTACCTGGTGAACAGCGTACCGCCTGAAGGCACGTTATCCGCAATCGCAAGATGCCGCATGCAGCGCCAGATCATCGCCTGATTGGAGGTGATCACCGGCTTGCCCAGGCGGGCTTCGATTTGAGCCACACAATCCAGCGCACGCAGCGCCGTACAAGAGATAAAGACGGCATCAGAGCCCGCGTCGCAGGCGGCGACTGCGGCTTCGATGATGCTGTTCTTTGACAGCCGCGCCATCTCGCGGTCATCAGACAGGCCAAGACAGGTCGCATTGATCACCTCCGGCCCGTGATCGGAGAAATAGCGCACAAGCGTATCGGTCACATCCTGCGTATAGGGTGTAAGCACGCTGATTTTCCTGACCCCCAGGGCAGCAAACGCATCGAAGGCGGCCGAGCTGGGCGTCACGCAGGGCGTGCCCGGTTTCGCGCTGTTCATCGCCGCCGCAACCTGATCGTTCCCCAGAACCACAGAGGCCGCGGTGCACCCATAGACCAGCACGTCCAGCGGTTCATCCGGCAGGATATCTGCCGCCGCCGCCGCCAGAAGCGGGCCGGTCCGCTGCAGGCTTTCATGGGTCGTCGGGTTCTCATAGGGGATGCGGTTGACGTAAACCCCGACATCCCGCCCCTGCATCAGGCGCGCGAAATCCGCTTCTGTCGTGTGGTCCGTGGCCAGCACCACCAGCCCGACCCGTTTTGCAATCGCACGGGCATCCAGCCGGGCCGCCACGGAAGACATCGAAGCCTGGACCCCCAACGTCACGGGACCGCTCACACAACCAGAACCGGGCATTGCGAGAGGCTTGTCACCTTGTGAGAGACACTCCCCAGCAAAAACCCTTCGATTGAGCCCATGCCACGGCTGCCCATGACGATCAGGTCATTTTCGTGTTCCTGCGAAAAGCTGACGATGGTCCGTGCCGTGGGGCCGCCTTTGACGAAGGCCCTGATCTTTGTGCAGCCGCTTTCGCGCGCGATGGCGGCGCCACGCTCGGCGATTTCCTTGGCATGAGCCTTCATGATTTCGTCGACATTGTCGGGCTTTTCGGCATCGGTCACATACATGGAACCCTCCAGCACGGAATGGTGCCGGTGAAGTGTCAGAACTGTCAATTCGGCACCGCAGAGTTTTGCGAGTTCCGCGCCCTTGCGCAACGCGGATTCCGATCCGTCAGACCCGTCGAAGGCAATCAGTATTGATTTGAACATATCCGTGCTCCGTTTACTTGGCGAAGGCGACGTCGCGCAGGAACAGCGCGATCTGCGGGAAGAAGATCATCAAGACCGAGACGCTCAGCAACATGGCCACGAAAGGCGGGGTGCCGCGGATCACGTCCAGATAGGGACGTTTGAAGACCGCAACTGCCGTGAAGATATCGCATCCGAAGGGCGGGGTGGCGGAACCGATGGCGGCCTGCAATGTGATCAGCGTGCCGACAAGGATCGGATCAAGGCCCGTCTTTTCTACCACCGGGGCAAAGATCGGCACAAAGATCAGGATGACCACGATCGGATCGACAAACATGCAGCCGATGAAGAAGGCGATGGCAATGGTGAAGAGCACACCGATCTGCCCCATCTCATCCACCCCGATTGCACCCAGGATCTGTTGCGGGATCTGCGCAAAGGAGAGCACCCAGGCAAAGGCCGCCCCAGCGCCCACGAGGATAAAGACCACGGCGGTGACCATCCCGGTGGACAGGGCCACATGATACAGGTCGGTGACCTTCATCGTGCGGAAGATAAAAGTCTCAAGGACAAAGGCATAGGCCACGCTGATTGCGGCGGCTTCTGTCGGGCTGAAGATGCCGAAAAAGATGCCGCCAATGATCAGAACCGGGAACCCGAGTGGCCATAATGCGCGTCTGACCGATGTGATCCTTTCGCTCCAACTGGCCTTTGGTTCTGTTGGGACGTTGTTAATCTTTGCATAGATCATGCTGTAGATCGAAAACATGAACAGGATCAGCAGGCCGGGGCCAAGCCCGGCGATGAACAGTTCGGGGATCGAGGCCTTGGCCACGACGCCATAGATGATCATCCCGATGCTGGGCGGGATCAGAAAGGCGATGTCGCTAGAGTTGACGATCAGGGCGAGCACGAAGGAATCCTTGTAGCCGCCTTTCAGCATCCGGGGTCTGAGGGGGGTGCCGACGGCCACAACCGTGGCCTGGGTGGAGCCCGACACGGCCCCGAACAAGGCACAGGCCGAGGCGGTGCTGACGGCCAGACCACCCCGGATGTGCCGGATGAAGGCCATTACCATGTCGATCAGCCGCCCGGCCGATTCCCCCCGCGTCATGATGTCGGCGGCGAGGATGAACATCGGCACGGCGATCAGGGAGGAGGGGCGGATGCCGCCCAGCATCTGCTGGATCATGAATTCGGTCTTGTCGATTGTGCCGAAGAGTTCGATCACGCCGATAAACGCCCCGGCGATCAGCGGAACCATCATCGGAAAGCCCAGAAGCAGAAGCACGATCATCACGGAAAACATCACGAGTGCCATTGTCAGACCTCCAATTCCAGTTCCTGCGCATCCGCCTCACGCAGGTCGGTTGCCAGGTAGATTTCAGGTTCCTGAAGATTGCGCAGAAAGGTCAGCGCGTATTGAACGCCCGTCACGAACAGTCCAATCGGCACCCATAGGTAGCTGATATAAATCGGTATCCCGAGCGCCGGATAGACCCGGCCCTTGGCCTGAAGGCTGATGATGTATTGCACCGCATACCAGGCGAGCACCAGCAACAGAACCGCCGTTACCGCGGTGATGATGATGATCAGGATTTTCCTGGCCCGCTCCGGCAGCGCATCGGAGATTGCGGACATCCGGATGTGCCGCCCATGGCGTGCCGCGTAGCCGATCCCGGCAAAGGTCACCAAAAGGATGAAGATACTGTTCAGCTCTTCGGCAAAGATGATGGAATGGTTGAATACGAACCGGCTGATCACATTCGCGATGGTGTTGATTGCCATCAGGATCACGCCGACCGCCATGATGACCCGTTCGAGCGCGGCAATGCCGCCGTCGATGGCATCAATGATACCGGCCAGTCCCGCCCGTTTTTGCGTTGAATCGTTCATTGTTGCTCCCCGTTGGCAGGTGCCGCCTTGGTGGCCCGCGTCGTTCTTGCTTGTCGGGCCTGTCGGTACAGAGGTTGCGGGCCCGGACATCCGGTCTGGGCCCGCAATTGGCCGGTTTCCGGCGCGTGATGCGCCAGGTTTGGCAAATTACTGCTGCGCTGCGACCAGGTCTTTTTTCATTTGCTCAAGGATCTCTGCGCCGCGCTCACCGGCACGTTCCACAAATGCCGCCTCGACCGCCTTTGCGCGTTCCTTGAAGGCAGCGCGTTCTTCCTCGGTCAGCCGGACAATGGTGTAATCGGGGTTGGTTTCCTTGATCTTGGCCAGACCTTTGGCATCCAGCTCGACCGCAACATCCAGGATATAGTCATGCGCCGCCTGGGAGGCGTTCTGGACAAGCTGTTTGTCCTCATCGCTCAACCCGTCATAAAAATCGGCATTGGCCATGACCGCCGTGGTGTACTGACCGTGGCCGGTATAGGTCATCACCTTGGTCAGATTGTCGAGCCCATAGGCCTCGATCCAGATCGCCGGGTTTTCCTGCCCGTCCACCATGTTGGTTTTCAAGGCGCCGATCAGTTCACCCCATGCCATGGCAATCGGCGATGCGCCGAAGGCGGTATAGGTTTCCAGCAGCAGCGGCGAGGTCATGGTGCGGATCTTCATCCCTTCCAGATCCTCGGGCGTGCGGAATTCTTCCATCGTTGTGACCACCTGTTCGCCCTCGGGGAAAACCGCCAGCAGCTCCAGACCCTGTTCACGATAGATGCCGTGGAACATCTCGTTGATGGCAACGCTTTCCTTGAAGAATTTGCGCACCACCTGAGGGTCGGTTGGCTGGATATAGGGCACCAGAAAGGCTTCGGCCTCGGGGATCAGGGCACCGGTGAAGCCCGGTGACTGGTCGATGAATTGAAGCAGACCGGCCTGGGCCTGTTCCATGGCATCGGCGGATTCACCAAGCGAGCCGACCGGATAGATCTGTACCGTGTGGTCGGAATTGGCTTCGATTTCTTCCTTGAATTTGGTGGCATACAATCCCTGCGGATCTGTCAGCCCTTCTTCCATGGCATAGCGCCAGTTGTCAGCATGCGCCGTGCCCGCCATCAGTGCCGCCGCCATCAGCGGCGCGCAGAGGCGCAACGTTTTCCCTGCGAATCCAGTCATACTATTCTCCCAGTTGTTTTATGTTCAGTTTGCGATATCGCATCACTTTCCGAACATTGAACTGTGAGTCAATTTATTTATTGTTGTGGGACAATTTCAGTAGGCGAACTGAGGAAGCGGCTCTCGCGGGCGCGACAGCAGGGAGGCCAGCAGTCTGAGGGCCTGCCGGAAGCGCTCCGTGTCACGAATGCTGCCCAGGGAAACGCGCACGGCGTTTCTGGGTGTGGACCTGGGCGCAAGGAACGGAGATTCTGGTGACACAGCCACATTCAGCTGCCGGGCATGGGAGCTGAAGGAACTCGAATCCCAGTCCGGCGGCAGTTGCAACCACAGATGCAACCCCGAGGGATGACCCTTCCAGTTGAACCTGGAAAGCTCCTGTGATGCGATGCTGTACCGCTTGCCGATTTCCACCCGCTGCCAATCCGCCATCGCCTGCGCCGTGCCGTCCTCTACCCAGCGCGATGCCAGTTCGCAGATCAATGGGGTCGCCATCCAGCCAAAGACCATCAGCCGGGCCGTCAACGCCGGTAACAGGTGGTCCGGCCCGACAACGTAACCTGCGCGCAATCCACTGACCGCGCATTTGGTGAAACTTGTCAGATAGATCGAAAGCTCGGGCGCGAATTGTGAAACCGGCGTCTGGCGATCCGTGGCGACCGGGCCGAACACATCGTTTTCAATGATGTACAGCCCGTGCTGGCGGGCAATATCCGCGATCTGCCTGCGCCGTTCGTCGGGCATCATATGCACATTCGGATTGGCCAGGGATGGCAGCAAATACAAGGCCTTGGGCGAAAATTCAGCGCAGGCTTTCGCCAGTTGATCCGGCAGGATGCCATGTTCATCGGTCTCCAGCCCAATATGGCGATAACCGAAGTAGGCCGCGCTTGAAACCAGCAGGTGATGGGTCACCGTGTCCGACAGGATGACATCGCCGGGGTGCAGGACAGCCGACAGCGCGGCCGACAGGCCATGGGTCACGCCATTTGTCATCAGAACCGACTCCGCGCGGGTTTCGAGCCCGCATGCCGCCAGCCATTTGACACCGGTCTTCCGGTGTTTTTCATGGCCGATATTGGGGCGGGTCGAAAGGTAAAGCGCCGGATCGAGGTTGGTGTGCATTGTCTGCAGGGTCGACCGCATTGCGTCGACATGCATGCGATTGAACAATGGGCGCGATATCGACATGTCAAACAGGTTTTCCGGCTCGGATTCCAGTTTGAAGGGCTGTTCCTCGGATGTTGCTGAATCCATGACATAGCTGCCACGCCCGATTTGACCGTCGATCAGGTTCTGGCGGCGCAGGATGTCATAGGCCTTGCTGACGGTATTGACGCTCAGCTTCAGGTCGTCGGCCAGCTGCCGATGGGTTGGCAGTTTCCGTCCATGCGACAACCTTCCGTCATGGATTGCATCCGCAATGGTCTGGGCAAGGCTGACATGCAGCGGCGATTTGAGCGATTCTCGGGAAGGCAACCAATTTGTCATGCGACAATATTGTTCAATCCCCCCGCGCATACAAGCAGATCATTCGACAGCAACAGGCCCCGGCAGGGTGGATTTGAAACGCGGGGCGGAACACCGGACGCGCGCAAGGAACGCGCCGCGCGTTTTCAGATGGGCCCTGGCACTTGCTTTGTTTCAGGGCGTTCAGCGCCGGTTAACTGCCCTGTGCGAAGTTCACGCTGAAAAAACAGCGGCTGTGCCATGCCAGATTATGATCTTAATTTCTTCGACCTGTCTCAGATGCATACCTCGAACTGGGGTGCTGTTCATTCCCCCGATGGCGGCAGCTGGAATGTGGGAACGGATACGATCTACCTCTATCCGTGGGCGATAATCGACACCGTTTCGGTCACGGATGACGACGGCAGCTTTGCCGATGATGATTTCACGCAATCGCTGACCTACGATTATTTTCCCTTTTGGGCCGGGACGAATGTTCAGAACGAATACATGCTGACGGTCGAGGATGCCCTTGGCAACCAGTATGAGCTGGCTGCCGTCACCGCCGATCACAACAATTTCTTTGTCGAATGGTTTGCCTTTGTAGGTGCCGCGCCGCCCACGGGGGAAAACCTGCTTATCGTGGGGGTTCAGGACAGTGCCAGCATGTCTTACAGCCCGGCCTGTTTTACTCCGGGCGCGATGGTCCGAACAGAGCGGGGCGAGGTTCCGGTTGAGCATTTGCGAGAAAGCGAGATGGTCTGGACGCTCGACCACGGGGCGCAGCCGCTGCGCATGGTGGCAGGTCGTCACCTGAGGTTTTCTGCCGGCCCGCATCCACACAAGCCGATCCTGATCCCGGCGGGAACCATAGGCAGCGGCGGGCGGCTGGTGGTGTCGCCACAGCACCGGCTGTTGCTGCGCTGCGACCGGCGCGGAGAGGTTCTGGTGCCCGCCAAGTCGCTGCTTGCGCTGCGCGGGGTGCGTGTAATGCAGGGGAAACGGGCGGTCCAATATCTGCACCTCGCCTTTGAACGTCATGAAATCATCATGGTCGACGGCGTTCTGACGGAGAGCCTGCATGCGGGGCCGATGGCACTGCGCGGTCTTGCCCCCGCCGCGCAACAAAGACTTCGCCGGATTATTGGCGCCCCTGGCACAAGCCCGCCGGCGCGACCGATGCTGACTGTGCGCGATGGTCGCGCACTCGCAGCGCGCCATGCCGACAGGGGGTTGCCAACCCCGGTCCCCGCGCTGGACCGAAAGGGGGTCCGGGCCTGATGCGATACTGCTTGCGGCGCTTTTTCTACTGTCTGGCAGCATGCAATGTTGAGGGGCAAGCCGGACAGATGCGCATGGCCTGGGATCGGCATGATTTTCATCAGCGCCCCGGCTAGCCGTGGAAATCCGGCACCGCACGCGCGCTTTCGCGCCGGAGCAGCAGATCATCACCGTCATGCTCTCGGCGCGGGGATCCTTTCCGGCAAGGCCCGTCAGGTTGACGATGCCGATTCAACAACGCGCTTCATTCAAGTGACGTGTCAGGGATTGCCCTTAGCACGTTGACAGTGGCACCGAATGTGGTTGCAGCGGGCAACACGCTCTCGCTGAAACGTGCAATGACCAGGCGCTGAGACGGGACCACCAGTACGACCTGGCCGAAGTTCCCGCTTGCGAAATAGGAACCCGCCGGGGCGCCCATCTTGCGTCGCTGCCGGGCGCCGTGGCTCGGCCCGTCATTCACCCAGAAGCCCGCGCCATAACCGCCGTCGGCCAAGGGCGTCGATGTAGTCGAATAGGTCACCCAGCTGTCGGGCAGGATTCTGCGGGAACCGACGGTTCCGTTATCCAGGTAAAGCTGCCCGAACCGCGCCCAGTCCCGCGCTGTCGCATAGATGAAGGCGGCACCCATCGGCGCGCCGGCCTGATCGAATTCCATCACTGCGGAATGCATTCCAACCGGACCAAAAAGCTCGTCTTTTGCAAAGGCGGTGATGTCCCCCGGCCGGCCGCCGATGACGTCGCGAAGGATGCCCGAGAGGATGGCATAGTTACCGTCGGTGTAGGACCAGCGCGTGCCGGGCTCGGCGAATGTTGCAGACGCGGAACGTGCTGCGGTGTCAGCTGACAGGAACAGCATTTGCGAAGCGGGATCGAAGCCTGTGTTCGCAGCGCCGAAGGGCTGACCGCTGGTCTGACGCAGGAGTTGGTCGATGGATACATTGTGCCGTGGGTCTTTGGGATCGGCCCAGAGCCTGACAGGGGCAGGGGTGTGGAGTTCGACCTTGCCGTCCCGGACCAGGATCCCGATCAGGGCGTTCACGACAGATTTGGCGACGGACCAGCTTAACATCGGTGTTTGCTCCGACATTCCCGCCGCATAGCGTTCGGACAGGATCTTGCCATCCTGCAGGATGACAATCGCTTTGACGGCCTGGTCGGTGTCTTGCATCAGGTCATCCAGTGCGCGTTCCAGCATTGGCAGGCCTGAGTGCTGAGGCGTGATTTCCGGCTGCGGATCCTGAAGGGCGGCTTCATTCGGCCGGGGCCGGGTGCTGTCGTTCAGAACCGTGCATCCGCGACCGGATGCATGGGCGGCGACAGACGCCGATCCTCCGAACAGCCGCACCTCAACCTCTTTGGCCTCCTGATCCAAGGCATACTTCAGCCCCGGCGAGACCTGTCGGAGGCCACCGATACGCCGGATGTAGTGCTGAAAAACCTCTTCCGTGTCACGCTCGGCGACAAAGGTCTCACTGCACAGCAGATGAGCCGTCATCGATGTGGCCACCTTCGGCGCCTTGGAGCACCCCACGATCAACACAGAGGCGATCAGCACCAGGGCGGGCAGGGAAATTATGTAACGGGCGGTTTTCATGTCTTGAGAATACGAGGATTGCTCGTATTCTCAACTCGGGTTTCAAGCGGACCAGGACGTACGCGTGAATTGAGGAATTAGCATGCCGGATCAAAGACGTAGGCCAACCCAGGCCCGTTCGCAGGCGACAGTTGCCGCCATTCTTGACGCGGCCACTCGCATTTTGCGAAGGGGTGGCACACAGGAGTTGACCACGAATCGGGTGGCCGAACTGGCGGGCGTGGGCATCGGGTCGCTCTATGGCTATTTTCAGAACAAGGCCGACATCCTTGATGCATTGGCGGAAGGCATCCTCGAAGCCGACGAATTGGCGGTACATGAACTGCTCAATGCCGCCGAACCTGACATCGTTGGGCGGCTTGTCCAGCTTCTGGTGAGACGCCATCGCACTGATCGCGTCGTCCGGCGCATCGTTCTGAGCCATCATGCGGCGCGGGGGCAGCTTCCGGCACATCAGGACCGGGCAATGCAGATGATCCGCCTGGTATCCGAGCATCCTGCGGTTCGGTCGCAACTGAGCGGGCTTGATCCCGCCACGACCTTCGTGGCTGCCTATTCGATCCTGGGCGTGTGCCGGGCTCTGACGACTCTCGAAGCCGACGCGAGCGATGTTAAGGAGATTGAGGTGCGACTGGCGGATCAGATCAGGCTGACGTTGCAGGGACGAGGCCAGCTTCGACCCGCTGAAATGCAACCCCGGACGAAAGCGGAATAGCCACCATTTGTCTTAATGTTGGTACTGCCCGATCAAACCAGCACAGAGCGCCCGGCTGGCACCGCGACGCGTCAGGACCTTCACCGGATCGGGGACGTGCCGCAGTTGTTACCACTCAATATTATGACGAATAAGCATACAATATTGTGACAATATGCCGTAAATTTGCATGACGTTTTCGCGGCATTCGCGCGCAACGCCATATTTTTCGCCGATTTTTTAAGAGCCGCAGGCAGCACAATTGTAACAAATTTGTTCGCCAGGGTGAAAATACATACAATGTCACTTCAATTTGTCGATCCAATTCGATAGGCACAGTTCAGTAGGAGAGCGATAAACAATGCCCTGGACGACTGACATTCTGAAAAGCGGCAAGCCGCGCTATATCGCGATTGCAGATGCCATCGCCCAGAAAATAGCTGATGGAACCCTTGCGATGGGTGACCGGCTGCCGCCGCAGCGCAAGCTGGCAGAGACCTTGGGCATCGATTTTACCACCGTATCGCGTGCATATGCAGAGGCGCAGACCCGCGGGCTGGTCGATAGCCATGTGGGGCGCGGCACCTTCATTTCCGGGCAGATCGCGCATTCCGGCCCCGATCCTATGCGGCTGCGTGATGAAGATCTGTCGATGAACATGCCGCCGGAACCGACAGACCCCGATCTGCAGGCGCGCATGAAGCAGGGTTTGGATTATGTGTCCGCCAATTTGATCGGTCTGCTGCGTTATCAATCCCCCATCGGTGCCGAAAAGGACCGTCTGGCAGCGTCAAGTTGGCTCAGCATGCGCGGCATGGTCCCGAACCTTGAACGTGTTGCGGTGACGCCGGGGGCACATGCCACCATGGCTGCGATATTTTCAATCATCGCAAAGCCCGGTGACCGCGTGTTATGCGAACAGATCACCTATCCCGGTTTGCGCAACATTGCAGGGCGTTTCGGCCTGACATTGATCGGAGTCGCGCGGGACGCGGATGGGATGTTGCCCCATGCGCTTGAGCGGGCAATCGAAGAGCACGGACCCAAGGCGCTGTACCTGAACCCGACACTGCAGAACCCGACCACCCATACAATCCCCGAGACCCGGCGGCTTGAACTGGCCGAGGTGTTGCGCCGCCATGCGCTGACGCTGATCGAGGATGATGCCTATGGCTTCATCCCGGCCAAGGCACCGGCGCCAATAGCCCTGTCCGCACCGGAGCTGACCTGGCACATTGGCGGCCTGGCAAAATGTATCGGTGCCGGGCTTCGACTGGCTTACACTGTGGCGCCGACCGCGAAATGCGCCTTCCGGCTGGCACAGGCCATCCGGGCGCTGGCGGTTATGCCCTCTCCCCTTTCGACGGCGCTTGTGACCCAGTGGATCGAAGATGGCACCGCCGACCGGATCCGCCGGTTCATCCGCGCGGAGAGTGCGGCGCGTCAGGCGATTGCGCGGGATGCGCTGGATGGTTTTGAATTTCAGTCGGCTGAAAATGCATTCAATATCTGGCTGGCGTTGCCCAAGGGTATGGGGCGTGCAGATATTGTCGCCCGGCTGGCGGGGAGACAGCTTGGCGTCATGCCGGCGGATGCATTTACCGTGTCAGGGGCACCGCAGGAACGCCTGCGGATCAGCCTGGGCGGATCGGTCACCCGCGAAACCCTGCGCGAGAACCTTTATTTCCTGGGAAATACGCTTAGCCCGAACGCATATATGGGCTAGGTCGCGTCACGGGCGCCGGCGTTTTTCACATCGGTCGATTGCCGCGATGACCCAGGGAATGTTTGGCATGAAGATAAAGATGCGGGTGAGCTGAAAGGCGGTGACCAGCGCCAGGTCCACGCCCAGGAATTTGGCGGTCAGGGCCATTTCCGTCACGCCGCCAGGGGCAACGCCAAGCACGAGGATTTCCCAATCCAGATCGAACAGGGCCGCCAGTCCGACGCCAACTGCCGACACGATCCCCAGCAACAATAACGTGCTGATTGCCGAGGTGACCACAAGGCGGCCACCCTTGAGAAGCAGTTCACGCCGAAAGACACTGCCCAACCAGGTGCCAAGCACGATCTGTGCGGCAGACAGGATCAGCGGCGGAAAGGCCGTCGGTTCCAGACCTGTCGCCGCAGCCGCAGCCGAGAAGGCCAGCGGACCCAGGAAATAGGGGTTGGACAGACGCAGCTTCTTGAACAGGAGCGCCCCGCTGATCGCCAGAAGTGCCAGAAACCCGTTTCCGATCAGATCGAAACTGCCGCCCCGGATCAGGCCGCTGCGGTCGGGCCAGCCATCGACCGAATAGATGGTAAGCGGCACCAGAATGACAACCGCCGCAATGCGCATGGTCTGCGACAGCACGATGGGGCCCGAGTCGATGTTCAGCTTTTCGGCCATCACGGCGGCTTCGACCGGGCTGGTCGGAAAGGTGGCGAGAAACGACTGCGCCAGACGCATGTTGCCCATGCGGGCTGTCAGTACCGCGACAATGCTGGCGATCACTGCGGTGATGAGCGCCGCGCCGATCAGCAGCGGGGCGAGGGCCAGAAGCGCGGTCAGGGCCGCCGGGGTAAAGGCCAGTCCGACCTGTGCGGCGATGGTCATCTGCCCGAAGGGGCGCGTTTTGACGGGAACTTTCACGGTGATCACACCGCTGATATATGCGGTTGCAGACAGTACAAGTGGCCCGATCATCCAGGGCAGCGGCACACCCAGATTTGAAAACACCCACCCCGCGCAGGTTGCCAGACCGTATAATGCCGCCAGAGCAAGAACAGTGTTCAGACGTGTTGACATGGATTGGGTCCTTTCCGGCAAAGTCGCCGTGTCGACCGGCCTGTGTCGGGCCTGTTTGTTGCTCCCCGCCTAGCGCGGCGGTAAGGCATTGCAAAGACCGCGGAGACGTTCGATGGCATCAGAAATCTGCGAAAGAATCATGATTTCAACAGGTTGTCACTTTTGATCCGAAGCCTGCCTTTTGCTTTGGGTAGGCTGATAAAAAGTTCTGCTTCACAGCGGCACCTTGCCGAGGAAATCACACACGGCGCTGTCAAATGCGGCGCTACAATCGACGTTGACTGAATGCCCGCCTTCCAGATCGGTGATGCCGATGGAGGGATGCATGCGCGACAGCCAGTTCCGAATGGGTTGAAACTTGCTCTCCTTCACGCCGTTGATCAGCATGGCAGGCACCCGCAGGTCTTGCAGTCGGTGCTGGACGGACAGGCGCGGCAACCCTTCGCCCAGCAGCAGGGCCAAACCGTCGGGATCGGTGCCATCTGCATCCCTGGTCAGCGCAGCGCGCAGTTCGGCGGGGAAGCGGCGCGCGTGGACCGGGTGATAGGGCAGGCCGCGCAGCGCGTCGGCGCCATTGGCTTTCAGCGCGTTGATGCGATTGGCATTCGCTTCTTTCAGCTCATCCGGCCAGTCATGCCTGAGCGCGGCATTGGCGTTGGTGAACACCAGCGCGCCACTGTGCTGCGGCAGGTCAAGCGCATAGCGTAACACAAGCCCGGCACCAAAACTCTGACCGCAAAGGTGCCACCGTTCTATCCCCAGCTCCTGCCGCAAGGCGTCCAACTGGCGCACCAGATTTTCTGGATAGGCTGCCGCGGCAGACTTGGGGCTGCCGCTGTCGCCATGCGCGGGCAGATCGACACGGATCCGGCGAAAGCTCTGCGCCAGGCTTTTGTTCGGTTCCCACAGGCGGCGGCTGACAAGCAGACCATGTACCATCAGCAGCGGGGGAAGCCCCATGTCGGGATCGGCGGAACAGGCGAGCGGCATGGATCAGGGGTTTTCCGAAGTTACCGGCACGGCGCGGCCTTCATCATCCAGGGCCACGAAGGTAAAGTTGGCTTCGGTCACCATTTCGCTTTTGTCCGACTGTCGCGGGCGCCGCCATGCGTCCACATGGATCACCATCGACGTGCGCCCGACCTTGATCAGGGAAGCATAAAGCGACACCTCGTCCCCGACCTTGACCGGGCGATGAAATATCATCGCGTCCACTGCAATTGTCGCGCTGCGCCCGCCCGAGGTCAGGGCGGCAACATTTCCGGCGGCAAGGTCCATCTGGCTCATCAGCCAGCCGCCAAAGATATCTCCGGCAGGGTTGGTATCTGCCGGCATTGCGACTGTGCGAATGGTCGGGTTGCCCTGCGGCGGCGGATCTTCGCGGCCCATCAGGTCTGGCTTCTGAGGTTGGTGCCTGTGGCGATCTCTGTGCAGATGGATGGTGTCATTCAGGGGCTCCCTTTCTGGAATCACTGGCGGTGCAATCAGGCTGTTGGCAGGACCAGCCTAACCTTAAGAAGGCTGGCCTGAACCCAACGAATTGTTTGATCACGCCCAACATCAATCTGTCTATACCTGCCCGCAAGAGACGTCCGAAGGGGCGTCGCCAATGGGAGGAGGCCTGAACAATGTCGGTTGTAACCTGTGAGATCCATGGCGCGGTGGCGCATGTGGTTATAGACAACCCACCGGTAAATGCCCTGTCGCAGCAGGTGCGGGCCGGACTGGCAGCCGCCTGTTCCGACATTGCCCGGCAAAAAGATGTGCGGGCCGTCGTTCTGTCATGCGCCGGGCGCAGTTTTGTTGCGGGCGCGGATATCCGTGAATTGGGTCAGACACCGCAGGAGCCGTTTCTGCCGGATGTTCTGGCCCTGATTGAAAACGCGGCGGTGCCTTGGGTCGCGGCGGTGCATGGGACGGCCCTTGGCGGCGGGCTGGAGCTGGCCATGGCCTGTCACGGGCGGGTTGCATCGACATCTGCAAAGCTCGGGCTGCCCGAAGTGTCGCTGGGGATCATTCCCGGGTCAGGCGGGACGGTACGGTTGCCGCGTTTGGTGTCGATGGGTGATGCGGTTCAACTGGTGACAACTGGTAAGCCGGTGGCGGCGCAGGCGGCAAAAACCATGGGGCTGGTCGATCGGTTGTGTGCCGAGGATGTGGTGAAAGAGGCAGAGAGCCTTGCGCTTGAACTAGCGGGGCAGGGTGTGCCGCAAGCGACACGCGCCCGCCCGCTTATGGCAGGACCGGCGGTCGACTGGGCGGCCAGGGAAGCAGAGTTGCGCAAACGGTCACGCGGTGCTGTGGCGCCGCTTGAGGCATTGGGTGCCCTGCGGGATGCTCAGAGCCTGGGCGTCGTCGAAGCCCTGTCGGCAGAACGCGGGCGTTTCCTGCGTCTTGCCGCCTCCGGGGAGGCAGCTGCGCTGCGTCACATCTTCTTTGCGGAACGCGGTGCGGGCCAAGGCCTGAAAACCGCGCAGGCCGAACCGGCGGACCTGTCGCGCGTCGGTGTCATCGGCGGCGGTACAATGGGGGCAGGGATTGCCACCGCGCTGTTGCTGGCCGGATCACAGGTGCATCTGGTCGAACGGGATGCGTCAGCGGCCGAAACGGCGGGTGCGCGTGTTGCGGATACCATCGCGGGCAGTCTCAAACGCGGCGTGATCTCGCAGGACAAGGCGGATGCGGCGCTGGCGGCACTTGGCACCGGGCAGGATTACGCCGCGCTGGCCGGTTGCCCGCTGGTGATCGAAGCGGTGTTCGAGGATCTGGACGTGAAGCGTGAAGTATTTAACAAGCTGGACGCCGTGATGCCCGACGACGCGGTGCTGGCAACCAACACATCCTATCTGGATGTGAACCGGCTGGCCGAAACAACCCGTGACCCGTCGCGCATTCTTGGGCTGCATTTCTTCTCACCGGCTCACGTGATGAAACTGCTGGAAGTGGTACGGGGCGACGCCACCGGCGCACGCGCCCTTGCGACCGGCGCGGCCTTGGCCAAACGCCTGCGCAAAGTGCCGGTGGTGGCCGGGGTTTGCGACGGGTTCATCGGCAACCGGATCATGGCGGCCTATCGGCGTGATTGCGAATTCATGCTGGAAGAAGGCGCGCTGCCACAGCAGATCGACGCGGCGATGGAAGGCTTTGGTTTTGCGATGGGGCTCTACAAGGTCCAGGACATGAGCGGGCTCGACATTGCCTGGGCGCAGCGCAAGGCCCGTGCCGCGACAAGGCCCGCCGATGAACGCTATGCCCGGATCGCAGATAACCTTTGCGAAGCGGGGCGGTTGGGGCGCAAGGCCGGTAAAGGCTGGTATGATTACGCCAGCGGCGCAGCGGTGCCCGACCCAGAAGTGGAGAAAATCATCCTCGCAGAAAGCGCGCGTGCGGGCCGGAGGCGCCGCGACTTTACGCCAGAAGAGATCATGCAGCGGATCCTGAGCGTCATGCAGGCCGAGGGACAGGCGATCCTGAACGAGGGGATTGCAGAAAGCGCGGCGGATATCGACGTTGTGATGGTGCTGGGCTACGGCTTTCCGCGTCACAAGGGTGGGCCGATGTTTATGGCCCGTGCTTGAGCGCTAGGCAGATTTCTGCGGGTTCTGCGGAAAGCGGCGCTCAAAGATGCCCTCGGCAATGCGGTTCTTGAGGATTTCGACAGAGCCGCCGGCGATCATCCATCCCCGGGTACGGCGCAGGCAATATTGCGCCGTACTTTCGTCCGAAAAGCCAGCGCCGCCCATGATCTGAAGCGCCTCATTGGCAGCGAAATATCCCGCTTCGTTACATGCCAGTTTGGCCAAGGCCGTGTCCCGGGCATCCGGCAGGCCGTCTCGCGCATTGACGGCGGCGCGCATCAGCAAAAGCTGCGCGGACTCCAGTTTGAGCGACATCTCTGCGAATTTCCATTGCAGGCCCTGAAACTCGCAGAGCGCACGACCGAATTGTTTGCGCTCTGCGGCGTGATCGCGGGCAAGGTTGAAGGCATGCCGCCCGACTGCGACGGCGCGGGCGGCGTTGCCCAGCCGTTCAATGTTGAAACCCGCCATCTCCTTGCGAAAGCCGTCGGGGCCCAGCACCAGGTTTTCGGCCGGAATCCGGACGTTGTCGAAATAAAGCTGTGACCAGTCTTCACCGTTCATGAAGGTCGAGGGTTGTCCCACGACGAAACCCGGTGTTCCCTTTTCGATCAGCACGGACCCGATGCCATCCGGACCCGGACCAAAGCGGACATAAACGAGAAAGACTTCAGCTTCACTGCTGTGCGTGCCGAAGATCTTGGTGCCGTTGATCAGGTATCCGTTGCCATCTGGTGTGGCGGAGGTTGTCATCTCGGTCGCGGCGGAACCCGCCTGGGGTTCGGTCATCGCCAGGGACATCACGGCACGGCCCTTGAGGATCGGCACCAGATAGCGGGCCTTCTGATCTGCGGTGCCGTATTCGGCAAGGGTACGCATGGGACCGAAGTTGCCGGCTTGTATCACGTCGCCGCTGCGCGGGCAGGCCTCGGCAACGGTCTGCAAGGCAATCAGCGCATCCACAAGCGTGCCGCCGATGCCGCCATCGGTTTCGGGCAGGGGGATGCCCATCAGGTCAAGCTCCGCCATGCGCTTTGCAATTTCCCAGGGATATCCGGACGCGCGGGCGCGTCTGGCCGCCTCCGGCGCCAGTTCGCTACGTGCAAACCGGGCAACGTTGTCCCGGAACATCTGTTGATCTTCCGTGAGGTCAAAATGCATGTTGCAACCTTCCTTGTGCCTGTTCGGCTTGCAAAGTACCCTGATAAAAAGTCTGTTGAACTTGCTATTTATCACATGAGGCAAATCTGAGGTTATGGAACGAGGATTGTCGCGGTTGCCTTTGAATCCGATGCGTGCCTTTGCGGTGGCATCACGGCACCGCACATTTACCGCAGCCGCCCAGGAGTTGGGGGTGACGCAGGTGGCGATCAGTCGCCAGATTGCGTTGTTGGAGGATTACCTCGGCGTCCCGCTTTTCGACCGCGATGGCCGGTCGGCGAAACTGACCGATATTGGTCGCGCTTACGGGCAAGAGATTGCCATGCATTTCGAGGGGCTGGAAACGGCAACGGCCCGTTTGCTGAACATAGAAACCGCGAATACGATCCAGTTGCGGATTTATCCCAGCGTCGCGCATTACTGGCTGTTGCCGCGTTTGTCCCGCTTTACGGGTCAATATCCGGGCCTGCGGGTGCGGATGGATACGCAGGTGGCGCCGCTGGATTTTAGGGGCACGCAGCTTGACGTGGCAATCCAGCTGGGAACAAGCCCCTGGCGCGATGCCCGCTCACGCAAGCTGTTCGACGAGCGGGTGGATGTGGTTTGCGCTCCGGACTATGCCACGCGGATGGGGCCATTCGTTGACCCACAGGCGGTGGCGGGTGGCGATCTGCTGCATTCGCATTATCGGCGGCGGGCATGGGACGATTGGGCGCGGGCCTGCGATGTGGCGCTTGATCAGGCATCGGGGATCGAATTTGACAGCTCGCTTTTGACGTATAGTGCCGCCGCACAGGGCTTTGGACTGGCGATAGGTCAGGTGGATCTGCTTGTCGGAGAACTGGCCGCAGGAAGGCTGATTGCGCCGCTGAACCAGCCGGTTCTGACGGGACAGGCCTTTCATGTCGTGTGGCCCACGACATTGTCGGTCAGCACAAAAACCCGCCGATTCATTGATTGGTTGCTGAAGGAAGCGGGTGAAATGCCGGAGTTCTTCAAGCGGGGGGCCTGAATTGCCGCTTAAGTCATTGAGTCATAACTAGTAAATCTTGACTAACTGAATGGGTGCTGTCGGCTAACCAATGCTCAGTTCAACTATCGTCCGCTTTGCGGTCTGTATGCTGCCGGAGGAGACGCAGATCTGAACGAAAGTTCGGGGCTGCGAAGGGAGGAATACATGGACGATATTTTGAAGAACGACAAAGGCTGGCGGTTTCAGCTGGGCCTTCTGCGTGGTGCATCACCGGTTATCGACTTGATAGGTTCTGTTGTGTTGTTCGGCATCTTCTGGGTTTATCTCCGGTCGTCGCTGGCGCTGCCACCGCCGCTGAACGATATTGATATCGGCGCGGGCGGTTTCCCGCGGTTGTTGGCGCTGGCGACGCTGGTTGCCATTGTCGCCATGGCGATCAGCGCAATTTACCGCCTGCTTGACCGCGTGCCGGTCAGCTGGGTCTCGGTGCGCCGTCCGGTGTCTGTGGCGCTGACAACCGGGCTTTTGATCCTTCAATCCGTTTACTTTGAACAGTTGGGTGCGCTGCCCTGCGTGTTGCTGTTCGGCCTGCTGACCATGCTCGCCTGCGGCGAACGGCGCGTGCTCCATCTGATCGGTGTGCCGATTGCGCTGGCTGCTTTCATTTATGTGGTCTTCGTGCTTGCGCTGCACGTCAACCTGCCCTGAGGAGTGAAGAACATGCTGGCTAATCTCGCACTTGGCTTTTCCGCTTTTGGTGATCCGATGGTTTGGGGCGCGCTCGTTTTCGGAGCGCTTGTGGGCTACCTGATCGGGGCCATCCCCGGCCTCGGGCCAAGCCTTGGGGTGGCCTTGCTGATCCCGTTTACCTATGGCGTCGATCCGGTGGTTTCCATCGTCGGCCTTGTCGCGCTCTATGCGGCGGCAGAATATGGCGGTGCGATTACCGCCGTGCTGATCAACTCGCCCGGGACCGCAGCCGCAGTTGCAACGGCCTGGGACGGCTATCCCTTGACCCAACAGGGACGCGCTGGCGAGGCGCTGACCGTCTCGATCATCTCGTCCGGCGTTGGCATCTTCGTTTCCACCGGTCTGCTGATCCTAACCGCCGTGCCGTTGTCGGAATTCGCGCTGAACTTCGGACCGGGAGAATACTTTGGTCTTGCTCTGGTGGGTCTCAGTCTGGTTGCCGGTCTGTCGGACGGGTCGCCGATCAAGGGTATGGTTGCCATGGGCATCGGTCTTGCGATGGCGACAATCGGTCTGGACGTGCAAATCGGCGTGCCGCGTTTTACCGGCGGGAACTACGAATTGTTCGAGGGCCTGCCCCTGGTGCCGGTTCTGCTGGGGCTCTACGCGCTGTCCGAAGTGCTGTTCATGATCGAAGAAGGTGCATCCGCCAAGATCAAGAGCGCGGCAGTCGGCGGGTTGGCATCCATCCCCTACAAGGCCGTAAAAGGGCTGAAGGTAGTGATCGTGCGCAGCTCTCTTCTGGGGTATGTGATCGGGGTCATTCCGGGGGCCGGGGCGTCCATCGCATCTTTCGTGTCCTATGCGGTAACCAAACGCTTTTCGAAGAAGCCGGAGCTGTTCGGAAAGGGATCGCTCGAAGGTGTTGCCGCTTCCGAGGCTGCGAATAACTCGGCCGTTGCGGGGGCCATGGCACCGCTGCTTGCCCTGGGCATTCCCGGTTCGGCCACCACCGCCGTGATGATCGGCGCGCTGATGGTCCAGGGCATTCAGCCCGGCCCGTTGCTGTTCACCCGCACCCCCGAGATTCCCTACACGGTGTTTGCATCGCTGTGGATTGGCGTGCCGGTCATGATCTTTATCGGCCTGGCGGGTGCACGGATCTGGGCGAAGGTCGCCAACATTCCGCGTCCGGCGATTGCGGCCATTGTGGCGGGCATCTGTTACGTCGGCGCTTACTCGTCCGAAACCACCATGTTCCCGGTTCACGTCATGACCGCCTGCGGCATCATGGGATATGTTCTGCGCAAGCTGGGCGTGCCGCTGGCACCGATCATTCTGGCGATGGTGCTGGGCGAAATGATGGAGACCAACTTCCGCCGTGCGCTGATTTCGAACCAGGGCGAATGGGACATTTTCTATACCTCGCCGATGACCGTCATCCTGCTGCTGATCGCTCTGCTGGCCTTTGCCGTACCCGGAATTGCAGCGCTGCGCGCCAGACGCGCAAGAGCCGAGAAGGCTTGATGTAGAACCCAGGCGATTTGCCCAAGAAAAAGGTACGGATCGCCTGACCAACCCTCAGTTCACACAGGGGGTCAAACATTCGAAACTAAAGACACGGCTCGAAAAAGCCACGCTAGTAAAGTTCAGGGAGGAACCAAGAATGTCAGTCTTCAATTTCAAATCCGCGGCCATCGGCCTTGTCGGCGCTGCCGCCTTCGCCATTGGTCTGTCAGGGGAAGTAAAGGCCCAGGACGGATGGCAACCCGAAGGCCCGGTGAACGTCGTTCTTCACACAAAGCCCGGGGGCGGTGTGGATGTTTTCGCCCGTACCCTCGCCAAGGAACTGGAGCCGCTTATCAACCAGACAATCGTCGTGGTTAACACACCCGGCGGCGGCGGGGCTTCGCAAATGGCCAAGGTCAGGGCCGCCAAGCCCGACGGGCTGACACTGGGTGTGAACACGGTAACGCATTTCACCGGCATGCTGACCAACCTGCGTGGCACGTTCACCTCGGAAGATTTCGAATGGATCGCCCTGGCTCAAGAAGATCCGATCATGTTCTTCGTTGCCAAGGATTCACAATTGAACGACCTGAAGGACCTGGTGGCGCTGGCCAAGGAAAACGGCGGCGAGGTCAATATTGGCGGCTTTGGCCCGGTGGGCTCGATGCAGAACATCGGCATGACCATGCTGGAAGAATCCGCAGGCGTGAAATTCAACTGGGTTGCGTTTGAATCCACCCCCGACATCATTGCTGCCGTTCTGGGCGGGCATGTGGATGTGGGCGTTTCGAACCTTGGCCCGGCCCTGACCTTCTTCGAGGCCGACCGTCTGAAAGGATTGGGTGTTCTGGGCGAGAAACGTCTGAAGACGCTGCCCGACATGCAAACCTTTGGCGAGCAGGGTTTTGACGTCGATACAAGCTGGATCCAGGTGCGCGGCGTCTTTGGCCCGAAAGGGATGCCGCTGGAACTGCAGCAGCAGATAGCGGATGCAATTCACAAGGCGATGGCCACCGACAGCTACCAGACCTACGCCCGTGCATCAGGTGTCGAAGACAGCGACTACGGTCCGGAGGAATACGCAGCTTTTGTCAAGAATCTGACCGCAGTGGCCGAAGCGCAGCTGACTGCCGCCGGGTTGCTCAACAACTGATACGGCGTCGCCCGTCGGGCAGTGGCCTGGCGGGCGGCACATGCAGAATTTTCCAAAGGTGCGATGGGTCAGATGAACGGTGCATTTACAGGATTGCGGGTGGTTGACACGACCCATGTGCTCGCAGGGCCCTTTGCCAGCTACCAGCTGGCACTGCTGGGGGCCGAAGTCATCAAGGTTGAATCGCCAAGCGACCCGGATCAGGCGCGTTTTCAGGGGTCTGATCGTGACCTTGTCAGGGCGGGAATGGGCACCGCCTTTCTGGCGCAGGGCGCGGGCAAGAGCGCACTTGCGCTGGATCTGAAGACCGAAGCGGGGCGTGATGCCCTGCGGTCTCTGATCGCCACTGCGGATGTTTTTGTCGAAAACTACCGGCCAGGCGCATTCGACAGTCTCGGGCTGGGATATGAAGACCTTTCGCAACTCAATCCCAATCTGATTTACTGTTCGATCTCGGCTTTTGGGGCCATGGGCCCGCGCCGGGAACAGACCGGCTATGACAACGTCATACAGGCATTTTCCGGCATCATGGACCTGACCGGACACGGCGACAACCGCCCGCTGAAATGCGGCGCGCCGGCTGTTGATTATGCGACTGGGCTGACAGCGGCCTTTGCCATCACCGCCGCCCTGTTTCAGCGCACAAGCACCGGTCGCGGCCAGTTTATCGACGTGTCGATGCTGGATGTGGCGCTGACCTTGCTGACATCGCATGCCACGGATTTCCTGTGGTCGCACAAGCATCCCACCGCCAAGGGCAACAAGTTCTCTTTCGCGACATTGGGGATGTATCATACATCCGACACCGAAATAATGATCGCGGCCTCGAACCTGACGCAGCAAAGGCGGCTTTGGATCGCGCTTGGCCGTGAGGACCTGGTGAAAAAGAACAACATCGAGCGGCTGGAAGATTTCGAGCGCGAATACGATGCTTTGTCCACCATCATCAAAAGCATGCCCGCCGCCTATTGGGAAACCTTCCTGAACGAGCGGCGCATTCCGGCGGCCCGCATACGTCGTATGGAAGAGGCACTTTGCGACCCCCAGGTCGCGGCACGTGGACAGTTTCAGCGGCTGGCCGATCCGCAGGGGCCTGTTGACGGGCTGCGCGTCGCAACCTCTGCCTTCCGCATGTCCGACAGCCCTTCAGGTGTGACGCAGCCACCGCAGCCGGTTGGTGCTCAAACCACAGCCATCTTGCGCGAACTCGGTCTGAAGGAGGCCGAGATCGAAGCCCTTTGTGCCGCCGGGATCGCCAGCCAGGCAGCGGTGGCGGAGCGGCATATGAAAGAGCATGAGCAATGACCCCGCTTGAGAAACTGGCCGAACTGGCGGCAGGGTGGCAAACCTCTCCGCTGAACGATGAGGTGCTTGGCGCAGTGCGCCATGCGACGCTGGATTGGTTTGCGACGACATTGCCGGGCACGGTTCGCCCACCTGCCACGTTGCTGGCGGCAGGGTTGCTTGGGGCGGGTGCAGGCAATGCGGTGTGCTATGTGACCGGTGCCCGGGTCAGCGCGCGCGCGGCGGCCTTCATCAACGCGACGGCCAGCCATACCGTCGAATTTGACGACATCTTTCGCGATGGCGGCTATCACCCCGGTTCGCCGACCATTGCGGCCGCGCTGGCGGTGGCGCAGGAGATCGGGGCGACACGCGAAGAATTCGACCGGGCGGTGATTGCGGGATACGAAGTGGGCTGCCGCCTGGCGATGGCGCTGCAACCCAGCCACTACGAGAAGTGGCACATCACCGGCACGGTTGGAACGATGGGCGCGGCGGTTGCGGGCGCAATGTTGTTGAACTGTGACAGCGCGGGCATTGCCAATGCGATTGCCATCGCGTCAAGTTTCGCCGGGGGTCACCAGCAGAATATGCAAGGGCAAAGCATGGTCAAGGCCATGCACCCCGGACATGCCGCCGATGCCGGACTGCTGGCCGCCTATGCCGCCGCGGCAGGTGCCACCGGGGCGCCTGACAGCCTGGATGGCGCCAAGGGCTATGCCGCGGCCACCAGCATCGGCACAGGCAACTGGGAAGCGGCCTTTGAGGGGGCGGGCGACTGGACCCCGATCACCCGGATGACGGTCAAGATCCACGGGTGCTGCGGCCATATCTTTGCCGCACTTGACGCATTGGACAGCCTGCAAAAACAACACGGGTTCGGGGCGGGTGACATCGCCAGTATTCATGTCGAGGGCTATGGCCCCACCAAGGATATCTGCGACCGCCCCGACCCGCAGATCGCGCAGGAGGCGCGGTTCTCGCTGCAATATTGCCTGGCGGCGCAATTGGTGCTGGGACAGGTCCGGCTGGCGGCCTTTGAGCCGGACGCGCTGGCCAACCCCGAAATCCGCGCGATCATGCCATGTATCACGGTTGAACGCGCCGAGGATCTGGCGGCGGAATATCCGCGCCGCCGCATGGCCCGTCTGCACCTGACCCTGACGGACGGGCGCAGTTTCAGCCAGTTTCAGCCAACCCGGCGGGGCGACCCGGAACAGCCCATCCGGTTGGACGAACTTGTTGCCAAATACGTTGAACTTGCCGGGCCGGTCCTGCCGCCCGGTGATCTGGATCATCTTCGAGATGTCATTTTGCAGGGTGAAACCCTGCCAATGAACCTGCACGCAAAAACCGCCGTCGCCTGACGGAAAGAACATCAGACAGAATAGGAAGCCGACATGAATACTGCAGTGAAAGCGCCCGAGTTTATCGCAGTCTCGCATCGCGATGGGGTCGCAACGATTACCCTGAACCGCCCCGATGTGCGCAATGCCATCAACGACGTGATGCGTGCCGAACTGATAGCTGCCTTTGCCGAAGCAGATGCCGATGCCACGGTGCGGGCCATCATCCTGACAGGTGCCGGCAAGGGTTTCTGCTCGGGTGGCGACATTGCGGGGATGCGCGCACGTCTGGATGCACCGAGCGGCGAGGTCGCTTTTAACGGCTGGAAGCGTCAAAAAAGCACGCACAAGGGCGTCGCGGCCATTCACGGTGTCTCAAAGCCGGTGATTGCCGCGGTGAACGGGGCGGCCTTTGGCCTGGGGCTGGACATGGCCTTGTCCTGCGATTTCATTATCGCGGCGCAAGGCGCCAAGATGTCGATGAGCTTTGTCAAACGCGGGCTCGTGTCGGATGGCGGCGGCATGTATTTCCTGCCCCGCCGTGTCGGTCTGGCCAAGGCCAAGGAACTGATCTTTTCGGCCAAGATTGTCGAACCGGAGGAGGCGCTGTCGATTGGGATGATCGACAGGATCGCCGCGCCAGAGGATTTGCTGGAACAGGCGCACACCTGGGCCAAGGAACTGACCATCGGTTCCGCCACCGCCATCGCCCTGACCAAGGAGATCATCGACAAGACGTTCGAACGCAGCGACGAAGAGATTTTTGCGCTCGGCCGCGAGGCTCAGGCGGTTTGCTACACCACCGCCGAACATCGGAAATCCGTCGAAGATTTCCTTAACAAAGTTTCGAAGTGAGATCAGACAGATGACAACCATCCAAGCCATCCTGAATCCCAAAAGCGTTGCCGTCGTCGGCGCGTCAAATGATCCGGCCAAGCTGACAGGGCGTCCTATTGCCTATTTGCAAGAGCAGGGATTTGACGGCGATATCTACCCGATCAATCCACGTTATGACGAAATTGCGGGCCTGAAATGCTATGGCAGCGCAGGTGACCTGCCGCAGGCACCGGATCTGGGGCTGGTGCTGGTGGGGGCAAACCGCGTGATTGACGCGGTGCGTGATCTGTCGGCCAAGGGCACCAAGGCTGCGGTGGTGCTGGCGTCGGGCTTCGGCGAGGCGGGGGAAGAGGGGCGCGCGCGCCAGGAACAGCTGCGCGAAGCCGCGGGCGCGATGCGTTTGCTCGGGCCGAATACCATCGGACTTGTGAACATCACCGACAAGATTCCACTGACGGCAAGCGGGGCGATGGAATCCGACAACTTCCCCGAAGGATCGGTGGCGTTGTTGTCTCAATCGGGTGGCATTCTGGGCTCGCTTCTAAGCCGTGCCGTGGCGCGCGGTATCGGGTTTTCAAAACTGGTCGCTACCGGCAACGAGGCTGATCTGGAGGTCTCGGACTTTCTGGGGGCATTGGCCGAGGATGACGCGACGCAGGTCGTGGCGTTGTATCTTGAGACAATCCGCAATGTGTCGAAATTCCGCGAAGCTGCGGCCAGGGTCATCGCTGCGGGCAAAAGCATTGTCGCCTACAAGGTGGGGCGTTCGGAATCCGGTGCGCAATCTGCCGTGTCGCACACCGGCGCGCTGGCGGGCGCTGACGAGGTCTACGATGCCCTGTTTGCGCAGCTTGGCGTGATCCGGGCGCAGACCTTCGCGGACCTGCTGGATATTCCTGCCGCATTGGCACAGGGCCGCCGCATGAAAGGCCCGCGCGTTGCGATTGTCACATCGACGGGCGGTGCTGCGACTGTGGTTGCCGACAACGTGGGCCTGATGGGATTGGAAATGCCCAAGCCAGACAAGGAAACCAGCGAAAAGCTCTTGGCGCTTGAGCTGAAAGAAGCCGAACTGGATCGCAATCCGATTGACGTAACGCTGGCTGGTCTGCGGCCGGATCTGTTCCGCTCGATCCTGAAAATCCTGGCGGAAAGCCCGTCGTTCGATGCAATTGTCGTGGTCGCCGGCTCGTCGTCTATTGCCCAGCCGGATCTGGTTGCGCAGCCGGTGCTTGAATCCATGGCCCTGACCGAAAAGCCGATCCTGGCCTATGTCAGCCCGGATGCGCCCAACATCGTGCGCCACCTCAACAGCAGCGGCATTCCTGCTTTTGCGGCCCCGGAAAGTTGTGCGTCGGCGTTGAAGGGGTTGTTGCCCAACAGTGGCACGGTGAGCGTGGCCACCTCCAACCTGCGCGATGTGGATTGTTCCGACATCGCTGCCGGGTCGCTGAACGAGGCCGAGGCCAAGAAGCTGTTCGCCCGCTTCGGCGTGCCGGTCACGCGCGAAGTGACAGCGGCAACACCCGAGGAAGCAGCAGCTGCCGCCGTGCAGTTTGACGGCCCCGTGGTCATCAAGATCCTGTCCAGCGAAATTCTGCACAAGTCAGAGATGGGTGGCGTTGCGCTGAACATTGCACCTGCTGACGTTGGTGCCGCCTGTGAAACGATGCTGGCGCGGGTGCGCGCAGCGACAGACGCCAAGATCGACGGCTTTCTGGTGCAGGAGATGATCCAGGGCGGCGTCGAAATGATCCTGGGGTTCAACCGCGATCCGCAGCTTGGGGCCTATGCGCTGCTGGGCGCAGGTGGTGTGACAACAGAGCTTTACAAGGATGTGGCGATCCGCCTGCTTCCTCTGGACCGCGCCAGCGCCCGCAGCATGATTGACGAGATCAAGGCAGGCGCGCTTCTGAAAGGTTTCCGGGGCAATCCGGTTGCGGATGTCGATGCTCTGGTCGAGACGATGATGTCGTTCTCGGCGATGGCAGAGACGCTGGACGGACGTCTGGATGAGGCCGAGATCAATCCTGTATTCGTTCTGCCTGAAGGGAAGGGCGCGCGTGCGGGTGACAGCCTGGTCGTGCTGCGCTGACGCGTTATTCATCTATTGAAATGGTCTGCCAATATGCCCTGGGTGCGGTGCATGTGGCAGACATTAGGGGGGCATCATGACCGACGTATTTATCTGTGACTATGTTCGTACACCGATTGGCCGTTTTGGCGGCGCGCTGGCTTCTGTCCGCGCTGACGATCTGGGGGCGGTGCCCCTGCGTGCCCTGATGGCGCGTCATGATCTGGATTGGGCGGCGGTCGACGAAGTGATCTTTGGCTGCGCCAACCAGGCGGGCGAGGACAACCGCAACGTCGCCCGGATGTCGGCGTTGCTGGCCGGCCTGCCCGATACGGTGCCCGGCACCACCATGAACCGTCTGTGCGGTTCGGGCATGGATGCGGTCATCACGGCGGCCCGGGCGATCAGGGCGGGTGAAGCCGAACTGATGATTGCGGGCGGGGTGGAAAGCATGTCGCGCGCGCCCTTCGTCTTGCCCAAGGCCGAAAGCGCCTTTTCCCGTTCGGCTGAAATTCACGACACCACCATCGGCTGGCGCTTTGTCAATCCGGTGATGAAGGCGCAGTATGGCGTCGATTCAATGCCGGAAACAGCCGAGAACGTGGCCGAGGATTTCGACATCTCGCGCGAGGATCAGGATCAGTTTGCCCTGCGGTCGCAGCAAAAGGCAGGCGTGGCGCAACAGAACCTTCGTCTGGCACAAGAGATCACGCCGGTATTGATACCTCAGCGCAAGGGCGACCCGAAAGTGGTCGACCAGGACGAGCACCTGCGTCCGGACACGACAATCGAGGGGCTTGCCAAGCTGCGCGCGCCGTTCCGTTCGGGCGGGTCGGTGACGGCGGGCAATGCATCTGGCGTGAATGACGGCGCTGCGGCGCTGATCCTTGCAAGCGCCGCAGCCGTCAAGGCGCACGGGCTGACGCCTGTCGCACGTATCCTTGGCGGCGCCACCGCTGGCGTGCCACCCCGTATCATGGGGTTCGGGCCTGCGCCTGCGTCGCAAAAGCTGATGGCGCGGTTGGGCCTGAACGTTTCCCGGTTCGACGTGATCGAGCTGAACGAAGCCTTTGCCTCGCAAGGACTTGCGACATTGCGGGCGCTGGGAGTTGCGGATGACGATCCGCGGGTAAACCCCAACGGCGGGGCGATTGCGCTGGGGCATCCGCTGGGAATGTCCGGAGCACGTATCGCGGGAAGTGCTGCGCTGGAGTTGAAAAACAACGGGGGCAAACTGGCCTTGGCGACCATGTGCATCGGTGTCGGGCAGGGTATCGCAATCGCGCTGGAGGCGGTCTGATCCTGAAGGCAGCGCAAGGATGCCTTGTTTATTGGATTTGGTGAATGCTGCTGTTAAGGTGTTGATCTTGGATGGCTGCACGTCTTGCCGGTTTCGTTGGTGCAAGCTGTTCACAGGCAGCATCCGTGGGTCGGTGCTATCAGGAATTTGATCTATAGATGTCCAGTTCTATCCCGCCACTGAACCCCTTGCGCACCTTCGAGGTCGCCGCACGGCTGTGCAGCCTGACGCTTGCAGCTGACGAGTTGAACGTCAGTCAGGTCGCGGTCAGCCGACAGGTCAAGACACTTGAGGATTATCTGGGCGTGACGCTTTTCCGCCGGATGCACCGGGGCGTGGAACTGACCGATGAGGGGCGTCAATTGTACGAGGGGGTGACCGGTGCCTTTCAGGACATCGCCAACGCCTCGCGCCGGGTGTCGCGCCGGGGACGTCGCGATATTCTGGCGATCCAGTCCTATACCACGTTTTCGCAACGGTGGCTGATTCCGAGGCTCACGCATTTTCACGATCTCTTTCCCAAGATCGAAGTACGCCTGAGTTCGTCAATTGCGCCGGTTGATTTCGAAACCCAGAATCTGGACGCCGCCATTCGCGCAGGCAAGGGGGTCTGGGACGGGTTGCATTCCGAAAAGCTGCTTGATGTGGAACTGATTCCGATCTGTTCCCCTGACTACCAGCGCGAGAACCGGCTCGAAACACCTGACGATCTGGCGCGCGCGCGCCTGCTGCATTCGATGGCGCGCCCGACGGATTGGGGCGCCTGGATCAAACGTGTGGGGGCCAATGTGGATCCGGAACCGGGCATACGGTTTGAAAGTTCGGCCCTGGCCTACGAAGCCGCGTCACTGGATGGTGGTGTTGCGATTGCGGTGAAACTGTTCGTACAACGCCAGTTGCAGAACGGCAGTCTTGTCGCGCCGTTCGCTGACACATGCTACAGCGGAGAGGGATATTTCCTGACCTGGCCGCGCAACACGACGCCGTCGCAGACATTGATGAAATTCCTGAACTGGATCCGGGAACGGATTGATCAGGAAGGAAAATCAAGTTCCGAATAACCAGCGGTTTTGTCTGGTCGCGTCCAGGCAAAAGTCTCATCCCATTCTCGCGGCCCCGCTATCGCTGATACCGCACATGTGATGCCGGGCAATGATGGTGCGGGCACCATTGCCGAGGCCGGGATGCATGATGTGACGTCATCGGGGCGAAGCCTGATGACCTCGCCATCGACAATACTGCCGATTGCCGAACGCGTTTGAATACGCCTTGATTGTCCGAAAAATAACCATCCCGGATAAATATCAAGGAGCCACCAACATGGACCGCCGCAATTTTCTGAAAACAACCATTGGCGCTCTGGCCGCAAGCCAGATTGCATCACCGACCTGGGCACAGGGCAAGCCCCTGAAACTGGGTTTCCTCATCCCCAAGTCGGGGCCGGCCGGTATCTTTGGCCCGTCCAGCGAAACCACCACCACGATGGCAATCGAGGAAATCAACGCATCGGGCGGCATTCTGGGCCGCCAGGTCGAGGCGCTCTACGGCGATGCGGGCGGCGCGCCTTCGGATACGGTTCAGGCGGCCCAGCGGCTTTGGCGGCGTGATGGGGTCGAGGCCCTGATCGGCCAGCACGACAGCGCCTCGCGCGAGGCGGTTGCCGCGATGCTGCGTGGCCAGCTGACCTATGTCTATACGCCGGTGAACGAAGGCGGCTATTGCCACACGAACACCTATTCGCTTGGCGAGACGCCGGATCAGCAACTGGCGCCGGTCATCCCTTATCTCGCCAAGGAACATGGGCTGAAAAAGTGGTACCTGATCGGCAACGATTATGTCTGGCCGCGCGGCACGAATGCGGCGGCCAAGACCTATATCGCGGAAACCGGCGGCGAGATCGTCGGTGAGGAATATCATCCCTTCACCGTCGACAACTTTGACACTTCGTTGACGCGGATCCGGGAAAGCGGCGCGGATGCGGTGCTGATCACGCTGGTGGGGGGCGCCTCGGTGACCTTCAACCGCGCCTTTGCAAGCTTCGGTCTGGACAAGCAGGCGATCCGGCTGGGCACGCTGATCGAAGAGAACACGCTGGCCGGGATCGGCGAGGCGAACAGCAACCGCATGTATTCGACCGCGGGCTACTTCGACGCGCTCGACACCCCGGCGGCCCTGGCCTTCCGCAAGACCTATTACGACCGCTTTGGCGCGGATGCGCCCGTGCTCAATACGTTGGGTGAGGGGTGCTACGAAGGCGCCATGGCCCTGCGTGCGATGTTCGAGGCGGCAGGTTCGACGGAGACCGATGCTGTTGCGGCAGCGGCCAATGGCGTCAGCTACACCGGCCCGCGCGGCACGACCACCTTGTCCGAGGGGTTTGCGGCATCGGATATCTATCTGGCCACGGCGAAAGGCGCGGTTTTCGAGATCGTCCAGCGATTTGAAAAAGTCGCACCCGGCAACGCCTGCACCAACGGCTGAATACGATGCAGGAAGCGATCGTCTTCTCGTTGAACGTCAGCTACGGCATCATCAGCCTTGCGCTGCTGGTGCTGGGGCTGGCGATCATTTTCGGGCTGCTTGGCGTGCTGAACATGGCGCATGGCGAGCTTGTCGCCATCGGTGCCTATACCGCATGGGCGGTTCAGTCCGCCGGCCTTCCCCTGCTGCTTGCCCTGCCCGTCGCGGCAATTGCGGCGGGGGCCATCGGCTGGCTGATGGAGATTTCGATCATCCGTCATCTCTACCGGCGTCCCTTTGACACGCTTCTGGCGACATGGGGCATTTCGATCCTTCTGCGGGAGGCGATCAAGATCTGTTTCGGGCTTGAATACAAGTCGGTGATCGAGCCTGTCGGGGGCAGCATAACGATCTTGGGCGCGGATTATCCGACCTACCGGATATGGCTCATGGTGGCTGTGGTGCTGGGGTTTGTCGGGCTGTTCCTGTGGTATCGGCGCTCGCATGCGGGTACCCGCGTCAGAGCGATGGTTGCCAATCCGATGCTGGCCTCGGCTGTTGGCATCGAAACGGCGAAACTGGCGCGACGGGCCTTTGTGCTGGGGGCAGCGTCCGCCGGGTTGGCAGGCTGCCTGATGGCACCGCTGATCCGCATCGATCCTTACATGGGTGTCGATTACCTGTTGTCGTCGTTCTTCGTGCTCGTGGTCGGGGGGCTTGGCAGCCTGCAGGGTGTCTTCATCGGCTCCGGCGTCATCGGTGGTGCGGAAACCGCCGCATCGACGATCCTTGGCGGGACCGGCGGTTATGTCACCGTGCTGGTGATCTCCATTCTGTTTCTCTGGCTGAAACCGGGAGGACTCTATGCGCGCCGCTGATGCTTTCTTCCTTCCTGTCTTTGCCCTTCTGGCGCTGGTGCCGTTCAGCTTTGGCGACTTCACGGCCTATCAACTGAGCCTGTTCATTCTCTATGGCATCGTAGGGCAGGGGATCGCGCTATGCTGGGGCCGGGTCGGCATCCTGCCGCTGGGTCAGGCGATGTTCTTTGGTCTAGGTGCCTATCTGGGCGGCGGTGCGCTGATCTGGGCCGAGGGCAATTGGGCGCTGCTGCTGCCCTGTCTCGTGCTGGCCATCCTGCTGCCCGCGTTGCTTGCCGGGCTGGTGGCACTGGTCGTCTTCCGCCGTCAAACCGGCAGCGGGCCGTTCTTTTCGCTGATCACGCTGGCCCTGTCGATGCTGACCTATCAGATCGCCCTGACCGCCAGCGACCTGACGGGCGGCTTCAACGGGCTGACAGGTATCCCGCCGCTGCCGGGCACCGACCCCTGGGGCAACCTCTATTGGGTCATCCTTGGCACGCTTCTGGTCACGACGCTTGGCACCACATGGGTGCTGCGCGCGCCCATCGGCACGCTGTGGAGCGCCGTGGCGCAGAATGAGGCGCGGCTTTCGTTCCTTGGTTACAATGTGGCGGGATTGAAGGCGCTGGCCTTTGCCGGTTCCGCGGCACTCGCGGCACTGGCCGGAGCGCTTTATGCCAGCCAGCAGGGCATCGTGTCGCCACAGACGCTGGGCTACGTGCTGTCAGGCGAGCTGTTGATCTGGACCGCCGTCGGTGGCCGTCAGACTGTCCTTGGGCCAGTGGTCGGTGCGGTGCTGATCGGGTTCCTGTCCTCCGAGCTGCGCGATGGTTTCGCCCTTTGGGAGGTGCTGCTGGCCGCGATCTTTATCGGTGTTGTGCTCTTGATGCCCCAGGGCCTGGGCGGATTGGCCAGGCCGCTTCTCGATAAACTGTCGCGCAAGCGCAAGGCACCCGCGCGTGACGTGATAATCCCGCTGTCCGATGCGCCGTCGCAACCGGACCTCAGTTTCTCTGATGTTGAGGTGACCATGGGGTCGGTTCACATCCTGCGGGGACTGTCCTTCGATATGAAAGACCCGGGCCTGCATTGTGTGATCGGCCCGAACGGGGCGGGCAAGACATCGTCGTTCAACGCCCTGTCCGGCCTGTTGCCAGTGTCCAGGGGGGCGATCCACTGGAACGGGCGGGACGTGACCGGGAGGTTGCCACATCAGGTTGCCCGGCTCGGGATCGCCCGCAAGTTGCAGGTTCCGATGATCTTCCATGACCTGAGTGTCGCGGACCATCTGAACATTGCGATCTGGGCGCAGAACCTTTCGGCCCGCGATGCCCTGCGTCCCTCAAGCTTTCGCCGCAGGAACCCCGTCATGGACGAGCTGTTCACCCTGTTTCCGTTCCTGCGCGACGAACAAAAGACCGCCGGGGAGCTTTCGCTGGGTCATCGGCAGATGCTGGAATTCGCAATGTCGATCATGAACAAGCCGACGCTTGTCCTGCTGGATGAACCCTGTGCAGGCCTCTCCAAGCTGGAGACCACGGACATGACCGGTGCGATTGCCCGGATGCGGGAAAAGTTCGGCATCTCGGCATTGATCGTGGAGCATGATTTCAGCGTCGTAGAGACATTGTCGGATCACATCTATGTCCTGCATCAGGGTGAGCTGCTGGCCGAGGGCACGCTGGATCAGATCCGCGCCAACACCGAAGTGCAGGCCGTCTATGCCGGAGGATCGAAATGAGCGAACCGCTTCTGAAGCTGGACAGGATCAGCGCAGGATACGGCGACCTGACCGTTCTGCGGGACATTTCCCTGACCGTCGCGGCGGGCGAGGTGCTGTGTATCTCGGGCCGAAACGGGGTCGGCAAGACGACCCTCATGCGTCTGATCTCGGGCGCCCTGCCACCGCAGTCGGGGACCATCGCGATGAACGGTCAGGACATCGCGCCGCTGGAACCGCACGCCCGCCAGCACATCGGGCTGAGCTATGCGCCGCAGGATTCGGTGACTTTTGCGCCGCTGACCCTGCGCGAAAACCTGACCCTGCACCACAAGGACCACAGTCTTGACCGATACCAGGGTCTGTTCCGCCGCTTTCCCCGGATCGAAGAACGCCTTGGGCAGGTTGCCGGGACGCTGTCAGGCGGTGAGCGCAAGATCCTCGCTTTCTGCCGGGTGATGGCCGAGGGCGGAAGCCTGCTGTGTCTCGACGAGCCGACCGAAGGGGTGCAGCCGGAGAACATCGCCCATATGGCCGAAGAAATTCGGGCAGCAGCAGAGGCGGGGCGCGGCCTTGTTGTCGTGGAGCAGAACCTTTCCCTGATCGAGCAGGCCGCGGACCGGGTCATTGTGATCGACCACGGCGAAATCGTTCACCAGACGCGCAACGGCCCGGACATGCGCGCGGAAATTCTAGAGAAGCTGAAGGTATGAGCATGAACAACGGTGAACAGAGCACGGATGGTCCGATGACCCTGACCCAAACGCGTCAGGTGATTGTAACCGAAGGGCTGTCCGGTCTGATGCAACGGCTTGAGGCCCGCGCGCTCGGCCCGGGCCATAATGCGGTCATCGCCTGTGATTTCTCCGATGCCGGTTCGACCGGACCGTTGGCAGGCATACCGATCGGCGTGAAGGACAATATCGATGTGGCGGGATTTGCCACGACCGGCGGCTCGCCTGCACTGAAGGAGTACCGCCCCGGTTCGGATGCCCCCGCCGTGACCGCCTTGCGGGAGGCAGGGGCGATTGTTGCCTGCAAGCTGAACATGCACGAACTGGCTTTCGGCATCACCAGTGACAACGGGTGCTTTGGCCGCGTCTTCAACCCCTTTGACAGCAACAGGACAGCCGGGGGCTCGTCCGGCGGGTCCGGTGCGGCAGTGGCCCGGGGTATCGTGCCCGCAGCACTTGGGACGGATACGGGCGGATCGGTTCGGATACCCGCCAGTTTCTGCGGCGTTGCCGGGTTCCGCCCCTCGACGGGTCGCTATCCCGGTGGCGGCGTTCTGCCCTTGTCGCAGACGCGGGACACGGTCGGCGTTCTTGCCGCAACCGTTGCAGACATATGCGAAGTTGACGCCGTGTTGTCCGGATCGCAGGTGCCGCTTCCGGATTTGCCCGACCGTCCGCTGCGGCTCGGGCTGCCTGCTGATGCGCTGCCCGGTTTCTGCGCACCGGTCGAGGAGGCCTTCCGCGCGGCGCTGTTTGATCTCGCGGCGGGTGCGTTCATCGATTTGATCGACTTGCCCGAACTGGGGCTGGGTGCGATGGAGGCCGAACTTGGCTTTCCTGTTGCCCTGACCGAGGCGGCAGAAACCTGGCGCAGGCTTTGCCCGGATAAGCTGGGGTGCGAACTGGCGGAGTTTGTTCCGCGCCTGGGTGACCCGGCTGTGCGCGAAGCCTTCCATTCGATGCTGCAAGACGACGATGAACTGGTCCGGCGTTACGAAGCCTTCCGCGACAAGGGACGATCCGACCTGCAACGTCGCGTGCAGGGGTGTTACGACCGGTTCGACATTGATGCGATGGTGATGCCGACAGCGGTGGTCCAGCCGCCACGCTGGGAAGAGGCCGAGATGATCCAGGTGAAAGGCATCGAACGTCCCACGTTTTTTACGGTGGTCCATAACACCACGCTTGCAACGCTTATCGGGGTGCCGTCCCTGTCACTTCCTGCGGGCGTCGACCGGGACGGCCTGCCGGTCGGACTGATGATTGAAGGGCCTGCCGGTGCGGATCTTTCCGTTCTGGCATGGGGCACCGCGATTGAGGAGAAGCTGCGTGAAACACGCGCCGTGCCGGCATAGGTCCTGCAGGTTTGCGAATCAGGCGGGCATTTCTTGATTCTCTTGCATTGCAGACGGAGAGCGCGCTAGACTCTGCCGATGGCAATCCAGAGGACTGCAGATGAACGACTCTTCATGTGTTCTGACCTCCGCCGAACTGGACACTTTCGCCGGAGCGATTTTTGATCTCGGCCAGAGCAATACGGACCGGTCTCCGCGCGAGATCGTTGCCCGTGCTTTGTTCGATCTGACTCATGCGGAACGCTTGGCATCCTACCGTTGGGATGCAAAAACCGGAAAGTATCACAAACCCCTGCTGATTAACCTCAACCCGCAGCACAGCCAGCATTACATCGACGTGCTGCAGCACGACGACCCGATCACGCCAATGATGCGGAACCAGAGGACTGCAACGCGTATCCAGGACGTGGTGCCTTTGCAGGATTTCGAACGGTTGGCCTTTTACAACGAATTTCTGCGCCCCGATGAGATGTACCACGGGGTCAACGTGTTTCTGCGGACGGGAAGCGATGTGCTTTGCGATTTTCGCTTGTTTCGCGGCCCGAAGAGCCCCGCCTTCAGCCGTCGCGACCTGCTGATGATTGACTCGATGAGCCGCTATCTCGTCAAGACCATGGAACTGGAACAGTCGAACGAGGGTGCCCTCGATATCCTGACCGCGCGCGAACGCGAGCTTGCGAAACTGGTTGCGCGCGGATGTACGGACGCGGATATCCAACGCATTCTCGGCATCAGCTTTTCAACGGTGCGGACGCATATGGCGCGCTGTTTTGAAAAGCTGGGTTGCGCCAACCGCAGTGAGCTGGCTGCGTTCATCTCGCACCGCCACCGGCACTGACGGGCACGTTCCGCAGGAAATCAATGCCCGGTCGGCAGAACACCTGATGTTGTGTCGGAGACCAATTGCCTGATCTCGCGGCGCAGGGTGCGGGTAAGTGGTGTGTTGCGGGTGTATGGCGACATCGCCAGCAGCAGGTCGCGGTTGAGCGTGGGGTCGACCAGACGTGAACAGCTGACCATGCCTTGTTCGAGTTCGGATTGAATCAGGCTGACCGGCATCAGGGCATAGCCGTAACCTTCCAGAACGAGGTTGCGGATTGCCGCAATCGAGTCCACCTGGCACCGGATATTGACCTTCAGGTTGCGCTGGCTGGCAATGTGTTCGACCCGCTTGCGCAATGCATGGGCGGCAGAGGACAGGATCAATGGCTTGCCCAGGGCCTCATCGAAGGGGATCGTTTCCGGGGCAGGGATGCCATCGTTTGCCCACACGAGGTAAATCTGGTCGGACAAGATGAATTCGGAGAACAGGCTGTTGTTAACGCTGGGCATGTAGAGCGCGGCAAGATCGAGGTCACCCCGAAGCAACCATTCGTAAAGATGACCGCTGAGGCCTTCGACGAGGCTGAGCCGGACCAGCGGATAGGAATCCAGGAAGCGCTTGAGCAGCGGGGTGGTCAGCGTCGACCCCAGGCTGGCGGGAAGGCCACAGGTGATCTCGCCCGCGACCGACTTGCTGAGTTCGGACATGTCGGCGCGGGCGACCTCGATCCGTTCGGTGATGTCGCGAGCATGGTCCAGAAGTTGCCGCCCGGCCGGCGTCAGCACGATGCCGCGCCCGTGCCTGAGAAAAAGCTGCGCGCCCACTTCCGTTTCAAGGCGCTTGATCTGTTTGCTGATGGCGGATTGCCCGAGGCCCATGGCCCGCGCAGCATTGGTGAAGCCCCCCATGTCGGCGACCAGCAGAAAGTACTTCAGCTGCTTGATGTCCATCGTGTCAGTTCCGCGGAACCGGCATGGAAGTGCCTGGGGGTTGCATCAGACCTGGCACGCGCGATCAACGAAAACGGGTTCAGCCGCCGGGGTTCCCTGCGCATGATGATGGTGGTGGTGATGATCGTGATGCACATGATCCTGTCGGGGCAGAGTCAGGCAAAGTTCGATGGGATCGCCATGAGGTGTGGCGAGGTACGACCGGCGCCAGTGCTCTGCCATTTCCGCGACCTGCGCATCCCCGATGTCCGACTTTTCGGCAAGCAGTGACTGCAAGGTATCCATCCAGATGTTGAAATAATCGTCCAGCGTCTGGTTCTGCGGTCCCGCTGCCAGATTGGTGGAGAAGCGTTCACCCCATTCGCTCCAGCTAAAGAGGTTGTGACAGCTGGCGTCGACGGTCAGGGCGAAGAGAGACGCCTGTGCAGGATCGTTGAACGTCTGGGTATCGAGTGCTGTGGAATACACGCTTTCATCACCGGCTTCAGTTTTCATGGGCCACGCGCTCCGATATGTAGGGTTCGTAGATTTCGATCTGAACGGATGTGTTTTCCTCGCAGCCGCTGCCCCAGATTTCGTCACCGGTGAAACGGACGGAATAGACATGCTGGTTTTCCGGACGGTCCGAGGCATAGGCGTCGGCAAAGCGAAAGATGCCTTTGTAGTCTTCTATCCTGCCTATGCGACCGCGCAGGAAACGTGGCAGGCGGGTATGTGTCGGGACACTGTCGCGGCGCATTCGGACACTTTCGCCAACACTGTAGATCGGGGCAGGAAGCGGGGGCGGTTCCGGGATCCGCAAGCTGCGGAAACCATCCCATAACTTGTCGCCTGGAATCCGGCGCGCCCCGGGTATCTCTGACTGATCCGAATCAGCGGTGATGCCCGCTTCGCGGTACAGCCGTTCGACCATGCCCAGCCAGCGCTCCCAATAGGGGGTGTTCAGGTAATCGGATGGGTCCACGTTTTCCATGTAATAGCGGGTCTTGTCGATGTTGTAGACGCCCTGCATGACCGACAGCATGTTGATGGCGAAAATTCGTCTCTGCGCATCATTGGCGAAGGTGGTTTCATTGGTCGTGTCGACGCGCCCGAAGCCGTGAAAGCCGCCCATATCATGTATGCCGTCCATCAGGTTGCCTCCGCTTCAACGGGGGTCAGCGGGCGCCCGGTCCCGATCATGGAATTGCGCGTCACCAGCTTTTCAAGGTCAGTTTCCGCCATCCCTTCGGTGCCTTCGGGCCGCATGGGAAGCACGAGATAGCGCAGTTCGGCATTGGAATCCCAGACCCGGACCTCGGTGCTTGTGGGCACGGTGAAACCGAATTCGGCCAACACCTTGCGCGGCTCGCGGACCACGCGCGACCGATAGGCGTAGGATTTGTACCAGCCCGGCGACATGCCGAGCAGCCGGAAAGGGTAGCACGAGCAGAGCGTGCAGACGATGACGTTGTGCACATCCGGCGTGTTCTCCAGCACGATGACATTGGCACCGGTGATGTCGACCAGCTCTTCGGTCACTTCCTGGGCATTCTCCAGCAGGCGGCGTTTGTAATCGGGGTCCGCCCAGGCACGGGCAACGATCTTTGCACCGGTCCGCGGGCCGATCCGGGCCTCGGCAATGTCGATCAGCTCGTCCAGCGCGGCGGGATCAACAAGCCCCCTTTCAGAAAGCAGGGTCTCCAATGCGCGGACACGCAGCGCGAAATCGGATGGGGGATCGGTGTGGTTCTGGTCTGACATGTCTTCTCCGGATTTGGCTTTGGGACAGTCCGGTCTTTCGCGCGTCCCTGCAGGGTCTGCCGAATTCAGCGAGCCGGAGCCAAAAAAATTTGCGCAACCGCTTATCGAGCTTAGCGCAAAGCCGGAATCCGCACTCATGCCGAATCCGCATAGCGCGACCGGCGCTGCATCATGGAAAATGACGCCGGTTCTGGCCCCGAAGCCCAGTCCAAAAAGTCATCTCTGGTATTCCGCCCAAGCATCATGGCCGGTGCTATCCCGAAAAGGACAATACGCAACTTTGACGCTCTGAAGAGGGGAACGACGTGCTGGACCAACAACAGTTCAAAAAGATTGCAAGCCATTGGGCCTCCGGGGTCGCGATCGTGTCTGCTGCGGGCGGTGCCGAAGGGGCCTCTGGCTTGACCATCACAAGCGTGACCTCGCTGTCGCTGAATCCGCCGCAATATCTGATCTGCCTTGACCAGAAGTCCGCAACCCTTGCCGCCATTCGCGAAAGCGGGATGTTCTGCATCAATTACCTCAAGCACACGCAGCAGGCCGTCTCTCAGGTCTTTGCGACGAAAAACCCCGAGAAGCTGGAACAATTGACCGGCCAGACCGCACGCGGCGTGCCTTGCGTCGAAGATGCGCTGGCGATCATCGAATGCGAGGTCGATACCATCCACGCGGGCGGCGACCACGCGATCATCATTGGCAATGTGCTGTCCGCCGAGTCCGAAGGCGGTGATCCATTGGTCTATTTCCGGGGCGGGTATCGCGAACTGACCCAAGCCATCTGAAGCACTCAAATAACGAGCGGAAACACCCATGTCCAAACGCCAGATCAAACTCGGTCTTTTCCTTTTGCCAACGGGTCAGCATGTCGCCGCATGGCGCCTGCCTGAAACGGTGGCGGATATGCACATGAATGCGGCCTATTACGCCGAGCTTGCGCGGGAACTGGAGGCGGCGAAATTCGATCTTCTTTTCCTTGCGGACGGGGATGGCATTCACGGCGGCTGGCCACTTGAAGCGCTGTCGCACACTGCCAACAGGGTTGTCGCACAGTTCGAGCCGCTGACGTTGCTGTCGGCGCTCAGCCAGCATACCAGCCATGTGGGGCTGGTCGCGACGGCCTCGACGACCTATTACGATCCCTACCGCGTTGCCCGGCTTTTCGGATCGCTCGACGTGCTCAACGGCGGGCGGTCGGGCTGGAACGTCGTGACCACGGCCAATACCGATTCAAGCGAGAACTTCGGCTACACCGAGACGCCGAGCGCGGAAGAACGCTATGACCGCGCCGAGGAATTCGTCGAGGTGGTCAAGGGCCTGTGGCGGTCCTGGGACGAGGGTGCGTTCCTGCGCAACAAGGCCACGGGAGAGTTCTTTGACCCTTCCAAGCTGCACAGGCTTGACCATCACGGCAAACATTTCACGGTCAAGGGGCCGCTCAACGTGCCGCGTTCGCCGCAGGGACATCCGGTGATCGTGCAGGCGGGATCGTCGGGGCCCGGCAAGGCATTGGCCGCCCGCACCGCCGAGATCGTCTTTACCGCCCAGCCCGACAAGAAAAAGGCGCAGGATTTCTATAGCGAGATCAAGACGCTGGCCGAAACTCACGGACGCAGCCCGGACGATCTGAAGATCATGCCCGGCATGGGGGTCACCGTGGCTGAAACGGAGGAAGAAGCCAAAGCCAAGGTGGCGGAGCTGGAGGCGCTGATCGACCCGGTGGTGGGGCTGACGCATCTGTCCAGCTTTCTGGGCTTCGATGTGACCGGCTATCCGGTGGATGGCCCCCTGCCGGAAATCCCGGAAGCCAGCGCCAAGATCATCCAGAGCCGCCAGAAACTGTTTATCGACATGGCACGTGACGAGAATCTGACCCTTCGGGAGACATACATCCGGGCGTCGGTGTCCAAGGGCCACCTGAACGTCGTGGGCAGCCCCACGCAGGTCGCCGACCTGATGGAGGAATGGTTTGCCGACAAGGCTGCCGATGGCTTCAACGTCATGCCGTCGGCAATGACGGGCGGGATCGCCAACTTTGCGCGCCTCGTGGTGCCGGAGCTCCAGCGGCGCGGGCTTTTCCGGGAAGAGTACGAGGGCACGACCCTGCGTGAAAACCTTGGCCTCAAGTGTCCGGAATGACGCGTGACCCATACCACACCGACGGGAGGGTCGACGATGAGTGAGAATATCCGTCAAGGGGGGCAATCCTGGCGTATGGCGCATCTTTTGACGCCGCGCAAAGTCATCACCGGCCTCGCTGTGCTTGTGCTTGCCTACCTTTTTGTCTGGCCCTTCGTGATGCTGGTGATCGGCGCTTTCCTGACCACGCCCTATGGTGGCGGGGAATGGACGCTGGATGGGTTTCGTACCGTTCTGAACGATCCGCGCGCGTTGCGCGGCACATTGTCTTCCTTCCTGTTCTCGGGCCTCGTGATGGTGTTCTCCATCGCTGGAGGGCTCTTCTTTGCCATCATTACCTCGCGGTTCAAACTGCGGTTCGGCTGGCTGGTGCTGCCTGCAATGGTGCTGATTGCCTGCACGCCGCGGCTCTTTTATGCCTTCGCCTGGGGCATGATGGGCAATCCCGGCAGCGGCTTTGCCGCCAATATCCTCAGATACTTCGACATTGCCAATCCCGCCTGGCTGACCGTCTACAGCTGGCCGGGGCTGGTGCTGGTGAGCAGCATGAAGGTTACTGCGGTGGCTTACCTTCTGCTGTCCGGGCCGGTGCGGCTGCTTGACCGCAGTCTTGAAGACGCGGCGGTCATGTGTGGCCAAACCCGCCTGCGCGCGTTTTTCAGCATTTCGCTGCCGCTGCTTGCCCCTTCGCTGCTGGCCATCGGCATGTTGCTTTTCGTCGAAGGCATACAGGTATTCGATTTCCCTGCGGTTCTGGGCAGCCCGGCAGGCATTACAACCCTCTCGACCCTGGTCAACGACTTCATCAACACCGATGTCACGCCGAAGTGGGGGGCGGCCAATGCGCTGTCGCTCGTCGTAGTTGTTGTGATCGCCCTGTTGATCTTGTTGCAGTCCCGGCTGCTGGGCGGGCGCGATTTCGCGACCGTGGGCGGCAAGGCGCGGGCGGCGGATACAGCCGAGATCGGCAAACTTGCGGTGCTCTTCGATGCGATCATCGTTGTGTTCTTCGCGGTGGCCTTCGTGTTGCCCTTCCTGCAGATCCTGATCGGTTCGTTGCAACCGTACTTCGGCCTCTACACCAAGCTGACGACCGCAAACTACGTTGCGGTGATCGAGGACCGTGACACGCTTGATGCGCTGGTCAGCTCGCTTCTGATATCGGTGGGGGGCGGGTTCCTTGTTGTGACGCTTTCCTTCGTGATGATCTACGCGATGCAGCGGTCCAAGTCCCGACCGACCGTCGCATTGTTGAAGATACTGTCGTGGCTGCCCGCCACCGCCCCCGGTATCGTCCTGAGTATTGCTTTCGTCTGGGCCTATCTTTCCACGCCACTGGTCCGCAGCCTCTACGGCACGCCATTCCTGATGCTGATCGCGCTTGTCATCGCGCATGTGCCGATTGCGGCCCGCGCCTGCGAGGGGATCATCGTGCAGGTCAGCACCAGCCTGGACGAGGCGGCGCGGGTCTCGGGTGCGGGGCCCTGGCGCGCGGCTGCCGAGATCATCGCGCGTCTGTGCACGCCCAGCCTGCTGGGGGCGTGGTTGCTGATCAGCCTTGCGATTTCAGGTGCGCTGGACGTGGTGATGATGCTTCAGACCACCAACACCCAGATGGTCGCGACACTGTCCTACAGCATGTTCAACAACGGCGACGTGGCTGAAGCCGCAGCACTCTACGTGCTGTTCATCGGTCTGCTCATTGCCTTCATGTCGGCCCTGATCGGGCTGATGATGTTGCTGCGCACCGCGGCGTCAGGATTTCACTGGTCCGGCAAAGCGGCCCGACCCCTTGCAATGGAAAAGACGGATGTTTGACATGGACACAAGAACCGCAACCGGGCTGTCGTTCTCCGGTATCGAAAAGTCCTATGGGACACAGACCGTTCTGCACGACATCAGCTTTCGGATCGAACCGGGCGCCTTCCTGTGCCTGCTGGGTCCCAGCGGCTGCGGCAAGACCACCTTGCTGCGCAGCATCGCAGGGCTGGAGGAACCGGACCGCGGCACGATCACGATCGGGGATGTCACGGTATTCGATGCAGGCGCGCGCAAGATGGTGCCGGCCAACCGCCGGGGGCTTGGCATGGTGTTCCAGCACTACGCGCTTTGGCCGCATATGTCGGTGCGGGAAAACATCGCCTATCCGTTGCGCCAGCGCGGCATCCGTGCCGGGGACCGGGGCGGCGACGTGGAGCGGCTGGCGCGGCTGGTCGGTCTGGAGTCCTACCTGGAGCGTCGGCCAAACCAGCTTTCCGGTGGTCAACAGCAGCGGGTCGCACTGGCCCGCGCGCTTGCCGGGGATCCGCAACTGCTGCTGCTCGATGAGCCGCTGTCGAACCTTGATGCGGTGCTGCGGCATCAGTTGCGCCGCGAGTTGCGCGCCCTTCATGACCGCCTGGGCATGACGTCAATCCTGGTCACCCATGACCAGGAAGAGGCCGCGGCCCTGGCTGATGTGATCGCCGTCATGCAGAACGGCATGATCATGCAATCGGGCAGCCCCGAAGATGTGCTCGACCGGCCCGACAATCGTTATGTGGCTGAATTTGTCGGCTACGAGTGTTTTCTGAAAGGCACCGTTACCGGGCAGAGCGCGGGCAGTGTGAGCGTCACCCTGCCCAATGGCGAGACGGTGGCGGTCGCCACCAATCTGGCCGTGACACAATCGGAACCGGTGCTGATCGCCGCACGGGGCGACCAGCTTGAGATTTTCGATAAGGCGGGTGGTGCCGCCCCCGCCAATGCGGTGTCGGGCCGGATCACGGACCGCGCCAAGCTCGGTTCGGTCATGGAATACCAGGCCGAGGTATCCGGAAAGACGCTTTGGATACGCGACAAGGCCGATACGAACTTTCGGACCAGCCAGGACGTCTGGATCAGGATCCCGGAAAACTGCCCGTTGCTTCGGGACAATTGAACCACATCAAAAACAAACAGGAGAGGAAACAAACAATGAAAATCTTGAGCCGCGCAATCGCGCTTACCTTTGCCTTTGGACTGTCGGCATTGCCCGCCGCCGCGCAGGACGCCGATGCCTATCTTGACGGATTCTATCAGAAGGCCGTCGATGCCGGTGAATCCGAAGTCATCATCTACAACCCGACGACACGCGGCCTTGAGCCGGTCATCGAGGCATTTGAAACACGGTTCCCTGAGATCCACATCAAGGGTGTGGACCTCTTTGGTTCAAAGCTGCTGGCGCGTGTCGATAGTGAATATGCCGCCGGCGGGCCCTTGGGTGACGTCGTCGCCTCGACGCCAGCCGATACACCCGAAGTCGGCAAGGCCGGTCGGCTGATCTCGTTCCGTCCCGAGACCGCCGCAGAGCTGCCAGAAATCTATGTCGGGAATGAGGACCAATGGCTGGACTGGGGCATGACCATCGGCGGGATGTTCTACAACACGTCGAATGTCACTGCAGAGGATGCGCCCAAGAGCTACGCGGATATTCTGGACCCCAAATGGAAAGGCCGCATTTCGATGACCTCTTTCCGCATCATCAGCGGCACCGGACAGGCCTTTGCCGCGGCCATTCGTGACGGGGTTGTGGACCGCGCGTGGTTCGAAGGGCTGGCGGCCCAGGAACCTTTCGTCACCGAACGTGCGTCGGCGGCAACCCTTGCCGTGGTCAACGGCCAGTCCGACATCGGACTGGACATTCCCTTCCACTACTATGTGGAAGCCAAGGCCAAGGGCGCACCGATTGAAATGGTGTTCCCGGCGGAGGGCGGCATTTCCATCCCCCGGAATGTGGGCATCTTCGAAGGGGCCAAGAACATCAATGCAGCCAAGCTGTTCGTGGCCTGGATGTTCACCCCCGAGGCACAGGCAGCAATCGCGCAGTCCGGCCTGCAGGGAACAATGCCGGGTGCCCCGGGCGTCGACGGTACGCCGGAAGGATTGACACTGCATGCCATCGACTGGAAGACGCTTCAGGAAAACTATGGCGGCTACCTGACGATGTTCCAGGAAGTGTTCAGCCAGTAAGGCCGGATCATCCGTGTTGAAAATTGGGGTCATCCGGTCGGCGTGACCGGGCGGCCCCTTCATCATTCTGCGAGGCTGCGATCCGTCGCGTCACTGCAACAAGAAGGTTCACATATGCCCATAGACGACAGGCAGCTGCGTTACTTCGTCGATGTCGCAACCTTTCGCAGCATCAACAAGGCGGCCGAACACCGCAACATCGCGCAGCCGGCGCTGAGCCGCCGCATGCGGCAGCTGGAACACGACCTTGGGGTCAAGCTGTTCAACAGATCCAACGCGGGCATATCCCTGACCGAAGCGGGCGGGCGCCTGCTCGAACATGCGGCCAAGCTGATCGGGGATTTTGACCGCATCGGCGCGGTCCTGCGAAGCAGCGGAGAGCCCACATCCGGCACCCTGTCGCTGGGCATGCCACCCGGTGTCAGCCTGATGCTGCTCGACCGGATCACCCGCGGGATCTATGGCGGGTCGCAAGGCGTGCTCCTTCAGGTCAGGGAGGGCGGGACGCAGGATCTGCTGGACCGGCTTCTTGAGCGGGAGATCGACATCGCCATTGTCACGGAACGCGATTTCGCAGCACCGCTGGACTCTGCGTTTTGCTATGCCGAAACGCTGTTTTTTGTTGCCGGCCCCGGCGCGCCAGAGGCACCTGCCGAGGTTGCCTTGCCCTTCGCGCTGCCGGATCTGGATCAGGATTTTCTTGAGACGGCTTATGATGCTTTGACAAGGCTCGGACGTCCGACGGAAGTCGATATGTTCATGGCTACGATCTCCAGCATCAAGCTTTTGGTCGCCCGGGGGCTGGCATGCACGATCGGGCCCTATTCGGCCCTTATCGGCGAGCTTGACAGGGCAGAATGGAATTTTACCGCCGTACCTGAAATGCCACTCAAGCGATATGTTGTCTGGCGTCGTAACGAGAGCGATTCACCCGTCATCGCGCGCAGTATCCGTGTCATTCAGGATGCCGTCGCGGATGCGGCACAACAGGACACCCATGGGTTTCTGACCTTGCCTTCAGACTAGGCGAGGGGGCCCTGACAGCTTTCGCGCCACTATGCCGCGATGGTATTATCGGCCCGCTTCCCTCCCACGATAGGCTCAGCCCAATGAAGGAGGAAACCCCATGACAAACATTACCCTGGAGCCCAACGGCAAGCCGCTCGGTCCGAAAGTTCTTGGTCTGGACCTGGGACAAGAGGTGCCGGAGGCTGATTTCGCCGAGGTGCAACGTCTGTATGAAGAATACGGCGTGATCGTCATTCTCGGACAGGACATCTCACCACAGGATCTGATCCGTTTCAGCAAGCGGTTCAGCGAGCTGGTGCGCTTTCCGATGGTGCAGTTCAACCTGCCGGAGGAGCCTGACATTCTGGTGGTCTCGAATGTGATCGAGGATGGTAAGCCGATCGGTGTCGGCGATGCGGGCCGGTGCTGGCACACTGATATGTGGTACACGGATCATCCGCCGCGCGGCTCTTTGCTGCATGCCCGCGAGGTTCCGGTCAAGGACGGTCGCGCCCTGGGGGACACGATGTTCGCCAGTACCGCACATGCCTATGACACCCTGCCTGCGGACCTGAAGAAACTGGTCAACGGGCGGTCGGCGACCTTCAGCCACGACTTTCATGCCGAATGGCGTGCTGCCAAAGCCGCTGAGCAGGCGGACGACAAGTCTGCGGCCCGGAAAACACGTAGCGCCACCTCCATTCCCGACATCAAGCACCCTCTGGTGAAGACCCACCCGGTCACGGGCCGCGATTGTCTTTACGTGAGCGAGGGGGCCATCGTGGGTGTCGACGGGATGGAACACGCCGAAGCGATGGCGCTTGTCGATGAACTGCTCGCGCATGTGACGCGCGAGGACGCGGTGTATCGGCACAATTGGAAGGTCGGGGACCTGGTCATGTGGGACAATTATTCCTGCCTGCATTGCGCGATTGCAGATTTCCCGTCCAGCATGCGGCGGCGCATGTACCGCACCACGATCCGATGATTGCGCCATCCGCGTGTGATCGCCGACAATTCGGCGGACAGGTGGGCTCAGCAATAAGGTCAATATGAAGTAAAGTGGCCAGCGCTGCCGGGGTGGCGCTGGCCAAAGTATTACAGCGTTCAGAACGGATAGTGCTGGTTCGGGTCTTCGATGGTGATCCAGCGCAGGTCGGTGAATTCCGCAATCGCTGCCTTGCCGCCGAAACGGCCATAGCCGGAATCGTTCACGCCGCCGAAGGGCATCTGCGGCTCGTCGCCGACTGTGGGTCCGTTGATGTGGCAGATGCCGCTCTTGATCTGCTTGGCCGCAGACAGCGCGCGCTGGATGTCCTGGCTGAAGACCGCTGCGGACAGGCCGTATTCGGTGTCATTGGCCACGCGGATCGCTTCGGCGTCGCCCTTGACGCGGATGATCGACTTGACCGGGCCAAAGCTTTCCTCGCCATAGATGCGCATGTCGGAGGTCACGCCGTCCAGCAGGGTTGCCGAGTGGATCGCGCCGTCGCGCTGACCGCCTGCCACCAGCTTTGCACCCTTTGCCGTGGCATCGGCGATCAACGCGTCCATCTTTTCGCCCGCCTCGGGGTTCACGAGCGAGCCCAGCACGACCTGCCCGCGCGGATCGCCGTAGGGCAGTTTTGACGCGCGATCGGCCAGCTTTTGCGCGAAGGTGTCGGCGATCTCTTCATCGACGATGATGCGTTCGGTCGACATGCAGATCTGGCCCTGATTCATGAAGGCGCCAAAGATCGCGGCATTTACCGCGCCGTCGATATCGGCGTCGGACAGCACCACCAGCGGTGCCTTGCCGCCCAGTTCCAGCAGCGAGGGCTTGAGGTTTTCCCCGGCCAGACGCCCGATGATGCGGCCCACGGCAGAGGAACCGGTAAAGTTCACATGCTTGACCTGCGGCGCTTCGATCAGCGCCTTGACCACCTCGGCGGCATCGGCGGGGGCGTTGGAGATATAGTTGACGACACCTTCAGGGAAACCGGCCTCGACAAAGCAGTCGACGATCATGCGGTGCGTCTTGGGGCAGGCTTCGGAGCCTTTCAGGATCACCGTGTTGCCGCAGGCCAGCGGCATCGCCACCGCGCGGGTGCCGAGGATCACCGGCGCATTCCACGGTGCGATCCCAAGGCAGACGCCCTTGGGTGTCGCGACACCCATGGCCAGCGTGCCGGGCTTGTTCGAGGGGATGACCTCACCGCCGATCTGGGTGGTCATCGCGGCCGCCTCGCGGATCACGCCTGCAGCGAGCATCACGTTGAAGCCCGCCCAGGGGCCGGTCGCGCCGGTTTCGGCGATCATTGTCGCGATGAAGTCGTCGGACTTGGAGTCCATGATATCCGCCGCCTTGTTCAGCAGCGCGCGGCGCTGGCCGGGGCCGGTGGCGGACCAGGCAGGAAAGGCAGCACCTGCCGCACTGGCGACAGCGGCGGCGTCGGCGGCCTTTGCGGCAGCGGCAGTGGATGCGACATCGCCGGTCACCGGATCGATCCGGTCAAAGGTGGTCTTGTCGGACGCTTCCGCGTCCTTGTTGTTGACTACAAATGCTACTGTCATCGTTTTCTCCTCCTGGGATGGTTCAATGTTGGGCACATTGCCCGAGTGTCAGTTCTGGCTCTCGCGCATGCGCACGAGTGCGGCGAGCAACCGGTTCATCGGCGCATCGATCCCGTGCCGTGCGGCGGCCTGTTCGACATAGCCGTTGAGCGATTCAATTTCTGTCCGGCGGCCCGCCTCGACGTCCTGCAGCATCGACGGTTTGTGACCCTTGTGTTCGCGCAGGGCGAAGTCGATCTGCTTGGCCACCGCGTCGATATCGCCGGCAACGCCCTCGGCCCTGCCCACGGCCAGCACTTCGGCGGCAATGTCCCGCGACAGCCCCGCGCCGACATGTTCGGCAATTGCGCCGACGGTGCCCGCGCCCAGGACGGCGGTGGCGTTCATGGCGCAGTTGAACGCGGCCTTTTGCCAGACCTGTGCGGCGGCGGCGCTGGTCCAGCTCATCTGGTCTCCGTTCAGCTTTTCCGCGAGCTGTGCCGCAGGTCCGTCCGGGGTCAAGGCGTCAAACGGCGTGTAGGCCATGCCGTGGCTGGCCACGTGGCCGGGGCCGCGCAGGTCGCCCGGCGTCATGGTGCAGCCGAACAGGATCTGATCGTCCGGCACCCGCACCTGCACACGTTCCACGTTGCCAAGCCCGTTTTGCAGCGTCAGCACGCAGGCCCCGCCGTCAATCAAGGACGCGATGCCCTGCAATGCCCCATCCGTATGCATCGTCTTGGTCAACAGGATCACCAGATCGACCTGCGGGGCCTGATCGGGCCGCATCGCGGGGATCGGCAGATGCTCGGTCCGGTCGTCCCAATCGACGCGCAGCCCGTTTGCTGTGATCGCCTCCAGATGCGCCTCGTTCAGATCCAGCAGAACGACTTCGTGTCCCGCTGTATGAAGCTCTGCTCCGATCACCGATCCAAGGGCACCCGCGCCGAGTATTGCGATTTTCATCCTGTTCTCCATTCAACTAAACTAGCTGCCGAGTATCTGCGGCAGCCAAAGCACCAGCCCCGGGAAGGCCAGCAGCACGGTCACGCGCAGGATCTCGGCGCCAAAGAAGGGCAGGACCCCTTTGAAGGTCTCGGACATGGGCGTGTTCTTGGCCAGGGCCGAGATGACAAAGACGTTCATGCCGACAGGCGGCGTGATCAGCCCCAGTTCCACGACGATCAGGGCGAGGATACCGAACCAGATTTTCAGGTCCTCGGTGCTCATGCCAAAACCTGATCCTTCGACCCCCATGTAGATGCCGCCGTTCAACTCGACCAGAACCGGCCAGAAGAAGGGGATGACGAGCAGGATCATCGACAGGCTGTCCATCAGGCAGCCCAGCAGGATCAGCGCGACCAGCAGCAGGACCATGACCATCATCGGTTCCATGCCGGACTGGATGATCCATTCGGCAGTTGCCTGTGGCAGTCCGATGCGGGACATGAAGATCTTCATCAGCTCCGCACCCAGCAGGATCAGGTAGATCATGCCGGTGGTCGAGGCAGTTTCCCGAAGCGCGCCGATCATGTCGGGCAGGCGGATTTCGCGGGTGATCGCGCCATAGAGCCAGACCAGCGCCACCCCGATGGCGGCGGCGGGTGTCGGGTTGTACAGCCCGGCATAGATACCCCCCAGCACGACGCCGAAGATGCCCAGCACCGGGATCATGCCCACGGTCGCGGCGCGGAACTCTGCCCCGCCGACGCCACCATGGGCGGGGCCGGCCTCGGGCCTGATCCAGACGTAGATCGCGATGGTCAGGATGAACAGAACCACCGCCAGCAGGCCGGGCAGCAGGGCGGCGGCGAACATGGTGACGATGTTCGCCTCGACAATGATCGCGTAGATGATCAGCACCACGGAGGGCGGGATCAGGATGCCCAGCACCCCGCCTGCCGCCAATGTCCCGGTGGCCAGCGCGCCGGAGTAGCGGTATTTCTCAAGCTCGGGCAGCGCCACGCGGCCCATGGTCGAGGCAGTGGCCAGTGAGGATCCGCAGACCGCGCCAAAGCCCGCACAGCCAGCGATGGCCGCCATGGCCGTGCCGCCGCGCATCCAGCCAAGCCATGCATTGGCCCCTCGGAACAGCGCCTGGCTGAGCCCCGCCTTGGAGGCCAGCGCACCCATCAGGACGAACATGGGCACAACCGACAGGTCGTAGACAGAGAACTGCCCGTAAGCCAGCGTCTTGAGCTGGTTGAACACCGGCGCGATGCCGTTCACCAGCGCGACACCCACGCCGCCCACGAGGATCATCGCGTAAGCGATGGGAATGCGGATGGCGATCAGCGCAACAAGGACGACAAGCGCCGCGATGCCCAGCGTCAGGGGATCAGTCATGCAGGCCTCCATTCGACAGGCGCCGGACGTCCTGCGCCAGCGTGGTCAGCGCGGCGACCGCGAGCAGGGCGAGAGACGCGAGGATGGGGACATAGGCCAGCCAGACCGGGATCTGCAGGATCGATGTCTCGTAGTCATAGGTCTTCTGGTCGAGCATGCCGTCGTACATCCGCCACAGCATCAGCAGCGCAAACAGCAGCGCGACCAGTGATCCGAGCAGGCTCAGAATGGCCAGCATGCGCGGCCCGGTCCGTTGGGTAAAGATGTCGGCGGTCACGTTCGAGCGTGTCATCTGGCAGTAGGGCAAAAAGGAGAAAGCCGCGATGGCAACGCCCATCTCGGTCATCTCGAAATCGCCCGGCACCGGCCAGCCGACCAGCGTGCCCAGCACCGAAGCGACGTTCATCAAGACTACTGCCAGCAACAGCGCGCTGCCCAGCAGCGCCCAGGCGGTCACCGCAGTTGCAACCGCCCCGTTGCCTTCGGGGCGGTCCGGATTTTGCATCACCTCGGCCAAGGTCAGTTCGCCGTGTTCTTGGCGACCAGCGCGCGCGCCTTTTCGACCAGCGCGGCGCCGTCGATGCCCTTGCCAGAGACCTCTTCGACCCAGCGGGCCACGACAGGCTGCATGGCGTCAAGGAAGGGCTGCGTGGCTTCTTCGGACAGGATACGGTGCGTGTTGCCCGCATCCGTGGCGACCTTGATGCCGAAGTCGTCGGAGGCGCGCCAGATGTCACCCACCTGACCCCACCAGTCGCGATCCGATGCGTCGCGGAAGGCCTGCTGGATGTCTTCCGGCAGATCGTCCCAGCGGGCCTGGTTCATCGAGACCTGGAAGGTCGTATTGCCAAACCGCTCGCGTTCGTTGAGCTCGATCTGGTACTTGGTCTGGTCCTGGATCTTGAGCGGTGGAATGATCTCCCAGGGGATCAGCGCGCCATCGACCACGCCCTTTTGCAACGCGGGCGGCAGTTCAGGCACCGGCATCGCCACCGGTGTCGCACCAAGCGCCTCGATCACCCAGCCGCCTGTCCGTGTCGGGATGCGCAGCTTGGCCCCCTTGAGATCCTCAAGGCTGGTCACGTCCAGATCACCGGTATGCAGCGCCTGACCGGCGTGCACATGCAGGAACATCACTTCGACGTCCTTGTAGTCTTCGGCAAGGTCGTCCTGGAACATGTCATAAAGCGCGAGGTTCGCGGCCCGGGGATCGTTCTTGTAGACGGTCGGCAGTTCCATCACTTCGGTGCGGGGGAACAGGCCCGGCGTATAGCCGTTCACGGTCCAGACCAGATCGACGATGCCATCGCGCACCTGCTGGATCAGCTCCGGCGGGCGGCCGCCAAGGGTCATGGACGGGAAAATCTCGATCTTGACGCGTCCGCCTGAATTCTCTTCGACCGCCTTGGCCCATGGCTCCAGCATCTTGGTTTGTGCCGGGGCCTGCTGGCCAAGGAAATGGTGCAGACGGAAGGTGAAGTCCTGCGCCATGGCGGCGGTGGACAAGGCGAATGTTGATACGGCGGCTGTCAGCGCGCCAATGAAAATACGACGGTTCATGGTTTTCTCCCCAAATTAAGTGGCTCTCCTTGCCCGGCAGGGGGCAACTCCTCGGCAAAGCCGACTGGACGATGACCGGGATATCGCATAATGTCCAAATGATAGTTTGGATATTCGGTATTCAGAAAAATGATAAACTCACGACATATTAATCTGAACCTGCTGGAGCTGCTGCTTCAGCTGCACGACACACAATCGGTCTCGGCGGCAGGGTCGAACATGGGCCTCAGCCAGCCTGCGACGTCGAACGCGCTGGCGCGGTTGCGGCAGATGCTGGAGGACCCGTTGTTCGTTCGTGGCGGGCGGGGGATGGAGCCGACCCCCTTTACCGAACGTATCGTGCCGGAAATTCGCGAGCATCTCTCGGGCATCGCCTCTGTCCTGAATGACGCGACGACATTCGATCCGGCCAACAGCAGGCGCACGTTCCGGCTGTCCCTTTCCGGTCTTGGTGAACAGGTCTTTCTTGGCCCCTTGGCGCAACGGGTTTTCGAACTGGCACCGCAGGTGCGGCTGGAGAACGTCTCCTCTCCGTTCCAGAACCTGTACCGAACGCTTGCGGCCCGTGAATCGGAACTGGCCATCGGCCTGCTTGAGTTGCAGGAACCCCAATTGCGCCAGTGCCACCTGTTCGATGAGGATTACCGCGTGATCGGCCCGCCCGGCCTGTCACCACAGCGCACTGCGGCCGTGGACCTGAGCCGCGAGCGGCTTGTGATGGCCGTGCCAAGCCTTACCTATGCCGACGACGTCGAAAAGGTGCTGAGCGAACTGGGCATGGCGGAGAATGTCTGCATGCGTATCCGCAATTTTGGCGCGCTGCCGGAATTGCTGGTCACGCTGGGTGCCTTCGCAATCGTTCCCGCATATCTTGGCCGTAGAATGAGCGCGGCGGGGCAGGCGACCCTTCTGGATATGATACTGCCGCGGGGCAGGCAGAAGGTGCAACTGGTCTGGCACATGAACACGATGCAGGATCCCGGCTGCATCTGGTTGCGCAAACAAATTACGGATCTGTTCCAAAATCCGGATATCGGCGAAGGTGCCCTGAAAACCGAACCCCGCCGCAGCGCAGAATCCCTGCGCATCAGACCGGAGCAGACATAATGGCCACACCGCTGAACGGATCCTTGATCAAGGCGTTCGAAATTCTGGATCTGTTGTCCGAGCAGCAGCCACAGGTCACCTCCGCCGAGGTGGCAAGCGCGCTTGAGATGAGCCACAGCACGGCGCACCGGTTTCTCAATACGCTGGAAGAGGTGGGTGCGCTGGTACAGATTAGGCGCGGCGTTTACGGATTGGGTCACCACATCGCGCAATTGGGGCGTGTCGCAGAACGCACCAATCCGCTGGCCCGGCTGGTGCAGCCGGTGATCGCCCGGATATGTGGCATGCTGAACGAATCCGTCATGGTCGGTGCATTGTCGCGCGACGGGGTCGTGTGCATTGCCACGGCCATTGCCCCGCGTCCGATCTCTGTCAACATTCAGGTGGGTCGCCTGCTTGAGCTGCACCAATCGGCGCAGGGCAAGGTGTGGCTGGCGCATATGGATGTCGTTGAGCGCGAGGCGCGACTGAGTGAACTGGCAGCGACCGAAAAGCTGACGGAGCAGAATTTGCAGGTCCTGCGCGGTGACATCACAGGGGCGTTGGAAAACGGCTTTGCCTGCAATCGAGGCGAAAGCGAGCCCGACATCGGTGCAGTCGCGGTGCCGGTCTTTGACTCGGATGGTGCCCTGCGGCTTACCCTGTCAGCCTTCGGCATGGCGAGCCGTTTTTCAGGCCATCATGAATCCTGGATCGCGGCAAGTCTGACGGATGCGGCGCGGGACGTTGCAGAGGCGATTCCGGGCCGCTGAAAAGTCGCGGTTGACAAAGCTTTCTGAACTGCCGAATATTTATGAGATTTTAATCTCACTATATGAGATGGAATGGCGAGGAGCAGATGACGGAATCGAAACGAATGACTGCCGGAGCAGCGCTGCTGTCGCGGTTCAGCGCGCTTGGTGTCGACTGTGTTTTTGCCAATTCCGGGACAGATTTTCCGCCGGTGATCGAGGGGTTGTCCGAAGCGGAGGCAGAGGGCATGTCCCTGCCGCGCACGGTTACCGTACCATTCGAAAGCGCCGCCATCGGGATGGCGCATGGCTATACCCTGGCCACGGGCAAGCCGCAGGCGGTCATGGTCCACACCAATGTGGGTCTTGCCAATGTGGCGATGGGCGCGATCAACGCCGCCTGTGACAACATTCCGATGCTCGTGTTTTCCGGTCGTACGCCAACCCTGGAAAAGGGGCGTCTGGGCGCGCGGTCAGTGCCGATCGGCTGGGGGCAGGAAATGCTCGACCAGGCCAGTCTGGTGCGCGAGGCGACCAAATGGGACTACGAGCTGCGCTTCCCGGAACAGGTCTTTGACGTGACCGACCGTGCCTATGGCATCGCGACATCCACACCCAAAGGGCCGGTTTATGTCAGTCTGCCCCGCGAAGTGCTGTGTGAGACCGTGCCCGCCGAAGGCGCGCTGCGCCGTCCACAGATGCGCGCGCCGGCCGTCGGTGTCGATGCCGCCACTGTGGAAGAAATCGCCCGGTTGATTGCCGGGGCAAAGAACCCGGTGATCTTCGCGCAACACGGCGCAGGCAGCGCCGAGGCATTTGACGCGTTGGCGCTGCTGGCAGAGCAGTGGGGCATTCCGGTCTGCCAGTACTGGGCGGTTCAACTGGCGATGTCGATGACGCATCCGATGGCCACCGGCCCTGATCCGCGCCCCTGGCTGGAGAATGCAGATGTCGTCCTGTGCCTGGATGCGCTGGCGCCCTGGTCCCCGGCCGAGGTCGAGCCGCAGGAGGATGCGACCGTGATCCAGATCGGTCCGCGGCCGCTGCAGGACCGTTCCGGCGTGCGCAATTTCCGCTGCGACATCGGCATCAGCAGCGAGGTGGCACCGGCCATCCTGGCGCTGGAAGCCGCATTGAGCAGGCTTGAGGGCTCAGATGCCGCGGAAAAGCGCGGCAAGGACATCGCCCAAAGGAATGCCGCCGACCGTGCGGCACGTTTCGATGCGGCCGTGGCGGGTGAAAATGCGGGTGCCCTTACCAAGCGCTGGGTCAGTCATGAATTGTCTCTTCACTTGCGCGAACGTGACGCCGCCGTCTTCTCCGAACTTGGTTGTCAGCTGCCTTCAATGAAGCTGGAGCGCCATCAAAGCTGGTTCGACGGCCCCCATGCGGGCGGGCTTGGCTGGGGGTTCCCGGCGGCCATGGGCTTTGCCCTTGCCCGACCTGACAAGACGGTGGTGGCCTCCATGGGTGACGGGTCCTACATGTTTGCCAACCCTGTCGCCTGCCACCAGATCGCCGAAGCGCTGGGGATCTCGATGCTGGTCATCGTGCTGAACAACAGCGAATGGGGTGCCGTGCGCCAATCGGTGCTGGACATCTACCCCGACGGCCACGCATCCCGCGCCAATGCCATGCCGTTGACTGATCTCTCGCCCAGCCCGAATTTCGTGAAGGTGGCCGAAGCCTCCCGCGCCTTCGCGCGTCATGCGCGCGATGTCGCTGGTTTCCGAGAGGCCCTTTCAGACGCGCTTGCCCATGTTGACGCCAAAAAAGGGCTTGCCTTGATCGAGGTTGCGGTCGGGAAGTCCTGAGGTCCCATGCCGTGCGTTGACAGGCCGTGTCGGCGGGTGATGCACTGCGACCTGCGACCTGCGGCCTTGATCCCGCGCGAGAAAACCGACTCTGCCCAACATGTCACGATACAGGTCAGCGTCGCACCTTCTTGCTTTCGGACAGGATCGTGACCGCGCCGGGAGGCCCATCCTCTGCGCAGCGTTTGATGACAGCCTGCAAAATCACGCGGGCGCGTGACACCAGGTCGCTGTCGTGCTCTCCGCTGCGCCAGACAAGATCGCGATACAGCAGTGGCTGCCCCACCTTCTCGAATGACCAGGTCCCGGCGGCCAGTTCGGATGTGAAGGCCGAATAGGGCCCCAGGGTGCAGGCCCGTCCCTTGTCCACCAGCCTTTTGATGCTGCCGATGGAGGCCAGCTTCATGTCGATGTGGGCGGGACGACCCAGTGAGGTCATCGCCATCTTGGCGGTCGAAAAAAACGCCTCATCCGCATCGGGCAAGGCAAAAGGCGGCGCTTGCTCGCCCACGGCATCCAGTTTCGAGCTGTGAATGGCGAAATAGAGCGGCTCCACAAAGTAGGGTTCGAAGGTCAGGCCCTTTTGCGGCCTGCGCCGGGACACCACGGCAATGTCCAACTCGCCCTTGCTCAATTGCTCAAGCAGCAACCAGGAATTCTCTTCCTCGATGGTCAGGATGATATCGTCGATCTCGCGGTAGACACTGCGCACGACATCGTCCAGCAGCATCAGGCTCACGCCGGGGGGCATACCGATGCGCAGGTTGCGGCCGTCGGTTTCCTCCTCCTGCGGGAGATCGCGCAGGTCGTCCAGCTGCCGGATGATCGACGCGGCCCGCTTCAGCAGCGTTTTGCCGGCTGGAGTCAGGTCCACGCCCCTGGTCGACCGGATGAACAGATCGCAGCCAAGGTCGTATTCCAATTGGCTCATCCGGCGGCTCAGCGCTGGCTGGGCGATGTTGCGGTGTTCCGACGCCTTGTTGATGCTCCGAAAGGCGGCGACATCCATGAAGTACTGAAGCTGGTTCCGGTCAATGCCCAAGGTGATGGTCCTTTCGGCGAAGAAAGCCTGCCTTGATACATACTATGACTGCCGCACCTGTTTCCAGAGTGTCAGGAGCCTGGTTCCTTGATGCAGTCTTTCGCAAATTGTGCATAAGCCACCGACAGCCCGTCGCGGACGTCGCCGCGAATGCGCGCCAGTGTTGCCGCATCTGGTTCTGCTGTGGTCGGAACATCCTTGGGCACGACAAAATCGAACCCCGTCGCGTCCCTGATGGCCGCAATCGTCTGGCCGGGGTGGACGGAGGCGAGTTCGAACCCACCAGTTACTGGATCGAACCGGAACAGGCAAAGGTCGGTCAGCAGCCATCTTGGCCCGCCCTGGCGAAAGGCACCTTCAGGTGCCTGGGGGGAGGCGGAGCGGAAATCGACCTTTTGCACCAGGCTGCGTCTGGAGTGCGACGGGAAGAACAGGACGATGTTCGGGATCAGGTAATAAAGGCCCGCCGCGCCGAACGACCCGGTAAAGCGTTTCTTGGGGCGTTTCGGGTCACCGATCGAGACAAGATTGATGTTCGCCTGTCCGTCAACCTGGACACCGCCAAAGACAAAAGTGTCGAGCCGCCCCTGCGCGGCCATGTCGAAAGGTTCCACGCCGCCGTCGACAAAGGGCGTGCGGTCCGGGTCGCCGTGAATCGACACGAAAAATCCCGGTTGCTGATGTTCGTGCAAAAGCCCCGCAGCGGCGGGGATCGGTGAATTGACGCCGGAGACCATGAAGCGCCCATCGCCGAAAAGCCCCGACATCGTGGCGATCAGAAATTCTTCTCTGGTGTATTCACGCATCATGCTGCCCCATCGTGTCCAAGGAAGTCGGCCAGCCAGCCATCGAAACCTTCGCGGGTCTTCGCGGCGCTGGCGTAGCTGTCGAGCATGGCATCATCGGGCCCGTAGTCCGGCGGCAGGGCGGTTGGTGCCGCGCCGCGCGGGGCCAGCGCGATCAGGTCGATATAGGGCGCGGTCAGCAGCCCGGGGGCCATGGCGCTGTCCTTGACCAGGTTGCCGGGGTGGATCCTTTCCACCGTCACAAGAACCTGTTTTGCGGCGCGGGCCATGGTCTTGAGCTCGCGCCGGTTGCCGACCCAGACATTGCCCGCCTCATCTGCCAATGGCGCGTGCAAGGCGGTCACATCCGGCAGGATGGCCGGGACAACCACGACCGGGTCATGCGGGGGAAAGGGATTGTCGATGACGGTCCAGTCACTGCGGTTCTTCAGCATGTCGGATCCGAAGACACCGCGTACTGCCATGAAAGGAAGACGTTTTTCTCCGGCAATAAATCCTGCATGTGTGGCGGGGCAGGTGCTGTCGATCATCTCGATCTCGCCCGCCTCGACGGCGGCGCAGAACCGTGGCGCCAGTCCGCGCGGTCCAAGGCTGACCCCGGCGGCCTCGACCGATGCAACGCAGCCGGCACCAACAAGCAGGTCGATGGCAAAGCCCCCGGTCGGCCCCCCGACAAGGCGCAGATCGCGCGCGCCGCGCGCGATCAGGGCACGCACGACGGCCACCGGAACGCCGGAGTTTTCGCTGGGGAGCGCCAGCCGCGCGCCGTCTTTGATCTGTTCTGCCAGCAAGGTGACATTTGCGTCTGATCGGGTCATTGGCTGATGCTCCGCTTGGGTAGAAGGCATTCGTCCGGGTGCAGATCGGTGATCTCGGGCAAGTCGATCAGATCGCGGAACCGGCGGATCAATGCGTTACCTTCGGCCTTTGGCAGCCCGAAGAGGCGCAGTGCCTTGTTTTCGACAGAGCGGGACAGGGCATCCATATCCGCCACCGGCTTGCCCGCATCGCCATAGGCCTTGAACACCTGTCCGTCGGTCAGGGTGACGGTCACCTCGGCGGCCTCGAACCAGAGATCCGGGTCGATGTCCACGACGACGCGGGCAGCGGTGGCCTGCAGGTCCGCGCGCGCGGTGGTCTTCACATCGAAGTTGAACGGATCAGAGGTGTCGACCCCATGCATCGCCATCGCAAGGCAGAAGGGCAGGTTGAACTTGGCCTCCAGCCCGTCCTTGGGCGGATCGGTCAGCACGATGCGGTGGCGCTCCGCCTCGATCCGGACGCGGACCTCGGCGATGTCAGAGAGGGTCAGAGCCTGCCTTGTGTTCAGTTCGTCCCAGGCCATCAGGGCAGCATGGGTCAGGAAACAGGATGCATGGACCTTGAACAGATTGCGATAGAGATGCCAGCCGCCCGCTGCCGGGACATGCGCCGCTGCGGCATCGAAACGCCCGCCAAAGGTCTCGATGAAGCCTTTGCCGCGCTCGATGATCTCTGTCCGGCCAGTGATGCCCTTTGAGGCCCAGACCGCCGCCCGCAGCCCGGCCTGCGCGGCCAGCCCGACATTCAGGCTCTTGGTCATGGAACCGTAATTGCCATGTACGCCGCCCGCCTGCGCCACGGCGAGCGCCATGGCCATCTGGGTCTGCGTTTCATCCTGCCGCAGCAGACGGGAACAGGCGGCGGCCGCCGCAATCGCGCCCAGCGTCGTGCCCTGCCAGCCCTGCTGGAACAGCGACCCGGCGAAACCCAGTCCGAGTTTGCACATCATTTCGAACCCGGCGATAAAGGCGGTCAGCACCTCGGCGCCGGAGGCCCCGATGTCCTCGCCAAGCGCCAGAAGGGCGGGGGCGATGTTGATGGTCACATGGCCCGGCACCGCGTTGTGCACATCATCGTAATCCAGCACATGCCCCGCCGTGCCGTTGACAAGTGCAGCCAGCGAGGGCGACACGGCACCGCATTGCCCGACCAATCGGACGCGGGGGGCGGTTGCCTCGGCCTGGGCGTCACCGGTCAGCATTGGCACGGGTTCGATGCCCACCCCGGCCATGGTCACCGCGTACCAGTCGAGCAGCGCGAGGCTGGCGGCGCGCCGGGCGCGTTCCGGCACGTCTTCCAGCCGAAGGGCGACAACCGAGGCGGCAAGCGCCGCAGTCACACCTTTTGAAGCCGGGGATGCGCTGTCCATTCCGCTCACCCTTCACCCGCGTCTCGCACGCGCACCAGTTTCGTCTTGTGCGACGAGCGCGGGATCGTCCCTTCGGGCACCATGAAGACCTTGGCCGGGATGCGCAGCCTGGCCTTGATCTGGTCCTCGATCTCGGAGGCGAGGCTGTCGAAGTCCTCTGCCGCGACGGCCTCTCCGGCCTCGACGGTGACGGCCACCGGCGGCACCACGCGCGGCGGTGGCGCATCGAGCACGATCTCAAGCTGGCCATTGGTGCGGGGCCGCAGGCTTTCGACCACGTCCTTGATCGCAGAGGGAAAAATCTTGACCCCACGCACGTTCAGCAGATCATCGGCGCGGCCCTGCACTGAATAGCGCGTGCCAAACTCGCCGCAATGCGGGCAGGTGCCCACATGCAGCGTCAGCATGTCGCCGGTGGCATAGCGCAGGCCCGGCCCGGCCTCGTAGTAAAGGCCGGAATGGATGCCTTCGCCGGTCGCGCCGTCCTTCAGCTCGATGGGTTCGCGCGTGGCCGGATCGACCAGATCGTACCGGAAGCAGTATTCATCGGCCAGAAAGTGAAGCCCGTTGTGATGCTCTCCGCCACATTCCAGCGCCGCGTTGCCCCATCCGCCAAGCATGGTGTCAAAGACCTTCGCGCCATAGCCCTCTTGCAGCTTCTTGCGCACCGGCGGGATCGCGGGGCCAGGTTCACCGCCGCAAAAGACGATGTCGACGCCGAATGCGCTGGCCGGCCTGCCGAGTTCTTCGGGGGCGCGGTCAATCAGATAGCTGAGGAAAGATGGCGTGCCGGCAATGACGCGCGGGCGGCAGGCAGCAAGATATTGCAGCGCGCGGCTGACGCCCGCCTCGGCCCCCAGCGGGATCGGATGCGCGCCGTAAGCTTCGAGCGATTGCATGAAGGTCGTGCCGCCCAGCCACATGCTGAGGCCAAAGAGGTGCAGCACGGTATCGCCGGGGCGCACGCCTGCCTTCTTTAGCATCCGACCGACCATCTCATAGGTCATATCGAGGTCGCGGCGCGTAAAGAGGTAGAAGGTCGGCATCCCGGTCGTGCCCGAGGTGCCGGCCACATGGATGATGGATTCTTTCGGTACGCAGGTATGAAGGCCAAAGGAATGGCCGTATTTTTCCAGGCTGGCCTGCTGCGAGGCGCGGTGATCGGCCTTGGTCATGAAGGCGGGCAGACGCCGGAAATCGTCCATCGTCTTGATGTCTGCGCCACGGTTGATCCCGGCATCCCGCAGCTTAGGGCCGTAGAATTCATTGCCGATGCAATGGTCGATCTGGGCGGGAATGCGCGCAAGGCGGATCGCGTCGAGCGCCGCGAGATAGGCCGGAGCGTCTTCGCGGGCGATGGCATCGTCCCTTGTGGCAAGCAGTTTTTGTATGGTCATGACGGCTCTCCCTTCCATCAGCAGCAAACCGCAGGCAGCGGGATCAATGCCCGGGTGCATCTTATGAAAACGGTTTGCTTCGTTGCGTTCTGTGTAGATTCCGATCAGAGGACCCGCGTTATACTGTCTTGATATAGGTGGGTTCCCGGCAGCTCGCGTTAAGGATGGTGGCAGAACGGCTGGCTCGTTTCAGGCGTCATGCCTGCCTGCGGGGCTTGCCAGTGATCAGACCAAAAACGTGAGGCTCCATGTCCGAAAGTCAGATGCCCGATTACCGAACCCTTCTCATCCGTTCAGGTGTCACCCTGCTGACCGAGCAGGACCTGGCGGATCTTACCCCGGGCCTGCGGGCGATCGACGGCAAGATCGAAGCGCTTCGGAAACTGGCGGCCAGGGATGTGGGTACATTTCCAGATCCGCTTGATGAGGCGGTGCGGTCCGATGGCTGAGTTCGATACGATTGCCGCCGCCGCCGCCGCGCTGGAAGCAGGCAGGATCAGCGCCGTTGAACTGGTGCAGGACCGGCTCGATTTATGTCAGCGTGTTGAACCCAAGCTGCACAGCTTCATCACCCTGGACAGGCAAGGCGCATTGAAAGCCGCCGCCGAGGCTGATGCCGCGCGGGCGGGCGGGCGTGCGACACCGCTGACCGGAATACCCGTCGGGGTGAAGGATGTGATTGACGTGGCAGGCCTGCCCGCAACCGGGCATTCGCGCCTTTACGCGGACCGGACCGCGCAAAAGGATGCCTTTGCCGTGGCGCGGCTGCGCGCGGCTGGGGCCGTGTTCATGGGCAAGCTGGCCACCAACGAATTCGCCATCGGGCTGCATGACCCCGATACGGCGCTGGCCCCGCAACCGCGTAATCCCTGGAACCTCGCACATAGCACGGGCGGGTCGTCTTCGGGTGCGGGAACATCCGTCGCGGCGGGACAAGTGCTGGGGGCCCTGGGCACCGATACCGGTGGCTCGATCCGGGTGCCTGCGGCCTTCAATGGCATTGCGGGGCTGAAACCCTCGCGCGGGCTGGTCAGCCGCACGGGCACCATGCCCCTGTCGGAAACGATGGATTCGCTTGGGCCCATGGCGCGCACGGTGCAGGATCTTGCCTTGCTGCTGGACGGTATCGTCGGCGCGGATCCTGCGGAAACCGCGCAGATGGTGACGCCGACAGGTTCCTTCGATGTGGCCAGCCGCGATTGCCCGAAGGGGTTGCGCTATCTCAGGCTGCGCCGGTACGATCATCTTTTGCCGGAGGGTCAGATTGCGGCGCTCGACACTGCAGAGGCTGCGCTGGTCGCAAGTGGCGCAGAGGCGGTCGAGGTGGATCTGCCCGACCTGGACGCGACAGATGCGGTCGGCACGCTGATGGCCACCTGCGAAAGCTGGCATTACCACCGCGAAAGGCTGGCACAACAACCGGAGAAATACGGGCGCGATGCGCGGTTGAAACTGATGATCGGCGCATTGATTTCCGGAGACGACTACCTGCTGGCTTCCCGCCTGCGGCAGCGGTTCATTGCGGAATTTTCGGCCCTGTTCGCGAAGGTGGACCTGATCCTGACCCATCCCGTGCTTGGCGCCGCACCGCCCGCGCCGGACCGTCCGAAAGTCAGCTTTGCCACTTGGGCCCATGCGGGGTTCAACATGCAGATCAATGTGATCGGCGTTCCGGGGCTGGTCCTGCGGACGGGCATGGACGGTGATCTGCCTGTGGGCGCGCAGCTTTGGGGCGGCCATGGACGGGATGCGCTGCTGCTTGCCGTTGGCCGGGCGATGGAGCGACATCTGGCGGATAGGGGCGACTTGCCGGATTGGCCGCAGTTCGGTGACTGAAAAAAATGGCCATGGAAGCGGGCGGTTTGGCTTCGCCAGGAACCATGGGCCGATCGGGGTCTTGAATTGAAAGGGTTTCAAATATGAGCGAGCGGATCATCAAGGTTGCCGCCGTGCAAAGCGAACCGGTCTGGTTCGACCTGGCCGGGACGACGCGGAAAACCATCCGGCTGATCGCCGAGGCGGCGGAACAGGGCGCCCGGCTGATTGCTTTTCCCGAGTTGTGGCTGCCGGGATATCCCATTTTCCTGTGGCTGGGGGACGAAGCCTGGCAGGCCAGCCGCCGCGCGCGCTATATCGAGAATTCGGCCATGCTGAACGGAGCGGAGCATCAGGCCATTGCAGCCGCCGCGCGCGCGCACGGGATCGAGGTTGTGCTGGGCTTGTCCGAACGCGACGCGGCGGGCAGGATCTACATCTCGCAATGGATCATCGACGCCGAGGGCAAGACGGTGATGACCCGCCGCAAGCTGAAACCGCCAAGCCTCGAAGGCGGGTTCTTTGCCTCGGGCGACCCGGATACGAACCTCAAGGTGGTAAAGACCGCGGTGGGTACCATCGGCGCGCTCAACTGTGCCGAGCACAAGCGCCCCATGCTGCGCCACCTGATGTATTCGCAAAGCGAAGAGATCCATGTGGCCGCATGGCCCGCATTGGGGCTGGTCCCAAAGGTAGTGATCATGAATGCCAAGACCATCATGGGCACCACAAGCGCCTATGCCGCCGAAGGCGGCATGTACGTGCTGGCCCCCACGCTGGTGATCGGCGCGGAGATCTTTGCCGAATTCACCGACACACCCGAACGGGCGGAGAAGATTTCGCTGGGCGGTGGTGCGACGCATATATTCGACCCCGAGGGTCAGGATGCCGTGCCGCCACTGCCGCATGACACGGACGGTTTGCTGATTGCCGAAATCGACCTGGCCCGCCTGCGGCTCGATTATTTCGACCCCGATCCGCTGGCCCCGGTTCCGGCAGATTAGGCCGGGGGTCGATTGTTTCACCAAAGAACCACGCGGCGATGGCGCGTTGCAGCATCCAGATGTTCAGATCGTGCAGCAGGAAGACACCATGCTGACCTGTAATTTCGCCGCATGAAACACCAGATGGTTGTCACAACACGAAAGGACGACTTATGGACAGGACATATCGGTTCACCTACCTCTTTGATCCGCTCTGCGGTTGGTGTTATGCCGCCGCACCGGCATTGGAACGGATCGCAGAGCGCCATGGCGACAGTCTGCGGTTAATGCCGACGGGCTTGTTCACCGAACTTCGCCCGGTGGCGACCATCGCAGATCATGCGCGGGCAAATGACGATCGCATCCAGGAACTGACGGGTCAGTCCTTTACAAGCGCCTATCATCAGGGCGTGATGCGCGCGCCCGGTGGCCAGTTAAGTTCGCTGCCCCTGACGCGTGCGCTTGTCGCGCTGGGACAGATCAACCCCGCGCTTGAACCGCGGTTCCTGCACGAGGCGCAGACCGCGCGCTATGTAGAGGGGCGCGATACTTCGCGTCCAGAAATCGTCGCGGGTGTTGCCCACAGCGTTGCGCAGGCTGCAGGTTTGCAGATCAATGAGGGTGATCTGCGGGTCAGGCTCTCGGAGGACCGGCACCTTGCCGCCGAAACAGACAGCCGCATTCTTGAAGGCCGGAAGATGATGGAAATGCTGGGCCTTCGGGGTATCCCGCAACTTGTCGTCACCGACGGCGGCGGGACCCGCACCGTGGACAGCCAAACACTTTATGCAGGCGGCGACGCGGTTCTGCGCGCATTTGGCGATGCCGCGTAACCAGTAACGCCTCAGGTGTCCAGCGTTGCAACGGCCGCCGACCGCTTGTGCCGGAACCTTATCAAGGGGTGAACGAGGATGACCACGCAATCAGAACCCGAACGCGCAGTTAAACCAGCCGTGCTGCGGGGGCTCAGGGAACGCTGCTCTGTTCTCTGGCAACGGTGCTGGCTCTGCTTTTGTTGCCACGCATGAAGGGGCTGGTGGCCGCGAGGATCAGCTCAGGCGGAACCGTCGCGCGCGGTGGGCAACCAGCGCGGCGCCCATCGACAGCAATGCGAAAAAGCACAGAAGCAGGGCAAAGGCATAGCGGATAGCGCCGTCGCAATGCCCTGTGCACCCTGCCGCGAAGGTGTTGAGGCTGCGAAAGTAGACCAATGTGCCCAGTCCGACACCCAGGCTGGCCCCGACGGTACGGCTGAGCTGCACAAAGGCGGTTGCCCGGCCCATCATGTCAGGCGGCGTATTGGCCTGTACGCTGATGTTGACCACGTTCAGTGTCGTGCCCATCCACATGCCGGCGGCCCCAAGTGCGATGGCTGTCTGCCATGCGCCAAGCCGGTCCATGAACAGGGCCAGCCCGATCATGGAACATGCAAAGACCGCGAGGCCGATGGCAGGGAAGATCATCATTCGCCCCGTTTTGCGCACCAGCAGGCCGGTCAGGATCGAACCCACCCCGACCGCGCCGAGAAAGGGCATCATCACCAGCCCGATCTGTCGCAGGTCCAGACCGTAGTAGTCGCGGAACAGGATCGGGAAAAGGCTGACCACCCCCGTGAACAGCGCCCCATAAAGAAACGCGACCAACCCGCATTTCCAGACCATAGGAATGCGCACCAGCTCCAGCGGCACCAGCGCATCCTCCCTGGCGCGCATCCACAGGATCATGCCGGCAAGCGAAAGGACGAAGCCCCCGATCCAGACCAGTGCAAGGCCAATGCGATCAGGTTCGGCCAGCGTTTGCGAGGCGAGGATGATGCAACAGACCGCGATGATGAGAAAGAGCGTACCCCACCAGTCGAAGTTCAGCTCAACGGGGGGTCGGGCAGGACGACTTCTCCGCCGCGCTTGCCACAGGATGGCGGCAGCCGTCAAAGCCATGGGAATGAGCGCGTAGAAAACCGATTGCCAGCCGAAGGCAGCGATCAAGAGGCTGCCGAGCACCGGCCCGAAGGTGTTGGCAAAGAAGGCGACGGCCACAAGATAGCCCTGAAAGGCGGCCCGGTCGCGCGGAGGAATGCGTTGCGCGAGGAATGCCTGCGGCAAAGCCAGCAACCCGCCGCCGCCCACGCCCTGGACAAACCGCGCGACCAGCAAGACGGGATAGGTCGGTGCCTGTGCGGCAAGCAGGCTGCCGGCGGCAAAGATCAGCAGGGAATAGACCAGCATCCGCATCGGGCCAAAGGAATCGCCGAGCTGCCCCAGAACGATGGTCGCAACCGATGCCGGAATGAAGAAGGCCGCCAGGATCCAGACCAACCCCGTTTCGGCACCCGCCATCTGGGCGATGGTCGTGGCGGACGTGGCCATGAAGGATTGTTCCAGCCCCGCGATGGCAATGGGCAGCGCGGCAAGAACGATATAGCGATAGGGGCCCACGCGTGCTGCTCTTTCCTTGTTATCCGCCGATGGCATCTCGGCATCCGCTTCATACCGTCCACCGATGGCAGCTTGCATATGCTCATCGTCGATAGCAGCCGTTAAGCCCGCCCCTTTCGGAAGGGACGGGCCGGGCTGTCAGAAAGAGTGTCCTGCGATCACAGCCTTCCCACGAGAAACAGCGAGAGCGAGGGCACTAGGATCAGCAATGCCAGCCGGAAAAGGTCGGCCAGGATGAAAGGCATCACGCCCCGGTAGATATTGACCAGACCGATGTCGGGTGCCAGCCGGTTGAGCAGGAAGACGTTCATGCCGATGGGCGGTGTCATCATTCCGAGGTTGATCAGCACCAGCATGATCACGCCCCACCAGACCGGATCGTAACCCAGCCCCGTGACCACGGGCAGGACAAACGGCAGGGTGATCAGCATGGCTGCCATCTCGTCAAAGATCGCGCCAAGGATGAGGTACAGCAGCACCAGCAATCCGATCACGGCCAGCGGCGGAAAATCCATCTGCGCCAGCTGTCGCGCCAGGTCGTCAGAGACCTGCGTGAGGCCGACGAAATAGGTCATGATGGAGGCACCGATGATCGAGATATAGATCATCGCCGTGTTGGCCGCGGATTCGCGGAGCGCGCCCAGAAAGACCTCCATCGTGACCTTCGACCGCAGCAGCGAGATGACAAAGGTCAGCAGCGCCCCGACAGAGGCAGCTTCGGTCACGGTGAAGACACCGCCGTAGATACCGCCCGAAACCGTGCCGAAAAGGATCAGCGCCGGTATGCAATTGCGCGCAGCTTCCCGCAGTTCGCTGCGCGGCGCTGGCATCGGGGTCGGCATCGCATCGGGATTGCGCCGCCCATAGATCCAGATCGCGGCCAGGTATCCCAGCACGGCGAGGATGGCGGGGATGATTACCGCAACGAAGAGGTCGAGGATAAATTGTTCGGCAATCACGCCATAGACCACAAGGATGATCGAAGGCGGCACCATGGCGCCCAGTGTCCCGCCCGCAGCCACAGTGCCGGCGGCAAGGCCCGGTTCGTAGCCCCGGTCGCGCATCTGTGGCAGGGCAAGCTTGCCGAAAGTTGCCGTGGTGGCCACCGAACTCCCCGCGATGGACCCGAAAAGCCCGCAGCCGATCACCGTTGCCATGGCCACGCCGCCACGCCAGCGCCCCACAAGGGCCGAGGCCAGGCGGTAGATATCGTCGGCCAGCCCCCCGGCGTTGGCAAAACTGCCCATCAGCAGAAACAGCGGGATAACCGCGATGTCCACCGTGCCGAAGATCGAAGCGGGTTCCGAGGCCAGCAGCGAGAAGGCTGCCTTGAAGTTTGCAAGCAGGCCAAAGCTGACAACGCCGACGACCGTCATCGCAATACCGACGGGAACATGAAGCATTATCAGCGCGAAGATCGCGACGAGGGAAAGCATGACGAGGATGACCGGTTCCATCAGGTTTCCTGCTTCATCGTTTCGTGGACCGCCACGCGGTCAATGTTTCCGGTCAGAACGATCAGCAGCTGTATCGCCGTCGCCAGGCCCAGGATTGCGGATGCGGTAAACCACATCGGTGCCAGCGGCAGTTGCAGTATCTGGGTGACGTCATTGTAGCCGGCCATGCGCATGCCCTGCCGCCAGAATTGCCAGACGAAGGCCGCCAGCACGAAGAGGGTCACGATATTCCCGAACCACTCGAACCGCCTGAACCAGCGCGGCCCCAGAAATTTGCCGAAACTGTCGATCTTGATGTGATGGCCACTGTCCACCATCAGTGGGAAAAAGCCGATCACGCCGATCGTCAGCACATAGAGAACCAGGTCGTTCGCGCCGAAGAACGGCCGGTTGACCACCGACCGCATGAAGACTTCGTACAGGGTGACAACAGCCGCGACGAGGACCAGGCCCCCGGAGACATAGGCGACCAGCCTCGCCGCGTGATGCAGGCCCCGTTCGAGGAGCCTGATCATTTCCAACCAGTCTCGCGGAAGGTCTGGACTTCAGCTTTCAGCGCTTCGACAAGGGCCGAGCCATCGGCGTTTGCCTCGATCCAGGCCTGAACCAGCGGGCCGGTGACCTCTTCCGCTTTCGCGAGATCCGCCTCCGACGGGGTGTAGACGGATTTGCCTTCGGTTGCAGCGAATTCGTCGCGCTTCGCGGCCTCGACCCGCTCCACTGTCTCGGCCCACATCTGTCCGAAATGCAGGCCGCGATGCGCATCCAGAACCGCACGGGCCTCCTCGGGCAGGCCGTCATAGGCTTCGCGGTTCATGAACACGGCGCAGGGGCTTGCCCCCAGCGGGATCTCCAGCGCCGAGATTGCGACCTCGCTTTGCTTGAAAATGCTGGCGGGGGTGAAGCCAACCAGGTCGAAGTCAAGCTGGCCGCGCGACATCGCTTCGGCGGCGGTGGCGAAGTTGAAGCCCGAGACCGGGACTGCACCCAGTGCCTTCAGGATGTCCTGTGCCAGCGGGTTGGTGGCGGACCCGCGCAGCCCTTCGAGCGACGCGATGGTTGGCACGTCTTCCACCGACATCACGTTGGTGGGCGCTGGCGTGCACAGCAGCAGCGGCACAACATCGTCCCAGCCGCTCAGCATCTCGCGTTCGTACAGTTTCCAGTGGGCATAGGTGCCCTCGCTCGCGTTGCGGATCACCAGCGGCAAGGTTGTTACCAGGTCGTTGGGAAATTTGTTTGGCGTCAGGAACGGAAAGCCGAAGGCGATGTCGGTCACGCCGTTCTGCACCAGTTCAAGCTGGGCGCGCGGATCGCGGCCAAGCGCGCCGCCGGGGAAAAGCTCGATTTCCAGCGCGCCGTTTGAGGCGGCGTTCACTTCGTCGATCCATTGCTGGAACATCTGCGAAACCGGCGTGGTCGGGGGTTCAATGGTCGCGAACTTGAGCTGAACGGCCTCGGCCAGGGCCGATACCGGCGCAAGCACGGCGATTGCGATGGCGGTGCTGCCGAGGAATTTCTTGAAAATGCTGGTCATGGTGTTGTTCCTACTGTTGGATGTCTTGCCGGGGTGTTTCCCGGTCTGTTGTGGGAAGGATAATGATGCTTTCCATCGCCGGGACGTTATACTTTGTCTGCATAGGTCCCGGGATGTTCACGCCTGCAGGATCTCGCCAAGGTGGCCTTGTCCCCACTCTGACCAGGATCCGTCGTAAAGCTGTGCCGGTCGGTCGATCCGGGCCAGGCCAAGGGCGAGAACACAGGCTGTCATGCCGGACCCGCAACTGACGATTGGTGTCGTTTCCGGCACGTCGCCGAATATGTCGTGCAGCTGCGCCGGCGTCGCGAAACTGCCGCCTGGCTGGGTAAGGCTGGTGAAAGGCACGCAGGTCGCGCCGCGCATATGGCCGCTTTGCAAACCCGCCCGCGGCTCCGGCGCGCGCCCGTCAAACCGGTCCTGCGACCGGGCATCGAGGATGACCGGACCTTTCCGCTCGATCTCGTCGCGCAGGCTTTGACCGTCGATCACGCTTGCGGCGTCCAGGGTCCAATTGCGCGGCGCGACCGAGCGCGGTTCTTCTTCACCATTGGCCACTGCATGACCCGCCTCGGTCCAGGCTTGCAACCCGCCGTTCAGGACATAGACCTGCGAAATGCCGTAGAGCCTGAGCGTCATCCAGACACGCGGTGCGCTGAAATGGTTGGCGCTCCGGTCATAGACCACCACCGGGGTGCTGCCGTCGATGCCCAGATGGGCCATGCCACCGGCGAAAGTCTCGGCATCGGGCAGCATATGCGGCAGCCCGTTTGTCGTGCTGGCGATTTCGTCGATTTCGAACAATTGCGCGCCGGGGATATGCGCCTCAAGGTATTCCGCGCGGCTGCGTTCAGGGTCGGGCGGCAGGAAATAGGTCGCGTCCAGCACCACCGCCTGCGCCAGATTTTCGGCAAGCCAGTTCGGGCTGACAAGAGGGTCGTAGGTCATGCGTTGCCATTCCTTTCGGGTGGGAAAATCTTCTGCGGGTTCATGAGGTCATCAGGGTCGATCGCGGCTTTGATCCGGCGCATCAGTTTCAGCGCGGGGCCGTGTTCACGTTCCATGTACTTGCGTTTGCCAAGGCCCACGCCATGTTCGCCGGTGCAGGTGCCGTCGCATTCCAGGGCACGTTCCACCATGGCGTCATTGATGCGCGCTACGGCCTCCTGCTCCTCGGCGGACTCGGGGTCGAGTGAAAAGACCACGTGGAAATTTCCGTCGCCCACATGCCCCATGATCGAGGCCGGGACCGGACAATCGGCCAGAAGCGCCTTGGCATGTTCGATGCAGCCAGGCAGGGCAGAGATCGGCACGCAGACATCGCTGGCCCAGCCCCGCGCACCCGGGCGCTGCCGCACTGTGGCGGTATAGGCCGAATGCCGCGCGGCCCAGAGGCGCGAACGGTCTTCTTCCTTCGCGGCCCAGCGGAAGTCCGACCCGCCGTGATCTTCTGCGATCTGCTGGAACATCTCGACCTGTTCACCCACACCGGCTTCCGACCCGTGGAATTCGAGGAACAGCGTGTCGGCCTCCGCTTCTTCGAGATTGGAAAAGGCGTTCACCGCTCGGATGCAGCCCGCATCCAGATATTCGATCCGCGCGAGCGGCAGACCGATCTGGATCGCCACGGAGGCCGCCTCGCTTGCCGACAGCGGGTCGGGAAAGGTGCAGACGGCCGAACGGACCGCTTCGGGCCGTCCATGCAGGCGCAGTGTGACCTCGGTGATGATGCCGAGCGTCCCTTCGGAGCCGGTGAAAAGATGTGTCAGGTCGTATCCGGCAGAAGACTTGCGCGCCCGGCGTGCAGTCCGCAGGATTTCACCATCCGGCATGACGACGGTGAGGTTGATCACGTTGTCCGCCATCGTGCCGTACCTGACGGCGGTGGTGCCCGACGCCCGTGTGGCCGTCATTCCGCCCAGAGTGGCATTGGCGCCCGGGTCCACGGGAAAGAACAGGCCGGTCTCACGCAGGTGTTCATTCAGCGCCTCACGCGTCACGCCCGCCTCCACGGTGCAATCGAGATCCGCAGGCCGCACGTCGAGGACGCGGTTCATCAGCGTCATGTCAATGCACAACCCGCCTTCGGCTGCCGAAGCGTTCCCCTCCAGCGATGACCCGTTGCCATAGGCCACGATGGGCGTGCCGTAGAAGGCACAAAGATTGACGATCTGTGATACTTCCTCGGTCGAAACCGGGCGCGCGACGGCCTCGGGAGGCATCGGCTGGTGATGCGCTTCGGTCCCGGCATGTGCTTCCCGCTCAGCCATGCTTTGCGAGAATCGGTCTCCCAGCATGGCGCTGAGCAACCGGGGGAGGTCTGCTGCGAGGGTCAAAGCTGTTTCCTTCCGCATTCGTGGGGCTGTCGGAAGGACAGGATAAACAGGCAACCCGGCAGCCCGCATATGCCAATGGGAGATAACGGCCAGCTGGTGTCTCGGGAGCCGACCATCAGCGTCAGGAAAAATGCGCCTGTACCGTCACGGCAGCCTCAAGTCCGCCGTCAGTTGCGATGTTTGTGCCGTTGATCCAACGCGCGGCGTCGGAGCACAGGAACAGGATGGCCGGTGCAATGTCGTCGGGGGTGCCCGCGCGGCCCACGGCCTCGACGTCGGAATTCACCCGTGCGTCGCCCAGAACATCGCGGAACTGTTGCAGGATCGGCGTTTCGACCGGGCCGGGCGAGACCGCGTTCACCCGGATGCCCCGGCCCCGGAACTGCTCCTGATGCGCGGCCAGCATGGTCCAGACCAGCAGGATTTCCTTGGACACCGGATAGCCTGCGTCGTTCGGGATGTCATGCTGCGCCACGATCTCCGTCGCGTTGGGAAAGCCGGTGGTGCGGGCAATGGCCGCTGCCCGCGCGCCATTTCCCCTCCAGCCGTAGCCCGCGATGGAGGCGACATTCACCACCGACCCGCCTTCGCGCAGCTTTGGTGCCAATGCCTCGCTCAGGGCGCGCAAACCGAAGAAGTTGATTGCCAGCGTGTCTGCCGCGCCGCTCTTGCCCGAGACGCCCGCGACATTGCACAGCGCATCCAGCCGGTCGGGCAGGGCGCCCGCGATGGAAGCCACGCCCTCGGCGGTCGAGATGTCGCCCTTCAGGAACTGGCCGAAGCTTTGCTCTGGCTTGCTGCGGTCGATGCCGATCACATTTGCACCCATCTGGCCCGCCAGCTCGGCGGTGCGGCACCCGATGCCGCTGGCCACGCCGGTGACCACGATGGTCTTTCCAAACAGCATGAACGCTTTCCCTATTTTGAAGGGGTTTCCATCTGGACGCGGTAGCCCAGCGGCATCAGGCTGACGCCTGTCCTTGTGGCGATCCAGCCCCACAGGCCCTTGGGCAACAGCAGCGAGAACAGCAGCGCCGCCGCGCCAAGGCCGATCAGATACCAGACGCCGGTATCGGCGAACCAGGTTTCCGCAGCAAAGAAGATCAGCGCGCCAAGGATCGCGCCCTCGAACCGGCCCAAGCCGCCGACCAGCACCATGAAGATCATATAGGCCGTCCATTGCACGCTGAAGTAGGTCTTGGGCTGAAAGGCCGAGACCTGCGCCAGCCAGAGCGCCCCGGCGACGGCGGTGCCGAAGCCCGCGAGCACAAAGAACAGCCGCTTGGTGCGCATCGGGTTGACGCCGATGGAATCCGCCGCCTCCTCGTTGTCGCGGATCGCCTGCATTGCCAGCCCCGAGGGCGTGCGCAGCACCGCGAACAGCAGCGCCAGAAGCCCCACCATACCGATCAGCGCGGCCCAGAAGATCATCATCCGCCGGTCCGCGATGGCATAGGCGTTCAGTGAAATCAGCGAGGTGCCGGTTTCACCCTGGATCAGCGGATCGAGGTTGACGCAAAGATGCGCGATCGAGGCCAGCACCCACATGCCGATGGCGAACTCGCCCGCGCGAAGGTGCAGCATGAAGAGCGACAGCACCCAGGACAATCCGGCAATGATCCCGGCACCCAGCAGCATGGCGGCAAAGGGGTTGATCCCCGCATCGGCCAGCCGGATCGTCATGTAGGCACCGAGGCCGAAGAACAGCTGGTTGCCGATGGAGACCAGCCCGCCATAACCCGCCAGCGCATTCCACATCGCGGCGAGGATCACATAGATGAACAGCACCGTCAGCCGCTCGATCACGCTGTCTGTGGCAAAGGTCGGGACCAGCGCGAGGATCAGGATCACCCCGGTGGCCAGTGCAAAGGCCAGCTTGGACTGCCAGGTCCAGCGGTGGATGGTCATTGTGCTGCTCCTTTCCGGGTAAGCCGCGCAATCTTTGCCAGTCGCAGCGGCGCCTTGCCCTTCAGCGCAAGGCGGATGAACAGGACGATAAGAAACGCCACATGGCCGCCCAGCAGAAAGCCCTGCGGGTGGATCTGTGCGCCGACAGATTGCGCCACGGCCAGAACGATGGCCCCGGCAAGCACGCCCCAAAGCGACCTTGCGCCGCCGATGATTGTCGCCTCGAAGGCGAACAACAGCTGCGGCGCGCCGGCATAGGCGTCGAATGTGCCGCGCAGGCCAAGTGCTGCGCCGGAGACGGCGACTGTCATGGTGGCGAGTGCCGCAGCGATCCCGGCAGCGCGCCGCGCGTCCACCCCGACCAGCCCCGCGGTGTCAGGGTCGGTCGCAGTGGCACGGATCTGCCGGCCAAGGGCGGTGCGCTTCAGCAGCAGGTCCAGCCCGCCGATGATCACGATCACCGCGATCAGGATGTAGACCGGCAACTTGCCCACATAGATGCCACCGGGCAGTTCGAAAGCCTCCCAGCTGAGGTCGCCGACGAAGGGCGAGAGCGACCGCGTGTCAGCGCCGAACTGCTGGAACAGCAGGTTGTCCAGCACGATGGCGAGGCCAAAGGTGGACAGCACCGGCAACAGCTCGCCCCCGCGCACCGCACGTTCCAGCACCAGCCGTTGCAGCAACCAGCCAGCCACGCCCATTACCGGTACAACCGCCAGCAAAGCGATGAAGGGCGACATGTCGAAGCTGTCCGACAGGCTCCAGACCGCATAGGCGCTGACAACGGCCAGCGAACCATGGGCGAGGTTGATGACCCGCATGACCTGGAACATGAAGGCCAGCCCGCAGGCAATGAGGGCGTAATAACCGCCCAAAAGGACGGCCTGGATCAGGATATTGGTCATGCGTGTTCCCCCTGCGGAGCGGTGCCAAAATAGGCCGCCGTGATCGCCTCGCGGGTGGTCGCACCCATCGGACTGTCGAGCACCACATGGCCTTCGAGCATGCAGACCACCCGGTCCGCCACGGCCATAGCGCGCGAGAGGTCCTGCTCAACGAGAATGATTGTCGTGCCCGTCGTCATCAGCCCTTCGAGCGAAGCATAGACCTGATCGACCACCAGCGGCGACAGCCCGAGGCTGACCTCGTCGAGGATCAGCACATCGGGGTTCGACATCAGTGCCCGCCCGATGGCCGTCGCCTGCTGCTCGCCCCCCGACATGGTGCCGGTTGCGGCATGGCGGCGTTTGACGAGGTTGGGGAAGGTTTCAAAGATGCGTTCGACCGTCCAGTCGCCCATCCGGCCCACGGTGCGGCCCAGCTTGAGGTTTTCTTCCACCGTCATGTCGAGGAACAGCTTGCGCCCCTCGGGCACCAGCGCCAGCCCGGAGGCCACGCGCAGATGGCTGGGCATATGGGTGATGTCTGTGCCGCTCAGGTGGACGGTTCCGGCCTTGACCGGGTTGGCCCCGGCCAGGGCCCGCAGAAGTGTGGTTTTGCCTGCGCCATTGGCGCCAACGATGGCAAGGATCTCTCCCTGTTCCACGTTGAAACTCACATCGCGCACGGCGCGGAACTGGCCATAGCGCACATCCAGGTCGGTGACGCGCAGAATGCTCATGCCGGGGCCCCCCCGAGATAGGCCGAGACGACCTGCGCGTCGGACATGACCTTGTCCGGGGCTCCCTCGGCGATGATGCGGCCCGCGTCCATGCAGACCAGCCGTTCGGCCACCTGCAAAAGGATGCGCACGATATGTTCGATCCAGACAATGCCGATGCCGCGCGCGCGCAGAGAGCGGATCGTGTCCACCAGTTCGGAGGCTTCGGCATCTGTCAGCCCGCCGCCGATCTCGTCCAGCAGCAGCAGGCGAGGTGAGGTGGCCAGGGCGCGGGCCAGCTCCAGCCGCTTGCGGTCGAGCAGACCGACGCTTTCCGCCGGTCGGTTGGCCACTGGCAACATGCCGCAGACATCCAGCGCGTCCAGCGCCAGGTCATAGGCCTCACCCTTGCGCCGCGATCCGGCATGGGTCGCGGCGACCAGGACGTTCTCAAAAATGGTGATCCCCGAGAACGGCTTGGGGATCTGATGCGTGCGCACCAGCCCCATGGCCGCCCGGTCGCGCGCGGGCAGGGCGCTCACGTCATCGCCGTTGAGCTGGATCGTGCCCTTCGTGAGACGGGTGGCACCGGCCAGGACGCCCAGCAGGGTGGACTTGCCCGCACCGTTCGGCCCGATGATGCCCACCGCCTCATTCGAGGTCAGCGAGAAATCGATTCCGTTCAGCACGGGCAGCGCCCCAAAGGACTTGTGGATGCCCGTGCCCGTGAGCCGGGCTTCCTGTCCGGCCTGTGCCACCGCCCCGCTCATTCGTTATAGGGCGCGAGCTGGGAAGTGATCGGGACATTCGGATCGGTCGCGTTGTTGACCAGAACGTAATCCAGATCGAACGGACCTTCCTTTGCCTTCACCCATTGCGAGCCGAGGATCGGGCCATGGGCCACGTTGGGCACCGGGCCGGAGGTGAAATCGACCTTGCCGCCGATGGTTTCCACGTTCAGCGTTGCGATGGCATCGCGCAGGGCTTCCTTGGACTTCGGATCGCTCGCGGCCTTCAGCGCGAGAATCCCCGCATCCAGAAGCGAGAGCGTCGCGCCAAGCTGCTGGGTCCATTGCTCGCCGGTTTCGGCCTCCCAGCCATTGGCCAGGTCATGGCCGGACTGGCCGGTGACCGGAGAGATATAGGGGAAGTCCCGATGCCAATAGGCAGCCGAGGCCATGCCCTCGGCCAGCGAGCCCATCGCCTCCATCTCCGAGGGGAAGAGGCCGGTCTTGGCGGTCTGCATGATCTTGATCTGCCGGGCCAGCCCCTGTTGGGCGGCCTGGCGCCAGAAGGCGGTGAAATCCGGCGGGATCGGGAAGGAGTTGATGATCTCGACGCCCTCGGCCTTGAACAGCGCGATCTGGGTCGAATAATCGGTGGTGCCGGTCTCATACGCGCCGGGATCGACGATGGTATAACCTGCCTCGGCCAGTTGCGGTGCCAGGACCGCGCGCACGGCATTGCCGTCGGCGTCGTTGGGATACATCACCCCGACTTTCTTGTTGGTCTCGATCTGCGGCCAGGTCGACGTATAGGTCTTGAAAATCTCGCCCACGCCAAAGCCGAAGTGATAGGTCCATTTGAACGGGGAGGGCTCTCCCGGCTTGGCGCCACGGCCGAAATACCAGGCCTCCCAGGGCATGACGGTGGACAGGCAGGGCACGCCCGCCGCCTCGCAGGCGTCCGATACCGGGTTGATCACCTCGGGAGTGGAGACGGCCAGCATCAGGTCGACGCCCTCGTTGATCAGCTCTTTGGCCAACTGCGCGGCGCGGGCCGGGTCGGACTGGGTGTCACGGTCGAGGATCTCGACGGCATAGCTCTTGCCCGCCACCTCGATGCCATCGGTCAGGGCCGCGCGGACCTGTTCCAGCACGTAACCGTCGGTCTTGCCGAAGCCCGCCAGCGGCCCTGTGCGCGGGCTGACAAAGCCGATGCGGATGGTGTCGGCATCCTGCGCCAGCGCCCCACGGGCGGACAGGACAAGCGTGGTCGAGGCCAGAAGGCCGGAGAACTGACGTCGGTTCATTTTGATATGTGTCATGATTGTTTCCCTGTTGGTTTACCCTTTGACGGGCATTGATTTTCCCGGTGTCCGGGTATGGCTGACGCCCGCGTCACCACTGGATCGGCGGGCGTCAGTTGGGCCCCGTCAGCCGTCGCATCGCCCGGGGAGAACGGCGCGAAACAGGAGACTGACAGGGCCTGACCAACGCGGGGGCCTAGACCTCTGCCGCGTCCTCGTAAGGGACCGGCGTGAAAGCACCGGTTCCGTTCCGTTCTTCCATCACGTTGCGTTTCTCGCGGTTGACCACCAGCTTCAGCACATCGGGCCGCGCGTAATGGCCCGCCGGATCAGCGGCCCCCTTTGCAATGGCCAGCATGGCCGGATCGAGATCGGCGTAGAGAATGCCCTCCTCGTCTTCCGCCAGCGGCTCGCAGAGCGGGCGACCGTCCGGGCCGAAGATCTGGGCAAAGCCGCCGCCGGGCTTAGAGGTGCGCGGGTTCAGCAGATGCGCCTTTTCGGCGCTGTCCCCGGCGACCCGGTCGATCATCTCCTGGCTGACGATGGCGCAGGCGGCCAGAACATAGCAGGACCCTTCCACCGCATAGACCTGCGAGGCGGCGTTGTTCACTTCCGGTCCGAGCGCATAGGCAAGGTCACGGTAAACGCAGAAGCTGGGCCATCCGGCAACATGGACTTCCTCGTGCTGGGCATACATCGACATCTTGACCAGCGGCTGCACGTGTTCCCAGCAGTTCAGCGCGCCGAGGCGGCCAATCTCGCTGTCGACCACCATCAGGTCCGATCCATCGCCTTCGCCAAAGATCGTGCGTTCCACATGGGTCGGTTTGAGCTTGCGGCGATTGAGCAGAATGGTCCCATCCTCGCCGATGATGACCTGGCTCATGTAGCGGCTGCCGCCCGCGCGTTCGGAATAGCCCATGACCATGGTGATCGCATTGTCATGGCAGATCTGCTGCAGACGTTTCATTTGGGGCGAACCTGCCGCCATGCTGTTTTCATGGTACTCGGGCAGGAACCCGACACCCTCGGCGGGCGCACCGGTCCAGATCCACCAGGGGTAGCCCGGCAGCCATGTCTCGGGGAAGGCAATCAGTTTGGCCCCGGCGCGGGCCGCTTCTGCGGTAAGGCCCCCGGCCTTCTCGATCGAAGCGTCGAGATTCAGAAAGACAGGAGCGGCCTGCACACAGGCGGCCTTGAACGGTTTCATCAATGTATCCTTCCTTGTTGGCATCGTCCGCCGACGTGCGGCGGGCCGTCACTTCTGGCGCTCTTTTGCTGGTTGAGGCCTTGCCGGACATCTCTGCACAACTTGTGGATCGCGACTTTGCGTGCGACGACAAATCGTTTGACTTTGGACGCCACAGGCAGATCATGCTGCATGAATTCTGACGGGGAGGGAGATCTTGCGCGGCAATTCGACAGAATCCCGGCGCGTCTGGGAGACGTGGCGCTCGCAACTCTGGTCGCGGTTTGTCCGGCTTGAAAGCTCTTCCAGCGACGAGGATTTCTTTGGCCATGTCAGCGCGGCGGTGCCCGGGTCCAACCGTCTTTCCACCGTTCATTCCACCACTCAGATCACGGAACGGACGCAAGCCAATCTGCGTCGCGATCCACATGATGACATGCTTTTCGCGTTCCAGATCGAGGGGCACGGTTTTATCGAACAGGATGGAAGGCAGGCGCGGCTCGATCCGGGTGACTTCGGTTGCTACATGACGGACCGGCCATATCGCCTCGCGTTCGACAGCCCGTTCCGGCAGGTCATCCTGCGCCTGCCCCGGCACAGGCTGGCGGATCATTTGCCATGTCTCAGCCAGGAGACAGCCAGGCGGTTCGACGGCAAGGCCAAGGCAGGGTTGATCGCGGCGGGCTTCATACGACAGATGACGGAACAGGGCGGCAGCCTGACAGATGCGGATCTTGCGGGCATGGAAACGGTCACGGCACAGATGCTGGCAACCGCGATCCGGCAACGCACCGAAATGCAGGGCGACGCCCAGACAAGCCGCCTGGAACGGCTGAAGCGGTGCCTCAGGGATCAGCTGCGCGATCCCGATCTCGATTTTGCGCATGTGGCGGCGGCCGAGGGGATGAGCCTGCGCACCCTGCAACGCCTGTTCCAGCTTGACGGGGTTTCGCCGTCTCAATGGGTGGCGGAGCAACGGCTGAAACAGGTAGCGCAGATCCTGCGGGACCCGGCACAGGCGAAAAGGTCGATCACGGACGTTGCCCTGTCATGTGGTTTCGGGGATCTTTCCCATTTCAGCCGGACATTCCGGCAGCGCTACGGCACCAGCGCCAGAAACTGGCGGAACCTGAGCTGACAGGCCGGGGCCTCTTGGCCCCCTTTCATGGAAAACAGCGATTCGGATTTGTGACATTGGCTGTCGGTCACCTTCGCCGCGCCTCCGAACTCCCTGCCGCGGTTATACCGTGTTGATATAGGTGGGGCGTTCCTGGGCCGCACTAGAAGGAAACCGGAATGACCGCTGCGTCCAGCAAAGAAGCCGCGCGGCGCTGACCCTCTGACAGAATTGTCCGGGGCAGAAGATTCCGGTGGAGGAGCGCACATGACCACAAATCGTTCAATCAGGATCGGTGCGGGGTGTTCGATCGACATGACGCTGTCCTTGCCACAGATGGTGCGCAAGGGAGAGGTCGATTACATCGTGATCGACTTCATGACCGAAGTTGCAGTCTCGAAAATGAAGGCCCGCGATATGGCGGAGCCGGGGCGCGGGTTCGGTATCGACCTGATCGGGCCGGAGCTTGAGCGTGAATTCAAGCAGATGCTGGACAAGGGAATTCGCCTGGTCACCAATGCGGGCGGCCTGCAACCTCACGCCTGTGCCGAGGCGCTCAAAGCGATGGCTGAGAGCCTAGGTTTGTCGCCGAAGATCGCGGTTGTCGATGGTGACAACGTCCTGCCGCTGATTGCGGATGGCAAGGAATCCTTCGATGACATGTTCACCGGCAAACCGGTCCCGCATGATCTGATCAGCGCAAATGCCTACCTCGGTGCCTGGCCGGTTGCGCAGGCGCTGGCGACGGGTGCCGATATCGTGGTGACCGGGCGCGTCGTCGACTCGGCCCTGATCGTGGGGCCATTGATCCACGAATTCGGCTGGAAGATGGAGGATTACGACCGCCTCGCAGGGGGTGTCCTGATCGGGCACCTTCTGGAATGCGGGGCGCAGCCCTCTGGCGGTATTTTCAGCGATTGGCGCGAGGTCGACTGGGCCGACATGAGTTTTCCCATCGCAGATTGTCTCGCCGATGGCACGGCGGTGTTCAGCAAGGTTGCGGGGACAGGGGGGCAGATATCGACCGGCAGTCTGGCCGAGCAGATCCTCTACGAGATCGGCGATCCTCAGGCCTATGCCATGCCGGAAGTGACCTGCGATTTCAGCAATGTTCAGCTGGAGGTGCTGGCCGAGGATCAGGTCCGGGTCTGGGGCGCGAGGGGCCAACCGCCGTCGGGTAAATACAAGGTATTCGCCCTGAGCGATGACGGCTGGCAGGGCGTCTTTTCGGGTGTCACAACAGGACGCAGCGCGGCTGAAATGGCGCAGAAGACGGGCGAGGCCATTCTGTCGCGCTGTCAAACGCTGTTGCGGGATCGCAATCTGGGGAACTGGACCGCCGCGGCCTCCGAGGTGATCGGCGCCGGGGCAAGCTACGGGGCGCAGCGGCCTAAGGATATGGACACCCGCGAGGCGGTGTTCCGGGTGGTCATGGACCATGCCGACCGGGCCGGCGCGGAGCTTTTGACCCGCGTCGCCGGGGCATCGCTGGCCTCCATGGCGCCGGGCACATCCAACCGGCTTGGCGCACCGGTTGTCAGCCGCAAGATGCGTATGAGCGCCTTTCTGATGGACGCGGCAAGGGTTCCAGCCCGGATCACGGCAGCGGGTGAGACCGTGAGCCTGCCCCCGGTTCTGCCGTCGGCACCGTTCCGGCGGGAGATGCTTGCACCGAATGCGCCGCTGCCAAAGGCCGTTGATACTGCCGATACGGTTGAGGTGCCGTTGAGCACGCTGGCGTGGGTGCGCTCTGGCGACAAGGGGGACAAGGTCAATATCGGTGTGATCGCCCGCGATCCTGATTTTGTGCCCCATATCAACGCCGGCCTGACAGAAGAGGCCGTTGCCACAAGGTTCGCTCATATCCTCGCGGATCCGTCCAACCCGAAAGTCCGGAAATACGAGCTGCCAGGCCTTCATGCCTTCAACTTCCTGATCGACGAGGCGCTGGACGGCGGCGCGGTGGCCTCGCTTCGCTTTGACGCGATGGGCCGGGGGCTGGCGCACCAGCTGGCTGATTTCCCGGTTCTTGTGCCCACCGCCCTTGCCGCGGCAATGCAAGGTAATGCCCCGTGAAAACACGGTAAAATGGGCGTGTCCCGTTTTGGAGTCATGCCGACTGGGTATATCGGCATTTCTGTCGATAGGGGCCCAAATTCCCTGCTGCTAGCGTTTTATCAGATACCGACGGAGGATTTGAGGTGACGGCCAATCAAACACCTGTTTCGTTGATCGGGCTTCCGTATCACTGCGGCGACCGTGGTCGTGTTCCGGGGAACGCAATGGCGGTGGGGCCCGAAGTTTTGATGCAGGACGAACATGCGCCCGCCGCCCTGCGCGCCGTATTTTCCGACGTCGACTGCCACATGATCGAAAACGCGGAGCGCGCCAATGACGCGGAGAATGGCGGTGACTATCGCACGATCCCCGTGGGCGATCAGATGGGCCGGATTCTGGTGCAGAACATCCGCCTTGCCGCTGTGGTGAGCGACGCCATGAGCCAGGGCAGAATACCCATCGTGACAGCGGGCACCTGTTCGGCCTGTTTCGGCATGGTCGGTGGCGTCGGCGTCGCCGAAGGGCCGATCGGCATGATCTGGTTCGATGCCCATGCCGATGCGGAAACGCCCGATACCTCCTCCAACGGGTTTATCGAAGGCATGCTGACCTCAACCATTGCGGGCCATTGCTGGCCGCGTTACCGGCGGCGGGTGCCCGGTTTTCGTGAGATCCCCGAAGAGCGCATCATCTCGGTCGGCATTCACGAGAAATATGCCGTAGGCGGCCGTACCGGCGGCGCGCGTGCGATGGGCACCATCATCGACCCTCCCGTCATTCAGAAACTGGGCTTTGAGGCAGCGCTGGGTCACGCGCTGGACGTGCTCAGCACCCGGTGCAGTCAGGTCTATGTCCACATTGACAACGATTGCATGGACCCGAGCGTCCTGCGGTCAAGCAGGCATTGCGCCGATGGCGGCCTGACGGATGGGCAGGTGGCGACGGGTCTGGACATGATCGCAAAGCGGTTCCGGATCCTTGCCTGCTGCTTCACCGCCTTTGACCCCGATGTCGATCCGCGCGGCCCTTCGGTGATCGCGCCGCTGATGGTGAAGGCGGCAGAGGCGGCCGCCAGAAGCATCAGCAAGACTGCATGAACGATAATGCCAACAAGGGAAAAACCATGACTTACGCAAAAAACGGAACCGGCCCCAGCCGCCGCAGGGTACTTGGCGGGATCGGGACATTCGCGATGGGTACGGCGCTGGGTGCCGGCCTGTCCCTGCCTGCCTTTGCGCAGGATGCCAACACGCTGCGCGTCGCAGCAAATGGCAGCACCAGCGATTCCCTCGACCCGCACCGCACGCGTGCCCAGATCACCGACATCATCCGCTTCACCAACCTTTTTGACGGATTGTGCGACTATGCGCCCGATGCGACGGTCGTGAACGTCCTGGCCGAGAGCTTCACGCCCAATGCGGATGCCACCGAATGGACGGTCAAGATCGTGTCCGGTGTGACCACCCATGCGGGCGAACCCTTTACCGCCGAAGATGTCGTCTATTCCGTCAAACGGATGCTGGACCCGGACAACCCGACCCGGGGCGCATCGCTGATCAGCTTCATCGATGCTGAGAATGTCGAAGCCCTGGACGATCTGACCGTGGTCTTCCGGCTGAAAAAACCCTACGGGCCGTTCCGGGACATCTGGGCCAACCGCTATCTGCGCATGGTGCCGCGCGGTTTCGACCCTGAAACGGCAGTCGGAACCGGGCCCTTCAGGCTCACGTCATTCACGCCGGGGCGCGAATCCGAATTTGCCCGGTTCGATGATTATTTCCGTGGCCCTGCCAAGGTCGAACAGTTGGTGGTCGTCAATGTGGCGGACGCGACCGCATCGATGAACGCGCTGCGTGGTGGCCAGGTTGATATGGTCTACAACGTGCCGATCAGCGAGGCGCGCATCATCGAGGCCGATCCGGCCCTGTCGCTGGTCAACAATCCCGGCAGCCTGTCGATCCCAATCTATATGCGTACCGATGTCGCGCCCTTCGACGATCCCCGCGTGCGCGAGGCGATCCGTCTGATCGCAAACCGAGAGCAGATGGTGGCAATTGCCTTGTCAGGATACGGTGAAGTCGGCAACGACATGCAGGGCCGCACAATTGCACCCTGCGGCGATACGGATGTGCCGCAGCGGACGCCAAACATCGAGCGAGCGATTGAACTGCTTGCAGAGGCAGGCCAGTCCGACCTGGATGTCGAGATCGCGACGACTTCGGGCACCAGCGGCATGGTTGAATGTGCGCAAATCCTGTCCGAACAGGCCCGTGCGGCCGGTATCAACATCCGCGCCAATGTGATGGACGAAGCCTCCTATATCGCGAACTACGGCAACTGGACCTTCGGTGTGGATTTCCTGTCGGATACCTACCTGCCCGTCGCCGCGCGCAGCCTCATGCCGGGCGGATCCTCCAACAACACCCATTGGCATGACGAAGAGTTCATCGACCTGTTCGAACAGGCAACCGCGACATCGGACGAGGCCGAACGCTGCAACTTGATCCAGGAAATGCGCCGGATCGAATATGAACGCGGCGGCAACATCATCTGGGGGTTCTCGAACACGCTGAACGCGACCGGGGCCCATGTGCAGGGTGTCGAAACCTACGTCAGCGGCTCACCGTTCTATCACCTGAGGCTTGTGTCGAAGGCATGAGTGACCAGAAAAGAAACCTCCTGCGCGGTTCGAACCGCGCAGGTGCCACCCTGCGCATGATTGCCAGGCGCCTCGCCAGCAGTGTGCTATTGCTGTGCATCATGTCGGTGCTTGTCTTTGCAGCGACACAGGCCCTTCCGGGCGACATCGCACAAATGGTACTGGGCCGGGATTCCACGCCGGAACAGGTGGACCGGCTGCGCAGCGCGCTCAACCTCGACGCCCCGGTCTGGCGGCAATACCTGATCTGGGTCGGCAATCTTTTGCAGGGCGATTTCGGTGTGTCCTTCGTGTCGCGCCAACCGGTCTTCGATATTCTGCAGACGCGGCTGTCCAATACGGTTGTGGTTGTCCTGCTGTCCTTCCTGATCTCGATCCCCCTGTCGCTGGTGCTGGGCGTCTATACCGCCGTGAATGCAGACCGAGTCTCGGACCGGGTGATCCTGTTCTTCGGCATCGCACTGAACGCCATGCCCGAATTCGTGCTGGCCCTGCTGCTGGTCCTGCTGCTCAGCGTGCAGGTGTTTCATATTTTTCCCGGTGTCGCCCTGCTGAGCCCGGGAGTTTCGATCTGGATGCAGCTGCCCAAGATCGCTCTGCCGGTCCTGACGCTGGCGCTGCTGCAAGCCTCCTATTTTTACCGTCTGGTCCGCGCGACGATGATCGACGTTCTGGCCAGCGATTATGTTGAATTCGCACGGCTCAAGGGTATGCCCCGGCGCAATGTGCTGTGGCGCCAGGCGGTGCCCAACGCGCTGGTCCCGGCGGTGCAGGCGGCCGGGACGATCTTTGCCATCTCGTTCGGGGGCGTGGTGGTGATCGAATATGTCTTTGCCTTTCCCGGTCTTGGCACGGCACTGGCCGATGCGGTCGGCGCGCGGGACATCAAGGTGGTGCAGGCGATCACGCTGACCATTGCGCTGATCTTCTTCGCCACCAATATCGTGACCGACCTGATCACCATGGCCCTGACACCGCCGGGCCGGGGTGGCGTGCGATGAACAAGTCTCGTCACGGATACATGGTTCAGATCGCAAGCAACCGGCTGGCACAGGTGGGCTTTGCGCTGATCTTGTTTGTTGCTGCAATCGCTTTCATCGGGCCATTGGTATCGCCGCATACACATTCGGAATTTGTTGGCACCCCCTACGGCCTGCCGACCGATGGCGCACCGCTTGGCACCGACAATCTGGGACGCGACGTGCTGTCGCGCGTCATGCATGGTGGCCAGGATCTGGTCTGGATGGCCTTTTGCGCCACCTTGCTGGGCCTTGCGCTTGGCACGGCGATGGGGCTCTCCGCCGCCTTCTTCAAGGGCTGGACGGAAACCGTCCTGATGCGGGTGGTCGAGCTGAAACTCGCATTTCCGAGCATCGTTTTCGCCCTGCTCTTTGTCACCATGCTTGGCCCCGGCAAGGGGCTGCTGACCATTGTCGTCGGCGTCTCGCAGGCACCCAGCGTGGCGCGGGTGATGCGCGGGGTGGCAATGGATGTGGTGCGGCAGGAATACGTGCAATGGGCGCGGTCCGTCGGCATGCGTGCCTGGCGTGTGCTCTGGGCCGAGGTGCTGCCCAACACGACCTCGCCGCTGCTGGTGGAGTTCGGTCTGCGGATGATGTGGTCGATCTCGCTTCTGGCCGGTCTGAGCTTTCTCGGCTACGGCATTCAGCCGCCGGCCGCCGATTGGGGCCTGATGGTGAACGAGAACCGCAACGCGCTGTCGGTGCAGCCCTTCGCCGTTCTGGCCCCCATCGTGCTGATTGCGCTGTTTTCCATTGGCTGCAATCTCTTTGCCGAAGGGGTGACCCGCGCGATCGGCCGGACCGGAGGGACCGAATGAGTGAAACCGTAAATCTGCGGGACCTCCGGGTAGAGACCCGCAATGGCCTTCCCATCGTCGAAGAGATCGGCTTTTCCATCGCACCCGGCAAGGTGCTGGGGCTGGTGGGCGAAAGCGGCTCCGGCAAAAGCACCATCGGCAAGGCGCTTTTGGGTTACGCCGCGCCGGGCCTGCGCATCGCCAGTGGCAGTTTCAACGTCGAAGGGACCGATCTGCTGGCGCTGGGGGGCGAAGCACGCCGCCGGGCGCGCGGGCCGGTCGTCGCTTATGTCCCACAGGACGCATCCAGCGCCCTGAACCCGGCGATCCCGATCCTGCGGCAGATGACCGAAAGGCTGCGCACCGGGCAGGACCGGCTATTGGCCTCTGATGCGCGTCAGCGCGTCTGCGAAACACTGGAACGTGTGGGCCTGCCGACCGACGCGGGCTTTCTTGCACGCTACCCCGGCGAACTCTCGGGTGGTCAGTTGCAGCGGGTCGGTCTCACGGTTTCCATCGTGTCGTATCCACGCCTGCTTGTCCTCGATGAACCTACAACCGCTCTTGACGTCTCGACACGGGCCAGTGTTCTGGACCTCGTCGCGCAGCTCAATCGCGATCTGAACATGAGCAGCCTTTATATCTCCCATGACCTTGGCGTGATCTCGGCGGTGGCCGACGATGTGATGGTGCTCTATGCGGGACAGGTGGTCGAAACCGCCCCGCGTGACCGTTTCTTTGAGGCTCCGGCGCATCCCTATTCCCGCGCATTGCTTTAAGCCATGCCAACCACGCGGCGACGCAAGGCCCTGCACGGGATACCGGGGCGTGTGCCGGTGCTGGCCGAGCGGCCGGCAATCCCCGGTTGCCTCTTTGCAGATCGCTGCGACCTGGTGCAGCCCGCTTGCCGCAAAGCGCTTCCGTCTCTCGTGCCGCATGGCGAAGGCCGGCTGCGCTGCATCCGCGGCGCTGTGGTGCCGGACCCTGTAGCGGCTGAGGTGGTGCGCGACCGCCCCCCGGCGGCTGCCAAGCCTGTGCTGGAAGTGTCCGGGCTTTCCGCCGGGTATTCCGGCAATCAGGTGCTCCACGACATTTCTTTCCGGGTCGAGCCCGGTACATGCACGGCACTGGTGGGGGAATCCGGTAGTGGCAAATCAACCCTGTCGCGTTGCCTGATCGGGCTTCACGGCAGCTTCGATGGTGAGGTCCGGTTCAACGGAACGCCGGTGCCGCCGACCATCCGCCAGCGGTCGGGCTGGATGCACCGCGACATGCAATATGTGTTCCAGAACCCTTACGGGTCGCTTCACCCCCGGCGCACGGTTGGCGACAGTATCGCGGCAGCGCTGCGGATTGCGGGTGGGCGGCGAAACGGATCGGTTCGGGATGCAGTGCGGGACGCGCTGGAGCAGGTGGCGATGCCGTCGCAGCTGGCTGACCGCTTCCCCTCAGAACTTTCGGGAGGGGAACGTCAGCGGGTGGCCATCGCCCGCGCCCTGGTCTGCAAACCCAGCCTGCTGATCTGCGACGAGGTCACTTCGGCGCTGGATGTGTCGGTTCAGGCCTCGATCCTGGAACTGTTGCATGATCTGATGCGCGGTGACCTTTCGCTCCTGTTTGTCACCCACGACCTGGGAGTCGTCCGCACAATCGCGGAGCGGGTGATCGTGCTGAACGAAGGCCGCATTGTGGAAGAGGGCGCAGCGGCAGATGTCATTGGCGCGCCGCAGCACACCTATACAAGATCGCTTCTGGATCGGGTGCTGGAAGTCGCCTGAGCCGGGCTACCGTTAAGCGCCGCCTTGTCTGGGGTGCAGCACAACAAGCTCCGGCTCGAACGGGGTCAAGGTTTCCACCCCGTCGGAGGTGATGCAGATCGTCATGCTGCAGCAGGCGCAACCCACCCCCGGCTGGTAGAGCGCGGGCACGAGGTGAAAACACATGCCCGGCTCCAGCGATGTCTGGTTGCCCGGGCGGATGCTGGCCACGTTTTCCTCACTCCAATCCGGTGCAAAGTTGATGCCGACCCCATAGGCCGCGCGCACCGGAAACATACCGGCGTAACCGAGCCGGTCGATGGTCTCGCAGACAACGGCGTCGGCGTCATGGCAGCTCATTCCGGGCCCGATCTTTTCGAGCCCGGCGAGAAGCCCCGCGCGGGAGGCGTCATGCAGCCGGCAGATGTCATCGCCGGGCGGCCCGATGACCGACACCCGGAACAGCGGCGCGCTATAGCGGGCAACCGGTGGGGCCAGTTCCGTGTTGATGATCGTGCCGGGCCGCAAGGGGGCCGTCGTCCAGGTGCTATGTGCCAGGGCAGAGCGCGGGCCCGAACAGACGAAAGGCTCCAGCGAAAAGGGCTCTGCTCCGGCGCGGATGGCGTGGCCGATCAGATTGGCGGCCAGGTCCGCTTCGCTCGCGCCCGGCAGAAGGCCGTCAAGGGCTGCGCGCGTGGCCTCTGCCGCGATCTGTCCGGACCGGCGCATATAGGTCAGTTCGGCCTCCGACTTCACGGCGCGCATCGGCTCGATCAGGCCGGCGGCATTGACGACCTCGCGCCCGGGCAGAGCGGCGGCGATCTGCGTCATGCCCTGTGGCGGGATGACCGCTTTGGCCAGTTCGAAGCCGATCCGCGTGCCGTGCGGCGCAATGCGTTCAATCGCCTCTCCCACGGCGGCATAGGGGTCCTGATCATCGGCAATCTCTGCGCCGATCTCATGCCGGTCGCCGGACCAATCCGCTTCGATCAACGCCTTGACGTTGCTCATGTCGGTTTTCCGCCCGATCCAGAAGACATTGCCATCTGCAGAGATGAGCGCCCCGAAGGTCCCTTTCAAAACGCCGATCGGGAAACCGGTGACGTAATAGTAGTTGCAGGGATCCATGAGCAGGATGAAGTCGAGCCTGCGCCGCGCCATTTCCTCGATCAGGCGTTGCGCGCGGTGGTCAATTTCACACTTTTCGAAATGCTGAGGTATCATGAGCCCGAGGCACCGTCCGGATGGTTCGCCCCAGATTAACCGCCACCCGGTGGAGGGCCTATCGGCAGAACTACCGAGAGGCGCAGAGATTTGATGGCCCCGGCCCGCAAGGTCTTCCAACCCGATGCATGGCAACGGAAAACAAAAGTTTGACCGGACGCGGACCCGCAGAGCACGCGTTAGCGCAACCTGATGGTGTCGTTCCGCAGATCTCGCCCTGGCGCTGCATGTGCCAGAGGTGACATCACCAACCTTGGTGTCGGGAACAGCGGTGGCAGGCTGAAATTCCGTGCATTTCATATGCGGCGCTAGAGTGCTTTGAGCAGCCCGATTCCCTGTGCGAGAGAGATTGCCCGGCTGTCGCCTGCCACGGGGACGTCGCGTTCGCCTGCGTAGATCAGCAGCTTTCGGCTGGCCTTGATATCTTCCGCGCCCGTGTGGAAACCGCGCGAGACCTTCGGTGCCGTGGTGCGTTTGATCTCTATGGCCCAGATGTCGCCATCCGGCAGTCGCAGCACCAGATCAAGCTCGGCGCCGGCAGAGGTGCGATAGAAGAAGGGTTCGGTGCCGGCAGGTGCTGCGGCCAGAAGGGTTTCGATGCAGAACCCCTCCCAGCTGCCGCCGACGACAGGATGCCCGAGCAAGCCTTCGGTCGTACCTATACCCAGCAGGGCATGCACGATCCCGCTGTCCCGCACATAGACCTTCGGCGATTTCACCAGGCGCTTTCCGACATTTTCATGCCAGGGCTGCAGACGCCGCACCAGCATGAGATCAACGAGCAGGTCGAGGTAACGGCCAACGGTCTGGCCCGAAACACCAAGCCCCTCAGCAAGGGCCGCAGCATTCAGCAGGCCACCTTGCACATGCGCCAGCATGGTCCAGAAGCGTCGCAAGGTTGCCGCCGGAATACGCGGCCCGAGGGCCGGGATGTCACGTTCCAGATATGTGCGCAGGAAATCCAGACGCCAGTCCATGCTGGCCTGATCGCTAGGGGCCAGGAAACTGTCAGGAAAGCCGCCACGCAGCCAGAGCGCATTCAACTGATCGGCCCCGACCTCGGGAAGCTGCAAAGGCGGCATCTCGATATACCGGACACGTCCGGCGAGGGATTCTGCCGATTGTTGCAACAGGACATTGGAGGCTGATCCCAGAAGCAGGAACTGTCCCGTCCGGAAACCGGCCCGCCTGCGCTGGTCGATCTGGCCACGCAGGCTCTTGAAGAGGCCGGGCATCTGCTGCACCTCGTCGAGGATGACGAGTTTTCCTGCCTGCTCATCCAGATAGAGATCCGGTTCGGTCAGGATTTGCCTGTCTGCCTCACGTTCAAGATCGAGGTAGACTGATGGTTGCTCCGATGCGATGTCGAGAGCAAGCGTGGTTTTCCCGACCTGCCGGGGGCCAAGGAGGACAACAGCGGCTTGGTTCTCCAGCGCGGATTGCACAATTTGATGGGTCTGACGTGTATACATACCTTGCAATTACTCCATGTTGTGGAAGATTTGCAAGGTTATTTGTGATGCGGTTATCGCTATCTCGCCGAGGAAGCGCATTTTTGACCCCGGTCATGCAGGGCGTCGTTCAGGCGTTGATGTATCTGTCTTGTCGCGCCAACCGCTCTTTACCCGCGCGATGCCGCCTGAAGCATACGCTTCCAGGAAATCGACCGATTGACGGGACCGATGTATATTGCCCATATGTCACCAGCGGTGATATTTCCCAGATCAAGAATATCGCAAACCCGCGATCACAGAGAAACATATTTGGCGGAAGGTCCAGGGATGAAAGCTGATTTAGTTGTTCTGGAGGGGCGTGTCCTGACCATGGATCGGGATCACCCCAGAGCAGAGGCCGTTGCCGTTTCGGACGGCAAGATCATTGCGGTCGGGTCCACCACCGAAATTGAAATCCTGATCGGGCCGGAGACCAAAATCATCTCTGCGCACGGGGGTACGGTTCTTCCCGGGTTTATCGAATCCCATATGCATCTTTTCGGCGGGGCATCGCAGCTGTCATATCTTGATCTGACAGGTCTGTTCGGCTTCGAAAACGTGGCTGAAGCGGTCAGAGCTTATGCTGCGGCAAATCCGGATGCCAGGCTGCTGACCGGCAAGATGGCGAGCTATACGATGCTGGGGGAGGGGACCCGGCTGGACCGGCATCATCTGGACCGTATTCTGCCGGATCGGTCGCTTGCTTTCGTCTCCTTCGACAATCACACGATGTGGGGCAATACGCTTGCCCTTGAAAAGGCAGGATTGCTGCAGGGCCTTGAGGTCAGCCCGGGCAATGCGGTTGTCATGGGCGATGATGGTCTCGCGAATGGCGAGCTTAATGAAGCCGAAGCCTACAATCCGCTCCTCAGGTTCGGTGGTCTCGATCGCGGCATGCTTGGCATGACCACCGGCGGTGAACCTGACCCGAAGCCGACCAAGGATGAATTCGCATCCGATGTCAGAATGGTGAAGGACGCGCTGAAATGGTGCGCTCAGCATGGGATCACATCTATCCACAATATGGATGGCAACTTTTATACCTTCGAGATCTTTGAGAAAATCCAGCGCGATGGCGATCTGTTGTGCCGGGTGAAGGTGCCGTTCCATTACAAGAATTTCATGAAACTGGACGACCTTGAAAAGGCATCGACCATGACCGCGCGCCATGACACCGAATGGCTGTCCAGCGGGCTGGTGAAGATGTTCTATGACGGGGTTCTGGACGGTCACACAGCCTATATGCTGGACGGATACGGCGATCAGCCGGACTTTCAAGGCGAGCCATTGTTCACTCAGGAACAGTTCAACGAGGTCGCCATCGAGGCCGACAGGCGCGGGTTGCAAATTGCCGTCCATGCCATCGGAAGCGGTGCTGTTCGGTCTGTCCTGAATGGCTATGAGGCGGCGGCCGCCGCCAACGGGACCAGGGACAGCCGGCATCGTCTGGAACATATCGAAGTGATTGATCCCGATGACCTGCCGCGCATTGCAGGCCTGGGTGCCATCGCCTCGGTTCAGCCACCCCATCCGCCGGGTATGATGGGCACGCCGTTGGAGCCCACGCTCACAGTGGTTGGGCAGGAACGCCTGCCGTATTTCTACGCCTTCCGCACCTTCAAGGAATCAGGGGCGCATGTTGTCTTTGCGTCCGATTGGCCCGTTGCCGACCTGAACGTGATGCGCGGGGTACACGCCGCCATGACGCGTGAACCATATTTACCGCATCTGCCGGATCAGCGGTTTACGCTTCACGAAGCGCTTTACAGTTACACGGTTGAAGGCGCCTATGCCGAACATGCCGAGAATATCAAAGGCAGGCTTCAGGTTGGCATGCTTGCCGATATCGTTGTGCTTTCGGCTGATATTGAGGCTGTCCCAACCGACGACATTCCGCAAATCACCCCCATCACAACGATATGCGGCGGGAAGGTCACCTTTCAGGCGGCACAGTAAGCTTTCACTGCGCGCCGCCGCCGCGATCAGCTTTCTGATGATGCAGGATCAAGGGGCGCGAACCAGCGTGCGGCAATCTCCTCCGCGCTCGGGCGGTTGATCAGCAGGGGCGTGATCGTCATTTCGTTTACCGCGTCGATGCCCGGAAAGAAGGCATCGTCGTTGCCACTGCCCAGGGGGTCGTGGCCCTGCGTCCGGTATACCGCAAGACCATGCGTGGCCAGAATGACATAACCTGCGATGCGCTTTGGATCGCCATCGGCGATCAACCCGGCGGACTGGCAATCGACGATGCAGTCCAGCAGGGTCGTCAGGGCCTGCTGATTGTGCTGAATTCGGCTGCTGCGTTCCAGATCCTCGTCGCCGCGTTCGGAAAACATCAACGAGAAGAACCCCTTGTTGTTCAGGGCAAAGCGAATGTAGGCGACGCCAAGCGCCTTGAGCTTTTCCATCGGGTCGCCCTGCGCTTTTTCCAGCTCTTCGTTCTGGCAGGCGGCCAGCCTGGCGAATCCTTCTGCGGTCAGCGCATCGAGCAATGCGGCCTTGTCCGCGAAGTGGCGATAGGCCGAGGCATGCGAGACGCCAAGCGCGCGCTCCAGCTCGCGCAGCGAAAAATGGGGTCCGTCGCGCTGATCGATAAGTGTCAGGGCCGTCTCCAGCAACGCATTGCGTAAGTCTTTGTGATGATACCCCTTTTTGCGCAATTCTTTGGGCGCTGCGGGTGTCGCTGGTTTGTTCACGGCTGCTTCTTTCCCGACATAAAAGGCGCTCCTTTTTAACATGCGACAGCCCCGTTTCACAAGCGTTGCTGGCCCGCAATGCGACGGGCTCAGCGATGACGCTTGACAAAAACAGATCGCTTGATCTTAATATCACCACTGGTGACATTCCCGCAAGAGGAGGCGGATTTGAGCATGATGTTGAAAGTCGAAAGTGTCGGAACATCCCGCCGACATGCCCTCCCGAAACCTATTCAATCGTTCACAGGCAAGGCCCATCCATGACTGCATTCCTACAAAAAGCCCCACATCAGTGGACCGCCGTCGAGACCGTCGCGGCATTGAAGGCCCGCAAGATCGGCGCGCTTGAACTGCTTGAACATTGTCTGGACCGCCGCGCCCGTCTTGATGGCGAGGTGAATGCGGTGGTCGAGATCCGGGCAGAGGCCGCACGCGAGGCTGCCAGGGCGGCGGATGCCTCCGACGCCTCCAGCCCGCTTGCCGGGTTGCCGATGACCATCAAGGAAACCTACGAAATCGAAGGGTTTCACGCCACCGCCGGGATGCCGGAACTGAAGGATTACGTCTCGACCGGGGATGCCGTGACGGTGCAAAGCCTGCGCGGGGCCGGTGCGGTAATCTGGGGAAAGACAAATGTGCCGGTCGCCGCCTCCGATCATCAAAGCTACAATCCACTGCACGGGATCTGCCGCAATCCCTGGGACACGTCGCGCACGGTCGGCGGGTCCTCGGGCGGCGCGGCCGCTGCGCTGGCGGCGGGGTACACGGCGCTGGAGCTGGGCAGCGACATCGGCGGTTCGATCCGCATTCCCGCGCATTTCTGCCGGGTCTGGGGGCACAAGCCCACCTATGGCATCGTCCCCGCACGCGGCCATGTGCCGCCGCCGGGTGCTTTGGCGGATTCTCCGCTGTCGGTCTGCGGTCCAATGGGGCGCTCCGGGGCGGATCTTGAACTGGGGCTTGACCTACTTGCCGGGGGAATGCCGGACAGTGGCTGGGTCCTGAACCTTCCCAAACCGCGGCACGAGACGCTGGCAGACTATCGCGTTGCCGTCTGGACCGGCGACAATCCGGTTGATCCCGCCTACGCCGAGGCAATTGCCGCTTACGCCGATGCTTTGGCGGAGCAGGGCGTTCAGGTCACGCACCTCGATGCAATGCCCGCGCCGCTGATCGGCAATGACGATCTCTATATTGCACTGCTCTTTGCCACGATCGGCTCCGGCGTGCCCCGGGCCGAGCTTGATGCCTATGCCGCCGCAGCCGCAGGCCACCCGGACGGCAGCCTGCCCGAACGGGTGGCCCGGGCAACCCGGTCCAGTCTGGCCGACTTCGCCGGTCTGGTCGAACGGCAAGAAAGGGTGCGAGAGGCCTGGCGCGCCTGGTTTGCTGATTTCGACATCCTGCTTTGCCCGGTCAGCATGACCGTCGCCTTTCCGCATCAGACCGAGGACGGGCACGGCCCGGTGCCGCAAATGTCACGTGTGCTCGACGTGGGCGGCGAGACTCGGCCCTATATGGAAAACCTCTATTGGCCCGGCATCGCGACACTGGGGCATCTGCCCGCAACTGTGCGCCCCTTGCCCGATCCGGTACGCGGCATGCCCGCCGGCGTACAGGCCATCGGCGCGGAATACGCAGACCGCACGACGATGCGCTTCACTGCGCTGTGCGACGAGATTTTCGGCGGCTTTGTCCCGCCACCAGGTTTCGCCTGATCGGGGCGGTTTCCTCTGTTCGCTTCACCCGGAAAGCGCCGCGGCGCAAGACACAACGAAAGGAAGACGAGATGACTAAGTTCCCAGGACTCCTGGCAGCAGCGATGATGATGACACCGCTCGCGGCACAGGCCGACACAACCATTGTGTTCAACAACTTTCTCGGGCCGACCGACGGGCTCTATACCGATATCATTCAGCCCTGGCTCAGCGATATCGAGGCCGAGACCGAAGGCCGGGTGACGTTTCATGTGCCGGAGGCCTCGCTCGCGCCGCCGCCGGAACTGCTGACCATGGTGCAGCAGGGCATCGCGGACGGGGGGTTCATCATGACGGGCTTTCTGGAAGGTTCGAACCCGCTCTTGCAGATTTCCCTGCTGCCTTCCGTGAACGCCAGCGCTATGGCCGGTTCGATTGCCTCCTGGCGCACCTATGAAAACCACCTGTCGAAGGTGGAAACCCTGGAAGGCGTCGAATTGCTGGGCCTTCTGACCCTCTCGCCGGGGAGCTTCTATTCGATGAATGACACCGAGTTCGACGATATCTCGGACTTCCAGGGGGTGAAATTCTGGGCGCTTCCCGGCCTGGCGTCGCGGTCGTTGTCGGCATTGGGTGCCGTGGTGTCACCGGGCCCCGCGGTGCGCATGTACGAGGTGATTTCCGGCGGTGTGGTCGACGCATACTGCTGTCTCGATTTTTCCGGCCTTGCCGCTTTCAACGTCACGCAATTCACCAAATCCGCCACCGAACTGCCCAATGGCCTGTATTCCGGGTCCTTTGCATTCTACATCGGCAGCGACATCTGGGACACGATCTCGCCCGAAGACCAGGCGATCATTCGCGGCCTGTCGGGCGAGGCGCTTGCCCGCCGCATGATCATCTCGGAGGCCGAGGGCGAAGCGGACCGCGCAGCCTTCATCGCCTCGGGCGGCAAGGTCCATCAGGCCTCTGACGAGTTGGTCGCGGCCCTGGCCGACGCCTGGGCTCCGATCTATCAGGACTGGACCGATGCGGCGGATGCGGCCGGGATCGATGGCGCAGCGGCACTTGCCTATTACCGCGAGCAGGTTGCCCTGATCGCTGCCGGCAACTGAGGGAAACAGGGCGATGTTCGCAAGGGCCTGGACCTGGGTAGAACGCATTCTGGAAGTGATCATGGCGACCTTCCTTCTGGCCATGGCGCTGATCACGGCCGCCGATGTGGTGGGGCGCTACTTTTTCAGCGCCCCGCTGCCGGGCGGCTATGAGATCGTTCAATACCTCATGGCGCTGTCGGTTTTCGCGGCATTGCCCCTGACCACGCGCGCGGAGGGTCACCTGACCATCTCATTGCTGACCGACCGCATGGGTGGTCGCGCACGGCGCCTGCACCGCGTGATCATGTTGTTCATCATCACCCTGATGCTGGCCTTTCTGGCCTGGCGCATGGGTGTGCAGGCGGATCATCTCGCACGCGGTGCGGCACTTTCGGGCTCGCTGGGCATTCCCCTGGCACAGGTTGCCTATGCGATGACGGTTCTCGCCTGGCTCGCGGCCGCAGTGTCGGCCGTGCTGGTGGTGCAAGCGATTGGCGGCAAACCACCGGCGCAAGCCAAGCCCGAGGAGGCGGTAGAATGATCCTGTCATTGATTGGTTTTGTGGTGTTGCTGGCGCTGGCTTTTGTCGGCGTACCGCTGGGGTTTTCGCTGATCTTGGTGGGGGTGGTCGGCTTTGCCATTGCCCGCGCTGACATGGTTGGCCAGGCGCTGATCTGGTGGGGAGACGGCGGGCTGGAGGTCAACGCCCGCGCCTTCAACGCGGCTTTTTCCATGGCCGGACAGCAGATGTTCGATGTCTCGACCAACTACGGGATGACGGTGATTCCGCTTTTTGTTCTGATGGGCGCCTTTATCCACCGCAGCCAGTTGAGCCAGGATCTCTACGAGGCTGCAAATGCCTTTCTCGGCCACCGCCGGGGCGGGATGGCGATGGGCACCGTGGCTGCCTGCGCTGGCTTCGCCGCTGTCTGTGGCTCCTCCATCGCCACCGCTGCGACGATCTCGAAGGTCGCGATGCCTTCCATGCGCCGCTTCGGCTATCGGGATTCCCTGTCCACCGGGTCGATTGCGGCGGGTGGCACCTTGGGCATCCTGATCCCGCCTTCGGTGCCGATGGTGCTCTATGGCATCCTTGCGGAAACCGACATTGCCGATCTTTTCATGGCGGGTATCCTGCCGGGCCTGCTGCTGACAGTTATGTTTTTCTTCGCCATCGGCATGACCACCATGATTGACCCGACCGCCGGCCCAAGCGCGGAGCGCGTCCCGATGGCCGAACGGTTTCGGCTGGTGCTCAAGGTCTGGGGCATCGTGGTGATCTTTGTCGTGATCATCGGCGGCATCTACATGGGCATCTTCACTGCCACCGAAGCCGCCGGGGTTGGAGTCATCTTTGCCGCGCTCTTTGCGATGTTTCGCAAGCGGCTGACATGGCGCAGCCTCTGGGAAAGCCTGGTCGAGACCGGGATCACCACCGGCATGATCTTTATTGTGGCGATCGGCGCATTGATCTTTTCGAATTTCGTGAACATCGCCGGGTTCACGCGCGCAATGACGGATGTGCTGGCCTTCTATGACCTCAGCCCCTTTCAGGTCGTCCTGTGCATCGTCCTGGCCTATCTGGCGATGGGCTGCGTGTTCGACAGTATCGCCATGCTGACGCTGACGGTTCCGGTGGTCGCCGCGATCCTCAAGCCGATGGGCGTGGACATGGTCTGGTTCGGCATCGTCGCGGTTATCGCAATCGAGCTGGGGCTGATCACGCCGCCGGTCGGGATCAACGTCTTTGTCGTCAAGGCGGCGACCACGGGCATCAGTGTCTGGACCATCTTCCGCGGCGTGATGCCCTTTGTCGGGGCGATGCTGGTGCTGCTCGGGCTGGTGCTGGCCTTCCCGTCCATTGCCACCTTGGTGCCTTCGCTCATGGGGCGCTAGTATCGATGTAATACAAACCTGCACGTCGCCCCGCGCGGCGCGCATTTTAGGGGGGCGCCAGATGGCCAAGCCAAAGAACATCCTGTTCATCATGTTCGACCAGCTGCGCTGGGATTACCTCGGCTGCTATGGCCATCCGCATCTGGAAACCCCCAACATCGACCGGATTGCCGCGCGCGGCGTGCGGTTCGACAACGCCCGCATTCAATCGCCGCTGTGCGGCCCGTCGCGCATGTCGACCTATACGGGGCGCTATGTACACAGCCACGGCGCGTCCTGGAACAACGTGCCGCTGAAGGTGGGCGAGCGCACCATCGGCGACCACCTGCGCGATCAGGGCATGGGCTGCTGGCTGGTGGGCAAGACCCACATGGCCGCCGACGCCGAGGGCATGCAGCGGCTGGGGCTGGCGCCGGACAGCGTGATCGGCGCGCGTGTGGCCGAATGCGGCTTTGACATCTGGGAGCGCGACGACGGTATGCGCCCCGAAGGGCCGGACGGGTTTTACGATCCGGGCGGGGCGCTGAAGTACAACGACTACCTGCGCGACAAGGGCTATGACAGCGACAACCCCTGGCACGACTATGCCAACTCGGGGATCGACGACGAGGGCAACGTGCTGTCCGGCTGGTTTCTGGAAAACTCCGACCGCCCCGCCAACATTCGCGAAGAAGACAGCGAAACCCCCTATCTGACCCGTCGCGGGATCGAGTTCATCGAAGCACAGGGCGAGCAGCCCTGGTGCTGCCACCTGAGCTATATAAAGCCGCATTGGCCCTATATCGTGCCCGAACCCTATGCCAGCATGTATGGCCCCGCAGATTTCCTGCCGCCGGTGCGCAGCGAGGCGGAACGGCAGACGGATCACCCGGTGTTCAAGGGGTTTCAGAACGCCCCCGTGGGCCATGCCTTTGCCCGCGATGACATCCGCGACAAGGTGCTGACCGCCTATATGGGGTTGATCAAGCAATGCGACGACCAGATGGGCGTGCTGTTCGACTGGCTGGAAGAGACGGGGCGCATGGAGGACACGATGATCGTCATCACCTCGGACCACGGGGATTTTCTGGGCGATCACTGGCTGGGGGAAAAGACGTTCTTTCACGATGCCTCGGTCAAGGTGCCGATGATCATCTATGACCCGTCTGACGCGGCCGACGCGACCCGTGGCACCACCAGCGACGCGCTGGTGGAATGTATCGACCTGGCCCCCACCTTTGTCGACGTGGCGGGGGGCGATGCGTCGGCGCTGGATCACATTCTGGAAGGACATTCGCTGTTGCCGCTGCTGCGCGGCGGCGCGGCACCGGACCGCGACTGTTGCATCTGCGAATACGATTATTCCGCCATACCGCTGGCCGGGCGGCTGGACCTGCACCCCGACCAGTCGCGCATGTTCATGGTCGCGGATCATCATTGGAAAATGATCCACTTTGAAAGCGGCCACCGCCCGATGCTGTTCGATCTGCAGGCCGACCCGGACGAGTTGTGCGATCTGGGTGGCCGCGCGGAACACGCGGCAACCATCGCGGAGATGTACGACAAGCTGAACACATGGGCGCGCCGTCCGTCGGCACGCACGACGTTGTCAAACGGCACTTTTATCAATATGCGCAACGCGCCGCGATCCCTGGGCGTGCTCATCGGCATTGCGGATGCACGTCAGGCCCCCGGCGATTCCGCCGCGAAATACATTGGCCGCAAAGCTCCCGACAAAAGAGGGATGTAGTCCGGCCAGCGGCAAGCCAAGCGGCACCGCCGTGGCAGGTGCGTAAACTCAGGCGCGGCGCGTAGGCTGAACCTCCGCCGGGCCGGGGGAGCAAACCTCAATTTTGTATATTGTTATAACTTTATGCTCTTGCGTCTCTCGAAAACCATCAAAAGACGCCAAATTATGGCGTAATTTGATCAAATATGTTGACAGCACCGATCTTCCCAAGCACTAAAGTGATAACTTTAGCGCCCTGAGGACCATCATGAGTTACCAAGAAACCGCCCATCCCGTTGATCTTGCCAAGGTGTGTGCCACGGCCCGCGATCTGGTCGCACGTGAAGCCTCGATTTACGAACAGCTTCGGCCGCGCAGCAAGGACATGTTTGCCAACCCGGCGCCGGGTTTTTACGATCAGGTGCCGCAGCACTGGATGCGGGATTGGCCGATGCCCTTTCCCTTTGCCGTCGCCGGTGCCTCCGGCAGCACCCTGACCGACATTGACGGCAACACGCTTGTCGATTTCTGCCTTGGTGACACCGGCGCAATGTTCGGCCATGCGCCCCAGCCCATTGTCGATGCCTTGTCGCAATCGGGCGCGCGCGGCCTGACCACCATGCTGCCCTCGGGCGAGGTCGCGGAAGTCGGCAAGCTGTTGACCGACCGTTTCGGCCCCTTCGTCTTTCAGATTGCCACCACCGCAAGCGATGCCAACCGCTTTGCCATCCGGGTCGCGCGGGCGGTGACCGGGCGCAACAAAATCCTGGTCTTCGATGGCTGCTACCACGGGGCCGTCGACGAAACGCTGGTCGACCTTGAGAACGGCCAAACAATCGCCCGTAAGAACCTGTTGGGTCAGGTTGTCGATGTCACCACGACGACCGTCAGCATCCCGTTCAACGACATTGACGCGTTGAAAACCGCGCTTGAGGCGGGTGATATCGCCGTTGTTCTGGCCGAACCGGTGATGACGAACTGTGGCATGATCCTGCCGGACGAGGGCTATCTGACGGCACTGCGCGACCTGACGCGCGCGGCGGGCACATTGCTGCATATCGACGAAACGCACACGATTTCCACCGGCCTTGGCGGCTATACTGCGGTGCATGGGCTCGACCCGGACATCTTTGTCGTCGGCAAACCCGTGGGCGGCGGCGTGCCGGTCGCGATCTGGGGCATGTCGCAGGAGGTCGCCAAAGCCATGTCCGACATTCGCGCCAGGATGACCGGCATCGGCCATTCCGGCATCGGCACGACCCTGTCGGGCAGCACACTGCAAATCGCCTGCCTGCGCGCCTGCCTGTCGGAGGTGATGACGGCAGAGGCTTACGCCACCATGAACCGCCACGCCGACCGGCTTGAACAAGGTTTCACGGACGCGATCCGCGCCGCAGGGCTGCCGTGGCATGTCAGCCGCGTTGGCGCGCGACTTGAAATTGTGTTCTCGGCTGATCCGGTGCGCAACGCGGCAGAGGCGCGCGCGGCGGCGATTGATGACATTCAACACGCCCTGCACATCGGCGTGCTGAATCAGGGCTATCTGGTGACGCCCTTCCACAACATGGTGCTGGTCGCGCCAACCACGACCGACGAACAGGTCGAGGGGCTGCTGAGCGCCTATGAAACCGTGCTGACCCGTCTCGTCGCAAAGGAGGGCATGTGATGACCGACACCAGACCGAGTGAAGCCGCCTCGATCGAAGAGGCCGAAGCCTTTCTGGCCAAACACCCGGACATCTCCGCCTTTGACCTTGTGCTGATCGACCCCAACGGGATCGCGCGGGGCAAGATCATCCGCCGACACGAACTGCTGGGCCTGTACAAATCCGGCCGTCACCTGCCGGGCTCGATCCTCGGCCTCGACGTGACGGGCGAGGATGTGGACGAAACCGGTCTGGTCTGGGACGACGGCGATGCGGACCGGATCGCATGGCCGATCGCCGGATCGCTGGTTGAGCTGCCCTGGACCTCGCCAAAACGCGGCGAAGTCCGCGTCAGCCTCTATGAGTTGGACGGCACGCGCATGGGGGCCGATCCGCGCCATGCGCTGTCGCGTCAGATCGAGGCGTTCAACCAGATCGGCATGAACCCCGTCATGGCCTTTGAACTGGAGTTCTACCTGCTGGACGCCACCCGCGACGCCAATGGCCGCCCGCAGGCCGCGCGGATGCCGATCACGGGCGACCTGAACCAGACCAATCAGGTCTACAGTCTGGACCCGCTGGACAACATGCAGACCTTCATCGCCCAGCTTTATGCCCATGCCGAAACGCAGGGCTTGCCGGTCGAAACCATGATCTCCGAATATGCGCCCGGGCAGTATGAGCTGACCCTGCGCCACCGCGACAGCGGGCTGCGCGCGGCGGATGATCTGGTGATGCTGAAACGGCTGGTGCGCGGCCTTGCGATCCGTCACGGGATGCGGGCGAACTTCATGGCAAAGCCCTTTGGCGGGCGTTCCGGTTCGGGGATGCACCTGCACACCAGTCTGACGGATGAGGCGGGCAAGAACCTGATGGCGGACTCGGGCGGAGACCTTGCCCCGTTGTTGCTGAATGCTGTGGCGGGGCTGCAAAAGACGCTGGCCGAGTCCATGCTGCTTTATGCGCCCAACATCAATTCGTGGCGCCGGTTCGGGCGCAACAGCTATGCGCCTACGGCTGCCACATGGGGCCGCAACAACCGCAGCGTCGCCATCAGGGTCCCCGCAGGGAACCCTGCCAACCGCCACATCGAACACCGCACACCCGGCGTCGATGCCAACCCCTATCTCGTGGCTGCGGGCGTGCTGGCCGGGATGTACGAGGGCATCCGCGACAAGTTGCAGCCAGAGGCCGAAGCGACATCTTACGACGCAGACAGCGCCTATGGGCTGCCTGCTAATTGGGCTTCCGCGATTGCATGCGCGTCAGGCTCCGCTTTCCTCAGGCAAGCCCTGGGAGAGAAGATGGCACATGTGTTTCTGGCGCTGCGGCAATCGGAATACGACCGCTTCATGGCCGAGGTCACGGCAGAGGAATTCGACTATTTCAGCAACACGATCTGACGCGCAAACACCGGTTTCCCATCGCAAATCACAGTCCGCGATGGGAGATGGACCTGGACAGGTGAAACAACATGACCCTACTCAAGACAGCATTGGTCACCGGTGCCGGCGCGCGTGACGGCATCGGTGTGGCAATTGCCAGAACGCTTGCAAAACGCGGGCTCTCGGTCGCAATTGCCGGTGCCAGCGCGCGGATTCACGACCGCGCAGAAGAATTGCGCGCCGAGGGTTTCCAGATCACATCGCATGTTGCCGACCTGACCAAAGCGGACGAGGTCGCGCGCCTGCGGGCCGAGGTCGGCAGCGTCGATGTGCTGGTCAACAATGCGGGGATGGGGTCGGTTGCCGCCCCCGCGCTTCAGCGCAGCTTTCTGTCTCTCACCGAAGCCGATTGGGATGTCGGCATTGATGTGACCCTCAAGACCGCATTTCTTGTGACCAAGGCCTTTCTTGGCGACATGACCGAACGGGGCATCGGGCGGATCGTGAACATCGCTTCCGTGACCGGGCCGCTTGTCTCGAACGAAGGCGAGGCGGCCTATTCCGCAGCCAAGGCGGGCATGGTCGGCATGACCCATGCGCTGGCACTGGAGGTTGGGCGCTTTGGCGTCACGGTCAATGCGGTGGCCCCCGGCTGGGTCGACACCGGCGCCTCGACCGAAGAAGAGCGGATCGCCGCACGTCATACGCCATTGGGCCGTGCCGGACGCCCTGACGAAATCGCGGCGGCGGCTGCCTTTCTGGCCTCCGAAGAAGCAAGCTATGTGAACGGATCAATGCTGGTCGTGGACGGCGGCAACATCCTGCAAGAGAGCAAGGTTCAGATCGGATGAATGCCAAGGGGACTCCGGGCCTGACCGAATTGGCAAAGACATCTTGACTGGCTAGGCTTGAGGCACCAACCGACATCTGTCGGACATCTTTGTTGCGCGGAACCTGTCATGCCGCCGCAGCCGTCCGGATCACGAAAGCAATGGTAGACCTGAATGCGCGATATTTCGACCCTGCACCAACAGATCTATCAGACGCTGCGCGAGCAGCTGATTTCGGGGCAGTTTGCGCCGGGCACGAATGTGAATGCACGCGACATCAGCCAGACGATGGACGTGGGGCTTATGCCCGTGCGCGGCGCCATCACGCGGCTGGTCGGGGAGCGCGCCCTTGAGGTTCAGCGCAACGGCCGCTTTTGCGTTCCGGCGCTGACCCGCCGTCGGTTTGACGAATTGATGCAGGCCCGACAGCAGCTGGAACCGCTGTGCGCGATGCGCGCCCTGCCGTTCATGACAGCGGAAAAAATCGCGGAAATGGAAGCCTGCGACCAGCGTATGAACCACAGCTACACCACGGGCGACGCCGGGGTGTATATGCAGGAGAACTACCAGTTCCACTTTACCCTCTACAGAGCCGGCGCGTCAGAAGTGCTGGTGCCGCTGCTGGAAAGCGTGTGGATGCAATTTGGCCCCTTCATGCGCAGCGTCTTCAAGATGGAAGAGAAATCCGACATCGTGGACAAGCACCAGATGACCCTTGAGGCGATCCGGCGCAACGACGCCGAAGCGCTGGGGCTGGCCATCAGGGCGGACATTGCCGATGGCGTTCATTTGCTGAAGCAGACACTGAATGACAGGCCGGATGAAGAGATCCACGACCCGGAATAAACGGACGGACCATTGCGGGGCTCCGTTCTTTATTTTGGGTCGGACGGTCGTGATCCGCGCCTTATATCTCGGCGTGCCAGAGTTCGATGAAGACGTTTCCATCATCGCCGGCAGGGGCATAGGCAGTTCCAAACAGCACCATGTCACCCAATGCCGCGTAGGGGCCTTCAGGCACCTCCAGCTCCGCCCGGGTACGTCCTTGAAAGCTGCCGTCCGCCTGCGGCACCATGCGCCCCGCATTTTGCACCATCAGGATTGTTCCATCCTCAAGCTCAAGGAAATAGCGTGCTTCGATCTCATAGGTCCCGTCGGGAAGGCGGCGTGCGAAATCGGCACCGCCGGGCAGGATCGTGCCGCGCCAGCCTGCGCCAACAGCTTCTCCTCCGATAATCGGGAATAATGCGCGGCCGGTGCCGCGGGTGGTCTCGAATTCGGTGGCCGGTCCGATCCCGGCCCGGATCGAACAGACCCGCGTCAGGCGGGGTTTTCCGGGCGACAAGGAGGCACCCAGCGTCGTGATGTCGGGGCAATCAGCGTTCATGGGTAACCCTCCCGTCGAACAATGTCAGGTCGACTTCCAGTGCGCCGATGCGGTCGATGGCGGTGTTCTCGATATCGGCTGACAGCAGGGCAAGGTCCGCCTTCATGCCGATCCGGATTGTTCCGGTCAGCCCTTCCGCGAAACCCACATACGCGCCGTTGCAGGTGTATGCCGCCAAGACCTCGTGCAGGGTCAGCCGCTGATCCGGCAGTCCCGCGACCCAGTTCTGCCGCGTCATCGCGGCTTGAATGCCTGCCAGCGGAGAAATCGGCACAATCGGCCAGTCCGAGGAAAAAGCGACGACCGCACCCGTGTCGGCGATGGTCCGCCAGGCATAGGCCATGCCCGCCCGGTCCGAACCGATCCCCACGGTTGTCTCATCCTCGCGCAGCGGGGCGTGCGGCGGCTGCATCGAGGCGATGACACCGAGTTCGGCAAAGCGCCCCAGATCGTCCGGGTGCAGCATCTCCACATGTTCGATCCGGTGACGCCGGTCGCGCGGACCGTTGGCTTGGGCGGCGGCCTCGTATCCGTCCAGCGCCAGCCGCACGGCCGCGTCCCCGATGGCATGAATGGCAATCTGCATGCCGCGTTTATCAATCTCTACCGCCGCCGCGATGAAATCTTCGCGCGTGAACAGCATGTCGCCCCGATGGTCAGGGCGGTTGGCATAGGGGTCAAGCATCGCCGCAGTGCCACTCGCAATCACACCGTCGAGGAAAATCTTTACGAAGCCCGAACACAGGGTGTCGCCGGTGAAATCCCGGGTCATGGCGCTGGCACGGTCCAGTTCCGACAGATCCATTTCCGCCGTCAGGTGGAACGGCACCCGCAGCCGCGCGATCAGCGCGCCCTCGTCCTCGATCTCGCGCAGGACCTCCAGCATGTAGCGGTTGCCGTCCATGTTGTGCATCGACGTGATGCCGTGGCGCGCCGCATGGCGCAGGCCGACCTTCAGGGTCTCGCGGTCTTCTGCCCGCTCTTTTTGTGTCGGCGGCACCGGCGGTTCGATCCCCGACATGCCGAGCGATTCACGTCCGCCCAGATTGCGCAGCTCCAGCACCGGCAGGATCGCCAGCTTCTCGTGCAGCTCGCCTGTGGCCTTGCCGTCCGCGCCCATCACCACTGCATTGCCGCGCGGCAGGTCGCGCCCCTGCAACAGGCCCGCCGCCTCAAGCGCTGCGGTATTGGCCCAGGCGGTGTGGAAATCATAGGCCATGATGGCCAGCGGACGGTCGGGACAAATCTCATCCAATGCCTGCCGGTCCAGCTGCCGGCCTGCACCGAGGATGGCATAATCGGCCCCTTGTCCCAGCAGCAGGGTCAGGTCGGGATGGGCCGCCGAATAAGCCTCAACCTCTGCGCGCAATGCCTCGAATCCGCTGACCCGGTCTGCGCGGATCACGGTTTCATTGTAGCCGCCCATGAAAAGATGCACATGCGATTCCACGAAACCGGGCAGCAGCGTCCGGCCCTGTGCGTCGATCCTGCTTGTCTCCGGCCCTGCCATGGCCGCGATCTCGGCGTCGGTGCCAACGGCGGTGATCCTGTCACCGCTTATCGCCACCGCGGTTGCGCGGGGGGCGTCAGGGTCCATCGTCAGAACGCTGGCGTTTGTAAATACGAGGGTGGGGGTCATGCGCGTTTTTCCGTCCGGCTGAGGCGCGTGGCGGTCAGGGTGCTGTCGTCGAAGACATAGGTCAGAAAGGGTGTGATCCGCTGCAACAGCATTGCGTCGTGATCCGCCAGTGTCATCTGCGGGTCGGTGATCAGGTTCAGATAGCAGGGCATCCACAAGTCATAGAGCACGCTCGAAAGGTAGTTGATGTCCATCGGCGTACCCGTCCGTGTGTGCAATTCGTAGATCTTCAACCGCTCCACAATGGATTCGATCAACAGGTGGGAGGTATCGCGGAACCGCTCCGACAGATTCGTCTCGGGTCGCCGGATCACCGCGGCTTCGGCATAACGCCAGACCCGCCGCGAAGCGATATCCAGGGTTTCCTGCGAGACCTCGGAGAACAGGTCCAGCACGATGGTGGCCAGCGGAACCCCCTCCAGACGCGGCCTGCGTGATCCGCGCTCGCGCTTGCGCTGGGTGCCTTCCTCGACGAGGGCGACAAGGATGCCGTCTTTTGATCCGAAGTAGTTGAATATCGTGGGTGCCGACACGTCGCAGGCTTCAGCGATATCTGCGATTGTGGTCGCGTCGACGCCCTTCTTCCCGAACAGCTCGATTGCCGCCGCGATGATATCATCGCGGCGCCGGGCTTTCTTGCGATCACGCAATCCGGGTTCTGAATCTGTGGGCATCTGGCTCTCTTTGCGGCATTAATATTTGTCTTCATAAAAATTTTTATTGACTAAAAATTTTATGTCAATAACTTTCGGGCAATTCGCAAGGATGCTGCACATGCTCGACATACGTTCGCTTTCAAAGAAATTCGGCTCAGGCGCGCGTGCCTTTCACGCGCTGAAGTCCATCGACATCACCATCGAGGAGGGGGAGTTTTTCACGCTTCTCGGCCCGTCCGGCTGCGGCAAGACAACCCTGTTGCGGCTGATTGCCGGTTTTGAGCAACCCAGTGGCGGGCAGCTGGTGCTGGACGGCAAGGACATCGCGATGATTCCGCCGAACCACCGCCCCGTGAACACCGTGTTTCAAAGCTATGCGCTGTTTCCGCATATGACCGTGGCGCAGAACGTCGCTTTCGGGCTGGAGGCCCGGGGCACCAATCCGGCTGAGATCGCCCCGCGGGTGGATGAGATACTCGAAATCGTGCAGATGGCGCATCTGCGCGACCGCAAGAGCAGCCAGATGTCGGGCGGTCAGCAACAGCGTGTGGCGCTTGCGCGGGCACTGGCCCCGCGGCCCCGCATTCTGCTGCTGGATGAACCGCTCTCCGCGCTTGATCTCAAGCTGCGCAAGCAGATGCAGGTCGAGCTCAAGCGCCTGCAGCGCGAGCTGGGACTGACCTTCATCTTTGTCACCCACGACCAGGACGAGGCGCTGACCATGTCGGACCGCATCGCCGTGATGGAAGGCGGGACGCTGCAACAGGTGGCCAGCCCCCGCGCGCTCTATGATCATCCGGCAAACCGGTTTGTCGCCGAATTCATCGGCGAGGCAAATTTCCTGCCCGGCACCATTGTGGATGACAAGCTGATCCTGGCAGGTTGCCCGCCCGCGCCTCTGCCGCGCGACACGAAGGGCGGGGGGCCGGTCACGATCATGATCCGCCCCGAACAGGTTGTGGTTGGAGCCGCTGCCGAAAAGGCCATCACCCTCGATGGCCGCATCGAGGCGCTGGTGTTCTCCGGAACCGATACCCATGTCAGCCTGCGCCTGCAAAACGGCGGCACCCTCAGCCTGCGCGCCCCAAACACATCCCACGCCGCAACGCCCCTGACCGAAGGCCAGAGCCTGACGGTTTCCCTGCCCATCGACGCGCTGCGTGTCCTGCCGGAGGAAACCGCAGATGCCGCATGACGCTTCCGCCAGCGAAAGCGCCCTGATCCGGGATGAGACCCGGCGGCGCTGGTCACTTGCGCTGCCCGCGCTGACGGTGATCACGCTGCTGTCCATCGCGCCGCTGGCCGTCATGGTCGCCTATTCCTTCATGCAAGCGGGCCAATACGCCGGTGTCGAGCCGGGATTCTCGCTCGACGGATGGCGCGCGGTGTTTTTCGAACGCGACTTCTTTGACGACAGCCTGATCCCGGCGACTGCGCATCTGTCGATCCTGGGCCGGTCCATCGCGCTGGCCCTGGCCACCACCGCGCTTACCTTCGTCTTTGGCATCCCCACCGCATGGTTCATCGCGACACGCCCGCAATCCTCGCGCGGCTTCTGGATGTTCCTCATCACGGTGCCGTTCTGGACGAACCTGCTTGTCCGCACCATCGCGATCCAGGAGGTGATCCGCGCTGACGGCACGCTCAACCGGATTTTGCTGGCGACCGGCATCATCGACGAACCCTTGCAGATGATGTTCACCAACGGGGCCGTGCTGGTCGGGATGACCTATGTCTACCTGCCGCTGATGGTACTGCCTGTCTATGCCGCCATCGAGAAGTTCGACTTCCGCCTGTCCGAAGCGGCTTACGATCTTTACGCCTCGCGGCTTTATTGCCTGCGCCGGGTGGTGCTGCCGTTGATGTGGCCGGGCATCATTGCGGGGTCGATCCTGGTCTTCATTCCCGCGCTCGGCGCCTATGTCACGCCGCGCCTGATGGGCGGAGGACGCGCGATGATGTGGGGCAACCTGATTGATCTGCAATTCGGACAGGGCCGCAACTGGCCGCTGGGCGCCGCGCTGTCGATCACGCTCACACTTGTCGTACTGGGCGCATTGATCTGGTACGCCCGCCGCGCTGCAAAAGGGGATCAGGCCAATGGCTGAGAAACGTTTTGACGTCACCCATGTTCCCGGTGCCGCGCTTATTGCGGGCGTCACTTTTCTGGCGCTCTATGTTCCCGTGCTGATCCTTGTGGTGAACGCCTTCAACGGCGGCGATACGGCGGGCCAGTGGGAGGGCGCATCGCTGCGCTGGTTCGCGGCGGCGACGGAAAATGCAGCTTTCCGCAATGCTGCGCTCAATTCCCTGATCGTGGCAGCCACCGCTTCCAGCATTGCGACCGCCCTTGCCACCATGGCCGCGCTGGCGGTGACCCGTGGTCGACCCGTCAAGGGGCAGGGCAGCATCTTTGTCATTCTCAATCAGCCCCTGCTGGTGCCCGAAATCGTCTTTGCCATCGCTCTCATGATCGTGCTGGCGCAGCTCAAGCAGGCGACCGGCTACCAGGGCCTCGGCTATATGATCGCGGCACATACGACATTCTGCATCCCCTTTGCCTTTCTGCCGATCCGCGCGCGGTTGTCGGGCATGGATCTGACGCTGGAAACCGCGTCGATGGATCTCTATGCCAGCCGGTTCTACACCTTCCGGCGGGTCACGCTGCCGTTGCTGCTGCCAGGCATTCTCGCCGGTTTCATGCTGGCTTTCGTGATCTCGCTCGACAACGTCGTGGTCAGCAGCTTCGTCAAGGCGCCGGGACAGGAAACCTTGCCCACCTACCTGATGGGCGAACTGCGCCGCAATCTGACATCGGAAATCTACGCGATCTCGGCGCTGCTGCTGTTTGCCAGCATCTCCATCGTCGCCGCATCGTGGGTCGTTACCCGCACCAAGGAATAACCAAGAAGAAACCGCCAACCCCAATCCAACATCGGAGACTTTTCCATGAAACTCACCCCCACCAGCGCAGCACTTGCCGCAGGCCTGGCACTGTGCGCGCAATCCGCCACGGCCGAAGGCAAGCTGAACGTCTACAACTTCGGGCTCTACACCCCGCCCGACCTGCTGGAAAAATTCTCGCAAGAATACGACGTCGAAGTCACGCTGACCGATTTTGTCGCCAATGAAGAGGCCATCGCCCGTATCCAGGCCGGCGGTCACGGCATGGACGTGATCATCGTGAGCGGCTACTTCATCCCGGCTTACGTCGATCAGGGGCTGCTGATGGAAAGCAACCCGACCGAGATGGAAAACTTCAAACACATCGCGGAGCAGTGGAAATCCATCCCCACCGACCCCGACCGCAAGTATACGGTGCCCTGGGTCTGGGGCACCACCGGCGTCATGGTCAACAAGAAGGTCTATGACGGCGACATCAACACCGCCGCGATCTTCCTTGACCCGCCGGAAGAGTTGAAGGGCAGCATCAACCTTGTGCCGTCGATGAACGACACGATTGACATGACCCTGCGCTACATCGGCGCGGAACCCTGCACCACTGACCGCGAGAGCCTGGCAGAGGCGCGCGACCTGCTGCTCTCGGCCAAGGCAAACTGGGCCTCGGTCGACTATCCGTCCTTCGAGAAGTTCATCAATGAGGACCTCAACGCCACAATCTTCTGGAACGGTGCCGCTGCCCGTGTGCGGGGGCTGAACGATGGCTTCGCTTATGGCTGGCCTGAAAGCGGCTATATGAAATGGATGGACAACGTCGCCATCCCGTCCGATGCCGCCAATGTCGAGAACGCAAAGCTGTTCATGAACTTCATCATGGCACCAGAGAATGCCGCGATGATCTCGAACTACACGATGTACAGCAACGGCATTGTGGGGTCCGAAGAATTCATGGATCCCGAACTGGTCAATGCGCCCGAACTCAATGTACCCCAGGCCCTGCAAGGTGCCGCGATCGAGCAGACCCTCTGCCCGCCCGAGGCACAAGACCTCTACACCCGGATCTGGACAGAACTGACACGGTGATTTTCACCCGGGATCGGCGAAACACAATCGCCGGTCCATTCAGGTCTTGGGGCAGGGCCCTCAATTGCCCCAGACAATCGCGTTTTCGTGCCGCGCGATCATGGTGCTGAGGTGCCGGAAATCATGGGTCACATGTTCGAAAAGCTTTTGCGCGGCGGGCGTCCATTGGGCGTTCTTCGCGCGAAGAATGCCCAGACTGCGGGCAGGTTGCGGAATTTTGACAGGCAGCACTGAAATATCGTGGGCCTTGCGATGCGCGAAGACGACCGAATGCGGCAGGACCGTCAGCGCGTCGGTCTCTTCGAGATAGTTGTAGACGGACATCAGCGATCCGCCGGAATAGCGCACAGATATGTCATTCATGCCGACCGCCAGCAGGATCGCATGCAGATCCGCCAAAAGCGGGGAGCCGGGCAGCGGCGCGACCCAGGGGAAGTCTACCAGGTCCCGTGTCGAAATCCGGCCGCGCCGGTGCAGCGGATGTCCGCGGCGACAGGCCAGGACGTTCCGGGCGGGCAGGATCTCGGTAAACTCCATCTCGGGCGCCGCCTCGACCACACCGAGCGGGCAGATCGCGAAATCCAGCTGATGCGACAACAGGCGCTTTTGCAGCTCCGGCAGGTTTCCATAGGATTGGTCCACCCGGATGCCGGGTTCCTGAACATGGAACGTGCCGATCATGCGGCTGATGTAGGCATCCATGAAAAAGGGCACCCCGCCGACCTTGACGGTGCCTGAACTGCCGCTGCGCAGGCTGCGCAGGGCCTCGGTCGCCTGACGCGAGGCTTCCAGGATCTGACGGCCGTGGAGCGCAAGGGTTTCGCCGAGCAGCGTGGGCCGAAGCGGGCGGCGACCCGGCTCGAACAGAGGTTCCCCAAGCCGCTTCTCAAGCGAGGTCAATACGCGGGAGATGGCAGGCTGGCTGACGCCCAGCATCTCGGCCGCGCGGGTGACACTGCCAAGGTCGACCACGGCGGCCAGCTGAGCGAGATGGCGTTCTTCGATCTTCATACCAGTTTGTTATGATGGAAGTGAAAATAATAATCCACAAGGCAAATTTCTCGCAATACCGTTGAGCAGGGAGGAGTTTGAATGATGGTCGCAGAGTCGATTTCAGGGCGCTCGTATGTCGCGCAGGATTTTGCGCAACGCCTGAAGAATGCCGAAGACCCACGGGCCGCGCAGGCCGTGCGCCTTGTGGTCGACGCCATCTGCGACATCATTGCCAAACTTCAGCCCACACGCATGGAACTGCAGCAGATCATTGCGTTTCTGACGGACGTGGGTGAAGCCTGTCACGATACGCGCCATGAATGGGTTCTGCTGTTCGACGTGCTGGGCGTCACGAGCCAGGTGGAGGCGCAACTGGCCCCGAAGGCCGAGGGTCTCACGCCGCCGACACTGACCGGCCCATTCTATCGCCCGGATGTGGCGTTTCGAAGGGATGGCGAGTCGATCTCGCTCGACGGACGCGGGGTGCCGCTGGAGGTTGTGGCGCATGTGCAGAACCTCGACGGCTGTCCGATCGAAGGGGCGGTGGTCGAAGTCTGGCAGGCGAATGGCGATGGGATCTACGAGAACCAGGACCCTGACGCGCAGCCCGAATTCAACCTGCGCGGACGCTACCGGGTGCCAGGCTCGGGTCGGGTCTCGATCCGCACGGTGCGGCCCGCAGGCTACCGCGTGCCCGATGACGGGCCCGTTGGCGCGCTGATGAAATTGCTGGATCTTGGTCTTGACCGGCCTGCCCATATCCATTTCCGGATCAGCGCCCCCGGGCACCGCACCCTGACCACCCATATTTTCGACCGCACCGATCCCTGCATCGCGGACGACCCGCTCCTTGCCGTGCGACCCGAGCTGCTGGCCGAATTTACCGAAACCGGCGATGGCGGCCTGCGAACGGAGTTCCGCTTCGTTCTGGCCTCGAACCGGTCCCAAGACACTCAGAGCTGAAGCAATCAGGAGGAAACAATGAAAATCAGCGGATATCACCACCTTACGCTATCGACACATGGTGCTCAGGAGGATTTCGATTTCTACACCAAGACCCTGGGTCTGCATTCGGTCAAACGCACGGTGCTCTTTGACGGGGTGCTGCCGGTCTATCACCTCTACTATGGGTCGAAGAATGGCGATGCCTCGACCATCATCACCACCTTTCCGTTCAAGAAACCGGGCGTCTACGGCAAACGCGGGACAAACCAGGCCAAGATCGTGATGCAGTCCATTCCGATGGGTGCGGCCGATTTCTGGGTGAACCGCCTGAACGAGCGCGGCATCAAGGCCACCAGGATTTCGCGTTTCGGCGCGGACCGGGTGGTGTTTGCCCATCCCTGCGGCATTCCGCATGAGCTGGTCGAAAGCCCCGACGATCCGCGCGGCCCGATCACCAATGACGATCAGGGCATCGGCAAGGAACACGGGATCAAGGGGATCTACGGCGGGGCCGTGGCCGTGACGGACCGCACCGCGATGGACGATTTCATGACCATTGCGCTGCCGCTCGAAAAGGAAGCGGACAGCGACGAGGGTCTCGTTTTCCGGGTGCCGGACGACAATGGCATCATCCAGCGGGTCGAAGTCCTGCACGAGCCCAACGAAAAACAGGGCACCTGGACGCTTGCCGGCGGCACCATCCACCACATGGCGCTGAACACCGGCGATGAGGAAAGCCAGATGAAGCTGCGTGCCCATATCGAAGGCCTCGGCTTTACCGACATCTCGGAGCAGAAGGACCGGATGTACTTCAAATCCTGCTATGTGCGCAGCCCCGGCGGCGCATTGTTCGAGCTTGCCTGGACGGTGCCCGAAGGCTGGGCGCGTGATGAGCCTGCCGATGCCATCGGTCAAACGCTTGTCTTCCCACCCTGGTTCGAGGGCAAGAAGGAAGAGCTGATGGAAGGTCTCGAAGAGGCGGAATTCGCGTGATGGCAGAAACGCTCCATCAGGGTGCGACGGCACAGACGGCCAGGGCCGTTTGCGTCGTCGTGCACGGACGCGGGCAGACCCAGCAGGACATGATCGACATGATCCTGTCCCGGCTGGAGGTGGCGGATGTTCACTATGTTCTGCCCAAGTCCGCGGGAGAGGCCTGGTACGACGCCAAGGCCGTTGACCCTTTGGAAGAGGGCACCACACGCCAGCTCGACGCGGCGTTGGATGCCATCGGCAATTGCATCGACGCGGCGCGGCAGGACGGCCTGCCGCTTGTCCTCATCGGCTTTTCGCAGGGCGCCTGCATGGCCGCGGAATGGCTGATGCGGGGCGGCAAGGTTACCTCGGCGGCGCTGCTGACGGCTTGCCGGGTGGGCGCGGTGCAGGATGACCTTGTCCGCGCGGATCTGGCGGGGCTGCCGGTCTATACCACAAATGGCGACGACGACCCCTGGATCCCGCTCTGGGCGCATCGAAAACTTGTCGGCGAGCTGTCGGAATGCGGCGCGCGGCTGCGGATGGATATCTTTCCCGGCCGGGGCCATGAGGTGAGCGATGTCGAGATAGAGACGCTTTCGGAGATGCTCGAAGCGGCGATTGCGGGACAGAGGGCACTGGAGGCGGCGTCATGAGCGATCTGATGCAAGGTTTCACCTTCCCCGGCATCCGCACGCGGGTCGTCTTCGGCTCGGGCACATTGTCGCGCGTTGGTGAGGAGATCGAGGCGCTTGGCCGGTCCCGCGCGCTGGTGCTGTCCACCCCGCCACAGGCCGAGGCCGCGGGGACGCTGGCCGGGGAACTTGGCGGCCTCTCCGCCGGGACGTTCACCGAGGCCACCATGCATACGCCGATCGAGGTGACCGAGGCGGCGATGGAAGCCTACAGGACGGCAGGCGCGGATTGCGTCGTCTCTTATGGCGGCGGATCGACCATCGGGCTGGGCAAGGCAATTGCCACAAGGACCGGCGCGGACCATGTCGCGATCCCGACCACCTATGCCGGGTCCGAGATGACGGACATTCTGGGTGAGACGGTGGATGGCGAAAAGACCACCCGCCGCGACGCTTCGATCAGGCCCGAAACCGTGATCTACGATGTCGATACCACGCTGACATTGCCGGTGGAGATGACTGTGACCTCCTCGCTCAACGCGATCTCGCACGGGATCGAGGCGCTCTATGCCGAAGACCGGAACCCGATCCTCAGCCAGATGGCGGTGGAGGCGATGCGGGTCTTCAAGCGTAGCCTGCACAGGGTCACCGAGGACCCGCAGAATCGGGCGGCGCGGACGGATGTGCTCTACGGTGCCTGGCTTTGCTCCACCGCACTTGGCTATGTGTCGATGGCGCTGCATCACAAGCTGGCGCATGTCATCGGCGGGTCCTTCGGTATGCCACATGCGGAAACCCATGCGATCCTCTTGCCGCATACGACAGGGTTCAATGCTGCCGCCACAGCTGAGCTTCTGGCCCCGGTCGCCGAAATTTTCGGCGGATCGGTCGGAGGAGGCCTGTGGGATTTCGCGAAGCGGGCGGGGGCACCGCTGCGGTTGCGCGACCTTGGGCTGAGCGAGGCCGATCTGGACCGCGCCGCCGAGATTGCAACCCGCGCACCTTACCCCAATCCGCGGCCCTTCGACCGCAGCGATATCAGAAACCTGCTTCAGGCTGCCTGGGAGGGTGCGCGGCCCGAGGGAGAATAAACGGAACCGCCTGACGCGAAAATGTCAGGCACTTAGGGAGGAAGAAAGATGATCAATCGCAGAAAACTGCTCAAGACAGGCGCGGCGGCGGGTTTTGCCGTCAGCGCGGGCGGGCTTGCCATGCCCGCACTGGCGCAGGGGACCCGCATCAAGATCGGCTATGTCTCGCCGCAATCGGGGCCGCTGGCGGGCTTTGCGGAATCCGACACCTTTGCGCTGGAGATGTTCAAGCGCGTGGCGGCGGAGAAGGGCATGGACGTCGCGGTTGTGGTGAAGGACAGCCAGTCCAATCCGAACCGCGCTGCAGACGCGGCGCAGGAGCTTATCATCGAGGATGGCGTGCATCTCATGCTGGTGGCCTCGACGCCCGAAACGACGAACCCGGTGACGACGGTGTGCGAGAATGAATTCATCCCCTGCATTTCGACCATGGCGCCCTGGCAGCCGTGGTTCATCGGGCAGCAGGGCAATCCCGGAGACCCGGCAAGCTGGCGGCCTTTCGACTATGCCTTCCATTATTTCTGGGGGCTTGAGGATGTCATCGCGGTCTTCACCAACATGTGGGATCAGCTGGACACCAACAAGAAGGTCGCGGGCCTGTTCCCCAACGATGCGGACGGCAACGCCTGGGGCGACCCCCAGAACGGCGTCGCACCCGGCTTTGCCCAGGATGGCTACGAGACGGTCGATCCCGGTCGCTACCAGAACCTGACGGACGATTTCTCGGCTCAGATCAACGCATTCAAACAGGCGAATTGCGACATTGTCACCGGCGTGGTGATCCCGCCGGATTTCACGACCTTCCGCAACCAGGCAGCGCAGCAGGGCTTTTCCCCCAAGGCGATCACGGTGGCGAAGGCGATCCTGTTCCCGCAATCGGTCGAGACATTGGGAGAGTCGGGGCATAACCTCAGCTCAGAGGTCTGGTGGTCCAGGAACCATCCGTTCACCTCGTCCCTGACCGGTCAGAGCTGCGCGGCACTTGCGGCGGATTTTACCGAGACGACGGGGCGGCCCTGGACTCAGCCCATCGGCTATATCCATTCGCTTTTCGAAATGGCGGCGAACGTCATCGAACGCGCGGATGATCCGACCGATCCGGACGGTGTCGCCGAGACGATTGCCGCGACGGACCTTGAGACCATCGTGGGCCGGATCGCTTTCAACGGCGAAGGCCTTCCGCCCTTTGCGGCGACCAATGTCTGCAAGACCCCGCTGGTTGGCGGGCAATGGCGGCGGCAGGAGGACGGCAGCTTCGATCTTCTGGTTGTCGACAACCAGACCGCGCCGGATATCCCCACGCAGGGCAGCATGGAAGCGCTGAGCTGACATGGCGGACAACGGCCCCCTTTTGTCGCTTGAGGGCGTGACCAAGCGTTTCGGCTCCCTCGTGGTGGCCGATGCGGTCACGCTTGACCTGCCGCGAGGGCAGGCCCTGGGCATCATCGGGCCGAACGGGGCCGGCAAATCGACCCTGCTCAACCTGATTGCGGGCAATCTTGCGCCGGATCAGGGACAGATCAGGCTGAACGGCCGGGACGTCACCGGGACCAGCCTGACCCAGCGCTGCCGCATGGGCATGGGGCGCGCGTTCCAGATTCCGCAGACGTTCTCGCAATTGACGGTGTTCGAAACCCTGCTTGTCGCGGCCTCTCAGGGCCGCGGCATCAGCGAAAGCGAGGCGGCGGAAGACTGCGTTTCGATTTTGGAACGCACCGGGCTGCTGGATCGCGCCAATCAGGTATCAGGCTCTTTGAACCTGCTTCAGCGCAAGCGGCTTGAACTGGCCCGGGCCCTGGCCACGGGCCCGGACCTTCTGCTGCTGGACGAGATCGCGGGCGGGTTGACCGAGGCGGAATGCACCTCGCTTGTCGCGACGATCAAGGAGCTTCATGCGGGCGGCACCACCATCGTGTGGATCGAACATGTGCTGCATGCACTCAATTCGGTGGTCGAGCGGCTGATCGTTCTGGATTTCGGGCGTGTCATTCAGGATGGCCCCCCCGACACGGTCATGGCCAGCCGCGAGGTTCAGGAAATCTATCTGGGGATCGAAGCATGAGCACGCTTCTTGAAACATCCGGCCTGACCGCCTTCTACGGTGATTTTCAGGCACTTTACGGTGTGGACATGACCCTGGCCGAGGGCGAGACCCTGGCCGTCATCGGGGCGAATGGTGCCGGAAAATCGACGCTGATGCGGTCAATCGCCGGGTCGGTGCGGCAGGCACCCGGGATGATCCGCCTGAATGGCGCGCCCATCGGCCATCTTTCGGCAGACCGCGTGAACGGCGCAGGCATAACGCTGGTCCCGGAGGGGCGCAGGCTGTTTCCCTCGCTCTCTGTCGAGGAGAACCTTCTGATCGGGGGCTGGCGCAGCGATCGTGCCGGTCCCTGGACGCTGGAGGAGGTCTTTGGCCTGTTCCCGGTCCTGAAAGAAAGACGCGCCAACCCTGCGCTCGCCCTGTCGGGCGGGCAGCAGCAGATGGTCGCCATCGGGCGGGCGCTGATGTCAAACCCCAAGGTGCTGTTGTGCGACGAGATCAGCCTTGGCCTCGCGCCTGTGGTGATCCGCGACATCTATGCAGCGGTGCCCTCGATCCTTGAACGGGGCGCGAGCCTGATCATCGTGGAACAGAATATCGAACAGGCGCTTGGCATCGCGGACCGGGTCTATTGCCTGATGGAGGGGCGCGTCACGCTGGAAGGCCGCCCGGGCGAGATCAGCCGCGCCGCCATGCATGATGCCTATTTCGGGGTGCAGGCATGATCTGGGTGGATACATTGGTTCAGGGCATCCTGCTGGGCGGCCTTTACGCACTTTTCGCGGCGGGGCTGAGCCTGGTCTTCGGGATCATGCGGGTGGTGAACCTGGCGCATGGCGATCTGATCGTGATGGCGGCCTACCTGATCCTCGTGCTGGTCACGGCGCTTAATCTCAGCCCGTTCGTCGCACTTTTGCTGGCGGCCCCACTGATGTTCGGGGTGGGGTGGTTGTTGCAGCAGATGGTCCTGAACCGCACCGTCGGCGCGGACGTGCTGCCGCCGCTTCTGGTCACATTCGGCCTGTCGGTGGTGATCCAGAATGCGCTGCTTGAAGGGTTCAACGCCGACAGCCGCCGGATACCGGCAGGATCGCTTGAGATCGCGTCTTTCTCGGTCGGGCCGGTCACCATCGGGGTCATGCCGGCGCTGACCTTTGCGACCGCGATACTCGTGACCCTGGCGCTGCAACTGATCTTCTACCGCACCGCACTTGGCCGGGCCTTCCGCGCCACCAGCGACGATCCCGACACGGCAAGTCTGATGGGCATCCGGCCCGGCAATATCTTTGCCGTTGCCACAGGTCTGGGCATGGTCGTGGCGGCCATTGCCGCGCTCTATCTGGGCATGCGGGCCAATTTCGATCCGACCATCGGCCCGGCGCGTCTGATCTATGCCTTCGAGGCCGTGATCATTGGCGGGATGGGAAGTTTGTGGGGGACGCTGATCGGCGGCATCGTCATCGGTGTTGCCCAGACCATGGGCGCTGCGATCAACCCCGAATGGCAGATCCTGTCGGGCCATCTGGCCTTTCTGGTCATCCTTCTGGTGCGTCCGCGTGGCCTGTTTCCGGCAGGGGGGCGCTGAATGCGGTATCGTGTACAAACCGGTCACGGATCAAGCTGGGTCGTCGCGCTTGTTGTGCTGGTGATTGTCATCGTCTTTGCCGCGCTGCCTTTTTTCGGATCGCGCAGCCTGATGCAGGACCTGTTTTTCGTCTTTACCATGCTGACGCTGGCGCAGTTCTGGAACCTGCTTGCCGGATACGGCGGCCTGGTCAGCGTCGGGCAGCAGATGTTTGTCGGGGCCGGTGCCTATGGCGTCTTCGCGGCCGCAATCCTTTGGGGGATCAATCCCGTCGCGGGGCTGGCGGTTTCGGCCCTGGCGGCGCTTGTGCTTGCGCTTGTCTCTGCCGTTTTTGTCTTTCGCCTGAACGACGCCTATTTCGCCATCGGGACATGGGTGGTGGCCGAAGTTGCCCGGCTGAGCTTTGCGCAATGGAAAGCGGTTGGCGGCGGCACGGGCACATCGCTCCCCCGCGAGGCACGCCGGAACATGTGGGGCACGGAGTGGGTCGAAGAGGTGACCGGCCTGCGTGCGGCGGCGGCGATGGACGTCGTGTCCTATTGGCTGGCGCTTGGCCTCGTCGTGGCGACCATCGGCGGTATCTACTGGCTGATGCGGCGCAGGACGGGGCTGGCGCTGGCGGCGATGCGCGATAACCCCCAGGCGGCGGCCTCGGTGGGGTTGGACGCAAGGCGGATCAAGCTGGCGGTCTATGTGATTTCGGCGGTGGGTGCGGGGATCGCGGGCGGGCTGATCTTCATGCAGAACGGAAGGGTGTCACCGGACAGCGCCTTTTCGGTGATCGACTGGACGGCCTATGTGATCTTCATCGTGGTGATCGGCGGCATCGGAACGATAGAGGGGCCGATCATCGGCGTGATCATCTTTTTCCTGCTTCAGTCACTGCTTGCGGATCTCGGCACCTGGTACCTGATGGTGCTGGGCTTTCTGGGCATCCTTGTCATGTTGTTTGCCCCTCGCGGATTGTGGGGGCTGATCTCCGGACGGACGGGTTTCGCGCTGTTCCCGATCCAACGCCGTTTGAAATTGAAAGAAAGGGAAGACTGATGGAAACCGAATACAAGACGGATGTCCTGATTGTCGGAACCGGGCCTGCGGGCGGCGCTACCGGTGCGCTGCTGTCGAGCTACGGGATTTCGAACATGATGATCAACCGCTACCGCTGGCTGGCCAATACGCCGCGGGCACATATCACCAACCAGCGCACGATGGAGGTGCTGCGCGATCTGGGCCAAAGCGTCGAGGAAGAGGCCTATCTCCACGCAACTTCGCAAGAGCTGATGGGCAACAATGTCTTTTGCGAAAGCCTCGCCGGGGAGGAGCTGGGCCGGATGCGCAGCTGGGGCACCCATCCCGAAAGCATGGCCGAGCATCTGCTGTCCTCGCCCTGCCGGATGAACGACCTGCCCCAGACCTTCATGGAGCCGATCCTGTTCAAGACCGCCTGTTCCCGTGGCTCCGAGACGCGGATGAGCACTGAGTATCTATCGCATGAACAGGATGCCGATGGGGTCACCACGACCTGCCGCGACCGGCTGTCGGGGCGGGAGATCAGGATCAGATCGAAATACCTGGTCGGTGCCGATGGTGGCAATTCCGCCGTGGCCGAGCATCTGGGCCTGCCGTTCGAAGGCAAGATGGGCGTCGGCGGGTCGATGAACATCCTGTTCCGGGCTGACCTTTCGCACCTTGTCGCGCACCGCCCCTCGGTTCTTTACTGGGTGATGCAGCCGGGTGCGGACGTGGGCGGCATCGGCATGGGACTGGTCCGCATGGTCCGTCCCTGGAACGAATGGCTGATTGTCTGGGGCTATGACATCAACGAACCCGCACCCGATGTGACGCCCGAATTCGCGCAGGGTGTTGCGCGGCAGCTTGTCGGCGATCCCGAGCTTGAGATCGAACTGCTGAGCGCGAATGTCTGGACGGTGAACGACATGTTCGCCACGCATATGCAGAAGGACCGGGTCTTTATCATGGGCGATGCCGCACACCGGCATCCGCCCTCGAACGGTCTGGGATCGAATACGTCTATCCAGGATGGTTTCAATCTGGCCTGGAAGCTGGCTGCGGTCCTCAAGGGGCAGGCGGGGCCGGGGTTGCTTGAGAGCTATTCGGAAGAACGCGCGCCGGTTGCGCGCCAGATCGTCACCCGCGCCAACAAGTCGATTGGCGAATTCGGCCCGATTTTCGAAGCGCTCGGCATGGATGGCGGGGTCGATCCGGAGAAGATTCAGCGGAACATCTCCGCGCGCGCCGATGCCTCCGACGCCGCCGAAGCGCAGCGTGCCGCCCTGCGCAAGGCCATCGAACTGAAATCCTACGAGTTCGATTGTCACGGCGTGGAGATGAACCAGCGGTATGCCTCCAGCGCCGTGGTCACGGATGGCCAGCCCGAGCCTGCATTCGCCCGCGATCCAGAGCTGCACTACCAGCCCACCACATGGCCCGGTGCGCGGTTGCCCCATGTCTGGCTATTCGCCCGCGACGGCCGCAAGATCTCGACACTCGACATTTGCGGACACGGACGGTTCACGCTTCTGACCGGGATCGGCGGGGAAGACTGGGCGGAGGCGGCGGGGCAGATCGCCGATGAACTGGGGCTCCCGCTTGATGTTCATGTCATCGGGCCGCGCCGCGATTACGAGGACCACACAGGCGACTGGGCCCGCGCCCGCGAAATCCGCGACAACGGCTGTGTTCTGGTCCGTCCGGATCATCATGTGGCCTGGCGCAGCGAGACCCTGAGCGGCGATGCCGCGCAGGATCTGCGGCGGGTGCTCACTTCTATTCTGAACCGATGAAAGGGAGGCAGCAGATGCCGAAGGACAGCAACGCCTATTTCACCGAAGAGAGCTCGGTCGAGGTTGTGACAAGCCGCAATGCCGAGGCCGGGAACGAACGGCTGGCGCAGGTCATGAACGTCATCATCCGCAAGCTGCATGAGGCGGTGAAAGAGATCGAGCCGACGCAGGATGAATGGCTGAAGGCGATCATGTTCCTCACCGAAACCGGTCATATGTGCGACGAGTGGCGGCAGGAATTCATCCTGCTGTCGGATGTGCTTGGCGTGTCGATGCTGGTCGATGCGATCAACAACCGCAAACCATCGGGCGCATCGGAATCCACGGTGCTCGGGCCGTTCCACGTGGATGGCGCGCCCGAGCGGGAGCTGGGCGCGAACATCTGCCTGGATCAGAAGGGCGAGCCGATGCTAGTGCGGGGCCGGATCCTGGACCTTGAGGGCGCGCCGATTGCAAATGCCAGGATCGACGTCTGGCAGGCGAACGACGAAGGCTTCTATGACGTGCAGCAAAAGGGCATCCAGCCCGATTTCAACCTGCGCGGCGTGTTCCGGACAAATGACAAGGGCGCGTACTGGTTCCGGGGCGTGAAGCCGAAGTACTATCCGATCCCGGACGACGGCCCCGTCGGCAAGATGCTGGGAGCGCTTGGCCGCCACCCCTATCGCCCGGCGCATCTGCACTACATCATCGAGGCCGAGGGGTTCGAGACCTTGACCACTCATATCTTCGACCCGGATGATCCTTACATCGAAACCGATGCGGTCTTTGGGGTGAAGGACAGCCTGATGGCCAAGTTCGCGCTGATCGAGGCGCCTGACCGGATCACGGAAACCGGATTCGACACGCCGTATTTCGAAGTCGTGCATGATTTCGTCCTGTCCCGCACCTGACCCCGGCGTAAGGAGCTGTGATGACCCGATCGTTTCGGCCCGCTGAGCTTCATGCGCGCTCAACCGAGGACCTGCAGCTTGCGGCGCATGGGTTCTTCTGGACCGGGGCGCAGACCGTCGATCTGCCGGCGGGCAAGGCCCTGCGCGGTCAGATGTATGTGGAATACTGGATACCGGCGGACCTGCGCCATCCGCTGCCGCTGGTGATGATCCACGGCGGTGGCGGGCAGGGGACCGATTTTCTCGGAACGGCTGACGGCAGTGAGGGCTGGATGCACTGGTTTGTCCGGCGCGGTTATGCCGTTTACGTGGTGGACCGCCCAGGGCATGGACGGTCGCCGCATCATCCCGCGGTGCAGGGCGAGATGGGTCCGCCTCCGGTCGCGGGCATGATCGAGAAACTGTTCACGCGGCCCGAAGCCTATCCCGATCAATATGCAACCGCTGCGCTGCATGACAAATGGCCCGGCAGCGGGCAGTTGGGGGATCCGGCATTCGATGTCTTTTTCGCCGGTGCGGGCCCCATGGCCGCCGATATGGAACAGAGCCACCGGGATTGTCAGGCCGCCGGGGCGGAACTGCTGGACCTGATCGGGCCTGCGATCCTGCTGACACATAGTGCAGGCGGGCCGACCGGCTGGCTGATGGCGGACGCGCGCCCGGACCTTGTGGCGGGGATTGTCGCGGTCGAGCCGCTGGGCCCGCCCTTTGCCGAACGGGGCGGCGGGCGGCTTTCCTGGGGGATCACTGCTGCGCCCATGACGTTTGATCCGCCCGCCGCGCGGCCCGAAGATATCGCGACCGAGGTGCGATCCGCCCCCTTCGAAGGCGCCGTTCCCTGCCACCTACAGGCAGAACCCATCCGCCGCCTGCCCAACCTTTGCGGTTTTCCGATTGTGGTTGTCACGGCGGAGGCCTCCTGGATGTCGATGGACAATCACGGCATGGTCGATTTCCTGGCGCAGGCCGGGGCCGATGTGGCGCATATGCGGTTGGAGCAGCATAGGGTTCACGGCAACGGCCATGCCATGATGCTTGAACGCAACAGCAGCGAGATCGCGGCCCTGATTGCGGGCTGGCTAACCGACAACGGCATTTCGTGACTGAAATCTTCAGTCTGTCTTGTCGGGTTTGATCAGCGCGTCACCAAAGCTCTCGGCGTCCAGACCCAGCTCTTCCATCACCTCTGCACCATGTTGGGCAAAGGCAGGCGGCTTGCGGTCGTAGCGCGCGGGGCTGCGGGACAGTTTGATCGGACTGCCGGTGCCGCGATAATCCTCGATGTCCACCACCATCTCGCGATGCCGTGTATGTGGATCGGCGATTACCTGATCAATCGAACGCACCATGCCGCAGGGCACCCCGGCCTTGAGCAGATCATCCGCCAGTTGGGCGCAATCATGTTTGGCCATGGCGGCCTCAAGTTCAGCCTTCAGCGCATCGCGGTTCTGGTTGCGCGCGCTGTTGTCGGCAAAACGGGCGTCTCCGGTCAGGGCTTCGCGCCCGATCATCTGGCAAAGCGTGGCGAACTGGCGGTTGTTCCCGACGGCCAGGAAGATCGGATCCGTTCCCGTGGCGAAAGTGTCGTAGGGCGTGATGTTGGGATGGGCGTTGCCCGAACGTCCGGGCACCTTGCCCGACAGGTAATGGTTGGGCAGATGTGGATGCAGCAGCGAGAACCCGCAGTCGTAAAGCGTTGTTTCAACGAACTGACCCTTGCCGCTGCTGTGGCGTTCGTTGATGGCCATCAGGATGCCGATCACGGCATTGAGGCCGGTGGTCATGTCGACGACGGGCAAGCCCACACGCAGCGGCTGACCACCCAGCTCTCCGTTGACGCTCATGATCCCGGCAGAGGCCTGAATAGCGGCGTCGTAGCCCGGCATGCCGCCCAGCGGGCCGTCCGCGCCGAAGCCGGACACGCGACAATGGACAAGGCGCGGAAACCGGCGTTCGATTTCCTCTTCCGACAGGCCCCAACGATCCAGCGTGCCGGTCTTGAAATTTTCGATGAAGACGTCTGCGGTCTCAAGCAGCTTGCCCAGCAAGGCCTGACCGGCTTCCTGGCGCAGGTCGATGGCCATGCCGCGCTTGTTGCGATTGACGCCGATGAAATAGCTTGCCGCGTCGTCCTTGAAGGGGGGGCCCCAGCCCCGCGTTTCATCCCCCGAGGGCGGTTCGACCTTGATGACATCCGCGCCATGGTCGGCCAGGATCTGCCCGGCATAGGGGCCGCCCAGCACACGGCTGGCATCAATCACGCGAAGACCGGCAAGGGCGCCGGACGGGGACGTCTGAGCTTTGGTCACGCGGTGGCCTTTCTGTCGGTGGTCTGGATGCGCGCGCGCAGTTCGGCGGCGAAGGCAGGATAGGTTTCGGAAAGTTCGTCCATCACGCGGGTGCGCAGCAGCTGCAGCGTTGCCGCGTCGGGGCCGGGGGTCGTGGCCGGATCGGGGTCGTGGTCGAAGGCAAAGCCCGTCGCCGCTGTCACCTCTTCCAGCGTATGGTCGGGGTGAAGCGACGCCAGACGGAAGCCGCGCTTGTCCTTGTCGAAGTCGAACAGCGCCTTGCCGGTCAGAAGCGCATAGGGTCCGCCGGGGCGATAGACACCGGGGTCGCTGGTGCCGGGGGTCGAGATGAAGTCGACTTTGTCGACGAAGACGCGCGGGCTGTGTTCCTCGCGATAAAGGATCACACGGGGCACCACGTAATAGAGATAGCCCGATCCGAAACTGCCGGGCCAGCGCGGCGCGCTGCGTGGGTAATCGCCAACTCCGACCAGATTGATATTGCCGTGCCGGTCGATCTGGCCTCCGCCCAGAAAGAACGCGTCGATCCGGCCCTGTCCTGCGGCATCAAAGAGTTCGGCAGAACCATTGGTAAAGAAGTTATGGGCCTCGGACCCGAGGACAGAGACCCTGAGCGGCGGTTCGCCTGCGGTGTCGCGCAGGGCGCGCGCCAGCATGGCACCGGCAGCGGGTACGGGTGAGGCTGCGCCGACGGCGACGCAGCGGCACCCGTCAAGCAGACCCGCGACCGTGCAGATCAGGATCTCGCGCGGGGTGGCGGGGGACATGTCCTGGCTCATGCCATCACCTTCGCCTTGTTGGCGCCGATATAGTCGGCAAAGCCGTCATCGCTGCGCGCGGCTTTGGCGTAGCGCGCGATCTCCTCCTGATCGGTGGGGTATTCGCCCCACAACCCATAGGGCCAGGCACCTTTTTCAGCTATGGCGATATCGGTGACGTAAAGTCCCGGCAAGGTCCCGGCGGCCAGTGTTTCGTCATCTAGCAGGCGCTTGTCCACGATCCGTTCGACGGTGACCAGGGTCTGGCGCGCGGCATAGGCCATTGACGCGAGTTCACGACGCCGGCCGATCCAGACATTGCCCTCGCGGTCAGCCATCGGGGCGTGGAAGATCGCGGTATCGGGGTGGATCGCGGGGATCAGCACGATGGGATCGGGTGTTTCGGATGTCGGGTTGTCGATCACGGTCCAGTCGGGCCGGTTGCGCAGCAGGTCGCTGCCGATCAGCCCGCGCATCGGCATGAAAGGAACGCCCTTCTGGGCGGCCATAAGGCCCGCATGTATCGCGGGGCAGGTGGCATCGCGCAGGGCGATACTGCCTTCCCTGACGGCGGCATTGAAACGTGGCGCGCCCCCGGCTTCACCGAGGCTCACGGCGCTTGTCTCGACCGCGCGGACCTGCCCGGCCCCGATCAGCATATCCGCCTGCATCCCGCCGGTGGGCACGCAGATCAGCGTCAGGTCCGATGTGCCGATTTCGATCAGCGCGCGGGTCATCGCCATGGAGACGCCGGCATAATCTACAGGAACCGCAACGGTGCTTCCCGATGCGATTTGCGCGGCCAGTCTGTGCACGTCGGTCGACATGGGTGTACCTCTTCGTGATGAGAAACCTGTGTGTTCCATATTATGAACCACTGTTCCAAAGTTACAAGAAGGCGCAGATGTGTCAATCTGGTCGCGCAAGCAAACCGGAGGCGGTCAGTTGTCGCCGAAGTATCCCAGGCTGGCGGAAGCGTCTTTTGCTGCGGAAACGACATGTTGCGAATACTCGCGCAGGTGTCGCGTTTTCAGTCTGACATCGGGGCCAGAGATGCCGATGGCACCGGCCAGCCTGCCGTTGGGACCCAGAATCGCGCAGGCGCAGGCGGCGATGCCGTCGCGCCATTCCCCCTGCGGCACGATCGCGTATCCCTGGCGCCTGATCTTGTCCAGGTCGGCGCGCAGATCTTTCAATCGGGTTCGCGTTGTTGTTGTGAAAGCGGTCAGTTCGGGGCCGAGCACATCCAGATAGGCGTCTGGCATCTGCGCAAGCATCGCCTTTCCCGTGGCCATTGTATAGGCCGGCGCGCGTGCGCCGATGCGGGTATGGGCGCGGACATGATGGTTGGTTTCGATCTTGTCGATATAGACCACGTCCTGACCCTGCAGAATGGAGAGATGCACGGTTTCATGCGTCAGCTCGGCCAGTCGCTGCATGGCGGGGCGGGCAGCGCTGACCAGATCCACGCGGCGCAGCACGCGCAATCCCAGCTCCCAGATCTTGATGGTCAGCTCATATGTGCTTTGATGCGGCACCTGCTGGACAAAGCCATTCGCCTGGAGCGTCGCCAGCAGGCGGTGAACGTTGCTCTTGGTCAGTTCCAGTTCAACGGCAAGATCCGTGACGCCACGCGGGCGGTCACTGTTTGCCAGCGCCTCGATCAACCGAATGCCTTTTGTGAATGCCTTGTCCATTTCTGAAACATCCATCGGCTGACAGGAAAACGCAATGACCCTCGCCCGGGGTGGCCCCGATTGTTCGCCGAGGCAGTTGAATGTGTTCTATTATATGGAACAGAGTATTCTAATTTGATACAACCTGCGCGGTTATGACACAGCATGTTGTTTTTAAACCATATAATTCGTTTGACAGAGCGGTTTGGAGTATTGCATTTTGCATACAAGGCTTGAGTGAATAGGAGGCGCTCAGGTTTGTCGCGGTCTGCGTCACCGGCAATCACGCTCAATGACGAGGGTCGCAGGTCGCGGTCCGGCCTCAGGTTTGGCTGGACGTCGGCCGCATGCACCGCAAGCGCGGACATCGGGTTACGGGACGGTCCTGTGACCGCTGGAGGAGAAAACATGAAATATTCTGGACGTATCATATCGTCGGTTCTGGCTGCTACTATTTCCCTGGCGATGGCCGGCGGAGCGCAGTCCGAGGAAGCCCTGCGCTTTGCATCGGGACAGCCGAACGACAGCCCGCTTTATCAGCTCACCTACAAAAAATGGGTGGACGCCATCAATGAAGAGGCAGCTGGCGAACTGACCATCACCAATTTTCCGCCGCCGTTTGCGGATGCGACAAACACCTGGGAACGCGTTGTTCAGGGCGTTGCAGACATGGGGGTCGCAGGGCTTCCGATCTCGGGTATTCCGCTGAAACGGACGCTGGTGACCACGCTGCCGTCGACGGATGTGACCGACATGAAAGCCGCCTCGATCGCGCTGGCGGAAACCTACGAGAAAGGCCTGCTCGACCCCTCTCTGGATGAGGTCAAGATCCTGGCGCTTTACACGGTTCTGCCGACACGTTTCTTCAGCCGTGAACCAATCTCGGATGTCGAACAGCTCAAAGGCATGAAGGTTCGCGCCCAGGACGCCAACATGGTGATGGCGATGGACAAGCTCGGTGCAGCGGCGGTCTCGATCCCCTTCTCCGAAGGCTACCAGGCGATTTCACGCGGTGTGGTTGAGGCCTCTTCCGGCAATGAGATCACCCAGTATACCTACAAGTGGTCCGACTACCTCAAGCATGGGATCGAAGACATCACCTTTGGCATGACACCCTTTGCGATCATCATGAACAAGGAAAAATACGAAGGCCTGTCGCCGGAGATGAAAGCCATCGTCGACAAGCATTCCGGCATGGCGCTGACCGAGATGCTGGCGATTGGACAGACCGGTATCCAGAAAAAGTTCTCGGACGAAATGGTGGCTGACGGTCGGCTGACCTGGCACAAACTGTCGCCCGAGCAATACAAGATCTGGAAGGATGCAATTGCCCCGGTTGTCGAGGAATGGCTCAAGAAGGGTGACGGCGTGCAGGAAACCTATGACGCCTTCATGGCAAGCTACAAGGCAGCCGCGAAGTGAGCGAGGCGACCATGACAATTCCGACCAATGTGCGCGACCGTCATGTCGAACTGTACGGATCGGAACATCATGGTCGCCAGATCGACGGGCTGCTGGCCCGCATTGATACCAGATTGGCCGGGTTCAACCGGCTGATCGCTCTGGTCGGGGTTGTCGCCATCCTGGTCACAGCGCTGATCCAGACACTTGACGTGATCGTGATGCGGGCAATCTTCAGCTCTCCGCTCACCGGCATCAACGAGATCTTTTCCACGGTCTTTCCCGTTTCCATCGCCGCTGTGCTGGCGGCTGGCCTGTCACAGCGCGCGACGCTGGAAGTGGACATGATGGCGGGGATCCTGTCGCCCCGGGCAGTGCGCTACCTGCGCGGGATCGGTGCGGTGCTGTATCTGGGTGCGCTCGTCCTGATCTTCTGGGGCGTGACGCTGCAGGCGCAATCGACCTTGAACAGGGGAACCTACACGATCCTGAATGAAGTTCCGGTCGGTCCTTTCTATGCTGCTGTTGCCCTGTTGTTTCTGCTGACCATCCCGACCCAGCTGGTTGTCGCCCTGCGCCTCGCGCTTGAAACGCATGCGCGCTGGCCGGTTGCGATTGCACTGGTCTTTGTGCCCGGCGTGCTGATCCTGGCCTTCTTCACCTGGATCGCGCTGAGCTTTGGGGCCTATTTCATGGGCAACATGGTTGCCTCGATGCTGGCCATCGTTGCCCTGATCTGGGTGCTGATCTTTACCTTTGTCCCGGTTGCCGCCACGCTGACGCTTTGTTCGATCCTGGGGGTCGCACTGATCTTTGGCGTCAAAGGTGCCGTTGCCACGCTTGGCAGTGAAACCATGACCCTGCTGTCGAGCTATGACATCGCCGTGGTGCCGTTCTTTCTGATCATGGGCGGTCTTGCTGTCCGGTCCGGCATGGCGGCCGACATCTACAACTTCGCCTCCGCGCTTTCCGCGCCGTTCCGCGGCGGGCTCGCCCTGGGCACCATCGGGGGATGCGCGGGCTTTGGCGCGCTGACCGGATCCTCGGTCGCCACCGTCGCCACCATCGGCAAGGCCGCCTTCCCGGAAATGAAGAGCCGTGGCTATTCACCCCTTTTGTCGAGCGGTGTTATCGCCGCCGGTGGCACGCTTGGCCAGCTTGTGCCGCCCTCCACCGTCGTGGTCATCTATGCGATGATGACCGAGCAGTCGATCGGGCTGATGTATGCGGCAATCTTCGTGCCCGCTCTGATCACGATCATGCTCTATATCATCGCCGTTTTTCTGTTCCTTGCCATTTCGCCCAACAGCGCGCCTAGCGAGGCCAGCTGGGACGCCCGCGAGATCCTGCGCTGCGGATGGCGGGCGCAGCCGGCTGTCATCATGTTCGTGGTCATTTTTGGCGGCATGTTCGCCGGTATCTTCACGGCAAGCGAAGCCGCCGCCGTCGGCGCAGTCTTTGCGGCCCTCGTGCTGGTGCTGCGCAAATCCTACCGGTTGCGCGACACGCCCGAGATCGTGGCCGAGGTGACATCAACCACCTCGATGATCTACATGCTGATGATCGGTGGTTTCGCCTCGACCTTCTTCTTTTCGGCCACCGGCCTGCCGGAGCTTGCCGCGCGTTCCATTGGCGGCCTGCCGTTGCCGGGCTGGGTGGTCGTATCGCTGATCTGCCTCGCCTTTCTGGTGATCGGAACGATCATGGATTCGATTGCCGTGATGATGGTGACGGCATCGGTCACCGCCTCCATCGTGTCGTCGCTTGGATACGATGTCATCTGGTGGGGTGTGGTCATGGTGGTGATCGTGGAACTGGGGGTCATCACGCCGCCCTTCGGCCTGAACCTCTTTGCTCTCAAGAGCGTCGCACCCGAGATCACGATCCGGCAGATCTATGGCGGGGTCCTGCCCTTCGTGGCGGCTGATATTCTCAAGCTCGTGCTGCTGATCGCCTTCCCGGCGCTGGCGCTCTGGCTTCCCTCTCTGATGTGAGGATGCGGTGCCCCCCGCATCACGACCAGGAAAATCGAAAGGTCTGGAATGAAAGAGTCTGTAATCATCGTTGGCGGCGGGCCCGTCGGTCTTCTGACAGCGCTAGGCCTGGGTCAGAAGGGCATCGACGTGACCGTGCTCGAAGCGGAAGACCGACCCAGCGACAGCCCGCGCGCCCTGGCATATCCGGCCCCGATCCTTGAGCATTTCGACAACCTGGGCATCCTTGAGACCTGCAAGACTCTCGGCATTGTCAAAACCGCGGTGGACTGGCTGGTCCATGACACCGGCGAGATGCTGCACATGAGCATGGACAGCTTGAAGGAGGTTTCGGATTATCCGATGAGCCTTCACCTGGGACAGGACAAGATCGCCCTGGTTGTTCTGGAAAAACTGGCGGAGTTGCCAAATGTCAGCGTCCGTTTCTCGGCCAAAGTGAAAGACATCGTTCAGGATCAGGCCGGGGTGCGGGTGACGCTGGATGACGGCGCCGACGAAGAAGTTGTCGAGGGCAACTGGCTGGTCGGCTGCGACGGTGCGTCGAGCCTGGTGCGTGAGCGCGTGCTGAAGACCAACTTTTTCGGCATCACCTGGCCCGAACGGTTTGTCGCAACAAACATCTACTTTGATTTCGAAGCCGAGGGCTACACGGCGACGACATTCCAGGTGGATCACGACAACGGTGCGGTGATCGTCAAGATCGACCCGGAAGGGCTGTGGCGCTGCACCTATATGGAAAGCGAAGCGCTTCCGGTCGAGACAGTGGGCGAGCGGATTGCCGACAAGTTCAAGACGCTGCTGCCGGGTGACGGGGCCTGGACGCTGAAACAGCATTCGCCCTACCGGATGCACCAGCGCTGTGCCGATACGATGCGGGAAGGGCGCATCCTTCTTGCCGGGGACGCTGCGCATATCACCAATCCGACCGGCGGGCTGGGGCTGACCAGCGGTGTTCTGGACAGCATGGCGCTGGTCGAGGCTCTGGGGCAGGTGATTACCGAGGGTCGCGACAGCGCCATCCTGACCGAATATTCGGATGACCGTCGGCGCAAGTTCCTTGAAATCGCATCGCCGCGGGCATCGCTGAACAAGCAGATTGTCTTTCACATGGGCCCCGGACATCAGCGCGACGAATGGCTCGGTTACATGCGCCGCGCGGCCCAAAACCCGGATATGCTGCGGCAGATGTTCTCCTTCTCCGAACAATTGGTAAGCCGCTTTTGATGCGGTCCGGTGGCGTTATATCCATTGTGACGGCGGGCGGTCTGACCACAGGATGCTTGCCATGAGCTTGGGCATTGCATACGAAAAAGCGAACAGCCGGAAGGAAAAGGCCAGCGTGGACGACAGCGGACGACGGGTTTTGGATATCAAGCGCAAGCCAACCGTGCATCTGGTTGCGGACCGCCTTCGCGAAGCCATCATCGAAGGTCATTTCGCAATTGGCGAGCCGTTGAACGAAGCGCAGCTGGCGCAGGAGTTCAACGTCAGCCGCACGCCGCTGCGCGAAGTCTTCCGTATTCTTGAGACCGAACGCCTTCTGAGTGCCGAACCCTATCGCGGGGTGCGTGTGTTCACCATGGATGACGAAGAGACCGAGGAAATCACCGCCTTTCGTATCCATATTGAGACCGTCGCCCTGCGCGAGGCTGCACGGCTGGCCAAAGAACCACTGCTTGCCGATCTGCGCGAGGTGACGGGGAGGATCGAAAAGGTTGTATCGGCCGGGCAGCGAGATCTTTTTGCGGCACTCGATACCGAATTTCACGATGTCTTTGTGGCCCATGCGGGCAACCGTTATATCGGGCGGGCATTCAACCTCTTCCGCTGGCGGTTTGCGGCGCTGCGCCATCTGCTCAAGCAAGATGAGCAGGTTCTGGAACGCTCGTGCAATGGCCACCGGCAGATCATCGAGATGGTTGCGCAGGACCGCATCGACGATGCCTGCGAAATCCTGCGGGATCATATTCAGAACGGCAAGAAGCGGTTCATGCAAAGCCTGAAAGAGGCGCATCCACAGAAATAATCGCCGGCACGTCATGGGCCGGTTCTCCCGCCGCGACGCATCCGGTGATCCCGGTTTTCTATGACCGCTTCCAGACCGGGTCGTGCCGGAAGGAATTGGAGAGAAACCCCATCAGCAGGGAGATCCGTCGCACCGCCCGCAGGTCAGGATGTGTCAGTATCCAAAGGCAGTTTGGCGGCGCTGATGAAAAGGTAAAGCACCGCGTCAGATCAGGCCGCCGCATGTCGTCGGGCAAAAGCGCCACGCCGTGGCCGCCTGCCGCAAGGCTGGCAATGGTGGTCAGATCGTCGCAGCGAATTGTCGTCAAGGGCTGTCCGCCGGACAGGATGCCCCCATAGGCCTGATGATGGGCCAGCATGCCCGCGGGCGCCACCAACCTGTGCCGCGTCAGATCCTTCTCGTCCGCAAGAGGGCCATGCGCCTCCAGATAGGAAGGTGCCGCGTAAACAGCCCAATCAATATTCAAGATCCGCCGCCCCCAGAGATGATCCGGCGGCGCATGGGCCACACGCAGGGCAACGTCCGCGCTGCGGTTGGACATGTTCATTTCCTGATTGGAGACCAGCAGTTCGATCATGATCTTGGGATGCGCTTGCGCGAATTCGGCCAGATACCGCTCAAGCACCGTGTCGGAAAAGCTGCGCGGCGCCGTCAGACGGACAGTGCCTTCGGCGCTTTCATCCCGGCCCGCGATCCGCCTGTCGATCTCTTCGAAAGACCGGGAGATGCCACCGCTGATCTCCAGCATTTCGGCACCAGCATCGGTCAGCACATAGCGGCCCTTGACGCGGTCGAACAGACGGGTGCCGATCTGATCTTCCAGGGCAGACATATGCCGGAACACCGTCGCATGGCTGACACCGATATGCTCTGCCGCCCTGACAAGGGAGCCGGTCTCGCAAACAGCGCGGAAAACCTTGATCGCGTTCCAGTCCATATACTCATTTCAAATTTGCAATGCTTGATGGCAATCATGGCTATCGAATGAAAATTTGCAACATTCTATCTGTGAGGCTTCCAATAGACGAGACATATGGAGGTTCAAAATGATTGGATACACGTCCCTTGGTACTGCTGATCTGGCACGCGCGACCGCGTTTTATGATCCGTTGCTGGCCGAACTGGCGGCAAAACAAATCATGGCATTCGACGATTTTATCGTCTGGGCCAACGCAGACGGCGGCCCCGCGTTCTCGATCCATGTCCCCGAAAACGGAAAGCCCTATTCTGTCGGCAATGGCGTGATGGTTGCCCTTGTGGCAAAGGACAGCGCTCAGGTCGATGCGATCCATGCCAAGGCGCTGGAACTGGGGGGCGCCGATGAAGGCAAGCCGGGGTTTCGTGCTGAAGGGTTCTATGCGGCCTATTTCCGCGATCCTGACGGCAACAAGCTCAACATCCACCATATGGCGGGCTGAGCGATGCCGGAACAACGCTACAAGATCGTGGGGCACAGATTGTGCCCCTACGTTCAGCGGGTCGTCATCACGATGCTTGAAAAAGATATCGCCTTTGACCGTCTGGACATCGACCTGGACAACAAGCCGGACTGGCTGCAGGAAATTTCGCCTTTTGGTCAGGTGCCGGTCTTCCGGGCCGGTCCTGACGACTGGCTGTTCGAGTCCGGCGTGATTGCCGCGTTCCTGGACGGCAGTTCGGGCGGCGGTCTGCTGCCCGGTGACCCGCTTGCACGGGCGCGGCATGAGGCGTGGATGTCTTATGCGGACGGCATGCTGAATATCGTCGCCCGCATCATCTACCGCGATGCCGACGCCACGGCGGTCAGACGCTCAATGGCCGACCTGACAGAGCGTCTGGACATCGTCAATGCACGCTTTGCACCGAAGGATTACTTTGCAGGCTCTGATTTCGGTCTGGTCGATACGGTCTTTGCAACGCTGTTTCGCTACTTTCCCGTGCTCGACATGCTGTCGGAAGTGGCTGTGGGCGACAGGCTGCCCGGCACCCTGGTGACCTGGTGGGAAACAGTGCGCGCCCGCCCGTCTGTATCCGCTGCCGTGCCCCGCGACTATGAAGCCGAACTCGGGCGATTTATCGCCGGAAAGCAAAGCCATGCCGGACGTGTAATGGCGCAGCTTTGAACGCGACCCCGGGAGGTTTTTCTAACGTAATCAAACGCGGCGAGCCCTGCGCGAAGGCAAGACCTGCCGGTCATGCCTTCGCCATTCCAATCCCGTGACGGTCATCATCTGACAATCCCTTTCTGAGGATGACCGGCAACATAGGTCTGCACGATGGCGCGATCATCGCCCATCATCTGCAACACAAACAATTCTTCGGAAAGCGTTTCCGCCCGGCCCATGCGCAGTGCCATAGCAGGCGTTGCCCGGGCATTCAGGACAACGATGTCCGCCTCTGTTCCGGCATCGAGTGTTCCGATCTTGTCCGACATGCCCAGCACCTCGGCATTGCCGCGGGTGATCCAGTGGAATGCACGCAATGCATGCAGCTTCTGGTGCCGCAGTTGCAGGATCTTGTAGCCTTCATTCAGGGTCTGAAGCATCGAATAGCTGGTGCCCGCCCCGATGTCCGTTGCGATACCGTTTGAAATGCCATGGGCGCGCAATCCGGCATCGTCGAAAAGACCGCTGCCCAGAAACAGATTTGAGGTGGGGCAAAAAACCGGATGCGCCCCGGCCTCGGCAATGGCGGCAATTTCACGTTCCTTCAGGTGGATCGCGTGGCCCAGCAAGGTCTTTTGACCCATGAGACCGTGGGTTTCGTAAACATCGAGATAATCGCGCGCCTCGGGATAAAGTTCTGCGGTAAAGGTTATTTCTGCGTGGTTCTCGGACAGGTGGGTCTGGACGTAGCAGTCGGGATGTTCCCCTGCCAGCGCGCCCGCCATCTCCATCTGCTGCGGGGTTGAGGTGATCGCGAAGCGTGGGGTGATTGCATAGGAGGCGCGGCCCTTGCCATGCCAGTTGGCGATCAGCTCCTTGCTGTCGTCATAGCTTGACTGGGGCGTGTCCAGGACAGATCCGGGCGCATTTCGATCCATCATGGTCTTGCCCGCGATGATCCGCATGTTCCTGTCTGCAGCTGCGGAAAACAACGCCTCGGCTGACGCCTTGTGGACGGAACAGAAGGCAACGGCAGTTGTGGTGCCGTGATCGGTCAGCAAATCGCAGAACTGGCCCGCCATCGCGGTTGCATGCTGCGCATTGGCATAATCCGCCTCTGCCGGGAAGGTATAGCCGTTCAGCCAATCAAGCAGCTGGCTGCCCCAGCTGGCCACGATCTGGACCTGTGGAAAGTGGATATGTGCGTCGATAAATCCGGCCATCAGAAGGTGTGGGCGGTGATCCACGATCTTGGCATCAGGCGCGCGTTCAGCGCTGTCACGGTACTCTCCCGACGCGACAATCCTGCCGTCGCGCACAAGGATCGCGCCATCTTCAACATAGCTGTAAGCCTCACTGTCATCGGCATCTTTCGGTTCCTGGTGAAACGTCAGAAGCCGTCCGCGCAGCAATATGTCGGTCATGGAAGCATTTCCTTTGAGAGAGGTGTCGGGGCGCGGCGCCAGATGGCCGCCGCGCCCGTTTTGTTCAAGCCCGTTCGAAGGCCGGGGTGTTGTCGTCCAGAAAGTCCGGCTCGTCCGGTACGATGATCCGGCGTTCCAGATCTTCACGGGGTGCCACCATCGGATAAAAGATCAGGAAGGCACCGATGATCAGGTAGCCGGTGGTGATGCCGTCGAACTGCGGAAACTGGAGCGTATAGCTGTGGATGATCCCGACCGATGACATGATGGCAGCAACGATGGCGAACCCGCCCGCATGGCGGTGCCGCCCGTCGATGACGTCGGCAACGATTGCCCCCCAGACAAGACCGGTGATGATGGCCCCCTGTGACAGGGCCAGATGCCCCTCGTAATGCGCGCCTTCCCTGAGCAGGGCCGCGGTAAGCGCGTTGTCGCCAAGCGCGGGCAGGCCTTCGACGCCTGATGTGCGCAGGGCATTCATCAACGACCCCCATTTGACCATCAGGAACTCGGAGATATGCGGCAGGATCGCAAAGGCCACCGCCGCCATATGGGCGGGTCTGACGGCAAATGCCGTGTTGGTGATCAGGCTGACGGAGACAAAGACCAGCACCGGGGCAGCCGCCGCGATTGGGATCAGCCCGGCCAGGAACGACAGAAAGCCAAGGAATGCCGCCGCGGCAATGACAAATGCCACGCCGATGATGTAGCCCGCCCGCGCATCCATGCGCTTGTAGGCCGGGTGGCCGATATAGACCGTGGTCGGGAAGGGCGAACCGAAGAGCGCGCCGATCATCGTTCCGGCCCCATCGGTCATCTGGCACAGGGCGACGGGATAGGTGTCGCCCGCAGCCTCTGCCGATTCCACGTTATTCATGGTTTCGATAAAGTTGTAGATCTGGACGGGGATCAGGACGAGGAACAGTTCAGGATTGGCAAACAGATATTGAATGCCTGCAATCATGTCACCGAAATAGGGGACCGGCGGGTAGAAACCAACGCCCTCGGTGCTGAACGACGACTGCCCCAGAAAGATTGCGATTATTGTACCAACGGCAATTGCAACCAGGCCGGCAGGCACATTCCCGGGCAGCCGGAAGCGGCCAATCAGACCCCAGAGGATGAACAGCAGCGACGTGAAACCGATCAGCGGATGTTCGAAAATCTCTGCCAGTGGGACGGAGCCGATGAAGACCAGCGCGATACCGCACAGGGTGCCCAACATGCCCGCCCGGGGTGTGATCCGCTTGAGAAACGGGCCGATGATGGCCCCGAAAGCCGCGACGATACCGCCCATGAAGCCTGCGCCGATGCCAACCTGCCAGGCCAGAAGCGGATCGTTTGTTGCCCAGAATATCGGGCCGATCACCCCGAAGAGATAGACAAACATCACAGGGGTCGAGATGCCGTAGGGCAGCGCGGTCACGTCCTTGCCCTGCCGATTGGCGACCCATTTGGCCAGCAGCGCATAGACCACGACGCCCGCAAGGATGGCGACGGCCGCGCCGGGGACAATCCGACCGAATACGATGTCGGCAGGCATCTGAAAGACAAACTGACAGACACCCGACAGGATCAGCAGGTTGACGAGGTTATCAGTGAATAGCGCCCAGAAAGCGTTGAAATCGCTCCTGTTGAATAGCTTGTAGGTGTAAGTGGTGTCCGACATTTTGGGTCTCCTCCCGTAAAGTGTCTGGCCCCGTCGGCGCAATTGGCTGTGCCGCGCGGGCTTCTTTCAGATTGTCAGTTTGACGTCCTCGCTCTGCGCGGTGGTCAGCACGCTCATGACCTGCGCCGTGACGGAGGCCGCAATCACCTCGGGACGCTTGTCAGGGCTGCTGGTGTCTCCGATCGGGCAAATCAGCCTGGTGCAATCGCTCTGCGCGGCGTGGCTTTGGTGAAAGCGCGCGAATTTCATCCGTTTGGTCGCAGAGCCGATCAGGCCGACGTAAGCAGCATCGCGCCGGTCCAGTGCTTCGGAGGTCAAGAGAAAGTCGAGCGCGTGGTCATGGGTGAGAACGATGAAGGCGCTGCCGGGCGGGGCGGCCCGGATCTCGGCCTCCGCCATGGGCGTGAGGCGCGTTTCAACCTTTGCATCCACAAGCTCCAGCTCCTCCGGGCGGCTGTCGATGAGGATGCAGCGCACGGGCAGGAACTGGAAAAACCGGGCAAGCGCGCGGCCGATATGGCCTGCACCCAGGACATAGACATGCGGCCGCGCCGCCTGCCGTTCCGCATCGGCGGCCAGGGCCTGCGCACGATCGGCCTGGGTCATCCGCTGCAGGGCAAGTTCGACGCGCCCGCCGCAGCATTGCCCGATCTCCGGCCCAAGCGGCACGTCCATCCGGTCAAAATCGCGTCCGCTACCCAGCATTTTCCGGGCCTGATCAATGGCCATGTATTCGAGCTGTCCGCCACCGATTGTCCCGTGCAGCCCGTCGGGCGTCACGAACATCTCTGCCCCGGCTTCGCGCGGGGACGACCCGCGCACGCGGCACAGGGAAACCCGGACAATGTCCGCATTGGTGTCAAGGAACTGAGACAGGCGCATTGGTTCAGCCCCGCAACCGCTCAATCGCCATCAGCACACGCTCGGGCGTCGCGGGCGCGTCAAGGCGCGGGCAGGTCTTGTAATCCGCCACGCTTGCGACCGCATGTGACAGGGCCTCGAACACCGATATGCCCAGCATGAAGGGCGGCTCGCCCACGGCCTTGGACCGTTTGATCGTGTTCTCGCGGTTCTCGGACCAAGCTGCCAGTTCAACGTTGAAGACGCGCGGACGGTCGGAAGCCAAGGGGATCTTGTAGGTCGAGGGCGCATGGGTGCGAAGCTGTCCCTTGTCATCCCACCATAATTCCTCGGTGGTCAGCCAACCCATGCCCTGGATAAACGCGCCTTCGACCTGGCCTTTGTCGATGATCGGGTTCAGGGATCTGCCGACATCATGCAGGATATCCGTCCGCTCGACGCGGTATTCCCCCGTCAGCGTGTCAACCGTCACTTCCGAACAGGCAGCGCCATAGGCATAATAATAGAACGGGCGTCCGGTGCCTGTGTCGCGGTCCCAATGGATTTTAGGCGTCTTGTAGAAGCCCGCAGCCGACAGATGCACCCGCGCCATATAGGCCATGCGGATGAAATCGGCGAAGGGGATCGTCTCCTCGCCGATCTGCACTGCGTTGGCAATGAAACGCACGTTGCCGGCGTCTGTTTGCCAGCGTTCTGCGGCAAATGCGACCAGCCGCGCCTTGATCTGGTCTGCGGCGTCCTGCGCGGCCATCCCATTGAGGTCTGATCCCGATGAGGCGGCGGTTGCAGAAGTGTTCGGCACCTTTTCCGTCGTGGTTCTGGTAATCTTGATCCGGTCGAAGTCCACCTGAAACGCATCTGCGACGACCTGGGCAATCTTGGTGTTCAGCCCCTGACCCATCTCGGTGCCGCCATGGTTCAGGTGGATTGATCCGTCCGAATACACATGCAGCAGCGCCCCGGCCTGATTGTACCAGGTCGCCGTGAATGAAATGCCGAACTTCACCGGGGTGAGCGCGATGCCTTTCCGGATCGTGTCTCTTCTGGCGTTCCAGTCAAGCACGGCCTGGCGGCGCGCCTGATAATTGGCGCTTTCTTCAAGCTCCTGCACGATCTGCGGTGCGATATTGTCTTCGACGGTCTGATGATAGGGCGTCACATCGCGCCCCTTCTCGCCGTAAAAATTGCGCTTGCGGATTTCCAGGCTGTCGACGCCACGATGATAGGCGATCTCTTCCATGATCCGCTCTGCGACGATGACACCCTGCGGGCCGCCAAAGCCACGAAACGCGGTGTTGGAGACTGTGTTGGTCTTCAACGGGTGCGAACTCAGCAAAACGTTGGGATAGTAATAGGCGTTGTCCGCATGAAACAGCGCCCGGTCCGTCACCGGCCCCGAGAGGTCCGAAGAAAACCCGCAGCGTGCCGCGAAATCGCCCGCGACCGCCTCGATCCTGCCCGCATCGTCAAAGCCGACCTCGTAGTCGACGACGAAATCGTGCCGCTTGCCGGTCGCTGACATGTCGTCGTCCCGGTCGGGCCGGATCTTGACCGCACGGTTCCACTTCTTTGCTGCCACCGCCGCGACGGCGCAGAACAGGTTCATCTGGGTTTCCTTGCCGCCAAACCCGCCGCCCATCCGGCGCACATTGATCGTCACGGCGTTGGAGGGCACGCCAAGGACATGGGCGACCATATGTTGCGCCTCTGTCGGATGCTGGGTGGATGAATGGACTGTCACATCCTCGTCCTCGCCCGGGATGGCAAAGGCGATATGCCCTTCCAGATACATGTGATCCTGACCGCCGATGCGGAACTTGCCCTTGATGCGATGCGCCGCCCTGGCCATGGCATCGCGCGCCGCGCCCCGCTTGAGCGTGAGTGGCGGTGTGACATAGGCCATGCCCGCTTGCCGTGCCGCTTCGGGATCAAGCACATGGGACAGATCCTCGTAATCGACCTGGGCAAGCCGGGCCGCGCGCCGGGCGGCATCACGCGTGTCTGCGATGACCGCAAACATCGGTTGCCCCCAGAATTCGACCTTTTCGGTGGCAAAGATCGGCTCGTCATGACGCCCGGTGGGGGAGACGTCGTTGACGCCGGGAATATCCTCAGCCGTCAGGACACCGACGACACCGGGGGCCGCACGGACCGCTGTCAGGTCCAGCGCGCGGATCACCGCATGGGCGCGGGTGGACAGGCCCAGATAGGCATGCAGCGTGCCGACCGGTTCGGGAATGTCATCGCAATAATCCGCGCGCCCGGTGACATGTTTGATCGCGCTTTCATGGCGCAGGTCGGTATGGACCCCGCCGCGGATGATGACGCGACCCTGATCGCCGCGCATCAGATGCTGCGCGACAGGCGGGTCCTTGCGTTTGTCCGTGTCAATGACGGATTCAACTGTGTCCTTGATGCTCATTTTCGGATCCTCCCTCACGCGGTCAGTTGAACGGCTGCGTCGCTGTCCTGCTGATCGCGCCAGAATTTGCGGAACAGGTTTTTGGACACCAGCAGCCGGTATTCCGCCGAGGCGCGCCAATCCGTGAGGGGTGCAAAGTCATCCCCAAGCGCTGCGGCGGCCTTGAGCAGCGCGGCCTCGCTCCATTCGGCACCGACCAGCGCGGTTTCGGCGTGCGTGGCCCGTTTCGGCGTTGCCGCCATGCCGCCGAAAGCGATGCGGGCCGAAGTGATCACGCCGTCCTCGACGGTGACGTTGAACGCCGCGCAGACGGATGAAATATCCTCGTCCCGGCGTTTGGAAATCTTGTAGGCCGCATGGCGCGCATCCGCCTTGGGGCGGGGCACGGAAATGCTTTCCAGAAACTCTCCTTCGCCCCTGTCCTGCTTGCCATAGTCGATAAAGAACGACTCGATCGGAAGGCTGCGGCGCGCCGCGCCTTTGCGCAAAGTGATGGTTGCGCCAAGGGCGATCAGGACCGGCGGCGTGTCCCCGATGGGCGACCCATTGGCGATATTGCCGCCGATGGTGCCCATGCTGCGGATCTGCCAGCCGGCGATGCGATCCCAGAACGGGCCAAGATGCGGATAATCCGCGACCATCACGGCCCGGCTGTCCGTATAGCTGACGCCGGCGCCGATATGGATCGTGTCGTCGCGCTGCTCGATTTTTTTGAGCGCATCGAGATGGCCCAGAAAGACCACCGGAGAAATATCGCGCAGGAACTTCGTGACCCAGAGGCCCACATCCGTGGCCCCGGCGATGATCGTGGCATTCGGCATTTCCTGCAGGACATCCGCCAGGTCGTCGACGGAGGCAGGCAGGATACAGCGGCTGCCGTCCTTGGAAGTGTCGACGCGCAGACCGTCACGCAAGTGCGACAGCCTGGCGGTCATCGCGTCGCGTTCAAGGGTCAGCGCATCGTCGGCCGGGCTGCCATGCGCCGTCACAGCCCTGGCGGCCTTGATGATGGGCTCGTAACCGGTGCAGCGGCACAGATTGCCTTGCAGGGCTGTTTCGATTTCGGTTTCTGACGGGTCCGGGTTCCCCATCCAGAGCGCATAGAGCGACATGACGAAGCCCGGCGTGCAAAAGCCGCACTGGCTGCCATGATGTTCGACCATCGCTTGTTGGACCGGGTGCAATTTTCCGTCCGGGCCCGAGAGATGTTCAATGGATACGACGTGACAGGCATCCAGCGAGGCAAGCAACCGGATACAGGCGTTGACCGGCTCATAACGCAAGACGCCGTCCTGAAGGCGACCGACCAGGACGGTGCAAGCCCCGCAATCCCCCTCGGCGCAGCCTTCCTTGGTGCCGGTCAGGCGGCGGTCAATGCGCAGGAAATCCAGCAAGGTATCGCTTGCACCGACGCTGTCGAGCGTGATGTCGCGGTCATTGAGGACAAAGCGTATGTTTGATCTGGTGGTCATGAATCCTCCCATGGCGCAGCTGTGACTCTGCGGGCGCCGTCAGTATCCTTCATTTTTGGCATCTGAAATACGGCGGAGTCGCGTATGCTCTTTCAACGAATCGTATATAATCGGAGAAGGTCATGCCCTATCTCGAAAGTCTGAAGGTCTTTGTCAGGGTTGTGGAACTGGGCAGTATCACCGCAGGCGGGCGTGACCTGCGCCTCACGCCTGCCGTGGCCAGCAACCGGATCAAGGAGCTGGAACGCCGTCTGGATGTGCGGCTGTTCAACCGCACAACGCGCAAGCTTTCACCCACCGAAGTGGGCCATGCCTTTTACGATCATGCCCGACAGGTCGTGCAATCGCTGGAAGACGCCGAGGCTGCTGTCTCTGACTTTTCGCAGAATCCGCATGGCACCATTCAGGTGACGGCACCGCTGGGTGTCGGTAAACGCCTGATCGCCCCCCTGATCCCCGATTTCGTGGATGAATATCCGGAAGTATCGGTCCGCCTGCGGTTGTCGGACCGGAAGGTGGACCTGTTGGAAGATGGTTTGGACGTGGCCTTCTTTATCGGCCGCCCGCCGGATTCGAACTTGAAACTGCGCAAGATCCTGGACACGCCGCGCCTTTTGTGTGCCGCGCCTGCCTACCTTGAGCGGCGCGGTGTGCCGCAAACCCCCCAGGACCTTCGCAACCACAATTGCCTGCTGCTGCGCTACCCCAGATCACCTGAATGGTTCTGGACCCTGGCGACAGCGGAAGGACCCATGAGAATGGATGTGTCCGGCAGTTACGATTCAGATGACGGCGACGTCCTGACCGATTGGGCGCTTGCCGGGCGCGGGATCGTCAACAAGCCCTTGTTCGAAGTCAGCGAACATCTGAAGCGCGGCGACCTTGTTGAAATCCTGCCCGATACGCCGCCGGAGCCTGCCATGTTCGGATGCCTCTATCCGCACCGGCGGTTGCAGGACAGCAAAGTGCGCCTTTTCATAGATTACTTGATCAAGCGGTGCCGGGAACATCTCTCGGCGGTTTGAAAAGACGAAGCAGGGGATTTCGGTTTTCCAAGGCATTCTCGCGCATTATCAAAAAAAACCGAATACATCTGTCGGCACCGGTGCAATGGTTTTCTGCGGCGCGTCATCTAGACTCGATCTGAATGTAGATCAGCCAAGGAGTCGTCATGACGGCCAGCTATTATGCCCCACAGGGCGGTCATCCCGGTCAGGATCAGCTCCTCACGGATCGTGCGATTTTTACCGATGCCTATGCGGTGATTCCCAGGGGGACGATGCGCGATATCGTGACCAGTTTCCTGCCGTTCTGGGACAAGACCCGGCTCTGGGTGCTGTCGCGCCCGCTCAGCGGCTTCGCCGAGACCTTTTCGCAATATATCATGGAGGTTTCACCCGGCGGCGGATCGGACAAGGCAGAAAGCGACCCCTGCGCCGAGGGCGTGTTGTTCGTGGTCGAGGGCGTCGCAACACTTACCGTTGATGGAAAGACACACAGGCTGGCACCCGGCGGCTATGCCTATCTGCCGCCTGAATGTGGCTGGACCCTGCACAACCAGAATGACGACATGCTGCGGTTCCACTGGATCAGAAAGGCCTATGAAGCGGTTGAAGGGCTGGATATGCCCGATGTCGTCATTGCCAATGAACAGGACATCACACCAAGCGTGATGCCCGATACCGATGGCCGATGGGCAACGACACGGTTTGTCGATCCTGCCGACATGCGCCATGACATGCATGTCACCATCGTGACCTTTGAACCCGGTGGGGTGATCCCGTTTCTGGAGACCCATGTCATGGAACACGGGCTTTACGTGCTGGAAGGCAAGGCCGCCTACCGGCTGAACAGTGACTGGGTCGAAGTGGAGGCGGGCGATTACATGTGGCTGCGCGCGTTTTGCCCGCAGGCCTGTTACGCGGGGGGGCCGGGGCGGTTCCGCTATCTGCTGTACAAGGATGTGAACCGCCAGATGGCGCTGCGCCCGGGGACTGGGGTGTCGCAGGCGCGCGGCTGATCAACCTAGGCTCTGGACCCATTGATCTTACATGCTCAGCGGCGATTTCACGAAATTTCAATGGTTTGGGGCGTGCAGCCAATCCCCTCTCGTGACATTTGCCTTGCAAATGCACTGCCGGGCAGTGGTAGGTTCTATTTGCAAGCGACCCAAGACATTGAAATGAAGTGAAATCGCCGCCCGTCGCTCCGTAGGAGCGCCGAGTCATGTTGGCACGCCTTCGGCGTGACGGGTTTGACGGATTTTCCCGCAGCCCATTGCCCGGCAGGGCATCGCGCAGCAATGTCCCGAGAGGAGGCGTCACATCTGCTTGAAATAGAACCACTATTCTTGCGCAGATTTTCCTAGTCTGCGAAAAAATCTGTCAAACTGAGCGTGTAAGATCAATGGGTCCAGAGCCTGGGCGCTGGTTCGGCTCTCCGCCAATGGCCGCCGTCAGTTCACGGGCCGCAGCGGCAACCGCAATGCCCAAATTTTCGATGGTTTCCAGCCCGATCCGCGAGGTCGGGCCGGAAACCGAAATGCCGGCCACCGCTTCGCTGTTCATGTCGAACACCGGCGCGGCGATGCAGCGCATGCCAAGATTGCGTTCTTCACCATCAATCGCAAACCCCCGCGCCCGGGTTTCGGCCAGATCCGCCAACAGACTGTCACGGTCCGTCAATGTGTTTTCCGTGAACCGTTCCAGCGGTCCGCTCGACAATATGTTGTCGATGCGCGCCGCGTCCATCTGTGCCATCAGCGCCTTGCCGATGCCAGAAGCATGCAGCCGCGACAGGGTGCCGGGCGGAAAGAATGCACGGATGCTGGCATTGGTCTCGACCTGGCTGACAAACAGGACATGGCGGTTCTGTTCGATCCCGAGGTTCGCGGTCTCTCCGGTTTCGTTCATCAGCTGCCGCAGAAAGGGGCGGGCGCGTTCGACCAGGCTGGTGCGTTTGAGAAACCGGGCGCCGATCACGAAGGCGCGGGGGCCGATGTGCCAGACCTGGTCGGCCTGATCGAATTCGACCAGGCCGCGACCTTCCAGAGTGACAAGAATGCGGTAAACAGTGGCGGGCGACTGCCCAAGATCGGTGGCCAGCCCGGACAGCGTCTTGCCCTGGGCCTCGCTCAGGAATTCAAAGACCTCCATCGCGCGATCCAGCGATTTGATGGTGTTCTGTTCCGTCTTGTCATCCCAGTCGCGCGGGCGGCCCCGGGTTTTCCGCGCGCCCGGGCTGTCGTTCTTTTGCAAAACCATAAACTGCATTCCCAAATATCTGAAAAACACCTTCACGTTATGAAAAATGCAAGTCACTGACAATGAATAATTATTCGACATCGCAAGAAAATGAAAAACGATTTCAAAAAAATATCATAGATGCCCGGCCTTTGCTAATTTGGCGTTAATCTCAGAAAAGGAGACCATCATGAGCTTCCAGAACCCTGTTTTCATTCCGGGCCCGACCAACATGCCCGAAGCCCTCCGTCAGGCCTGCTACATGCCGACGATCGACCACCGTTCGCCGGTCTTCGGCAAGATCCTGCATCCCTGTCTCGAAGGCGTCCGCAAGGTTCTGAAGTCGGACAGCGCGAAGATCTTCATTTTCCCCTCGACCGGGACCGGAGGCTGGGAAACCGCGCTCAGCAATTGCCTGAACGCGGGTGACAAGGTGCTTGCCGCACGCAACGGGATGTTCAGCCATCGCTGGATCGACATGTGCCAGCGCCATGGGCTGGATGTTCAGGTGGTAGAAACACCTTGGGGGCAGGGCATTCCTGCCGGGACATATGAGGCGATCCTGAAAGCGGACAAGAACCACGACATCAAGGTCGTGCTGGCGACGCATAACGAAACCGCAACCGGTGTGAAATCCGACATCGGTGCAATCCGCAAGGCGATGGATGCGGCGGGGCACCCGGCATTGTTGTTCGTGGACGGGGTCAGTTCCATCGCGTCGATGGATTTCCGCTTTGACGAATGGGGCGTCGATGTTGCCGTGACCGGCAGCCAGAAAGGCTTCATGCTGCCTGCGGGTCTTGCGATCCTGGGTTTTTCGGACAAGGCGATCAGGGCAAGCGACAAGGCCACGCTGCCGCGCACCTTCTTTGACATCAAGGACATGCAGAAGGGATACGACAACAACGCCTTCCCCTATACGCCGCCGGTTGGCCTGATGAACGGTCTGAAACTGTCGCTGGACATGCTGCTGGATGAAGGACTGGAGAACGTCTTTGCCCGCCACCACCGGATTGCCGAAGGCGTGCGCAAGGCGGTTGATGCCTGGGGGCTGGAGCTGTGTGCCACATCGCCGGAATTCTATTCCGACACGGTTTCCGCCATCCGCACCCCGGAAGGGTTCAACGCCACCGATATCGTGACTGTCGCCGCCAAGACCTATGGCATGGCTTTCGGCGTTGGGTTGGGCGAGGTTGCAGGCAAGGTGTTCCGCATTGGCCATCTGGGCAGTCTGACAGATGCGATGATGCTGTCGGGTCTGGCCACCGCCGAGATGGTGATGGTGGACCTGGGTCTGGACATCAAACTGGGCTCCGGCGTCGCCGCGGCGCAGGCGTTCTATCGCCACGGTCAGGCATCGGCCAGGAAAGCGGCAGCATGATGGATAACACGATGTATATCCCGACGCTCAAGGACATGGAGGACGCGCATGAGCGGATCAAGCCGCACATCCGGCGCACTCCGGTGCGCACATCGGCCTATCTGAACGAGCTGACGGGAGCGGAACTGTTCTTCAAATGCGAGAACTTTCAGGAACCCGGCGCGTTCAAGGTGCGTGGCGCGTCCAACGCCGTCTTCGGGCTGAGCGATGAGCAGGCCCGCCTGGGCGTGGCCACCCATTCGTCGGGGAACCATGCCTCCTGCCTGAGCTATGCGGCGATGCGGCGGGGAATCCCCTGCAACGTCGTCATGCCGCGCACGGCACCGCAGGCCAAAAAGGACACGGTCGCGCGCTATGGCGGCAGGATCACCGAATGCGCGCCCTCCACCTCCTCGCGCGAGGAAACATTCGCCAGGGTGCAGGCAGAAACCGGCGGTGATTTCGTGCATCCCTACAACGATCCGCGCGTGATCGCGGGGCAGGGGACCTGTGCAAAGGAGTTCCTTGAACAGACCGACGGGCTTGACATGATGGTGGCACCGATTGGTGGCGGCGGCATGATCTCGGGCACCTGCCTGACCCTGTCCAACCTCGCCCCCGAAACGCAGATCATCGCGGCAGAGCCGGAACAGGCTGACGACGCCTACCGCAGCTTCAAGGCGGGTCACATCATCGCGGACGATGCCCCCCAGACCGTCGCGGACGGGTTGCTGGTGCCACTGAAGGACCTGACCTGGCATTTCGTTTCCAACCACGTCACCGATATTCTGACTGCCTCCGAAGAGGAAATCATCGCTGCGATGAAGCTGAGCTGGAAACATCTGCGCGTTGTGATGGAGGCCAGCTCTTCCGTGCCGCTGGCGACGATTTTGAAGAACAAGGAAAGATTTGCCGGCAAACGTGTCGGCATCATCATCACCGGCGGCAATGTTGACCTCGACCTGCTGCCCTGGCTCAAGTGAAGGACCCCAAGTTATGAACACGCATGTTAAACTGGACGAATACGAAGTCGGCTATGACATTCCGGCCTTGCCCGGCATGGATGAGGCAGAGATTCAGACACCCTGTCTGATCCTGGATCTTGACGCGCTTGAGCGTAACATCAGGAAAATGGGCGATTACGCGCGCGATCACGGCATGCGCCACCGCGCCCATGGCAAGATGCACAAATCCGTCGACGTGCTGAAACTGCAGCAGGACCTCGGACATGCGGTCGGTGTGTGCTGCCAGAAAGTGTCGGAGGCCGAAGTTTTCGTACGTGGCGGCATCAAGGATGTGATGGTGTCGAACCAGGTCACCGATCCGGCCAAGATCGACCGCCTGGCGCGTTTGCCGAAATCGGGCGCGCGCATTCTGGTCTGCGTGGACGATGCGGATAATGTGAAGGCATTGTCCGACGCGGCCGTCAGACATGGCACCCAGATCGAGGCCCTGGTTGAAATCGATTGCGGCGCGGGCCGCTGTGGTGTCAGCACCACGCAGGACGTGGTGCACATCGCCAAATTGATCGACGCGGCGGAGGGATTGAAATTTGTCGGCATCCAGGCCTACCAGGGCGCGATGCAGCACCTCGATCTTTACGCTGACCGCAAAGAAAAACTGGACGCGGCAATCGTACAGGTGGCGGATGCGGTGAACGGCCTCAAGAGCAACGGTCTGGAATGTGACATCGTTGGCGGCGGCGGCACCGGATCCTACTACTTTGAAAGCGCATCGAATGTTTACAACGAGCTGCAATGCGGCTCCTACGCCTTCATGGATGCCGATTACGGCCGGATCCTCGACAAGGACGGCAACCGCATCGACAAGGGCGAATGGGAAAACGCATTGTTCATCCTGACCACTGTGATGAGCCATGCAAAGGCCGACAGGGCGATCGTGGATGCCGGGCTGAAGGCGCAATCCGTCGACAGCGGCCTGCCGTTCGTCTATGGCCGCGACGATGTGGAATACCTGAAATGTTCCGACGAACATGGCGTTGTTGGTGATCCCAACGGCGCGCTCAAGGTCAATGACAAGCTGAAGCTGGTGCCGGGGCACTGCGACCCGACCTGCAATGTGCACGACTGGTATGTCGGCGTGCGCGGCGGCAAGGTTGAAACCGTCTGGCCGGTATCGGCGCGCGGCAAGGCCTATTGATCCCTCTCTTCCAGCGGCAACGCGCTGCCGGAGACCAAAATTAGCGCGTGCCCGATCTTTGTCGCGGCGCGCGCATATACATGAATTCCAATGGAGAAACCGATGCTGATCGTTCCTGAACGCGAAATTGCCGACCTGATGACCCGTGATGCTGCATTTGATGCGGTCGAGGGTGTATTTGCCGCCATGGCCGCGAAAGACGCCTATAATTTCCCGGTGATCCGCGAGGCCATCGGCCATGAGGATGCGCTTTACGGCTTCAAGGGCGGCTTTGACAAAGCGGGCATGGCCCTGGGTCTGAAGGCGGGCGGTTACTGGCCCAACAACCTTGAAAAGCACGGCCTGATCAACCACCAATCGACGGTTTTCCTGTTCGACCCGGACACCGGCAAGGTCAGGGCGATGGTCGGCGGCAACCTGTTGACGGCCCTGCGCACGGCGGCGGCTTCCTCCGTGTCGATCAAACATCTGGCGCGCAAGGACGCGAAGGTCATGGGCATGGTGGGTGCCGGCCATCAGGCCACGTTCCAGCTGCGCGCCGCCCTTGAACAACGACAGTTCGAGAAAGTGATCGGCTGGAACTATCACCCTGAAATGCTGCCCAACATCGAAAAGATCGCACAAGAGGCTGGCCTGCCTTTCGAGGCGGTCCCGCTTGAAGGCATGGCAGAGGCGGATGTGGTGATCTCGATCACATCCACGTTTGCGCCCAGCATCATGGCCGATCACATATCCGAAGGCACGCATATCGCCTGCATGGGGACGGACACCAAGGGCAAACAGGAGGTCGAGGCGGCGCTGCTTGCAAAATCCACGGTGTTCACCGATGAGGTCGAACAATCCATCAGCATCGGCGAGGCCCAACATGCGGTTGCCCAGGGCCTGATCCGGGAAAGCGACGTTCACCAGATCGGTGCTGTCATAAACGGCACCCACAAGGGGCGGACCTCGGAGAGCGAGATCACCCTGTTTGATGGCACCGGCGTGGGCTTGCAGGATCTTGCCGTGGCGGCAAGCGTTGTGGAGCTTGCCGTGAAAAAGGGTGTCGCCATCGAGGTTGATTTTTAAGGACAGGTGGTTTCAACGGTGTCGAACGGTCAGCCCATTGCGCTGGCCGTCCGCACCGGACCTGCAGTCATCGAGACGAAGGGCAATCTGCCATGGCCCGACACCCGGGCTGACTTGGCAGCAGTGCAGTATCTGATTATTTCTCAGTGCGTGCGTTGCGCACCCATGCGATGATCTTTTCCCGGTTTTCCGGGGTCATTGTCGCGATGGCATTTGGCGGTGGCATGGCGTGGCTGACACCGGCGTGAAGGTAGATCTGATCTGCATGACGCGCCACGTCGCCCTGGGTTTCAAGGAACACGCCTTTCGGTGCCCATCTGAGCCCGTCCCAGAACGGTTCGCGTGCGTGGCACATCGAACAATTGCCCAGAACGATGTCGTAAGCGTCATCGAACCCTTCGGCCGCCACGAACCTCTGCTCGTAGGATGTCAGATCACGCGCTTCTGCGTCCTCCACCGTTATGGTGGGCCGGACGGAGGACAGCCAGGCGATGACGATCATCAGAATGACCGTGACAGCCCAGGTCCAATGGGGGCCCGTTCCGGTCTTGTGCATCGTGTTGAAGTAATGCCGGATCGTCACGCCTGTGAGAAAGATCAGGCTGGCGATGATCCATGCATAATGGGTCCCGAAGGCCAGCGGATAATGGTTGCTGAGCATCAAGAACACGACCGGCAGCGTGAGGTAATTGTTGTGCGTCGACCGCACCTTGGCAATCTTGCCATATTTGGCATCAGGGGTGCGCCCTGCCTTGAGGTCTTCGACCACGATGCGCTGATTTGGCATGATCTGGAAGAAAACATTGGCGGTCATGATGGTCGCGGTAAAAGCGCCCAGATGCAGCAGGGCGGCGCGGCCCGTGAAAATCTGGTTATAGCCCCAGGACATCACCACGAGGATCACAAACAAAAGCAGCATGAGGATTGTCGGCTTTTCACTCAGCTTCGATTTGCACATGAAATCATAGGCCAGCCAGCCGAGGGTCAGGGAACCACCCGAGATCAGGATACCTTGCCAGAGGGCGAGGTCGGCCTTGGTCGGGTCGAGCAGGAACAGCTCTCCGCCTACCCAGTAGATGATCATCAAAAGCCCCGCACCGGAGAGCCAGGTCGTATAGCTTTGCCATTTATGCCAGGTCAGGTGCTCCGGCATGCGCGCAGGTGCGACCAGGTATTTCGTGGTGTGGTAAAAACCACCCCCATGGACTTCCCACTCTTCGCCATAGGCACCCTCGGGCATGTCCTCTGCGGGTTTGAGCATCAGGTCGAGGGCGATGAAATAGAACGACGCGCCGATCCAGGCCATCGCCGTGATGACGTGCAGCCATCGCATCGAAAATGCGAACCAGTCCCACATGATTGCGAAGTCGTACATTTCCACCTCCCTGGAATCGAAACTGACAACAGACTAGGCGAGAAAGAATTGTTCTGGTATTGCTGTGAATGCCCAAGCTGTATCAAAAAAAGCAGAACAATGTCCTATTTTGAGAACATCCGCACTTTTGTCCGGGTCTACGAGCTTGGCAGCATGTCGGCTGCCGGTCGCGATCTGCGGGTTTCGCCTGCGGTCACCTCGTCACGGATATCGCAGTTGGAAGACCACCTTGGCGTCAGGTTGTTTCAACGGACCACAAGGAACCTGAGCGTGACCGAGCAGGGCCAGGCCTTTTATCGCGGTGCCTGCGAGATCCTGGAATCCATCGAAGCGGCAGAGGCGGAAGTCACCGCGATCACGGACAGCCCGCGCGGGTCTCTCTATGTGGCTGCCCCCCTGGGTGTCGGCAGACGGCTGATTGCGCCGCAGATGCCGGCATTTCTGGCGGAATATCCCGATGTCAGCGTGCGGCTGCGGTTGTCGGACCGAAAGGTCGACCTCACCACGGAAGGGTTGGATCTTGCCTATTTCCTCGGCCAGCCCGAGGACAGCAATCTCAAGATCAAGAAAATTGCAGATGTACAAAGAGTGCTTTGCGCATCCCCGGCCTATATCGCGCAGCGTGGGCATCCGCGTTCCGGCCATGAGATTGTCAGGGACAAGCACGAGTGCCTCAACCTGCGCTTTCCCGGTGCGACGGAATTCCAATGGCCACTGATCACCACGTCAGGGCCAAAGCGTTTCCGCGTCGCCGGACGCTATGAATGCGACGACGGTGACGTTCTGGTGGATTGGGCGCTGGCGGGTCACGGCATTGCCCTGAAACCCGTTTTCGAAGTGGCCCGGCATCTCGAATCCGGTGCGCTTGTCGTCGTCGGAGAGGAGACCCCACCGGAACCCATCCAGATGGCCTGCCTTTTCACGCACCGCAGGCATCAGGACCCGAAATCCCGGCTGTTCATGGATTTCGTCTCGGATCGGATCGCCGGCGTCATCAAGGACACCAGGCTGCCGGATCAGCTTCCGCGATAGGTTGAATAGCCGAAGGGGGAAAGCAGCAGCGGCACATGGTAATGCTGTGCCTGCGACATCCCGAACCGAAGGGGAATGACATCAAGAAATCTGGGTTGTTCCGGGGGCGCTCCTGTACGGTCAAGATATGCACCGGCATGAAAAACCAGTTCATAAACGCCCACTTCAAACGCCTCGGCTGGCAGGATCTGCAAATCCGTGCGCCCGTCATCGTTTGTCACCACCGACTTCAGCTTCGTGCGGCGCTCTCCATCAATGCGGAACAATTCGATCTTCAGCCCTTCGGCCGGGCAGCCCCTGGCTGTGTCGAGGACGTGGGTGGTCAAATAGCCGGACATGGCATGCTCCTTTGGTTTCGCACAGTCTGTCAACTGGCGTCATGATTCACAAACCCGGAGCTGGTTGAGGCTCCTTCCTGATTTTTTTGAAAATCCTTGTTATTGTTTTGAATTACAAGCGGTCCAACCAGGAGGAAGAGAATGACCCGATACCCGCGCGACATGACCGGATATGGTGCCACACCGCCAGCTGCAAATTGGCCAAATGGCGCAAAAATCGCTGTTCAGATTGTCCTGAACTATGAAGAAGGCGGCGAGAACAACATCCTGCATGGGGATCCCGCGTCGGAGGCCTTTCTTTCTGAGATTACAGGCGCACAACCCTGGCCGGGGCAGCGGCATTGGAACATGGAATCGATCTATGAATATGGATCGCGCGCCGGTTTCTGGCGGCTTCACCGGATGCTCAGGGATGTACCGGTCACGGTCTACGGCGTGGCAACCGCCCTTGCGCGCGCCCCGGAACAGGTTGCCGCCATGAAGGCCGCGGATTGGGAGATTGCCAGCCACGGTCTAAAATGGGTCGAGCACAAGGACATGCCGGAAGAAGAAGAGCGCGCGCAGATTGCCGAAGCGATCCGGGTGCATACACTGGCCGTGGGCGAAGCGCCGCGGGGTTGGTACACCGGGCGGTGTTCAAACAACACGGTGCGTCTGGCCGCTGAAACGGGGCAGTTCGACTATGTTGCCGACAGCTATGCCGACGATCTGCCCTACTGGATGACCTTCGCAGGCCGGCACCAGCTGATTGTCCCCTATACGATGGACTGCAACGACATGCGGTTTGCCATTCAGGCCGGTTTCACCAACGGGGATCAGTTTGAATCCTATCTGAAGGACAGTTTTGACTTCCTCTACGAGGAAGGCGAGGGCGGTGCGCCCAAGATGCTGTCCATCGGCCTGCACTGCCGGTTGATCGGTCGGCCCGGCCGCGCCGCAGCCCTGCGCCGAGTGATTGAATACATGAAGTCACATGAAGGCGTCTGGTTTGCGACACGCCATCAAATCGCACAGCATTGGATCAGTCAGAACCCGCCTGTGACTTTCAACAGACCGTCAGAGATGGACCGCGCCACCTTTGTCTCTGAATTCGGGGGGATATTCGAGCATTCTGCATGGATCGCCGAAGCTGCCTTTGACGGTGAACTGGGACTGACCCATGACACGGCGCAGGGTGTGCATCAGGCCCTTTCCAGCGTGTTTCGGGGCGCGTCAGAGCAGCAGCGTCTGAGCGTGCTTACCGCGCACCCTGATCTGGCCGGGAAACTTGCAGCAGCAGGGCGGCTGACCCGTGAAAGCACCGCCGAACAGGCGGGCGCGGGTCTGGACAAGCTCACGGATCAGGAGCGCGCCGACTTCACCGAACTGAACGAAACCTACACCGCCAAATTCGGCTTTCCCTTCATCATCGCGGTCAAGGACAATACCAAGGCCAGCATCGGGGAGGCTTTCAAACGACGCATCGGCAACGACCGGGATACGGAATTTGCCGAAGCCTGCCGACAGGTTGAACGCATCGCGGAACTGCGGCTTTTGGAGAAATTCGGATCATGACCATTCCCCTCAAGCTGGAAAAGCTGACGGCCAGGTCCTTTGAACCCTATGGTGACCTGCTGGACGCTTCCGGCACAGCCGACAAGCTCATCAATCAGGGCAAATGTGGCCGATACCACGACCGGGCGCGTCTCGATTTTTCTGACGGGCGCGCGGGGATCAGCATTTTCAAGGGCGAAATGGAAACCCTGCCGCTGAAATTGAAGATGGTCGAACGGCACCCGGAAGGCAGCCAGGCCTTCGTGCCGATGACAGCCGATCCCTTTCTCGTTGTGGTCTGCCGGGACGACAAAGGCACGCCGGTAGACCCTAAGGCCTTTCTGACGGCACCGGGTCAGGCCATCAATTTTCACCGGGGGACATGGCATGGCGTCCTGACCCCGCTTTCGGAGCCTGGTCTTTTTGCCGTCGTTGACCGTATCGGTGAGGGCGCGAACCTGGAAGAACACTGGTTCAAAGAGGACTATCTGATCGAATAACAGCCGACTCCGCCTGCCGCTGCCGCGTCTCAACAGTTGCGCAGCGCAGCCCGGAGTTTCTTCACGCGAAAGAGAGTGCTACATCCCCGAAATCCCCGAAATCGGCGGTGATCACGATGCCCGGCGGGCATTCGACGGGGCGGATGAAACTGCCTGACAAGATCACCTGACCCGGTTCAATGCTCTGCCCGTATTGCGCCATGCGGCGGGCCAGCCAGACCACGCTTTCCACCGGATCGTTCAGCACGCCGGCCCCCAGGCCGGTTTCTTCGACCGCGCCGTCGCGCGTGGTGATCGCACCGACCCAGCGCAGGTCAAAGGCATCAACCGCGTGGCGTTGCGGACCCAGCACGATACCCGCGTTGGCCGCATTGTCGCTGATGGTGTCAAAGACGCTGCGTGATTTGCCCGTCTCGGCATCGACACGCACAATCCGGGTGTCGAGAATCTCGATGGCGGGGGCGACATAATCGGTGGCCGCAATCACCTCGTCGCGGGTCACATCAGCGCCGCCGATGGCGGATTTCAGGACAAAGGCAATCTCGGCCTCGATACGCGGCTGGATGAACCGGCCCGCGGGCACAGTGGCGCCGTGATCGAAGGCCATATCGTCGAACAGGATGCCGCTGTCGGGGATGTCGATCCCCAGCGCATATTGCATCGCCTTGGAGGTCAGGCCGATCTTCCAGCCGATCACCCTGCGGCCCCGGGCCAGCTTGGCCGTACAAATCGCGTTCTGCACGGCATAGGCGTCATCCATCCCGATCTCCGGATGGCGCAGGCTGAGCAGGCCGATCTGGTCGCGGCTGTCTTCTGCTGCCAGCAGGTCGGCGGCGGCGCGGGCGTGATCCTGGGGGGTCATAACACTTCATCCTCGACGGTGTTGCGCAGGGTGCCGATGCCCGCCACCTCAACCTCGACCACGTCGCCGGGTTTCAGGTATTGCGGTGGGTCCAGCCGTGCCCCGGACCCGGTGGGCGTTCCGGTGACGATGATGTCGCCCGGTTCCAGCGTCATGAAGGTCGAGATATATTCGATCTCGCGGCGGACCGGGTGCATCATGCGCGACAGCATATCGTCCTGCCGGACCTCGCCGTTCACCCGGGTGATGATGCGCGCCTCGTCCAGCTGGGCGGCCTCGGTGAAGGGCACCAGCCACGGGCCGATCGCGCCCGACTTGTCCCAGTTCTTGCCCTGCGTCACGTTGAACTTGGCGTGGCGCACCCAGTCGCGGATGGTGCCCTCGTTGCACAGCGTCAGGGCCGCAATGTGGTCGTAAGCATTGGCCTGCGGGATGCGCCGCCCGCCCTTGCCGATGACAATGGCAACCTCGCCCTCGTAGTCGAGCTGGTGGCTTTCCGGCGGGCGGATCAGAGGGCGGTCGTGGCCGGTAAAGCCACTGGCAAAACGTGGAAACAGCGACATGTACTTCGGCTGTTCGCTGCCATCCTTGTATTCGGCGTTGCGGTCGGGAAAGTTCACGCCGACGCAGAGGATGCGGCGGGCGTTGGGCATGACCATCTCATATTGCACGCCTGTATGCGTGACGGGTTTGCCCTCGGCGGCCTGTGCCAGCGTGGTCAGACCATCGGCCTGCACCGCGTCAAACAGCGTTGGCCAATCGGGGAATGCGCCGTTCAGGGCAATCATGCCCGTGTCGGTGACCGCACCGTAAAAGGTCTTACCGCCGGATGTGAAAGTTGCAAATTTCATGGGGTCACTCATGGCGCGATGATCGGGCTGGCTTTGATCGTGGACTCTGCGGTCTCGACCCCGACAAAACTGGTTCCGTGCTTGAACCAGCTTTCCGGCGCGGGTGCGCCCCAAAGCGTCTGGCGCTGCGGATCCTTGAGGTCCCACTTGATCGGCTCAAGATCCGGGTCAACCGTCTGGTAATCCGAGCAATAGATTTCGATCCGGTGTCCATCGGGGTCAAGAATATAGAGGAAGAAGGCATTGGAAATACCATGCCGACCCGGGCCGCGTTCGATATTGCCGACATAGCCCGAGGTGGCCATCAGATCGAGCAGATCAATGATGTTCAGCGGGGTTGGCACCCAGAAGGCGAGGTGGTGCATACGCGGACCGGTGCCACTGGTGAAGGCCATGTCATGCACGCCACCCTTGCGGTGCATCCAGGCTGCCCAGAGCTTCTTGCTGTCTTCGTCCTCGGTGTATTCCGTCACCCGGAAGCCGAAGTCGGAATAGAAGGCGACGGAGGCATCGACGTCATGACTGAAGCAGTTGAAATGGTCGATGCGCAGGGGTTTCACCCCCCGATAGAGCGCGTATTTCTGGTGGATCGGCGCCAGCCGGTCCATCTTGTGATAAAACTCAAGCGGGATGGCCATGTTGTCGGAGGTCAGCAGGGTGCGGCCCTGATAGGGGCGCTCGACCCAGGATGTCGGGCGGCCCTTGCCTTTGAAATAGGCTTCGGCCTTGTCCAGATCAGCCTCGTCGAAAGTCTTGAAACCCATCACTTCGACCGTGCCGGGCAGGTCCGATTTCTGCAGGATCACGCAGTGATGCCCGCGCTCTTCCATCGCACGCAGATAGACGTGGCTGTCGCTTTCGTCGGTGACCTGAAGGCCCAGGATCTCGGCGTAGAACTTTTTTGAAGCAGCCAGATCAGACACGTTCAGGCACACATGGCTTAGCCGGATGATGTTGAATTCGGGGTAAAGGTTGGGGGTGGGAATGGGCATGAATTTCTCCTGCTGCGCGAGGCTGTCGCGCAATTGTCCAAAGCGGCATCAGATACCCAGGCGGGCGATCTTGTGCTGGCCGGTGGCAAAACCGATGTGTTTCTGTTCCATATAGAATTCGAATGACCAGTCGCCGCCGTCACGACCGATGCCGCTGGCCTTGACCCCGCCGAAAGGGGTCGGCAGGTGGCGGACGTTTTCGGAATTGACCCAGATCATGCCTGCTTCCAGCTTGTCGGTAAAGCGCAGCGCGCGGGTCAGGTCGTTGGTCCAGACATAGCCGGTGAGCCCGTAGGGGATGTCATTCGCAATCTGCAAGGCTTCCTCTTCGGTCGAAAAGGGGATCGAGGTGAGCACCGGGCCAAAGATTTCCTCCTGTGCGATGCGCATCTGGTTGTTCGCACCGGTGAACAGGGTCGGGCGCACGAAATAGCCTTCGTCACCCAGTTTTTCGCCACCGGCAGCGACGGTTGCACCGTCCTCAACGGCGATGTCGAAATAGCGGGTGACCTTGTTGTAATGTTCCTCGGTGACCAGCGGACCGATCTCGGTTGCCGGATCCAGCGGATGGCCGACCTTGATGTTGTTCACGCGCGCGACCAGCCTGGCTTCGAATTCTTCACGGATGCTGTCCTGGATCAACAGGCGCGAGGAAGAGGTGCAGCGTTCGCCGTTGATCGAGTAGATCATGAAAATCACCGCATCCAGCGCACGTTCCAGATCGGCGTCGTCAAAGACGATGACGGGGTTCTTGCCGCCCAGTTCCAGATGGTTGCGTTTCAGCGTGTCGGCGCCCTGTTTGGTGATCAGGCTGCCGGTGCGGCTTTCCCCGACAAAGGCGATGGCCTTGATTTTCTGATGTTCGCACAGCGCCTTGCCCGCGCCCTCGCCAAAGCCGTTGACGGTGTTCAACACGCCCGGCGGCAGGCCCGCTTCCTCTGCAATCTCGACCAGCAGTCGCGCGGTCAGGGGAGAGGCTTCTGCGGGTTTGTGCACCACGGTGCAGCCGGCGGCGAGCGCCGGGGCGATCTTCCATGTGGACAGCATGAAGGGCGTGTTCCACGGGGTGATGACGCCCACAGGGCCGATGGGCACGCGGGTGGTGATGTTCATCAACGTCGGTGATTTCAGGTGCTGGCCATCACGGGCCCGCACCACCTGATCGGCAAAATAGCGGAAATTCTCGGCACCGCGCAGCGCCGCCTTGGACATGAAGCGATAGGCCTGGCCGGTGTCCCAGCATTCGCAGAGCGCGATTTCCTCGGCCCGTGCCTCGATGCCTTCGGCCACCCGGATCAGGATTTTCCTGCGTTCAAGCGCTGGCAGGTCTCGCCAACCCGGGAAAGCGTCATGAGCGGCACTTGCCGCCGCGTCGATGTCTTCCGCGGTGCCATGTGCCACGTCGCAAATCACGCTTTTGTCGACCGGAGAGGTTGTCTGGAAAACACCCCCGCTGCCCGCAACATCCTGCCCGGCAATGCGGTTCAGGATGCCGGTGTCGCGAAAGCGGGCCAGGAAGCCGTCGAGCATTTTCAGATTGTTGTCTAGAACGGTCATGGAAGTCCTCGTGTATCTGGGCGGCCGGACGTCAAAGACATCCTCAGGAATGGCCGGTAAGGCGGGCGTGAATTGGCGTGTCTTTCCAGCTGAGATCCGGGTCGATGATCCTGATTTCGAGCGAAAGCGCAAAATGGGGGGAAGCCAGCGGATTTTTCAGGACCTCTTGCGCGGCAGAGAACAATGCATCGCCTGCCGCCTTCAACTGGTCCGTGCCACGCCCGGCCCCGACGCTGAGCGTCATGGCCAGAAAGTCATTTTCCCCATGTCCATCTGCGACGATGAAATGATCCGCCTTGTGGGCACGGATACGGATTCCGGCAGTCGGGAAGACGTTCGAACGCACCATGACCTTATGCAGCGCAGTGCAAAGGGCAGAAATGTCCGCGCGCGCTTCAAGAGATGGAGAATAGTCGATGGTGAGATGCGGCATGATTCCTCCCGAATTAAATATAACATGTTAAATAAATAAGTCCCTGTCAACAGATAACGCGTTAACAATCAGCATGCGATATGGGCTGTTCGATCTGGAGGTTCCGGAATGCGATGCTGCCCGATCTGACGCGCCAGACAGGAGCTTGGAGCAAGGTGACGAAGCGCCTATGATATGTGAGATGACGTCATTCTTTGCCTCTGCACTTTTGACCGGCCTGCTGGCCTGTTCCGCCGGCGCTGCCGCGCCGCGCCCGGATTGCACGGATTTCAACAACAATGACCGGCTGAGCCCTCATGATCGGCAATGGTGCCAGGCCCTTGCCTTTAAAGAGAAATATCTGGAAAGCGGTTTTGTTGAGGCTGTCCCCGGCGACAATGGCCGTGCGCAAGGTGTCAGATCACACCTTGCCACCCGCTTTTCCAGCGGCGGATCGTCCAGTGTCAGCGGCTCAGTCTCGATCGAGGAACTCACGGGTCGGTTTCGCCTGAAACTGGCCCGGACCGACAACACTCTGTACTATGGCAGAAAGATACAGATCAGCGGCACCGCCCGTTCAGGCGAGGGTGCATTGCAGGTTTACAGCCATGTTGATGTCGATCTGTGGCAGCTGGCCGCCGTCTTTGTTGACAAGCCGGTGCGCAATCAGGAACCACCCGAAGAGGGGCTGATCCTCAAAGGATATCTGCGCACAGATGTCGCGCCGGGCGCGGAACAGAAGTTTACAGCGCAGCTGATCGCGATTGGTGGTGATTTCTATCTGCTGCTTGCCGCGCCGGATGGGGTTGCGCGCGATATTTCACTCACCATCGACGCACCGTAAGGCGCGCCCGGCAGGTCAATCGACCCAGCTGTCAAAAGTCATCCCATGTCGCCGCGTGCGATTGGCAAGGCGGACAATATCGCGCAGCATCTGCGCGTGTGACGTATTTGGCATCGGTTCCGGTATCTGGGCCGGGTCGCTCTCATCGGGTGTCAGCGGGGCGGCCTCAAGAACGGCTTTTGCCAAGGTTTCAAGAAACGCCAGAAAATCCGCTTCTGCCCCGGGCGCGAGCCTGGTTCCGTCAAGGAAGGAGGCATGCGCCAGCAACTCCGCACCCGCCGGATCAAGACGGCGCGCAAAACCCATGATCGCCTCCCAATGCTCCATCGGAATGCGCACCTGCGCCGGAAAGCTCCAGGGAGAGCGGTGACCGTCGTCCGGCAAGGCTTCCAATGCTTCGGGGCCGGAAAACACCTGCCACAGGCGGCTTGGCGGTTTTGCTGTCACGTGCCGGTGCCTGTTAATCTGCGGGGCAATGCGCAGGATGGACCAGAAAAAGCCTATCATCCGGCTCGGCCAGGAGGTAAAAAGGCGTATCGTCGCCGCAATCTGTCAAGGTGATGCCGCCCGATGTCAGCTCCAGCAACAGCGATCCTTCGGTCCGGGCGTTGCGGATCGTCAGGGCGCCACTGTCGCAATCGCCGCCGCAGATCACCTGGCCCTGATCATCCTGATGACACAGCCCGCCGGCCCCGCCCTTGCGCTCACGGGTGGTGAAATCGACCGAAAAGGAATAATTGCCCTTGCCCGCCTCGTGATGCTCCATTTCGTAATAGCTGAGGTGAAAGAAGACCTTGGTGACCTTTTGCAGGGGGTGTTCGGCAAGATGATCCGCCGAATAGCTGCGCTGCCAGCAGGCGTAGGTATCCGGGCGCGGTGCAAGTATTTCTGCCAGGGTCTGGGCCGTGACGGGGGTGGAGGTCAGTGCAGTCAAGGTTGCGACAACAAGTGTCATCCTGGGGGTTTGCATGTCTCTTGGCCTCCGCGATCATCGGGATCGGTATGAAACGGCTGCAGCATAGAGCTGCGGACCGACGTGAACCCATTCAGGAATACTGTATCGCCTGTTGCAGTCTCGATAAAGAACAGCGTTGCAACCAGGGTCGGATGCGCGCGCACTTCGGGCTGTTCAGACCTTGCGCGCGCTCTTAGGGTCAGCGGAACCAAAGGAGATACGCCAGATGAAGGCCGATGAAGTAAAGCAATTCCTGGAAGGCCACAGCGTATTTGCGCTGGACCCCGAAACGCGGCAGGTCGCGGCCTGCATAGACTATGAGGTTGGCGGCACCTGCATCGCCCGCTTTGTGAACGGGGAGACGGACAAGGGTGTCTATGGCTTCGAAGGCGACACCTATTGGACGCGCTACGAGACGTTCAGAGGCGGCAAGCGCCATGTATTCCGGCTGGTGGCGAAAGGGCCGGGCGTGGCCCAGGCCTATTTCGAGGATGGCACCATTGCCTTCCTGCAGTCGCACGAGGAAACACCCGTCGTGTCTGACGTCAGCGTCCCGCCTTTAACCTGATACACGCCGTATCGCCGATGTCCCGAGAGCGCGAAGCGCGGCAGGGTATCGGCAATTCAAGTTTAAGGCGGGGCGTCAGGGACGGCTTGTGGCCGGAAGGTGTCGGGGCAGCAGGCAAACTGCCGCCCCGGTTTGGTTCATTCGATGGTCATGCCCAGCGTCTGGCCGATGGTCTCGTTCCAGGTCGCGACGCAATCGGCACCGCAACGGTCCGCGAACTCGGGCAGGATGGCCGCCTTGACGGCTTCCGCGCGCAGCGCATCGTCAGCCTCGGTCATTGGCACCAGCGTCATCCCGGCAGTGTCCCCTTCGGAACAGGGGCCGGAAGTGTTGCAGGCCAGACCGGTTGCAGTCTCCGTCGCGGCCAGTTCGAAGATGGAAGTTTCCAGGCCGCGCAGGCTGGTGGTCAGATAATCCTGCACGCTGGCGTCAAGGCCATTCCACCAGTCGAGGTTTGCCAGCTGTGCCGCCAGCCCGAAATTGACCGGCATCGGAGAAATGAACCGCGCGGATTCATTCCACTTTGCCTTGTAACCCGACAGCGCCCCGGTGATGGCGCAATCGACGACGCCGCTGGCCAGTGCCGGTTGCACCTCGGCAAAGGCGATGGACAGGGGCGAGCCGCCCAGATGATTGACAAATGCCTGTTGCGAGGCACCCGATGCGCGCACCTTGCGGCCTTTCAGATCGGCAAGCGAGGTGAATTCATCGCGGCAATAAATCACCTGCGCCTGATAGGTGCCGAAGCCCAGCAGCTTGATGTTGTGCTCTGTCTCCAGGAATTCGGCATAGGATGACCGCCAGCTTTCGACAGCCGCCGCCAGTTCCTCGACACTGCCGATCACGCCAACAAGGTCGACCGATTCATTCATCGGCACTTCGCCGGAGTTGTAGGCCAGCACGGTGGTGGCCATCTGCAATGTGCCGTTGCTGACCAGGCGGAAGATCTCACCGCCCTTGAAGCCCAGCTCGGTGAAAGGTTTCACATTCGCGGTGATCTTGCCGCCGGTGTCGGCGGGCACCTGTTCGGTCCAGAACGGCAGCTCCTTGTCGGTGTACATCGACAGCCCGCCGATGGAGCCGACGACATTGAACTCGGTCTCGGGCATGTCCTGCGCAAGTGCGGGCAGTGCCATGAGGCCCGCCAGAGTGGTCGCAATCAGTGTTTTCATGATAGTCTCCCTTGGTTTGGAAGGGCGTTAACCGCCCGGTTTTGGATTGACGATGGTGGGCAGCCAGAGCGCGAGCTGCGGAAACAGAAGGAGCAGGCCGATCATCGCGAGCATGGCGGCCAGGAAGGGGGCTGACCCCTTGAACAGATCACTGAAATCGCCTGCGCCCTTGCGCACGGCCTGCACCACATAAAGGTTCATGCCGACCGGCGGGGTGATCAGCGCCGCTTCGATCAGGATGACAAAGACGACACCCCACCAGACCGGGGAATAACCCAGCCCCACCACAACGGGAACGATGATGGGCGTGGTGGCGATCATCATGGAAAGCGTCTCCATGAAGCAGCCCAGCAGCAGGTAGAAGCAGATGATGGCAAGCAGCATCCCAAGCGGCGGCCAGCCCAGGTTCAGCACCGCGTCGGTGATCGCCTGCACCAATCCGATGCTGACCATGACGAAGTTGAGAAAGAAGGCGGCGATGACGATCAGCATGATCATGCAGGTGGTGCGCACAGTGCCCTCGAAAGCGGCCAGAAGGACAGGCACGCTCAGCCTGCCGTTCAGCGCGACCAGCCCCACGGTGGCGATCAGGCCAAGTGCCGCCGCTTCCGTGGGTGTGGCGACACCGGCATAGATGCTGCCGACAACGATGGCGAACAGCGCCAGGGGCGGCACCAGTTGCGGCAGGCCGCGCAGCCGCGCAGGCCAGAGCGAACCGCCCTCCAGCCGGTGACCGCCCCAATGCGGCCGCCACAGGACCAGCGCCAGGACGATCCCGGAAAAGAGCATCGCCAGGACAAAGCCGGGAATGAACCCTGCGGCATAAAGGTCGGCGACCGAGGTATCTGTCAGCACCGCATAGATGATCATGTTGATCGACGGCGGGATCAGGATGCCCAGGGTGCCGCCCGCAGCGATGGAACCCAGGAACAGGGGCCGGTTGTAGCCGCCGGCATCCATGTTGGGGATGGCCACCGTGCCGATTGTCGCCGCCGTCGCGATGGAGGACCCGGATGTTGCGGCAAATACCGCGCTTGCCGCAATGTTGGTGTGCATCAACCGTCCCGGCAGGCGCGAGAACCAGGGTGTCAGCGCATCGAACAGGCGGCCCGACACGCCTGAGCGGTGCATGAGCTCTCCCATCATGATGAACATGGGCGCCGCGATCAGGATGAAATCGGCAGAGGAATTCCAGGCCAGCTCACCCGCCGCGCCGGTCATCGGAAAGAAGGCGTAGTTTTCCGACAGGATGTAGCCGGTCATCGCCAGCACAACGGCCACCGGCAGCGACAGCACCAGCATGACGACAAGCAAGACAAAGGCGGTGAGGATCATGGCGCGCCATCCGATGCATGCACAGCTTCTGCGATCTCTGCGTCCAAGTCGGCTGACCCGACCACAGCGTCGAACCCGGCCCTGTCACCGCGGATCAGGCGCAGCACCGCCTGCACCGGCGCCAGGACCGCCATACAGGCAAACCAGAACAGGCCGATCCACCAAAGCCCCTGCGGCAGCACCAGCGGCACGCGCATCTGCGACATGGACCGCGCGCCCATTGACCAGGATTGTTCCAGGGTGCCCCAGGCGAACCACGCCAGCGCCGCCGCGACCAGCGCCAGCGCAAAGGCTGCCAGCAAATCGCAGGCCGCGCGCAGCGGGAAGGGCAGGCGGGCGGCCAGGAAATCGACCCTGATATGCGCCTTGGTCGTGACCGTGAAAGCCATGCCGAGGCCGATGCAGATCGCCAGCCCGTAGGAGGAGATCTCGAAACTGTCGACCGCGCTCTGGTTGAAGAAATACCGCATGGCCACGTCGATGGTGATGGGGACGGCGCAGCCGAACAGGATGACGGCCCCCGCCACCCATGCCAGCCATCGCGAAAGACGTTGCGGCAGCGGCTCTGTCATAGTGATTGTTCCATGCAAATCAGCCGATCACACCCTTGGAGGCGAGTCCAGTGTGTCGCGCCATCGCGCCTCTGCCGGTCCGCACAATTGGTGACAGGCGCGTTTATCGCGGGCATCTTCCGGGTCATTCGGAAACCCCCTTCGTGACATATCCGTCAGCCAGGTCGGCGGCCTGAGCCGTGCTGTCGCGCAGGGCAGGGTCGCCGTGGCCGCCGCCGCCCGGGGTCTCCATCCGCACGATATCGCCGGGACGCAGGGCATGGCCGATTGTCTTGGCGGCAAGGGGGGTGGTGATGCCGTCGCGGGTGACGCTCAGGGTTCCGCCCCGCCCCGGCGCACCGCCGTCCAGCCCATAGGGCAGCGAGGTGAAAGCGTCGAAAGAGGCGTTGAGCAGCCCGCTCTCGGCAAGGAATTCCCATTCCCGCACGATCCCCAGACCACCGCGCATGCGACCTGCACCGCCCGAATCCGGCACCAGTCCATAGCGGGTAAACCGCATGGGAAAGAGCGCCTCGATCATCTCTACCGGTGTGTTCTGGCCATTGTGGAACCCGGCCGCCAGACCATTCGGCCCGTCACGCTCGGGATGCGCGCCCCAGCCGCCGAGTTCGCTGTCGAAATAGACCTGACGGCGCCCGTCCGCGTGGCGGATATTGACCGCGTGGTTGAATGTGGTGCCGTAGTAGGAGGCCGGGATCCGGTCGGGCAGCACCTGGGCAAAGGCCCGCAGCACGGCGGTTGCGATTTTGTGGCCGGGCAGCATCCGCATCGACACCGGTGCGGGGAAGGCCGCGTTCACAAGGCTGCCTTCGGGGGCCGTCACCGTGATCGGGCGGTAGCAACCCGCGTTCACCGTGCCGGTCACGCCGCAGGCCGCGATGACGGCGTAATAGACGGCAGAAGTTGTAGTCGCCAGGGTCGCGTTGATCGGCCCGCGGGCCTGATCCGCCGTGCCTGCAAAATCCAGCGCGATGGTGTCTCCCGCAATGGTCAGGGTAACCGCGATGCGCTTGTTGCCCTCTTCCAGCCCGTCGCCATCGACAAAATCCTCGGCCTCGTAGGTGCCGTCTGGCAGGGCCCGCAGCGCCGCGCGCATCTCGTGTTCCGCATGGTCCAGCAGCGCGGCCCCGATCTCGGTCAGGGCCTGCACGCCATAGCGGTCCGCGAGCCGCAGCATGGCGCGCGCGCCCACATCCAGCGCCGCGATCTGGCTCAGAAAATCGCCGCGAAAGGTTTCCGGTTCGCGGACATTCTGCAGGATGGTGGCAAAGAGGTCTTCCTGCATCCTGCCATCGCGGACGATCCGCACCGGCGGCAGGCGCAGACCTTCCTGAAAGACTTCCACGGCCTGCGCGTTATAGCCGCCCGCAGCACCGCCGCCGACATCGACGTGATGGATCAGCACGCAGGTGATCGCGATCCGCTCGCCGTCGCGGAACACCGGCTTGAAGGCGATGAAATCCGGCAGGTGCTGGCCACCGCAATAGGGATCGTTGGTCACGATCACATCGCCATCGCGCCAGTCATCGAGCGGGATGTGATGCGCCGCGATATGTTGCAGGCAAAGCTCCATCGAATTGAGGTGCACGGGCATCCGCGCCGCCTGCGCGACGTTGCGGCCCTGGCCATCGAAAACGGCAGTGGAATAATCCAGCAGTTCGCGCACCGTGGTTGAGCGTGATGTGCGCCAGACGGTGACCGACATTTCCTCTGCCACCGACACAAGCGCGGCAGAGACGATTTCGAGCAGGACGGGATCGGGGCGGCTCATGGCTGTTTCCTTGCGGTCATGTCACCCGTTTCGGTCATTGTCAGGGACCAGTGCCCGGGGATCAAAAGGGTGGTGTATTCCTGTTCGATGATGGCGGGGCCGTCGATGACCTCACCCGGTGCCAGCGACAATTGGCGGTGCACCGGAACCTCGGCCCAGGCGCCGTTCACATGGACGGGGCGGGTGCCGGTCGCGCGGTCTTCCGACGGGCTGTGGCGCGCCGCGGTCCGGCCTTCGTCGCCAAGCCTGCCGATGGCAACCAGCCGCATCGTCACAAGCTCGACCGCCTCGTCCGGATCATCAAAGGAGAAGCGCTGGCGATGCTGTTCCTCGAACCTTTCGCGCAGGGTCGCAAGTGTCTGTTCCGTGCAGGGGCCATCGGGCATGTCCGTCATCAGCTCAAAAGCCTGCCCGCGATACCGCAGGTCGGCAGTGAGCCGGAGCACCCGTCGTTCAGGCGCGATTGCATCCGCGTCAAGCAATGCCGTGCCGCGCGCGCGCAGGTCCTCCGCCATCGCCGCGAGCGCCGCCAGGCTCGCGGGCGCAAGCGGCAGAATCTCGGTGCGGGACAGGTCGTGCTGAATGTCAGAGGACAGAATGCCATGCGCCGAAAAGGTCGATGGATCGCGGGGGAAAATCACCTGTGTGATCCCCAGTTCCTCGGCCACCTCGATGGCGTGGACACCGCCCGCGCCGCCAAAGCTCATCAATGCGAAATCGCGCGGGTCAAGCCCCTTGGCAAACAGGGAGAACTTGATGGAGGCGGCCAGTTTGGCGTTGACCACACTGAGGATGCCGGATGCCGCATGGTCGGTATCAAGGTTCAGCGGCACTTCCATCCGGTCGCGCAGGGCAGCGCGCGCGCCATCGAGGTCCAGCGCAAACCGGCCTCCGAGGAAGGTCGAAGGGTCGAGCCGCCCCAGGATCAGGTTGATGTCGGTGACAGTCGGCTCCTGCCCGCCACGTCCGTAACAGACCGGCCCCGGCACGGCGCCCGCGCTGCGCGGCCCGACCTGCAGACGGCCCGAGGCATCGACAAAGGCGATGGACCCGCCACCCGCGCCGATCGTATGCATCTCGACCATCGGAACACGGACGGGCAGGCCGTCAATCTCTCCCTGGGTCACAACTGTGCGCTGACCGCCGGATATGACCGCAACGTCATAGCTCGTGCCGCCCATGTCGACACCCACGACATCCGGCGTGTTCAGCGACCGCGCCAGTTTCTGCGCCGCCAGCACGCCGCCGGAAGGGCCGGAAAGCAGCAATTTGACCGGGGCCTGCACGGCGGCATCCAGGCTGATGGCACCGCCGTTCGACTGGATCAGATAGACCGGCGCGGTCACGCCCGCGTCTGACAGGCGTTTGCGCACGGCGGTGACATAGCGGTGGATCACCGGAACCAGCTGTGCGTTCAGGACCGTGGTCGCGGTGCGTTCGAATTCGCGGATCTCGGGAGAGACTTCGTGGCTGCAGGAAACCGCCATCCCGGGGCAACGCGCCAGCAATGCCTTGCGGATCGCGATTTCATGTGCGGGGTTGGCAAAGGCATTCAGCAGGCAGATCGCCGTGGCCTCTACGCCGCTGTCGGCAACGCGGCTGATCACCCTGTCGAGTGCGGCGGCATCGAGTGGCCGCACCACCTCTCCGGCAGCGCCGATCCGGCCGGGGGCCCCGAACCTGCGCCTGCGGGGGATCAGCACGCTGCGGTCGGGTCCGCGCAGGGCATAGATGTCGCGCCGCGCGTGCCGCCCGATTTCCAGCACATCCTCGAAACCTTCGGTGGTGATCAGCGCGCCATCGGGCAGATCGCGGGTCAGCACCGCATTGGTAGCAATCGTGGTGCCGTGCAGGATCAGGCCGATGTCCGACAGGGCAAAGCCGAACCGTTCCGCGGCCAGCAGCAGGGCATCGGCCAGACCGCGGGCCGGATCATCGGGCGTGGTCGGGGACTTCAGGCTGTGGGACTGGCCCGTGGTGTCGTCCCGCAATTCCAGGTCGGTGAAGGTTCCGCCGATATCGACGGCAACGGTGATGCGGTTCTGCGACATGTTCGGTCTGGCTCTCGGCGGTTATTGCCGGATCAGCGTCGCAGGCATTTGCAATCAAATCAAATCGAATGATTTTGGCACTTGTGATAGATTATTTTGATCGGCGTGGCGCCGGGCCGTCGTCCGGGCCAGCCGCGCTGCGGTCATGACCACATGGCTTTTGGGATCTCCGAGGTAGGACGCGGTGAATTGAAGCGGCGAGGGACACCACCCCGGATCGAAGCAGCGCAGCTGCCCGCGCGCCACCCATTCACGCCCGAGGATCTCGGGCAGGGCCGCCACGCCCAGACCCGCTTCGACAAGCCGGAAACAGGCCGACAGGGAAGATGAGGAGAAAATCTGCGTGCCCGGCCCGACCCTTTCGTAGAGCTCCCGCCGCATCTCGCGGTAGGGCCGGGTGTTGCGGGCATAGGTGATCACCGGGTTCCGCGCGATCAGCCCCGCCTGATCCTGCGGTGCCCATTCCGCCTGCGCGGACACATACCAGGCAAGGTCGAAGCCGGGCAGGGCGATGTTGCTGACAGAAGCCTCCGACACCGGGCCGAGCAGGATGGCAATGTCGATCTCGCGGTCGAGCAGACGTTCGCGCAGATTGGTCGACACATCAACGTCGATTTCGATCTCGACCTTGTTGAACTGGTGGTGCAGGTCCGCGACGAAATCGGGCAGCCAGGACTGGGCGACCGTTTCGGCAACGCCAAGCCGCAGCTGCCGCTCGATGCCGTCGGGGTCCATGACATTGGCGGTCACTTGTTCTGACAGGATCTCGAATTGTTCGGCATATTGCACCAGCATGTCGCCCCGCTTGGTCAGGGTCAGACCACCTTCGCGGCGGTCGAACAGGGCCACGGCAAGCGTGTCTTCAAGCGATTTCACCCGCGCGCTGACCGCTGGCTGGGTGAGGTTCAGGCTCTGCGCTGCCTTGCGCATGCCGCCAAGGCGCACGACCTCAAGGAAGGTGCGGAGCTGTTCGATGTTGAGCCGGGTCATGTCGGTGTCTCTTTGCGCCTGTCCCTATGCTGCGAGTGTGACCGATCCCCGAGGCAAAGCGCAAGAAGTGCCTTGGGGTTGGTGGCATGCGCCGCCGGGCCTGATCGGACACGGCGGCCTGTCACCGCGCAGATGGGGTTAGCCGCTTTCGGACCGCAGCAATGCCTGAAGCGCATCCTTGTGTCGCATTCCGGGCCGGATTCCGCAGTGGGTGGCGGTCTGGTTCACGGCAGAGATGATGCCGCTCTCCAGCATGGAGACGGCGTTGCCGATCTCGCAACTCATGCAGTCCAGGGTGGCAGCGGCGATCTTGCGGGCGCCCAAAGCGGGGAGGCGACCGATGCCGACATCGTTCTTGCCGCGCCCCGCATCCGAAAAGGCGACATAGCGGGCGTCGGCCTTGCAGGCGCGGGCAGGATCGCCACCGATCAGCCCGCCATGCGAGCCGGTGATGATGATCCGCCCCGCATCCTGCGGGGTGATCAACGAGGCCGAATCGACGCAAAGCACCTGTTGCCCGCCGAGGGCTCTGTCCTGGCGGGTCTCGGGGACCTTTGCCATCAGACGATCAGGTTGCGGTGCAGCCGCGAGGAGGTCGAGGGCATCGCCCGCCGTCATGCCGGGCGCGATGCCAAGAGCCTCTGCAATGGCGTTGGCAAAGGAGATGACCCCATGGCTTGCCGCATCGCGTGCCGATCCGATTTCCGCGCTCATGCAATCGACGGTGCAGGCCGCCATGCCCACATCGGCCAGCGCCCGGACGCCTGCGATCCCGGCTTCGTTCATGCCGCGGCCCGCGTCGTTGAGGATGACAGCGCGCAACCCCGACAGGGAGGCAACGGCAGCCGCAAACAGCCCGCCATGCGAGCCTGACACCGCCACCGCGCCCGCCGCGTCAGGGCCTGCGTCGGTGATCGAGTCAAAGAGGCGAACATCTGTTGTCATGGCAAAAGCGATAATTTGTTTGACAGCGCAAGGCAATCTGTTCCACCAATCAAAACAATTATTCCGATAAACGGAAGTAGAAGGGGGGAATGGTCTTGAGTGCAGAGACGCCGGTCGGCTCCATCGCGCGTGCTCAGAACGTTCTTGCGGCCCTTGCGCGGATGCCGTTGGGCGCGAGCTTTACGGAGATTCAGGCCTGCACCGATTTCACCAGAACCACGACCCACCGGGTGCTCGCCTCTTTGATGGAGGTGCATTACGTCTATCAGGATCCGGGCAGCCGGAAGTATCACCTGGGCCATGCCCTGGCCGCATTGGCGCGGGTCGCCAACCGGTCCGACCTTGCCGCATTGGCAAGGCGCAGCATGCGCCGGGTTGCGGAAGGGACAAAGGACACGGTGTTCCTCTCTGCACCGGAGGGCGCGGTTTCGATCTGTGTCTGCCGCGAGCTGGGCGAATTTCCGATCCGCACGCTCACCCTTGATGCGGGCGACCGGCTGCCGCTGGGTGTCGGGGCCACCGGGCAGGCGATCTATGCGGTCACGGAGAAGTCCAAGCGCATGGCCGCGGCGCGCAGCAATCAGGCCTGGATGGCAGATTACAATTACACCCCCGAAAAGGCAGAGGAACTGGCGGCGGATTTCCTGCAACGGGGCTTTGCTTTCAACCCCTCCATTCCGGTCCCGGGGATGAGCGCCGTGGCCCTGCCGATCCAGACCGGCACCGGACGGATCGTTGCGGCGATCGGGATCGGGGCGATCAACGAACGGATGAAGATGGACCGGATCGAGGGCGAACTGCTGCCCTTGCTCAGGGAGGAAGTGGCGACCTTGTCGGCAAAATTCAGCGAGCTTGAGCGGGAGAATTTGCTGTGACCCTGACCAACTTTGATCGTGAAAAGGGACTTGCGCGCCTTGCCACCATGGAACGCATCCGCGCCTTCGAGGAAGTCGCCCGGCGGGCGGCGGTGGATGAGGCGCTGGTGCTGGGTGCGATCCATCTGTCCATCGGACAGGAGGCGGTGGCGACTGCGGTGATCGAGCCGCTGAGGCGCGATGATTACATTCTCTCCACCCACCGGGGCCATGGTCACACGCTGGCAAAGGGGGCCGATGCCCAGGCGATGATGAAAGAGCTGCTGGGCCGGGAGGGCGGTTGTTGCGGTGGCAAGGGCGGGTCGATGCATATCGCCGATTTCGGGGTGCGCATGCTGGGGGCCAATGGTGTGGTGGGGGCCAATATCACCATCGCCGCCGGGGCCGCGCATGGGATCAAGCTGCTGGGCGGCGACCAGATTGTTGTCTGTTTCTTTGGTGACGGTGCGGCAAACCGTGGCCCCTTCCTGGAAGGGTTGAACTGGGCAGGGGTGTTTGATCTGCCGATCCTCTTTGTTTGCGAGGACAACCGCTATTCCGCCTCTACGCTGACGTCAGACATGACCTCGGGGAACGTGGCCGACCGTGCCCGCGCACTGGGTCTGCCCACGACGGAGGCGGATGGAAATGATGTGACCTCGCTGGCTGCGACCGCGGCCGAGATCACGGCGCGGATCCGTCAGACCGGCAAGCCGGAATTCCTGCATGCCAGGACCTATCGCCTGTCGGGCCACACCTATTTCGATCCCGCAACCTATCGGCCCGAAGGGGAGGCGGATGAAATGCGCGCGACCCGCTGCCCGATCGCGAAACTGCGCGGTGAACTGGTTCAGGCGGGGGTGGCAGAGGGTGATCTGGACCAGGTGCGGCAGGCGGCGGAAGAAGAGATGGACGCCGCGCTGGACGCCGCGCGGGATGCGCCCTGGCCGGCTGCCGCGAGCGTTTTTGCCGATGTGCAGGACATCGGTTCCCCCACCGGGGAGGCGTTCTGATGGCGCGCATGACCTACGCCGATGCCGCGAAACTGGCCGTGGCCGAAGCCATGCGGGCAGATCCGACGGTCTGGTGTGTGGGCGAGGACCTGGGCCGGGGCGGGGTGTTCAAGCAATATACCGGGTTGGTGGAGGAATTCGGCCCCAGGCGGATCAGTGATGCGCCGATTTCCGAAGCTGCGATCATGGGTGCGGCCTTTGGTGCCGCGATGGCAGGCACAAGGCCCATTGTCGAGATGCGGTTTGCGGATTTTGCGCTTTGCGCCACGGACGAGCTGGTGAACCAGATTGCCAAGGCGCGGTTCATGTTCGGCGGGCAAAGCCGCGCGCCCATGGTCATTCGCAAACCCATGGGCATGTGGCGGTCCTCGGCGGCGCAACACAGCCAGTCGCTGGAATCCTGGTATGTGCATATTCCCGGTCTGGTGGTCTGCTGCCCGGCCACACCGCAGGACAATTACGCGATGATGAAAGCGGCAATCGCCTGCGACGATCCGGTTGTCTATCTGGAGCACAAGGACATCTGGGCCACCGAAGGCGAGGTGGATACAAGCCTGCCGGGCCGGTTCGGCAAGGCCGACATCCGGCGCGCGGGCACGGATGTGACGCTGGTCTCCTGGTCAAACACCGCCAACCTTTGTGTCCAGGCCGCAGACAGCCTGGCGGAGGACGGGATCAATGCGGAGGTCATCGACCTTGTCAGCCTCTGGCCCTGGGACAAGCAGGCGGTGCTGGCCAGCGTAAAAAAAACCGGCCGTCTGGTGGTGGCGCATGAGGCGGTCTGCGTTGCGGGGTTCGGGGCCGAGGTTGTGGCAACCGTGGCGCAGACCATGGTGCTGAAAGCGCCACCCGTGCGGCTGGGCAGTCCACGGGGGCTGATCGCCTATGCCCCCAATCTTGAAGATCAGATGCGGGTGACGACGGACATGATTGCCGCCGCCGCGAAAAAGACGATGGAGTTCGAAACGGCATGACCCAATCCAACGAAATGACTGGCGGCGAGGCGCTGGTGCGGATGCTCTTGGCGCATGGGGCCGGGCCGATGTTCGGCATGGGTGGTTTCCAACTGCTGCCGTTTTATGATGCGGCGCGGCGGCTGGGGCTGAACCACAACCTGATCAATGACGAACGCTGTGCCGTTTTCGCAGCCGATGCCTATGCCAAGGTGTCGGGCCGGGTCGGGCTGGTCGATGCGACGCTGGGGCCGGGCGCCACCAACCTGGTGACCGGGCTGGTCGAGGCGCTGAATGCCGGCTCGCCGATGGTGGCGATCATTGGCGATGCGCAGCGCGATCACGCAGGCAAGAACATGACGCAGGAAACCGATCAGGTGTCGATCCTGCGGCCCGCCTGCAAGGCACTGCTGCGGATCGAAACGATACAGCGTATCCCCGAGATCATGCGCCGGGCCTTTGCACTGGCCACTTCCGGGCGACCCGGCCCTGTCGTTGTCGATGTGCCCGAGGATATTGCCCATGGCCTGTGGGGGTTCGACGAGGGTGACTTCGATGTCGATGCGGCCCACGAGGCAGCACCCGCCATCCGTTGCCGTCCTGAACGCGAGAGCCTGGAAAAGGCCGCCAACATGATCGCGGCGTCGGCGCGCCCGATCCTGCTCTGCGGTGGGGGCATTCACATCAGCCGGGCGACCGCCGCGGTGACACGATTTGCCGAGGCCAATGGCATACCCGTTGCCCACACCATGAGCGGCAAGGGGGCCATCGCCTGCACCTCGCCGCTGTCGGCGGGGCTGTTCGGGCGCTATGACCGGATCGCCAATGCGCTGATCGAGCAAAGCGATTGCATCATCGTCGCGGGCTGCAAGCTGGGTGAAATCGCGACCAAGCGTTTCACGATCCCCGCGAAGGGGCAGATTGTGATCCATCTCGACAATGTCGCCGAAGAAATGGGCCGCACCTATGACCCGACGATGAAACTTTGGGGTGACGCGCGCGAGGGGCTGGACGATCTGACGGCGGCACTTGCAACACGGGCGCAAAGCCAGCGCAAGATGCGCGCGGCCTATCTGGCAGAGATCCCCGCAAAGATGCAGACCTGGCATGACGAGGTCGCCGCCGACCGGCTTTATTCCGATGAAAGCCCGGTTCACATGGCGCGGCTTGTGACCGAATTGAACAACCACCTGCCTGCGGATGGCTACCTGATCGCCGATGGCGGCTTTGCCGCACATTGGGGCGGGCTGCTGTTCAACTCGAAAAAGGCGCGGCGCAGCTTTGTGCCGGACCGTGGCTTTGCCTCGATCGGCTATGGTCTGCCGGGTGCCATGGGCGCACAGCTGGCCGACCCGGAGGCGGTGGTTGTCGGTTTGACCGGCGATGGCGGTTTCAACATGGTTCTGGGAGAGCTTGAGACCGCTCGCCGGATGGGTCTTGGCGTCAATATCATCGTCGTGAACAACGCAGCCTCGGGATATGTGAAGGCGTTGCAGCACCTGATGTACGGCGAGGGGAATTATCAGAGTTCCAACCTGGCCGAGACCAATTATGCCGAGGTGGCCCGGGCGATGGGCTGCCACGGGGTCCGGGTGGAGGAACCGGGCCAGTTGGAAGGCGCGCTGAAGGCGGCATTTGCAGAAAAGGACCGGCCCAGCGTGATCGACGTGATGGTGACACGCGATCCGTCGCGCATGTTGCCCGCCGTCGATAACCGTACCGTACAAGTCAAGAAAGGCGACCGCGTGGCCTGACCTCACGCGGGACATAACTGGAAGAAATTGGGAGGAGAACCATGAAGACCAGGACAGTTATAGGCACCTGCACGGCCGCGTTGATGGCCGGAAGCCTGATGTCGGGGGCGGCCATCGCCCGTGACATCGAAATGCAGGCGATTTTCCCGCAGACGTTGCCGCTGCTGGGCAAACCGGGTTGGGACATCGCGGAAAAGGTCGACCTGTTGACCGCGGGCGGGATTCACTTCGATGTGAAAAACCCCGGTGAGATCGTTTCCACCGGCGAGGTCTGGGATGCGGTTTCGACCGGTGCGGTCGAAAGCGCGTGGTATTCCATCGGCTTTGCCGAGGGCGTGGTGCCCTCCGCGCCGCTGTTCACGACCTTTCCCTTTGGCCCGGATGTAAAGGAATACGCGGCCTGGTGGTATTATGGCGGCGGCAAGGAAATGTGGTCGGAGATCACCGAGGACACCTATAACATCAAGACGATCCACTGCGGCACGCTGGTGCCCGAAGCCTCCGGCTGGTTCCGCGAGGAGATCAACAGCGTCGAAGACCTGAAGGGCAAGAAGATGCGTTTCTTTGGTCTGGGTGCCAGTGTCATGGGTAAACTGGGTGTCGAAGCGCAATCGCTGGGGCTGGCTGACACGATGTCGGCGCTGAACACAGGCGCCATCGATTCCGCCGAACTGGGCTTTCCCTTCCTCGACAACATGATCGGCATGTACGAACACGCGGACCATTACTATCTGCCGGGCTGGCACCAACAGACCAGCTTTCTCAGCGTGATCATGAACCTGGACACATGGAACGACCTGACCGACCAGGAACGTGCTGTCATCAACACCGCCTGCGAGGCACAGGTGCTGAGCACCATGGCCGAGGGTGAGGCGGTACAGCTTGAGGCGCTGCGCGAGCTGGAGGAAGAGCATGGTGTGAACATCCATCAATGGTCCGATGAGATGCTTGGCGCCTTCGAGAGCGCATGGAACGAGGTCGCGGCGGAGAAATCGGCCCAGGACGCGGATTTCAAACGCGCGTGGGAGAGCATTTCCCAGTTCCGGGACAGTTATTCCCAGTGGAAGGAAATCGGCTATCTGAAGTGATGGTCCAACCATCGCTGCCGGGGGCGCGGCGGGCGTGCCCCTGGTTTTCCTGAATTTTCGAGCGAGGGACAGATGCAGGCTGCATTGAAACTGGCCGACGGGCTGACGCGGGTCTGCGAATGGGCGGCGCGTCTGGCAGGTGTGGTGATGATCGCGCTGGTCTTTGTCATCATGTACGATGTGATCGGCCGCAAGCTCTTTGCCACAGGTTCCGTCATTTTGCAGGAACTGGAGTGGCATATGCATGGGCTGGTGGCCACATTTGCCTTTGGCTACGCCTATACCCGCAATGCCATCGTGCGGATCGACGTTCTGGCCGACAAGATGGGCGAGAGGTTCCGCCTCTGGATGGAATTCTGGGTCGTGGTGCTGCTGGTGATCCCGTTCTTCGCCTTCATCGTCTGGTATGGCTACGAATTCGCCGAACGCGCGTTTGAACGCGGGGAAGGGGCCAATGGCGGGCGCGGGTTGCCGCATCGCTGGATCGTGAAATCGCTGGTGCCAGTCTCTGCCCTGCTGACCATTGCGGGCTGTACCGCCGTGGCGTTGCGCATCCTTGCCGTGCTCAGGCGGCCCGATCTGATCTCTGATCCTTTTACCGGACGTGATCTATGGAAACGCTGACCGAATTCCTGCCTGCGATCATGTTCCTGAGCCTGATTGTCGGGCTCTTTTCCGCCTTGCCGGTGCCGATCGTTCTGTCCGGCATCACGCTGATCTTCGCCTTTATCGCGCTGGCTCTGGGCGAAATGCGGTTTGTTCATATCTCACTGATCCCCACGCGGATCTATGGCGGCGTGATCGACAATGCGGTGCTGGTGGCAGCACCGATGTTCATCTTCATGGGCGTCATGATGGAGAAGACCCGGATTGCCGAGGACCTGCTGCTGACCCTGCAAAAGCTGCTGGCGCGGGTGCCGGGCGGGCTGTCGCTGGCGGTGGTGCTGATGGGCACGATCCTGGCCGCCGCCACCGGGATCATCGGGGCCTCGGTCGTGATGCTGACGGTGATGGCGCTGCCGACGATGATGCGCGCGGGATATGCCGCACCACTGGCAACGGGGACCATCGCAAGCGCGGGCACGCTGGGCATCCTGATCCCGCCCTCGGTCATGCTGGTGTTCATGTCCGATCTTTTGTCTCTCAACCTGGCCAAGGTATTTGTCGCGGCCTTCCTGCCGGGGCTGTTCCTGGCCGCTGTCTATCTGGTCTATATCGTTGCACGATCTTTCCTGCGGCCAGGGGAAACACCCCCCGCCGCGAAGCTCAGCGCGGCAGACAGCAAGGGGTTGTGGCGCGAGGCGCTGGTGTCGGTTTCCTTTCCGCTTTTGCTGATCATCGCGGTTCTGGGGTCGATCATCGGCGGCTTCGCCAGCCCGACCGAAGCCTCTGGCGTGGGCGCCTTTGCGGCGCTGGTGCTGGGTCTGGTCCGGGGCCGGCTGAACATGAAGGTTCTGGGCGAGGCGGTGGACGGGTCGCTGCGGACCATCGCACTGCTGTTCTTCATCTTTGCCGCCGCAACGGCCTTTGCCTATGTCTTTCGCAAGATCGGCGGGGATGATTTCATCATCGAACTGGCACGGTCGTTCAACCTCGGCGACTGGACGCTGCTGTTCATGATGATGGCGATCGTCTTTGTCATGGGGTTCTTCTTTGACTGGATCGAGATCACGCTGATCCTGCTGCCGATCTTTGCACCCATCGTCGACCTGATGGATCTTGGTGATCATGTCGCCAAGACGGATCTGGTCTATTGGTTCACCATCCTGGTCGCGGTCAATCTGCAGACCTCATTCCTGACGCCGCCCTTCGGCTTTGCCCTGTTCTACATGAAGGGGGCGGCGGGTGATCTGGTGTCGATGGGCGATATCTATCGCGGCATCATTCCCTTTGTGCTGCTGCAGATCGCGGTGCTGTTCATCCTGATCTGGCAGCCCGAGATTGCGCTGTGGCTGCCCGCGCAGGTCTTGACGAAATGAACCGGCTTGCAGGAAAACGCGCCGCCATCATCGGGGCCGGTTCGGTCGGGGAAGGCTGGGGCAATGGCAAGGCCACCGCAGCGCTCTTTGCGCGCGAGGGGGCCAGTCTGCTGTGCGTGGACCGCAACCAAGATGCCGCCGAGGCTACCGCCGCACTGATCCGGTCAGAGGGCGGCAGAGCCGAAGTGCTGGCAGCCGATGTGACGGACCCTGAGGCCGGGGCGCAGGTGATGGCGCGGATGCAGGCGCTGTGGGGCGGTATCGACATTCTGGACTACAACGTCGGGATCAGCCAGGCGGGTGGCGTTCTGGACACCGATGATGAAGCCTGGGCGCGCGTGTTCGACATCAACCTGACCGGTGCGATGCGGATGGTGCGCGCGGTCCTGCCCGCAATGCGGGCGCAGAAAAGCGGGGCAATCGTCTTTGTCTCGTCGCTGGCGGCGGTCTATTCCGCGCCCTATTCCTATGTCTCTTACGAAGTGTCCAAGATGGGGCTGGTGCGCTTGGCACGGTCCGTCGCGCGGGAGAATGCGCCCTATCAGATAAGGTCCAATGTTCTGTTGCCGGGTGTCATCGACACGCCGCATGTCACGGCCTTTGTCGATGGAGAGACTGACCCGGCCACGCTGGCGGCAAACCGGGCTGCGATGGTGCCGATGGGCCGACAGGGGACCGCCTGGGACGTCGCGCGGGCGGCATTGTTTCTGGCATCGGAAGAAGCCGCCTATATCACGGGGGTGGAACTGCGTGTTGACGGCGGACTGACGGCATAACAGATGCGCGCGGAGCGATGGCTATCTGCTTTCCGTTGGTACTTGCATGGCGGCCCGGGCCAGCCTGCTGGATCAGTTCTCGAAATAAGTGACCCTGTATTGGCGGGCAAAACGTCCGGCTTTGCAAAAGCAATGGCGCAGGGCGACCCCGGTGCGGGTTGGTTGACGAAACCGGCAGCTGCGCCATAGCCTTTGCATTGTTCGTGGCCCATGCCGTCGGGCCCGCGATGGAAGGAGAGGACCCGATGACAGAACTTATCGCAAGAATAGCCGGGCCATATCTGCTGCTGACCGGTCTGGGTTTTGCGCTCTCCCGCGATTTCTATCAGCGCATGGTCATGGGGAACGCACAGGCCGACCCGATCCTGTTGAACCTGTCCGGGGCCGTGCATTTCATTGTCGGGATGATCGTGCTGAACAACCATTTCCGATGGTCGGGGTTTGCCGAGATTGTCGTCAGCTTGATCGGCGTCGCTGCCGCTGCAAAAGGGGCGGCGCTGATCGCCGTGCCGGAGATGACACTGCAGACCCCCAAGACAACCGGCAGGGTCCTTACCGTAAGTACGGTCGGCTTTATCCTGGCCGGGGTATATCTGTGTTACGTCGGGTATCTGCCCCTTTTGGCGAGGTAACGCAGCCCTGCGCCTACTGCCTTGAGATCAAGAACAATTCTGACATCAGCGCAGGGTCAGGTGAACATATTGCGATAGTCGCTCAACTGAACACCAAACTGCCGCTGAAACGCCCGTCTCAGACGTTGCAGGTCACCAAAGCCGCAGTCGACCGCCACTTGCTTGAGCGGCAGCTTTCCCGAGAGCAGGCCGCGGGCGTGATCGACGCGCACCTTCTCCACAAATTGCGCCGGTGTTTCGCCGGTGTCGCGCTTGAAGCGGCGGGTCAGCGTGCGCGCGTTCATGCCCGCAGCATCGGCCAGGGCATCAAGCGACCAGTCCAGATGCGGGGCCGCAACAACTTTTTCAATGAGTTCGGTCAGGGTTTCGCCCTTTGCGAACTGTCCGGCGAGATGAAAGGCATATTGGCTTTGCCCGCCGGTGCGGCGCAACTGGACAACAAGTTCGCGCGCGACCGAAAGCGCGACCTTTGGCCCGCAATCCGCCTGAATGATCGACAGCGCCAGGTCAATACCGGTGGTCACGCCGGCAGAGGTAAAGACCTTGCCCTGGGTGATGTTGATGCGGTCCAGGTCCCAGAAAACTCCGGGGTAGTTCCGGGTGTCTTCCTCACGCGACCAATGGGTCGTTGCCTTCAGCCCGTCCAACACGCCCGCCGAGGCCAGGACCAATGCCCCGGAACAGACAGAAATCAGGCGGCCTTCTGTCCCGGCCCGTTTTCGGATGATTTCAAGCAGGCCGGTGTTGGTGATCAGTGCATCCACCCCGGCACCGCCGGGGATCAGCAGGTCCGCTCCCCGGGCTGCGGCGGAAAGCCGGGCATCGGCAACGAGCCGCAACCCGCAGCCTGCACGCACCGGTGCCCCGTCCAGCGAGACATAGCGGGTCTGGTATCTGATGCGATTATCCGTATTCGCGGCCTCGAACGCCTGCACCGGCCCTGCCGCGTCCAGCAGGTTTATGCCGTCAAACAGCAGGACATCAATGTTCCGGGCGTTGCGATGATTGTCCATATTCGACACCTGATTGTCATTTAAGACATATGTGATCTCTCCTATAGCTGACTGAGTCAAGCCAGCCGAACAGGAATATGCAGATGCCCGTTGCACGATTTGCCCGAAACGGAAACTTTATCGGCCTTCTGATGGCCAATACAATTCTGGGATTTGCAATGCCGATGCTGCTTATTCTGGGCGGCCTGACGGGATTGCACCTGTCCCCCAATGCGGCGCTTGTCACACTGCCCGCATCAGTCCAGACCCTGGCCGGGATGCTGGCGGCAGCACCCTTTTCACTGCTGATGGGGCGGTTTGGCCGAAGGATCGGCTTTGCGGCGGGCGGGGTCCTGGCCCTTGCCGGCACGGCACTTGGCGCGTCGGCGCTGGTCAGCGGCAACTTCGTTCTGTTGTGCCTGGCCCATTTCATTCTTGGCGCGGCGCTGTCTTCGTTTCAGTATTTTCGCTTTGCCGCCGCCGAGGTGGTCAGCCCCGAGTGGCAACCCGTTGCGATATCGCTGATGCTGACCTCTGGCCTGGTGGCCGCGATAGGCGGACCGCAGGTCTTCATCATGGCCAAAGACGCTCTGGCACCCATTCCCCTGGCAGGTGCCTATGTGGCGCTGGCCGTTGTCATTCTGGTCGGCATGGTCCCGCTCGCTCTTGTCCGGATACCAAGGGCGCCAGCTGCAGGCCGCGTCGCGGGGGCCAAGCGCTTTGCCTCTCTCGCCGTGCTGCGGCGCGGGCCGGTGCGGCGGGCAATCGGCATCGCGGCCATTTCACAGGGCGTGATGATGTTCATGATGATCCCCACACCGCTGGCGATGCTGGGATGCGGATTTACCGAAGCGGTCGCAGGCGATGTTATCCGCTGGCACGTCGTTGCGATGTTCGCACCAAGCTTTGTGACCGGGTTTCTGATCAAGTGGTTCGGCAAGGAGCGTATTGCGGTGGCCGGTCTGGTGATCCTGGCAATCGCCGCGGTCGGTGCTGCAGCGGGCCTGTCTTCTGCCCATTTCTACGGCTCTTTGATCCTGCTTGGTGTCGGCTGGAACTTTGGCTTCATCGGGGCAACCAGCATGTTGGCGACCGCCGTGACAGACGGAGAGAAAGCCGCAGTGCAGGGGTTGAACGACACGCTGATCGCGCTTGTTTCGACAATCTGCGCATTCGCCGCCGGATTGGTCGTAACCGGGTTTGGCTGGGCCGTGGTCGCCATTGTCTCCTTGCTGATCGTGCTGCCCGCGATTGCGGTGCTGATGCTGGGCAAGGCGGAACCCGCGACAGTCTAGGGCAGGTTGACCGGATTGACAGATAGGTGCGAGGTTTCATTTGCCCGGCTCGGGCGGCCTCAACGCCAAGGGAAGAGAACAATGGATTACATCACCTCCAAAGACCAGCTCAGAGCGGCATTCGATGACGTTCACGACGTTGCCGTTCGAAAAGAGCTGCGTCTGATCGACGAACATGCCCGACGGTTTATCGCGCGCTCCCCCTTTGTCTTTGTCGGATCGCAAGATGGCAAAGGGGCTGCGGATGTGTCCCCCAAAGGCGATATGCCAGGGTTTGTCAAAGTGCTGGATGACACAACCCTGGCCCTGCCGGACCGGCCCGGCAACAACCGGCTCGATACCTGGGAAAACATCATCGAGAACCCTGCCGTCGGGATGATCTTTGTGATCCCCGGCATGAACGAGACTCTGCGCATCAACGGGGAGGCGCGGCTGACCCTCGATCCTGAGCTTTGTGCCAAGCTACATGTCAACAACCGGCCCGCCCTGGCGGTGATGGTGGTCAAGGTCCGGCAGGTCTATATGCATTGCGCCAAGGCCTTTATCCGGTCCAGGCTCTGGGCACCGGACAGTTGGCCCGCACGGTCGGACATGCCGACTCTGGGCGAGATACTGAAGGACCATGCGGAACTATCTGCAACTGCGGAGGAATTCGACACGGTGCTTGACGCGGCTTACAAAAAGTCACTTTGGTAGATGCGGGTATGAAGCATCCGCAGCATCCATCGGGCGCTTCGGTGGCTGTGTCAGCTGTCGATCACCCGCCACCAGACCTGGGGAGTCTCAGTCAGGCGTGAGACGCAGCATGATCTTACCGATGTGACTGCCGGTTTCCATCATCGCATGTGCGGCGGCGGCATCGGTCAGGGGGAAGACCTGCGCAATCGACGGACGGACGCGGGTGCCAAGCAGCGGCCAGACGTCACGGCGGATCGCATCGGCCACCTGTGACTTGCGGTCAAGCGGCAGTGGCCGCAACAGCGAGCCGGTAATGCGGATGCGCTTTGCCATCAGATCGCGCACCGGCAGATCAAGTGTGCTGCCCCCGCCACCCGACAGATGGGCAATCATGCCGTCAGGGGCCATCATCGCCAGATCCTGCGCAAGATGCGCCCCGGCGGACACGTCAAGCAAGGTCGATATGCCGGCACCGCCGGTGGCCTCCATCACCTTGGTGGCAAGCTCCGGGTCATCATAGGAAAACGCTGCCATGGCACCGAAATCGCCGCAGGCGGCGACCTTTTGCGCGCTGCCGGCCGTCGCGATGACATTGTACCCCAACGCGGACATGGCTTGCAGGGCGATGTGGCCGACGCCGCTGGTGCCGCCGTGAAACAAGGCGAATTGATCCTTTTGCAGCGACATCAGGTGAAAGAAATTCCACCAGGTGGTGAAGACTGCTTCGGGGATTGCGGCCGCTTCGATATCTGAAAGCCCATCGGGGGCGGGCATGACAAGCGGGGCAGGCGCGATGACATATTGGCCGTAGCCGCCTCCCGGCACCAGCGCCATGACCCTGTCCCCCTGCGTGATGCCGGTGACCCCGGAGCCCAGGACCGCGACCGTGCCGCAGACCTCCAGCCCGGGCACCGCGCGCCCGTCACTGTGCTTGCCGCTGGCGCGTTGGTGAATGTCGTGGCGGTTGATGCCCGCGGCGGTCACGCGGATCAGGATCTCTCCGGCGCCGGGCGTTTCAACAGGTAGCTCCCTGGGAACCAGAACATCAGGGCCGCCGGGACCAGAGATGACGATGGCTGTCTGTGTCTTCGGTATGTGCATCATGTCGACCCTTTGAGATTTGTCGTTGGTGAAATGGCCTTGGCCGTGGTGCCGGCCGCCGTCAGGCATGCTGCAATCAGCTCTGCCGGGTCACCGGCCCTGGCGGAGCGCCATGCCACGTGACCATCCGGTCGGATCAGAACGGCCCCGGTTCTGGTCAGGCCATAGAGTTCGAGCCAGGCCGCTGTATCGGTCTGGACATCCCCTCCATCCCCGATACCAAAGCTGCGCAACTGCACGGGCAGGTCCGCCGCAGTGACGGCATCGGCCCAGAATTGCCCGTCGCCGGCGTGCAACAGGGTAAAACGGTCCAGGGAAAAGAGATCAAGCAACGAGGCGGCCTTGCCATCCAGCGTGACAGGCAGATGTGGCGCGCGGTTTCCGGGGCGGGCGGCGGGCGTGTAACTCCTGACCGAAAACGGCGGAGACGGTGTGCCATCCGATGTGATCAGATTGGACTCGTAAGAAAAACCAAAGGTCTGACCGGGATAATCGAAGTGTTCGCGCTGTTCCGGGATGCCCTCGGCCAGTTTGGCGCGGTTGGCGGCGCCTTGCGCACCTTCGAGGTTGGACAGTAGTTCGCTGTCGTTCGCCAACATCCCCGACAGGCCGCGCTTTGCCATGGCCATGGCATTGCGTTCGCTTTGTGCGACGTTGAAGCTGGCTATGGGGCGGCGTTCTTCGGTGTAGGTCGCCAGCAGAGATGCGGGGGCAGCGCCATCCAGCACGAGGTTCAGTTTCCAGATCAGGTTGTGAACGTCTGCAATGCCGGTGTTCATGCCCTGGCCGCCGGTAGGGGGCAGCGGATGGGCGGCATCGCCCGCTATGAACACCCGCCCGGCAGAAAATGTGTCGGCGATGCGCGCCTGCATGCGCCAGGGCATGATGCTCTTGATGTCGATCTCGACGTCAGAGGCACCGATCACGGCACGCAAAATGTTCAGGCACCTTTCTTTTGTGAAATCATCGCGTGATTCATGGGTGTGATAGCCGAAATTATAGGTCCAGCGGTAGCGCCCATCGAGAGAGATCAGCACGCCCGATGTCTGCGCGTTGAATATCCAGTACAGCAGGTAAGGCCGGTCAACGACATATTTCCAAAGGTCGGCATGGAAGTAGAGGCCAATTTGCTGGCCGATGGATTTGCCATCCATGCCGATGCCAACCGCCTCTCGTGTCGGGCTGCGCGGCCCGTCGGCGGCGATCACATAGGCCGCCCGTGTCGCGCCTGTTGCGCCTTCGCCGTTTTCCCATGTCAGGGTCACGCCACTGGCGTCCTGTGTGACGCCCGTTACCTTGTGGTTGAAATGCAGTGCAACGGTGTCGCGGCGCTGCGCATGTTCGCGCAGAACCGGTTCCAGCTTGTCCTGCGGGCAGGAGCGTTTGAAGACCGGGCTCTGGCTGGCCTCGATCCTTGCCCATTCGGGATCGCCACGGGTTTCGATGACACCGATCGTGTCACCCGCAAGACTTGTAACGAAGCCGATGCCGGCATGTCGTTCCAGTGGCAGGGCGACCGCATCGACGTCTTCGGCCAGCCCGCAGCTGCGAAAGATTTCCATCGTCCGCGTGTTCACGACGTGGCCACGCGGGTGGAAGGACGTTGTCGCGTTCTGTTCGAACAGGACCGTCCTGATGCCAAGCTGGCCCAGCAGGTTTGCCGCACACAGCCCTACAGGACCGCCGCCGATGATCGCGATATCGGTGTGTGACTTGCTCATCTGGTATTCCTTGTCGCGAACTGTCGTTTAGGTTTCGTCGGCCACCGGGCTTGAAAGCCTGCCGGTGGCGATGGTGCCACCCGGAAGAACCAAGGGGAAATCTTCAAGGGTCAGGTTTCTTCGACCAAAGCTATGCCGCGCGGCGGCGCATTATTCATTGTGAACGATGCTGTCGAGCCAGGCGCAATTCGGCTTCGGGTCGGCAGCGCGAAATCCGTTTTGCGCGGTTGCGTGGCGCATCTCGCGCATCTTGATGCGCACCGGGTCGTCTTCGGGCAGGTGCAGGCGTTCGTGGCCCCAGGTGGAGGGGCCTTCGTGCGTCTCGAACGGCTCCCAGGTCTGCGGATCAATGACCTGCGCACCCCAGCCGTATTCGACAAAGAACTGCGACGGCGTTTTGGTGTAAAAGCTCAACATGTGATCGTTGGAATGGCGGCCCAGCGAATAGGCAACGCCTTCGTCGCGGCCCTGAGCGATGTCATACCCCTGACCGACATCATCAAGCGACAGCAGCTCGACCATGAAGTGATGGATGCCCTTACGGCCCGATCCGACCATGGCAAAGCTGTGGTGCCGCCCGTTCACGTGAAAGAAGTAAAGCGGATAGGGGGTCTGTCCGTAGTCCGTGACATTGAAGCCCAGTATGTCACGGTAAAAGTGCAGGATGCCCTGCACGTTGGCGACATGCAGCACCACATGACCCATGCCCAGCGAGCCTGTCTTGAAGCCAGAGATCGGACGCCCGGAGAGAAACCCGTCGCTGGCGATTTCGGGGCCGCAGAAGGCTTCCAGCCGGTTGCCGTCAGGGTCGTGAAAAGAGATCAGCCGCGCGACGTGGCGCGCATCGGCAAGGTTGGGCCCGTGCCATGTGACCGCGACGCCCGCGTTTTCCAGCCGTGAGGCAAGCGCATCCAGATCGGCAGGTGAATTGGTTTCCCACCCCATGAAAGCAAGGTTTTCCTCACCCTCACCTGTCACGATGAGTCGCTGCTTGCGGTCGTCCATGCGAAACAGGCGCATGTCACCGCCATGGTCAACTTTCTGCATCCCAAGCAACTGGGTGGCAAAGCCATCCCAGTCATCCAATTTGCTTGAGTTGACACCGATATAACCAAGCGATGCGATGGACATGTGCAATCCTTTTCCAGTCACGACACCCTGGCCGAAAGGTTCGGGCAGGTCTTTGCGGGTTGGTTGCAACCTGTCTAGCCAGGCCGCTTCAGGGGGTCGCCCGCAAACTGGAGAGTGTTCGGCTGCTGAACAACATCAACGAACCGGCTTTGAATAAGGAGCAGTTCGAAGTTTTGTATTCAAAAATATCAATGCTAGATCTGGATGGGTCGCGATTCTCACGCCGGGGCCGCAGCCTTGCAATGCGACAGTTGCATTGACCCTTTGGGTACTCTCGCTGCTGCGACAGGTGCGCAACCTGGCCATTTGCGAAGGTCGGAAAAGAGGAGAGAGCCGATTTCGGAATCGTCCATCAGGGCACTACAGCGGGGCATCTCCGTCCTGCAGGCGCTCAACCAGCTGAATGGTGCGCGACCGGCGGACATCGCTACGGTCACGGAGATTCCGCGTCCTTCGGTCTATCGGCTGCTCAAGACCCTGGAAGAGATGGGGCTGGTCTCGAAGGACCATTTCTCGAACCGGTGGCGGCCTACGCTTCATGTCAAATCGCTGTCGTCCGGATACCGGGACGAAGATTGGGTCTGCCAGATCGCCGTGCCGCATATGGTCGAACTGGGGCGCGATGTCTTGTGGCCTGTCGATCTGGCAGCCTTTCGCAATCACCAGATGGAGGTTCGGGAATCCACGCATCAGATCAGCCCTTATTCCGTCAACCACGGCATGGTCGGACGGCAGATGCCTCTGCTGGAGACCGCAAGCGGGCGCGCGATGCTTGCCTTCATGCCCGAAGACCAGCGACGCGCCCTGCTGAGCCATGTGACAGAGGTGACCGGCATGCAGGAACCTTTCGTCATGAAGGATGGTGCCTTGCCGGTGATCCTGGCGCGTACACGCGAATTGGGGGTCGGCTATCGCAAGGGTGATTTCACCCCCGAGACCGCCAGCATCTCTGCCCCGATCTGGTATGAGGACCGGATCCTGGCATGTCTGACCCTGATCTGGTCCACCAGATCCATGTCCTTCGAGCGGAGCCTGGAACTGTATCGCGGCAAGTTGCTGCGCACGGCGGATGCGATCTCGCGCGATCTGGTCGATAAACTGTCATCGGAAGAAATAGCCGGGCTACACGCGTCCGGCTGAAGATCCGGCCACAACGTTCGCCAGGCGAACACCCGGCAAATCAACCTCATGTCTTCCTGCAGTACCCCGTAAGGTTCGCGGACGAGACAATGCCTTGGGGTGGGGTTCTTTGCACAGATTTGATGAATTGATGCGCCGGGGGGCCAGCTGGCTTGCCCTGATCGGATTTGCCGGGCTGGTCGTGCTGGCCAGCATGACGACAATGGATGCGCTGTTGCGATCCTTCTTTTCGGCGCCGATCCAAGGCGTCAATGATGTCTCTGCCGTGGTCATGGCGGTGGTGATCGCCAGCTGCATTCCCGCAAACCTCGCCGAGCGCAAGAACATCTCGGTCGAGGTTCTGGGTGGCGTCCTGGGAGTCCGGCCGAACCGCTGGCTGCGGCTGCTGTCCAGCCTGGTCGTGCTGATCTTCATCGCGGTGATGGCATGGCAATTTGTGCCTTTCACCCAAGGCCTGCATGACAGCAATCGCAGGACATGGGTGTTGGCCTGGACGGTCTGGCCATGGTGGGGGGCCGCGACCGTTTTCCTTGTCTATGCCACCGTCATCCAGCTTTCCAACGTCGTGCATGACGTGATGGATCTGGTCCGGGGCACTGACGCGGGCCTGCGCCCGTCGCCCAAGGTCTCGACATTGCCCGGCGAGGAACACCGTTGATGGATCCGACAATGATCGCCCTTTTCGGTGTCCTCGGCATGTTTGCCCTGATTGCGCTGCATGTGCCCATCGGCGTGTCGATGGCGCTTGTCGGGGTGGCCGGTTTTGCGTCAATCGCGGGATGGGGGCCGGCGATCCAGTTGCTGGCATCGGAACCGGCCGCGACCATGGCGAACCTCGATCTAGCGGTCGTCCCTCTGTTCATGCTGATGGGCAGTCTTGCTGCGATTGGCGGGCTGGCGAAGGACATCTTCGCCACGGCAGAGGCGCTGGTCGGGCACCGACCGGGCGGATTGGCGGCGACCACCATCGTCGCGAGCGCAGGCTTCGGGGCGGTCTGCGGATCATCTGTCGCCACCACCGCCACTTTTGGCCGGGTCGCCTTGCCTGAGATGATCGACCGCGGTTATGGCAAGGGCATCTCGGCGGGAACCGTGGCGGCGGGCGGCACGCTTGGCATCATCGTGCCGCCGTCCAGCATCATGATCCTCTACGGCGTGCTGACCGAGGAATCGGTACTGAAACTGTTCACCGCTGCAATCGTTCCCGCGATCCTGTCGGTCTCGCTTTATCTGGTCGCCATTGCAATCGTGGCGCGGCGCAACCCCGACGCCATGCCGGGGTCGGTCCGATTGCCATTGCGCGACAGGCTGCGCGCCATCGGGCGGTCCTGGGGCGCGATCACCCTGGCGGTGATCGTTCTGGGCGGCATCTATTCCGGTGTCTTCACGGTGAACGAAGCGGCGGCAGTCGGCGTGGTCTTTGCCCTGCTGTTCGCATTGGGCCGTGGCACCCTGAACCGTGACACCTTTGTCGCCGTGCTGTCAGAGGCAAGCGTGGCGACCGTGATGATCTATGTGATCGTCTTCGGCGCGATGATCTTTTCCTACTTTGTCAGCCTGAGCGGGGTCAGCGCGGAAATCATGGGCATCATCAACGGGCTTGGCCTGCCACCGTTGGGGGTGATTTTTCTGCTGGTGCTGATGTATCTGGTTCTGGGGGCATTCTTTGACGAAGTGGCGGCGGTGGTGGTCACCCTGCCATTCGTGCTGCCGATCGTACAGTCGCTGGGTTACGATCCGATCTGGTGGGGCATCCTGAACGTGGCGCTGATCGGCGTGGGCATGCTGACACCGCCCATCGGGATCAACGTGATGTTGTTGAATTCCATGCGCGCTGACATCCCGCTGGCTGCGATCTATCGCGGTATCCTCACCTTCTTTCTTGCCGATTGTCTGCGGATCGCGGTTCTGGTGCTGTTTCCGCAGGTTACATTGTGGTTGCCCAGCGTGATGTGACCGAAGTGGCGCGCCTGTGGCCCGCTGTTTGCCGAAACTGAACTGCTGGCGCGCCTTGGTGGCGGACGCAAGTTCACCTGCCTAGCAACACCCCATTATCAGCAGGCGAACAGTTTGGCTTTTGACGTTGTTTGGACCCGTGCGGTCCATAGCCTGAAACCTGGAAATGGGGCCGGATCAGATTTGATGTCGGCCTTCCGCAGGGCGGTTCCTTTGATGGGGCCGCGACGGAGTTGTTTCCGGCATAGGGAGGACAATATGCTCAAGAAACTGAAGATGACAAAGACGCTGCTTGGATGCGGCGCGGCCTTTTTGATATCTCTTGCGGGGCAGGGGGCATCGGCGCAGGAAAATCTGCGGTTCACCACCAGCGTACCCGCGCAATCGTTCATCTATGCCGATATTCTGTCGGTCTGGGCCGACCGGGTTGTTGCGGATTCCGAAGGAACATTGACGATCCAGATGTTTCCCGCCGGGACGCTTGGCCGTGACCCTGCAACGCATCTGGACATGGTGCGTGGTGGCACTGCGGATATCGCCTATGTCGTACCAGGCTATACACCGGGTGCGATGAACGAAGCGACACTACTGGAGCTGCCGAACCTGGTGCCAGACGCGCTGCATGGCTCCCTCGCCGCGACGAAGATGGTCGAAGACGGTTTGTGGCAGGGCGAAGGGATGGAGCCGGTAAAGATTCTGGGCATGTTCTCGACCGCGCCGGGCCTGTTGTCCACGACCCGGAAAATCGAAACCCTGGAAGAGGTCAGGGATTTGAAACTGCGCGGCGCGGGTCCGACGTTGCTGGCCAGCATTACGGCGCTTGGTGCGACACCGATTGGCGGGATCACTGCGCCGCAGATCGCCGAAGGTCTTTCGCGGGGGCTGATTGACGGTTCGATCAATGAATGGGTCGCACTGACGATTTTCGGCATCGCGGAGGCCGCAAAGTTTCATCTGGATGTAAACCTTGGGTCTTCACCGATCATGGTCATGATCAATCGCGAAAAATATGACAGTCTGCCCGAAGCGGCGCGCGCCGCCATCGACAAGAACTCGGGCCCCGCCTTTGCAAAGCTGTTTGGCGAAGCATTCGACGCGTGGATCGAAAAGTTCCGGACAGCCGCGATGCAGGACGACAGTCGCGTGTTCACGCAACTGTCGGATGCGGAGCAGGCCAAGTGGGACGCGCAGCTTCAGACGGTGACTGATGGCTGGATTGCCGATCATCCGAATGGTCAGGCACTCTACGATGCCTATGTCGTGGCATTGAAAGACGTTCAGAACTGAAACCATTGGTCAGGCAAAAGGGACGGCGGTGGAAACTGCCGCCCCTTACAGCCGTGTTGCTGGTCGGCCCGGTTGCCAGCGCGATGCTGACCGCCAGAAATGGGCTGTCCACCAAGCGGAAGTTACAACGCCAGGGCGCGACAACAGTTGAGCAGGGCTCTCGAAGGATAGCGGCTTCGCGCCATCCGCCGTCCGCCAGACGAACAGTCTCGGGCTTTTGCTGTCCTTGACCCATTTGTTGCCAGACAATCGCGATACCTGTTTTTCCGGAGGCACGCGATTGGCATCTCTCTTCCTGACATCAGCTTTGCTGGGTAACTTTTCATCGCGAGCGCAGAACGCAAATCTGCCCATCACGCCTGCGGAAATTGCACGAGATGCGCTGGCATCTGCAGAGGCGGGGGCCGCCATCGTGCATATTCACGTGCGCGACCCCGAGACTGAACTGCCCTCCATGGAAACGGCTCTTTACCGGGAAGTCGTTGACCGCATTCGTGACAAGAATGACGAATTGATCATTAACCTGACCACCGGCAATGGCGGGCGCTACGATCCTTCGGCCGAAAACCCGGCCATCGCCGGGCCCAAGACCAATCTGCTTTTGCCCGATGACAGGGTGCAGCATGTTCTGGCCATCAAGCCCGACATCGCCACACTGGACCTGAACACCATGGTTTTCGGTGAGGAGGTGGTGATCAACACCCTGTCGTCGATCCGGCGCATGGGCACACTGATCCAGCAGGCCGGCGTGCGGCCCGAGATCGAGCTGTTCGACAGCGGTGATGTGGCGATCCTGAACACGCTGATGGCCGAGCAGTTCTTCGAAAAACCGCCGCTGTGTTCCATCGTGATGGGGGTCAAGTTCGGCTTCGTGCCGCTGCCGGAAACCCTTTTGTACGCGCGCGGTCTTTTGCCGGGCAATGCGATCTGGACGGGGTTCGGCACCGGCGCGATGGCCTTTCCCATGGTGGCGCAGTCGGCCCTGATGGGTGGAAACATACGTATCGGCATGGAGGATGCCGTCTGGCTGGAGAAAGGCGTGAAGGCACCATCCAACCGCGCGATGGTAGAGAAAGCAGCAAGGATCGTGCGCGAACTGGGCTTTGAACTGGAAACACCAAAACAGGTCCGGGCGCGCCTGGGTCTATTGGGTCTATAGGGGCTGTTTATGCTGACATTCTATCATTCACCGCAAAGCTGCTCCAACGGTATCCTGCTCTTGCTGCACGAGGTCGGCGCCGCATTCGAGACCAGGATCATCGACCTGCGTGCCGGCGATCAGCGGCGTGCGGAATATCTGGCCCAGAACACCAAGGGCAAGGTTCCAGCCCTTGGGCTTCCGGACGGATCGGTTCTGACGGAATTTCCTGCAATCGCCATGTGGCTTGCCGACAGCTTTCCCGAAGCGGGCCCGGCCCCGGACAGCGCGATCAAACGCGCGAGGATCTCGGAGATGCTGGATTACATCGTCGGAACTGTCCACATGCGCGGTTTCACCTTTGACAAGATGCCGCAGAAATTTCTTTCCGATCCGGCAGGGCAGGCGACGCTAAGGGCGCATGGCCGTGCGGAAGTTGTCAGGGGTCTTGGGTTTCTGTCCAACGCGCTTGGAAATTCGGCCTTTCTGCTTGGTGACTTCAGCGCAGCGGATGCTGCCCTTTTCTACGTGCTCGACTGGGCGGAACAGGACGGTGGATATGACCTGCCTGCCAATCTTGAAAGGTGTCTGGCCCGGATCAGGGCACGCCCCGCCTGTCTTGCGGCGGCGCCTCTTTTGAGACGCCCGCAAGGTTGAAATGCCGATGAACATGATCAAGACCACTCAGCCGCCTCAGGGCGGCTTTTTGCGTGGCAGGGCAAAGCTGGCGTGCAAATCCTGCGCGGACCCGGGGCTGTCCGCCCTGTGAACAGCCTAGGGCAAGTCATGGACGCCGCACGCACCCGCACGTCACAACAAGACAGATTGTGAAGCAAGTAAGACACCGAAAGGCCCGCCGATGCCCGACTACCCCAAAGATATTCCGGTCGTCATTGTTGGCGCGGGCCCGACGGGCCTGACAGCGGCCAACCTGCTTTCCGTCTATGGGGTCGACTGTATTGTTCTCGAAAAAATCGCAGGCCCGATGAACCTGCCGCGCGCCATCGTCATTGATGACGAGGGCGCGCGCACCATGCAGGTTTTCGGGCTGGACAAGACCTATCTCAAGGACACGATGGAAGGCGACGGCTCGCGGTACTATGACGACCTGGGCAATTGCTTTGCCGAGACAGGCAAAGGGCCGCGCAACCTCGGTTTTGCCAAGCGACAGTTCTTTTTCCAGCCCGAGCTTGAAGCGGCACTGCGCGATGTATCGGCGCAAACGGCCCCTGGCACGCTGCATTTCGGCGCCGAGGTGACAGATGTGCACACCGCCGCTGACCACGCGGTAGTGGCCTTGCGCGACGCCAAGGGGAACATCCATCAGATCCGCACCCAATGGGTGCTGGCCTGTGACGGCGGGCGCAGCCCGATCCGCGAGCGATTGGGCATCGCGATGTCCGGCAACACCTATGAGGAAGACTGGATCGTCGTGGACACGGTGAACGATCCCGACACCACCTTGTACTCAAAGTTCTTTTGCAGCGGTTCGCGCCCGACGGTCAGTGTCCCCGCACCCCATGGCGGGCGGCGCTACGAATTCATGCTGCAACCCGGCGAGACCCGCGATCAGGTGTTGCAGGACGGGTTCCTTGAAGGACTGATGGCCCCCTACCGGCCTTTCAGGACCGAAGATATTCTGCGCAAGACCGTTTACACTTTCCATGCCCGCATGGCCGAGCAGTTCCAAGCGGGGCGCATTCTGTTGATGGGGGATGCGGCGCATTTGACACCGCCCTTTGCCGGTCAGGGCATGAACGCAGGCCTGCGTGACGCGCACAATGTGGCCTGGAAACTGGCCGCGATCCTGCGCGGCGGTGCCAGCGCAAAGATTCTGCAAAGCTACGAGGCCGAGCGGCGCAAGCCCGCCTGGGACATGATTCAGCTGGCCGTGGCGATGGGCAGCATCGTGATGCCGGCCGGGCGCGACCAGATCATGTTCCGCGACCTGATGATGCAGGCGCTTGAACCCTTTCCGGCTGTGAAAGACTGGCTGGTGCACATGCGGTTCAAACCCAAACCAAGGTATCTTGAAGGTTTGTTTCTGGATCTGGATGCCCCCCTGTTCGAGGGTTCGCTGGTGGGCGAGATGATCCCCCAGCCCGAGGTGCGACAAGGCAATAAGGTTCAGTTGCTGGACGATGTCACAGGGCCCGGCTTTTGCCTGATCGCGCAATGCGCGGCGGGCGCAAGGGCGCTGGCGGCGCTGAAGCAGGACAGGCTGCTGGGACTGCCGTTGACCACGATCACACTGGACACATTGGGCAGCGGAGATCCGGCGGCTCTGTGCCCTGTCGATCCTCAGGCGGTCCGCCCGTTTCGGACCCACCGCGACCAGATCATGCTGGTCCGGCCCGACCGGTATTGCGCCGCGGCATTCTTTCCCGAGGCGCTCAAGGGTGCGCTGGAACGATACACCGCGCAGCTGACACGCACAGAGACGACAGTGCAGGCCGCCGACATGACGGCCTGAAGAACAGCGGCCATGTGCCGACACAGACATTGCGAGGGAGGAGGAGACCCAATGCAGATCATCTGGAAAAGGTCAAAGGCGCTGGCCCGCGTGCTGGCCCTGGTCGGTTTCACCGGCCTGCTGGTGCTGGCGTTGATGACAACCTCGGATGTGCTGATGCGCTGGTTGTTCAAGGCCCCGCTTCAGGGCGTGAACGATGTCAGTTCGGTTGTCATGGCGGTGGTCATCTCGGCCTGTATCCCCGCCAACCTGGCAATGAAGCAGAACATCCGTGTCGAAGTTTTCGGCGCGGTGGCGGGGCGGCGCACGAAGGCTTTGCTCGAAGTGTTTTCAAGCGCACTGACCTTTGTTCTGATCGCCCTGATGGCCTGGCAATTCCTCGATTATGTCGGCTCGCTCAAGGTGAACGGCGACCGCACATGGGTGCTGGGCTGGCAGGTCTGGCCATGGTGGGCCGTCGCGACCGTGATGCTTTGGCTGGCGGCCTTCGTGCAGGCGATGGTGCTGATCATCGACCTTGCATCCCTGTTTGACGGCACCGACAGCGGCGCGGCTTTGCGTGACGACCTTTCTTCCCAGCTCTGACCGGACAAAGACCTAAAGGAAACGAATATGGATCCTCTTGTTATTGCCGTGATTGGCTGCGCCGCGATGATGGGGCTGATACTGCTCCATGTGCCGATTGGCATCTCTATGGCACTTGTCGGCGTTGTGGGCTTTGCCCAGGTCGCGGGCTGGGGGCCTGCGATTTCGCTGCTGGCCAGCGAACCGGCGTCGGCCATGGGCTCGCTGGATCTGGCGGTGATCCCGCTGTTCATGCTGATGGGCAGCCTTGCGGCGGCAGGCGGGCTGGCCTCTGATGTCTATGACATGGCCAATGCGCTGTTCGGCCACCGCCGGGGCGGGTTGGCAACAACAACCGTGGTGGCCAGCGCAGGCTTTGGCGCGATCTGCGGGTCGGGGGTGGCGACAACAGCCACCTTCGGGCGGGTTGCCATGCCCGAGATGCTGACACGCGGTTATGATCCGTCGCTCGCCTCGGGGGCCGTCGCTGCGGGGGGCACACTGGGTATTATCGTGCCGCCCTCTGCGATGATGATCCTCTATTCGGTGCTGACCGAGCAATCGGTGCTGCAATTGTTCACCGCCGCGATCATCCCTGCGCTGCTGGCGGTTCTGTTTTATGCCGTTGCCGTTCAAGTGACCGTGATGCGCAGGCCCGAAAGCGCACCGCGATCGGACAAGCTGCCGTTCAACGATCGCCTGGCTGCGATCGGGCGCGCCTGGGGTGTGATCCTGCTGGCAGTTGTTGTTCTGGGCGGCATCTATTCCGGCATCTTTACCGTGAACGAAGCCGCGGCCATCGGTGTTGTCATCGCTTTCCTCTTTGCGCTGCTGCGCCGCAGGCTGGACCGTGCCACGTTCCTGCGCGTGATGGCCGAGGCCAGCGGGTCCACCGCGATGATCTACATCATGGTCTTCGGGGCAACGATCTTTTCCTATTTCATCTCGGTCACCGGGGGCGCGTCGTTTCTTGTCGGGGTAATCTCGGAGGCTTCGGTCCAGCCTTTGATGGTGATCTTCGGCATATTGCTGCTCTACATTTTCCTCGGTGCGTTCTTTGACGAGGTCGCAGCGATGGTCATCACGCTGCCTTTCGTTATCCCGGTGATCCAGGGGCTGGGCTACGATCTGGTCTGGTGGGGCATCATCAACGTGGTGGTGATCGGTATCGGCATGATCACCCCGCCCATCGGTATCAACGTAATGCTGCTGAACGTGATGTACCGCGATGTCAGAATAACCACGATCTACCGTGGCATCGTGCCGTTTCTTGTCGCTGATCTGCTGCGCCTGACCATTCTGGTGCTGTTTCCCGCGCTCACGCTTTGGCTGCCCGGCATCATGGGGTAATCATCCTGTCCGCCAAGCGGACAGCTTTGGCTGGACAGTCGAGCAAATGATCCTTCAGCGCCACAGTGAATTCATAAAAGGGAGGATACCATGAAACTAAGAGATTTCCTGATCGCGACCGCAGCAACCGTCGCATTCGGCACCACCGCCACCGCCGAGATCCTGCGGTTTTCCAGCTTTGAGCCGCCGGTCGCGCATGTCACCAAGAACATCCTGACGCCATGGGCGGAAAAGGTGAATGCCGCTTCGGAAGGCACGCTGGATATCCAGATGTTTCCAGGCGGCACATTGGGGCGCAACCCCGCGCAGCAGCTCAAGCTGGTGGAAGACGGCGTGGCAGACATCGCCTGGGTGATCCCCGGCTATACGCCCGGACGCTTTGACCAGGGCACCATCGGCGAGCTGCCGTTTCTGGTGCCAAATGGCACTGTCGGTTCTGAAGCGATGTGGTCGGTGTACGAACAGGGGCTGCTTACCGGCGATTATGAAAAGTTCAAGCTGATCGGGGTCATGACCTCCTTTCCCAATGCCGTGGCCAGCACGGTTGAAGTGCGCACGCCTGCCGACATGAAGGGCCTGAACTTCCGCGCGCCCGGGCCGACCATGCTGGGCGCAATCAACGCACTGGGCGCGGTGCCCGTGGGCGGGATCACCGGACCGGGGCTGGCAGAGGCGATCAGCCGTGGCCTGATCGCGGGGACATTCACCCAATACGGCGCGATCGAGACGTTCCGCGTGGGTGAGACGGTAAGCTATTATCTGGACATGCCCCTGGGGGCGACGCCAATGCTGATCGTGATGAACCAGGCCAAGTTCGACAGCCTTCCGGACAAGGCCAAGGCCGCCATCGACCAGTATTCGGGCAAGGTGTTCTCGGAAGAATTTGGCAAATCCTTCGACCAATACGTCGGCGAAGCCCGCGAACGGGTCCTGGCCGCAAACGACATCACGGAGATCGAACCGGATGAAGCCCTGACGCAGCAATGGAAAGACGCGCTGTCCGTTTCCACAACCGAATGGATTGCTGGCCATGAGAATGGTCAGGCCCTCTATGACGCGTTCGTTGCTGCCATCGACAAGGCCTCTGCCGCGAATTGATACCCTGTTCCGGCGCCGACAATGCCGTTGGCGCCGGAATGTTCTCTTAAACATGGCGTCGTGCAATGGATGTGACAAAGGACATCACCGAGATTGCCCAGCTGATCCAGAAGTGGGGTCTCTGCCGCGATCAGGGGCGCTGGGACGATCTGAAAGCAACCTTCACCCCGGGCGGCACGATCTTTGTCACATGGTTTCGGGGCTGGTTCGCGGATTTTGTCGAAGCCTCGCAAAAAATGCATGTGCCTGCCGCCCCACGGGTCAAACACCTGATCGCGCTGCCCGTCGTTCAGGCCCAGGGGAACCGGGCGGTGGCTGAAACCAATGTCCAGATCCTCGGGCGGTTCGCCGTTGCGCAGACCCAAGTGGACTATACCAGCCATGCGCGGTTTGTGGATCGGCTGGTGCGCACGGCCGATGGATGGCGCATTCACGCACGCGTCGCGATCTATGAGAAAGACCGGTTTGATCCGGTGGTCCCCGGTGCCGCATTCAACGATTTCATGAAGCGGACCGATTTTTCCAAAGTACCCGAACCCTATCGCTATCTGGGTTACCGTCTGCTGTCAGCGGGTCGGCCGTTGCAGGACGGCATCATCTGCGACGACACACCCGAAGCGGCGGCGTTGATCCGGAATGCGCAGCACTGGGTATTGAAAGGCGGCTGTGCGGATTAGTCCGGCACATCAAGCTGTTCAAGCGCATCGGTGATCCCCCTGGCGGTCGCCAAAAGCTTGTCGCGGTACTGATCCAGCGCCTTTTCAAAACTCAGCGCGCTGCTGGTCCAGATCACGGTCAGACAGGCCAGAACCCGCGGGCCGCTATAGATCGGGGCGGAGATGCTTTGGGTGCTCAGCCTGTAGCCTTCCTTGCGATAACCCACACCCAATGTACGGCACCTGTCCAGCACATGCATCAATGGCCCGTCTTGCAACATCACCGGATTTTGCAGGCCCAGCTTGGCCCGAAGACCCGCCAGGGTTTGCGCGCGTTCCTCTTCGCGCGAAAAGGCCAGATAGGCCCGTCCGCCCGCAGTATCCAGCACCGGCAATTGCACCCCGACCATGCCGTGATCAATGGAATAGGGGCTGATGTTATGTGTCGATTCCCGGATTTCCATCTGGTGATCGTTAAAGGTCACCAGATCGAGCGGCCAGAGGATCTCCCGCCCCAACCGCACCATCTCGGGTACGGCGGCTTGCGTGACCCAATCCTCATGGCGGAATCCCGAACTCAGCGATTTTGCCTGCAGGGTCGGGCGCCATTTCTCTGACGAATGATCGCGGCTGACAAAACCCAGGCCTTCCAGGGTTTCCAGCAGCCTGTACACCGTGGGGCGCGGAATGGATGTGGCGGCTGCAACCTCTGCCGCTTTCAGGCCGTTGCGCCGGTTCAATGTCTGAAGGATGAGCAATCCCCGCTCAAGCGACCGGACAGATCCAAAATTTGAAATGTGCTTTCTCCCGATGATCCCGCCACGCCTTGGATGATCATTGCACCGGCACCGGCCATGTCAATAAACGGCGGCCTCTGGCAGACAACGTCATCCGATCTGTCCGCCGAGCGGACAAACACGGGGCCACCGGTGCAGATGTCCGTGGTTGGTTTACCATGACCCGAAGCACATGATTATGCCCGAAAGGAACCCGTCCCTTGACCCTCAGCGCGCTTGGATACATCGGCATCCGATCTTCGAAGACCGAGGACTGGAGCAGTTTTGCCACCAAACTTCTGGGCATGCAGCAGGTGGATCGCGGCGGCAATGCGCGTGCCTTTCGCATGGACGATCGCAAGCAACGGCTTCTGGTCACCGATGACGGGCAAGAAGGCCTTGATTTCATGGGCTGGGAAGTGGACCACCCCGAGGATCTGGACCGTCTGGCCAGCCGGCTTGAAAACGCGGGTGTTGCGGTTCGGGTGGAAACTGCGGCTTTGGCTGATCAGCGACTGGTCAGCCAGCTGATCTCCTTCAACGATCCCGATGGCAATCGCATCGAGGTGTTCTGGAAACCGCAGATTGCCAGCGATCCCTTTGTCCCTGCGCGGCCCATTTCAGGGTTCAAGACGGGCACGCTGGGCATGGGTCATGCGGTATTGCATGTCGAGGATGCCACCGCCCTTTTGCCATTCTACCGCGACCTTCTGGGGTTCAGCGTGACCGACTACGGGCTGACGCCCTTTCCACTGTATTTCTTCCACATCAACGGACGGCATCACAGCTTTGCCATGGTGGGATCGGGGCGGAAGGGGCTGCATCATTTCATGGTCGAGCTGCAATCCCTGGACGATGTGGGGCAGGGCTATGACCTTGCGCAACATGAAGAGGGGCGCCTGGCCTATACGCTGGGGCGGCATTCCAACGATCACATGATGAGCTTTTACGCCACCACACCCTCCGGCTTTTTTGTCGAATACGGCTGGGGCGCACGGGTGATCGAGCCCGGGACATGGCAGGCCCATGAAACCACCGACGGGCCGAGCTATTGGGGCCATGAGCGGGTACATCTGCCCGAAGGCGACCCGGCCCGCGAACGCATGCGCGACATGCGGCTGGACGCGGCCCGTCGCGGGATGCGCGCGGCAGACCCCGTGCCCAACTGTGCCTGGCTGGAATCGGTCGCCCGGTCGGAATGAGTGCACATTCTGCCCGCTGACCAAGCCCGGGCCGGGCGCGTGTCGGGACGTGGACAAGCCCCCTCACATCGGCAAGATCATTTTGGCTGTTTCAGATCAGCGATGTCCGCAGAGCGGACATGACCCAAAGTGCTGCGGCCCAAGTCTGCCGCCCGGGTTAAAACCCGACCAACACACAATCAACGGAGCGAACAGATGCGAATTTCCTCTTATGTCACCGCGGACGGAACCGCATCATATGGCATTGTACAGGACGGCAAGCTGCACGACGCAGGCAAGGCGCTGCGCGGCACCTTCCCCGACCTGCGGGCAGTGATGACGGCCGGTGCGCTGGATCAACTTGAGGCCGCCGCCGAAACCGGCGCAGTGCTGGACATGGCCTCGGTCACGCTGCTGTCTCCCCTGCCGAACCCGGACAAGATCATCTGCATCGGGTTGAACTACATGACCCACATCAAGGAAACCGGTCGCGACAAACCGGCCAAGCCGTCGATCTTTACGCGCTACCCGTCTTCGGTTGTCGGCCACGAGGTGCCGATGATCCGCCCGCAGGCATCGGATTGGTTCGATTTTGAAGGCGAGCTTGCGGTGATCATCGGCAAGGCGGGGCGCAACATTTCCGAGGCGGAGGCAATGGACCATGTGGGCGGCTACAGCTGTTTCAACGACGGTTCGATCCGCGATTACCAGCGCCACACAACGCAGTTCTGGGCGGGCAAGAACTTTGTCGACAGCGGCGCGATGGGGCCTTGGATCGTGACGTCGGACGAGATGAAGGATCCGGCGGCGCAGACCATGGAAACACGTCTCAACGGCGAAGTTATGCAATCGACGCCGATTTCGGATCTGGCGTTCAATATCCCCGAACTGATCGCCTATCTGTCCATCGTCACCGAACTGCTGCCGGGCGATGTCATCGCCACGGGCACACCCAGCGGTGTTGGCCTGTTCCGCGAGCCCAAGCTGTTCATGAAAGACGGCGACCGGATCGAAGTCGAGATTTCCGGCATTGGCACCCTGTCCAACCCGATCCGCGACGAGAGCCGGTAATCCAGACGACACCAGACATGACGCGCCAGCGCCGCGGGCCTTGAATCCGGCGTCGCAGGCGCGCGCGAAGCAAAGGAAAACCATGCCAAAACTGCACTTCACCCTGCCAAGCGGCGACAAGAAAACCGTTGAGGCACCGAGCGGCATTTCGGTCATGCAAGCCGCCCGGGACGCCGGTATTGAAGACATCCTGGCCGACTGCGGCGGCGCCATGGCCTGTGCCACCTGTCACGTGTTTGTGGACCCCGAGACCTTCCGGACGCTGGACGCCCATTCTGATGCGGAGGATGACATGCTGGATTTCGCAGCAACTGAACGCAGCGAGACCAGTCGGCTGAGCTGCCAGATCACGGTGACGCCCGAAATGGACGGCGCGCATTTCACGGTGCCTGTCGAGATCTGAAAGAATGCGCGCCTGCGCGTCCGCGTGACGGACAACCCCGGCATGCCAGAGGATTCACGGACAAGCGTTGTTGTAGGCTTCAGTATGGAGGAGGAAAACCGAATGACAGAAATGATCCAGGCGACCCGTCCGAGCGTCGACACCGACCTCTATGCCGATGATGTCATCCGCGATCCTTACCCGGTTTACCAAAAGATCCGCGACACGGCACCGGCGGTCTGGCTTCCGGAAAACGATCTCTGGGCGATTGGCCGGTTTGACGATGCTGTCGCCGCCTTGGCTGCCAACGACATTCTGATCTCAAGCAAAGGCGTGGCGGCCAACCCGCGCCTGAATGCGATCACTACGCCCAATATCCTGATGACGGATGCGCCAGAACACCGGCCCCTGCGAAAGGTCATTTCCCAACCCGTGATGCCGACCGGCCTTGCAGAGGTCAAACCACGCATCCAGGAAACCGCGCAGCAGATGATCGACACCCTCGTTCAGCGCAAGGAATTTGACGGCATGACCGATCTGGCACAGATCCTGCCTTTGACGATCGTGTCTGAACTGCTGGGCCTGCCGGAATTCGGCCGCCAGAACATGCTCAAATGGGCAGCGGCGACCTTTGACGCCCTGGGCGGTGACAATGCCCGCGCCGAGGATGCCTTTCCAACCATAATGGAACTGCGCGCCTTTTGCGCCGATGATGTCAGACGCGATACTGTGCGTCCGGGAAGCTGGGTAGCGCGACTGTTCGAAGCGGTGGACGAAGGTTCGATAGACCCTGCGCTCGTGCCGATGTTCACGCGCGACTATATCGCACCCAGTCTCGATACGACGATCTTTGCAACCGGGCATCTGATGCATCAACTGGGCAAAGCGCCGGATCAATGGGAAAAGCTGCGCGCCAATCCCGCGCTGATCCCGAACGCCATCAACGAGGCCGTGCGGCTGGAAAGTCCGATACGTGGTTTTACCCGTTATGCCAAAGAAGACTACGACGTCGCCGCGGTAACTATTCCGAAGGGCGAACGCGTGCTGATCCTCTATGCCTCTGCCAACCGCGACGAGCGGCGCTGGACGGAGCCCGACAGGTTTGATGTGGAACGCAAGGTGTCTGACCACGTCGGCTTTGGCCACGGCATTCACATGTGTATGGGTGCGCAGCTTGCCCGGTTGGAAATGCGGTCGATCCTGCAGGTCATGGTCGAAAAGGTTGCACGCATCGAAGTGGGCGAACCCGAGTTCGAACTGAACAATGTCCTGCGCGGGTTCCGAAGCCTGCCGATGAAATTCGTCCCGCTTTAGGTTGGGAAAGACGGTTGCTTCAGCAATCGTCTTGATTTGCCCGAGCGCTATTACAGGCAACCGCTGAACTGCCCGGTCTTCCAAGGCGGGCCAGGGCGGGCATGTCGCTGCCCTAGGCTTTTTCGACTTCGGCCCAGAGGGTTTCGACAAATCGCTCGGCACTTTCTTTTTCGGACTGCCCGGGCTGGATCACGAAATAGGGGTTTGGCGCAGGGACCTCGATGTCCAACAGCTTCACCAGCGTGCCGCTGCGCAGATCGTCGGCGCAGAGGATCGAGGTGCCCACCGCGACACCACAGCCCCGCCGCGCTGCCTGCAACGAAACACCGGCGTTGGGAAAATAGATCTGCTGGGCGAACTGCAATGTCTTGGGTGACGCCATGGAAAGCAGCCGCATCCAGTCCGCCCCCTGATCGGCGTGGAGCGCAATACAATGGACCAGGTCTTCGGGACTGTTGATATTCCACTCGTATTTCAGCTCTGGCCGACAAACCGGAAAGTACATCTCGTCCCGCAGGATCGCCTCGCGCATGCCGGGCATTGGGCGTTCCCCATAGGAAATGACCACATCCATGCTGTCGTCGGCCATGCCGACGGGAAAGACCCGCACAGTCATCAGCGGATACTGCTGGCAATATGCCTTTATCACCGAAGGAAGCCGCGAGCCCGCAAAGGCAGGGGCGCAGGCGATGTTCAACTCGCCGTCCATGCCGGAGGTGGATGTCAGGGACTGGCAGGCCCGTTCCATGTCCTGAAAGGCGTGGTTCAGCCGTTCGAACAATGACAGACCCGCCGAGGTCAGCGTGAGCGTGCGTTTGCTGCGCACGATCAGAAGTTCGCCCAGATCCTCTTCCAGCCGTCTGATCTGGTAACGGATGGCACCGTCGGTGACATTGAGTTGCGAAGCCGCTCCGGCGATACCCCCGTTGCGGGCGACCTCGTGGAACGTGTTCAGTGCTGTCAAATTAAGCATAATCGCCCCTAAACCGACAATTGAATTAACATATTTCAGCAATTTTTTTATCTTGCGTGAATATGACTAATGAATAATCTTTTTTGCAAGTCAAGACCAATCGCTGGCTCGGGGGAGAGCCGGACAGGCAAATCCAAAAGCAGCGTTCCGCGGAAACGTCACGCCTAGGGAATGATCGTGCATCAATCGGTCCGGGTGCCGCGCACCCAGAGAAGGCCAGATGCAGATCCAGACTTTATTGACGCAGTGGCCTTTGGCAGGGCTGGCGACCGGTTAGGGCCGGGACGGTCCTGCCGTCGGGCGGCCCGGTGCAAGGCAACCAAGTCCGGCCGGACCACGTCCGGTGGGGCAACGAAAAAGAACCGCACGGTCGGGACAACACGACCGGTCTGACATGCGCAATGCGCGAACAACAGGGAAAGGAAAGAGATATGAAACACTTTGCAGGAGCCCTTTTTGCCGGGCTGTGCAGCGTCACGGCCCTGTCGGCCTCGGCGCAGGAGATCACCGCGAGCATCTGGTTCCCGGACACCTACCCGCTGGTGACGGACGGCTATCAGGCCCTGGCCCGGACACTTGAGGAAAAATCGGGCGGGGAACTGAGCCTGAAGGTCTACACAGGCGATTCCGTGCTTCCGCCGGGTGCCCATCTGTCCGGCCTGCGCGACGGGATCGTCGACATGACCTATCACGCGGGCACCTATACGCCCTCTGACCTTCCGGCGGACAACGTTCTGGCGGCGCTGGGAATTTCGTTCAACGACAGCATGGTCCTGACGGCGGCTGTCGCGGACTTCTACCTCAACGATGACCAGATGCAGGAGATGTTCCGCCAGCAGGGTGTTGTCTTTCTGGGCAGCTATGCCTCGCCCTCCTATGCGCTGATGTGCACCTCTCCCGTGGTCACGCTGGATGACATCGCAGGCAAGAAGATCAGGATGCCCAGCCCGATTCATGCGGCCTGGGCGGCCTCTGTGGATGCGGCTGCGGTGAACGTGCCATCCTCGGAAATGTTCACGGGGCTGGAAAAGGGTCAGCTCGACTGTGCTGCCAATTCACCCAACGATCTCAAGTCACGCTCGCTTTGGGATGTGGCCAAGGAGGTGACGCTGCTGGACCTGGGGCAGTATTTCGCCGGATGGCAATACGCGATGAACCAGCCGGCCTGGTCGGGCCTGTCGGAAGCGAACCGGCAGCTGCTGGTCGACAGCATCTCCGACAACCTGGTCACCATGACCACCGCGTTTGAGCAATCCGTGGACGAGGCGCTTGCCGAGGCCGGGGATCACGGTGTGACCATCCACGAACCGGGCGAAGATCTGCAGGCCTCTCTGGACAGCTTTGTCGCCGAGCAGGTGGCACCGATGGCGGCAGAAGTGGCGGGCAGGCTGAATGTCGAAGGCGCCGAAGACCTGATCGCGCGTTTCAACACGGTCTATGACAAATGGGAGGGTCTTTTGGCAGATGTGGACCGCAGCGATACCGCCGCCCTGCAAAAGGTCTTCAAGGACGAGATCTATGGCAAGGTCGATGTGGCCAGCTACGGCGTGAACTGAGCGGCGGGAACAAGGGGCGGCCAGAGAGGAGAAGCGGATGCTATTACGCTGGATAAGACGCCTCGCCATCGTTCTGGCCGCCCTTGCGATCATGAGCCTGTTTCTCATGATGCTTCAGACGGTGATCGACGTGCTGGCCAGCAATCTGGCCGGTCGCCCGATCCCCGGCAATCTTGAGATCATCTCGGTCTATCACATGGTGCTGGTGGTGTTTCTGCCGCTGGCCTTCGTGGAGCTGAAGAAAGAGCCCATCGCGGTGGATCTGGTTTACCGAATGCTGCCGGAAATGCTGAAGCGCTGTGTGCTCGTGGCCGGCTACCTGATCACGGCAACCTTCTTTGGTTTTCTGGCCTGGCAGACCGGCACGGATGCGCTGCGGTCTTTCAAGATGAACGAAATGATGATGGGGGCGGTCTTTGTGACCATCTGGCCGGCAAAGCTGGCCCTGCCCATCGGATTTGCCGCGGCGCTGCTGATGGTTGCCGCGAACGCGTGGCAGGCAGCGACGGACCCCGATTTCAACCCGTCGCCGGACACACCCGAAGACGCCGAGACCTGAACTGGGACAGCAATGGAAAATTTGACAATCGGATTTCTGGGGCTGGGCGCGGGCCTGATCCTGCTGCTGCTGCGCGTGCAGATCGGGGTCGCGCTGGGTCTCGTGTCCTTCGTGGGGATCGGCGTGCTGCTGAACGCGCGCGCGGCCTGGGGGATGCTGACGGCGGTGCCCTTCAACTTTGTCGGCGACTGGAATCTGACGGCGATTCCGATGTTCCTGCTGATGGGGTTCGTCGCGTCCGAGACGGGGATTTCCGCGGGCCTTTTCCGGGCGATGCGCATCCTGCTGGCCTGGCTTCCCGGCGGGCTGGCTGTGGCAAGCGTCGGGGCCTGCGCAATGCTGTCGGCGGCCTCGGGGTCCAGCGTGGCCACGTCCTCCGCCTTTGCCCGGATCGCCACACCGGAAATGCTGCGCTACAAATACGACCCCGGCCTTGCCACCGGCGTCATCGCGGCCTCTGGTACGCTTGGCTCGCTGATCCCGCCGAGCATCCTGATGGTGCTTTACGGCTACCTCGCCGAGGTCTCCATCGCCAAGCTCTTCATGGCGGGCTTCCTGCCGGGCCTCTTGTCGGCAACCATGTTCATCGGAATGATTGTCATCCGCTGTTCGTTCAACCCGCGTCTGGCCCCCGCCGTTTCCGAAACCTTCACCCGGCGTGATTTCCTTGACGCGGCAAGGGAGATCTGGGCGCTGCCAGCCATCATCGTCGGGGTTCTGGTGGGTATTTTTATCGGCCTGTTCAGCCCGACCGAGGCCGGGGCCATCGGTGCGGCGCTGGCCATCGCGCTGGGTGCCGCGCGCGGGGCGCTGAGCTGGCAGTCGCTTTACCGCAGCGGTCTGGCGACGCTGACCAGCACGGCGGGCATCTTCATGGTGGTGATCGGAACAACCCTGCTGGGCAAGTTCATGACCCTGAGCGGCGTGCCGAGTTTCATCGCGGAATCGCTGCTGTCGCTCGGATCAACCGAGCTGATCGTGATCGCCATGGTCGCCGTGCTCTACCTGATCCTGGGCTGTTTTCTCGATTCCATCGGCATCCTGCTTTTGACCATGCCGATCATCCTGCCCGTGGCCCGCGAAGCCGGGATCGAGCCGATCTACTTCGGCATCATCCTGGTCAAGCTGCTGGAAATCGGACTGGTCACGCCCCCGGTCGGCTTGAACGTCTATATCGTCAAGGGCGCGCTTGGCGAACGGGTGTCGCTGGTTTCGATCTTCCGCGGGGTAAGCTGGTTCATCGCGGTCGACCTGATCACGCTGGCGCTGCTGATTTCGTTCCCGATCATCAGCCTGTACCTGCCGTCGCTCATGGGCTGACGGCAGGAGCGGCCTGCCTGTGGTCTCACCTTGGTTGCAGGATGAAAAAGACCTTGCGCACGGGTGTCAGGTTTTCCCAGGTACCACGGAATCCGGCAGCAACGACGAAACTGTCACCCGGGCCAAACTCTCGGGAGACGCCCTCCGCATCGGTCAGGCGCACCCTGCCTTCCAGCAAATGGCACAGCTCATCATAGTCGCAGTCAACGCGTTCCAGATGCGCCTCGGCCTCCCAGATGCCCGCCAGGGCCCCGATTTCGGGACGCTGGAAATGACGCCAGCTGCGGGCGCTGTAAGGCTGGTCGACGATGGCGGGGTCAGAGACGGTGCTTTCCACCGCCGTGACAGAAGGATCGTTGAAGTCGAGAATGTGGCGGGGAGCCCGGGCCATGCGGTTTCCTTTCAGGAGTCAAAGCCGACGCCGAACCTGTCGAGCGTCCTGTTGAAGACGGACCGCCGCCCGGTGGCATCCTCGCGCGCCAGACCGTGCTGTGCCAGGCGGATACCAAGCCAGCGGAAGGGTTCGGGCGGGAAGGGGAAAGGCCTGCGGCGCAGCATTTGCAGGGCCGTCCTTTCGGTCTCGCGCCCCTGCAACAGGTCGAGCATCGTCAGGGCCGCGAACCGGCTGGCAGACACGCCCTGTCCGGTGAAGCCCATCGCATAGGCCACGCGCCTGCCTTGCGCGGTTCCGGCAAAGAACGTGGTGCGCGCAGAGGTGTCGATGATCCCGCCCCAGGCATGGGTCAGCTGCACATCCGCCAATGGGGGCAGGGCGCGGGCGAAGTTTTCGGCAAGGCGGGCAAAGCTGCCGCTTTCGGTCAGAAAGGCATCGTCGCGGCGCGACCCGAAGTGATAGATCGCATCGAAACCACCCCAGAGGATGCGGTTGTCTGCCGTCTTGCGGAGGTAGTGGAACTGGTTCCCGCTGTCGGCAATCCCGTAGCGATCAGTCCAGCCTATGGCGGCCAGCTCTGAATCATGCAGCGGTCGGGTCACGATGGCATAGTCGAAAATCGGGATCAATGCGCTGCGCAACCGGCGCAGGAGCGGCGGCGCGGCATTGGTCGCCAGAACCACCTGCCGCGCTGCGATACGTCCGCCCGGTGCGATCAACTCAACCCCGTCCTGCCGCTTTGCCATGCCGGTCACCGGGGTGGCCTCGTGGATATCGACCCCCCCGGCCAGCGCGACGCGCCGCAGCTCCGCCACCATCTTGCCGGGGTTCAGCAGGGCATAATTCGGCTCGAAAAGACCGGCGTGATAGACGGGCGAGTCCAGCCGTTCCCGCAGGGCATCCCCTTCGAGGAAATGGGACTCGCTGCCAAAGCGGCGGCGAAGGGCCTGCTGCGCCTTCAACCCTTCGACCTGCCAGGGGGTTGCGGCGACGGTCAGCTTGCCCGAGCGTTCAAACTCAACCTCCATGCCATAGGTCGCAAGATCCGCTTCGAGATCGTCAAGGTTGGACATGCCGAGGCGGATCAGCGCCTCGGCCTCTTTCGGCCAGCGTTGCATCGCGTTGCCGATGCCGTGCGAGATTGACGGTGCGCAGAACCCGCCGTTGCGCCCCGAAGCGGCGTTGCCGCAGCGCCCGGCATCGACCAGCAGGATCCGCGCATCCGGCATGCGGCGGCGCGCCTCCAGCGCTGTCCAGAGGCCGGTGAAACCGCCCCCGACAATGGCAAGGTCACAGCGCGTGTCCGTTTGCAGCGGCGGGCAATCCGGTTGCGGCCCCGCCGTCTCTGCCCAATAGGGCGTGCGGGTCGCGGTGGCGAGGCTTTCAAGTGCTTTGGTCATTGGCCCACCGCCTCAATCCGGCGCATCGAGGTACCAGCCCCAATGTTCCTTGTGGTCAAAGCGGGTGATCTGCTTGGTCTCGAAACAGGCATCGAACCCGGCGCGGCCCAACTCGCGGCCGATGCCGGATGTCTTGTAGCCGCCCCAGGGCACCTGCGTGAACGTCGGTTGCGAGCAGTTGATCCAGATAATCCCCGCGCGCAGCCTTGCCGCGACGCGGTCGCAGCGGTCAAGGTCGTCCGACATGACCGCACCGGCCAGCCCATAGGCACTGTCGTTGGCCAATGCGAGCGCCTGTTCTTCCGTGTCGAAGGGATTGACGCAGACGACCGGGCCGAACACTTCTTCGCGCCAGATATCCGCATCGGTTGGCACATCGGCAAAGATGGTCGGCGTCAGGTAATAGCCGTGATCAAGGCCTGCCGGACGGTCTCCCCCCGTGACCAGGCGCGCACCTGAGTGCCGACCTGCATCGATGGCGGCACGCACCTTGTCATATTGCCCCCTGGACACCAGCGGCCCCAGCTTGACGCCCGGCTGATCCCCCGGCCCGATCCTGATCGTCTCCGCTGCGGTGCGCAGCCGGTCCAGCAACCGGTCGAAAATCCCGCGCTGAACCAGAACCCGCGAGGTGGCCGAACAGACCTCTCCCTTGTTCCAGAAGATGCCGAACATGATCCATTCGACGGCCTTGTCGATATCGCAGTCGTCAAAGATGATGAAGGGCGATTTGCCCCCCAGTTCCAATGAGACGGTGCGTATCCCGGCGCTGGCAGCCTGCATGACCTTGCGGCCCGTGGCGACCGAACCGGTGAAGGCCAGCTTGTCCACCAGCGGATGATCGGCCAGCGGTTGCCCCGCGTCCGGTCCGGTGCCGGTCACAAGGTTGAAGACGCCCGGCGGCACCCCGGCGGCGTCGATCACCTGGGCCAGCACCTCGCAGGACAGCGAGCAAATCTCGGATGGTTTCAGAACGATGGTGCACCCTGCGGCGAGGGCGGGCGCGACCTTCCAGACCGCCATGAGCAGCGGAAAGTTCCACGGCGTGATGGCACCGATCACCCCCAACGGTTCGCGGTGGATCTTGCCTTCGAAACGCGGATCGCCCAGATCGACCGTCTCTGGCGGCTGGATCGCCTGTTGTTCGGCCAGCTCCGCGTAATAGTCGAAACAAAAGGCCGCATCGCCGATGTCCCATTCCGCTTCGGGCAGCGGCTTGCCGTTGTCGCGAACCTCCAACAGGGCAATCTCGGACAGCCGGGTGCGAATGCCCTCCGCGATCCGGCGCAGCACACCGGCGCGTTGTTTTCCGTCCATCCCGGGCCATGCCCCGGAATCAAAGGCACGGCGTGCCGAACGCACCGCGCGGTCGATGTCCGTGGCCTGACCCGCAGCAATCTCGGCAAAGGTCTCTTCCGTGGCGGGATCGATCGCCGGGAAATGCCGGTTATCCCCGGGGGCTGTGAAGGTGCCGTCGATATAAAGTCTGGTTCTGTGCATCATCTTCTCCGTCTGACGACCCTGATGTGACCTGCCTGCGGCAGGTCGGGTCATTGCCGAGTCTATGCGTCTGCGCCCGTCAGGCGTGTTGAGCGAAGGGTAGCGTCATGAATTTGGCTGACGCAAATCAATAAACTTCGCGAACTATGAGAGTTATTTTGACAAATTTACCGTGTCAGGCGGTCGCCGGTCGTGCCGGATGCTGCAATGAACCTTCAGTAATAAGGCACTCACAATTCGTCAAATCAGCTCACACATTTGGTTAATATTATTATCTTGCATCAATTGATTTAACCAATAATCATTTCAACACAGGGATCGGGCAGGGGACTTTCTAGGTCAACCTGCCGTCCGACCGGACAGGTGGCGCTTTGTGCGGTCGCCTGAACGGGGCGGAACATGCCGATCAAAGAACAATCACCGGCGTGCCCAGCACGCAGGGCGCGACGCAGCGTGTCGCGCCAAAGGAAAACTACATTCTGCCGGATGCGGCAAACAGGACGGAAAACATGGTAAAAATGGCAATCGAGGTTGGTGGCACCTTCACAGACCTTATCTGGATCGAAGGTGGCGTTGTACACAGCCACAAGGTTCCCTCCACGCCGCATGACGCCTCTATCGGCGTGCTGGACGGGTTGAACTCGGCGCTGGCAGGTGACCTCTCAGGGCTCGACCGCCTGTTTCACGGCTCGACCGTGGCGACCAATGCGGTCATCGAACGCAAGGGGTGCCGCACCGCACTGCTGACCACCGAAGGCTTCAAGGACCTGCTGCAGCTTCAACGGCAGCTGCGCCCGAACGTCTATGCCATTGCCTGTCACAAGCCCGAGCCGCTGGTGCCGCTGAACCTGAGCTTTGAGGCCCGCGAGCGGGTGGATGCCAAGGGCGAGATCGTCACCCCGCTGGATGAGGCGGCCCTGATCGAGACGCTGGATCTGCTGCTGGAAAAGGAGCAGCCGGAGGCGCTGGCCATCTGCCTGCTGCACGCCTACCGCAACCCGCAGCACGAACAGCGCGTGCGCGAGATCATCGCCGAGCGCGCGCCGGATCTGCCGGTTGTGCTGTCCTCCGACGTGTTGCCGACCTTCCGCGAATACGAACGCGCCTCGACCACCACCATGGCGGCCTATCTGGTGCCGCTGGTCGGTCGCTATCTGGAACGGCTTGAGCAGCACCTCCACGCCGGTTCGCCCGGATGCAACCTGTTCATCATGCAGTCTTCGGGCGGTGTGCTGCCCAGCAGCGGCTCACACGGACGTGGGGTCGAGATGCTGAATTCCGGCCCGGCGGCCGGTGTCATCGGCGCGGTGCGGATGGCCGAGGCCATTGGCGATGACAATGTCATCACGCTGGACGTAGGTGGCACCAGCGCCGATATCTGCCTGATTGCCAACGGCGCGCCCGAGATCACCTCGGAAACCGAGGTGGATGGCCTGCCCGTAGGCCTGCCGAGCATCGACATCGCCAATATCGGCGCAGGTGGCGGCAGCCTGGGCTGGGTCGACGGGGGCGGCATGCTGCAGGTCGGGCCGCGCTCTGCCGGGGCGCGTCCGGGGCCCGCATGTTATGGCCACGGCGGCACCGACCCCGCGCTGACCGATGCGCTGGTGCAACTGGGCTGGATCCGCCCGCAGCGCTTCCTGGGCGGGCGCATGACGCTTCAGCCCGAACGCGCAACCGAGGCGCTTGCCGCCCTTGGCGCAAGCAATAACGAGACCGCCGACGCGATGGCGCAGGCGATGATCGACATCAGTGTCGCCAATGTCAGCCAGGGCATCCGCCTTGTGTCGGTGCAGCGCGGGCATGACCCCAAGGGCTATGCGATCTATGCCTATGGCGGCATGGGGCCGATGATCGGGGCGCTCGCCGCGACAGAGCTCAAGGCGCAACGTGTCGTTGTGCCGCCCTATCCGGGGCTGTTCTCTGCCCTTGGGCTTCTGGTGGCCGACCTCAAGCGCATCTACCGCGAAACCAACCTGATGCGCGTCACCGACAGCGTCGCAGAGGACGTGCGCGCCGCCTTCGACCGCATCCGCAAGCAGGCGGAGGCCGAATTCGCCGAGTTCGGCGGCAAGCCCCAGGACATCGCCTTCGCATACGAACTTGAGATGCGCTTCAAGGGGCAGGGCTACGAGCTGCTGTCCGATGTCGATCCCGACCGGCTGGAGCGGGAGGGCAAGGACTATGTCCTGGGCCTCTTCAAATCGACACATGAGACACGCTATGGCGCCGTCGCTTCCATGGGCGAGGTCGAGATCGTGACCTTCCGGCTGACAGCCTCTGTCGCGACCGAAAGCGACGTGATGTCCTCGCTCACCCGCCCCCTTGATCCGGCCGCCAATGCGCAGCCTGCGGACACCGGGGAAATCACCTTTGCCGGCGCGCCGGTCCCCTGCAGCTACTACTGGCGCGGCGATCTGGTGCCGGGCACCGAGATCACGGGCGCTGCCGTCATCGAAGAGCCGACGGCGACAACGCTGGTGCCGCCCGGCTGGACCGCGACGGTCGACCGCACCGGCGCCCTTATCCTGACAAGCGAGGCGTAATCAGATGTCCGAGAAACTCACGCAAGCCACCTTCAACATCATCAGCAACGGGCTGCACGGCATCGCACAGGAAATGGGCGAAAAGCTGGTCCGCTCCGCCTATTCGACGATCATCCGCGAGGCGCGGGATTGTTCGACCTCTTTCCTGGACCGCAATGGCCGGATCATCGCGCAGGCGCAGTTCTGCCCGATCCACATGAACTCTTTCGGCAAGGTCTTCGAGGCTTTTGCGAACAAGTTCGATCTGTCCACGATCCAGCCCGACGAAGGGTTGATGACCAATGACCCCTACAGCGGTGCGCAGCACCTGAACGACATCATCCTGTTCACGCCTGTGTTCTACCGCGACAAGCTGGTCGCTTTCAGTGCCTCGCTGGGTCACCATATCGACACCGGCGGCGGTGCTGCGGGGCCCAATGCTTCGGCCAATGACGTCTATTCCGAGGGGCTGCGGATTCCGCTGTCGCGCTTCAACGTGCATCGCGACATGGGCGATGGCCTGCTGGAGCAGTTCATCCGCATCAACGTGCGCCCGCCGAACGAGGTGATGGGCGATATCTATGCCCAGTTCGCCGCCAACCGGACCGGCGAGGGACGGTTCATCGAGATGCTTGAACGGTTCGGCGAAGAGACGGTTCTGGCCGGCGCGGCGGAACTGCAGGATTATTCCGAGCGTCTGGCCCGCGAGGCGATCAGCGCCATCCCCGATGGCATTTACCAGGCCGAGGATTTCGTCGATGACAACGGCTTTACCCCCGATCCGCTGCGCGTGGCGGTAAAGATCAAGGTGGACGGCGATGCGCTGGAGCTTGATTTCGAGGGCAGCGCGCCACAGACCAAGGGCATCATCAACTCGCCCCTGGCGGCGACCATTTCGGCGGCCTACGGCGCCATCGGCATCCTGCTGGGCGGTGGTCGCATCCCGGTCAATGACGGGCTTTATCGCCCGATCCGTGCGATCAATGTGCCTTACGGCAGCTTCCTGAACCCCAGCGAACCGCGTGCCGTGCGCGCCCGGAACAACGCCTGTCACCGGGTCTATAACGTCATCATGCTGGCCATGTCCGAGGTGGTGCCGAACCAGGTTCTCGCCTCGGGCCACGACACGACCAACGCCATCGGCATGGGCCATATGTCGCCCGAAGGCTACCGCGTCTACATGGAGGTCGTCGGCGGCGGCTGGGGCGCTTCAGCGGGCGCGGACGGCGCTGATGTGGTGGACGGCTATGTCGGCAACTGCTCCAACGTGCCGGTTGAATCGCTGGAAACCGATTACCCTTTCATGCGGGTCGAGGAATATTCGCTGCGGCGCGGCTCTGCCGGGGCAGGGGAGCGGCGCGGGGGCCTTGGTGCCCGGCGGGTCTATCGCATTCTCGCGGACGATGTGACGTTCAATTCCTATTCCGACCGGTTCAAGGTCGCGCCCTGGGGCCTGTTCGACGGCGAAAGTGGTCAGCATTCGCGGTTCACGGTCGAACGGGATGGCAAACGTCTCAGCCTGCCATCGAAAGGCAATACCGAACTGCTGAAGGGCGACAGGCTGATCATCGAGACCGCCGGTGGCGGCGGCTATGGCGATCCGAAAAAGCGGGATCGTGAGGTGCTGAAACGCGAGATCGCGCAGGGCCTGCTGACTGCAGAAGACGCCGCCGAGGTCTACGGTCTGTCATGAGCCAGTTGGTCCGGAAATCACCGTTTCCGGACCAGCCGGACGACATCCTCGGATCAGGAGAGGAATGAACGATGCCCCATTCAGCCAGTGACGAATTTGCCATTGAGGTACGCAACGTAAGCATGGTCTACGGGGCGGGTGCCAGTGCCTTCACCGCGCTCGACGATGTCGAGGTGGCGATCAGGGAGAACGAGTTCTTCACCCTGTTGGGGCCGTCGGGTTGCGGCAAGACCACGCTTTTGCGGCTGATCGCCGGCTTCAGCTATCCGAGCGGGGGCGACATCAGGCTGCACGGTCAGAACATCGCCGCCCTGCCGCCGTTCAAGCGCCCCGTCAACACGGTGTTCCAGAACTACGCGCTCTTCCCGCATATGACGGTGAGCGAGAACATCGCCTTCGGCCTCGCCATGTTGAAACGGTCCAGGACGGAGATTCGTGACAGCGTCGACAGGATGCTGAAGCTGGTGCAGCTTGAGGCGCTGAAGGATCGCAAGACCGCTCAGCTTTCAGGGGGCCAGCAGCAGCGTGTGGCGCTGGCCCGCGCGCTGGCCCCGCAGCCCAAGGTGTTGCTGCTGGACGAGCCGCTTTCCGCGCTCGATTTCAAGCTGCGCAAGGAAATGCAGATCGAACTGAAGCGCCTGCAGCATGAGACCGGCATCACCTTCATCTTTGTCACCCACGATCAGGAAGAGGCGCTGACCATGGCGGACCGCATTGCGGTCATGTCGGCCGGCCGGATCCTGCAGATCGGTTCCCCGCGCGAGATCTATGACCGCCCGGCAGAGCGTTTTGTGGCGGACTTCATCGGCGAGACCAACTTCATGCAGGCCGATGTGCTGTCCTCGGCCGATGGCATGGCGGAGGTGGCGCTGCCGGGCGGCAAGCGCATTCCCGCGCTTGTGGTCGAAGGCTTCCGGCCTTCGGGGCAGGTCAGCATCGTCGTGCGCCCCGAACATGCGCAGATCGTTGAAGCGGGGCCGGAGGCCCATCTGACCGGCACGTTGGAGAACACTGTCTATTTCGGAACCGACACGCATTTTCACATCAGGCTCGACGGGGGCAGGCAGTTCATCCTGCGCCGCCAGAACAGCCGCAGCGCGGCTGCCGCACCACAAAACGGCACGGTCGTCGGCATCAGGATCGACGATGGCGCGGCACAGATACTGAAGGATTGAGGCATCATGGCAACCGCCGCTGACATCGCCCGACAGGCCGAGACCCGCGAGATCCGGGGCAGGTGGCTTCTGTCCGCACCCGCACTTGTCATCATCGCGCTGGCCTCCATCGGGCCACTTGCCATCGTGTTGGTCTATTCCTTTCTCGCCCCCGGTTCCTATGGCGACGTGATCTGGGAATTCTCGCCCGACGCCTGGCTTTCCGTCTTTCTCAAGCGTGACATCTTCGACAACACGCTGTCCTTTGCGGATGCACATCTGTCGATCTTCTGGCGGTCGCTGCGGCTGTCGTTCCTGACCACGCTGATCGCCCTGCTGCTTGGCTTTCCGACCGCCTATTTCATCGCCACACGTTCCGCCCGCACACGGGAGATATGGCTGTTCCTGATCACGATTCCCTTCTGGACCAACCTGCTGATCCGGACCTTCGCCATCCAGGAGCTGATCCGTAACGAAGGCATCGTGAACAACCTGCTGATCAAGATCGGCGTGATCGGTGAGCCCATCCAGATGATGTTCACCGATTTCGCGATTCTGCTGGGCATGGCCTATGTCTATTTCCCGCTGATGGTGCTGCCGCTTTACGCCAGCATGGAAAAGATCGACTTTCGCCTCGTCGAAGCGGGCTATGACCTTTACGCCACCCGCTGGCACGTGCTGCGGCATGTCATCGTGCCGCTGACCAGGCCGGGTATCATCGCCGGATCGATCCTGGTCTTCATCCCCACCCTGGGCGCCTATGTGACGCCGCGCGTGCTGGGCGGCGGGCGCAACCTGATGCTGGGCAACCTGATCGAACTGCAATTCGGGCAGGGGCGGAACTGGCCGCTGGGTGCGGCACTCTCCATGACAATGCTGGCCATCGTCCTGCTGGCGCTGATGGTCTATGTCCGCGTCGCCACCCGCAGTGGAGGGCAGAACCATGGCTGACAAAGGGTCTTTCGACGTCAGGCATCAGTCCGGCTTTCCGATTGTCGCGCTGATCTGCTTCTTCCTGCTCTACCTGCCCATCGGCGCGCTTGTCGTCTATGCATTCAATGCCGGGGCGTCGGTGGCCATCTGGGAAGGTTTCTCGCTGCGCTGGTTCACTATTGCCTGGAACAACGAACAGGTGCTGGAAGCCGCATGGCGTTCTCTTCGGATCGCGACCTCTGCGGCCTTTATCGCCACCGCCGCGGCCACCATGGCGGCGCTGGCCACCACGCGCACGCGGCCCTATCGCGGGTTGAATGCCAAATATGCCTTCCTCAACATGCCGCTGATGGTGCCCGAAATCGTGGTCTCCGTCGCGCTGCTGATCTTCTTTTCGCGCATCAAGCTTGCCACCGGCTACACCGGCCTTGGTTATCTGGTCGCCGCCCATGCCGCCTTTTGCATCCCCTTTGCCTATCTGCCGATCCGGGCACGGCTGGAGATGACGGACCTCTCGCTCGAAACGGCGGCGGCGGACCTGTACGCCACGAAGTGGCAGGCATTCCGCTGGATCACGCTGGCGCTGCTCTGGCCCGGCATCCTCGCGGGACTGATGCTCGCCTTTGTCATCTCGCTGGATGACGTGGTCATCACCGAATTCGTGAAATCGGCCGGTCAGGACACGCTCCCGACGTACATGCTTGGCCAGCTCAGGCGCAACGTGACGCCTGAAATGAATGCGATATCGACGGTCTTCCTGCTGATCTCTGTCGGTATCGTCACCCTCTTCTTCATCGTCAGCAGGAAACGGAACTAACACGACAACAACAACAGGGAACTATAAAATGAACTGGAAATCCGGAACAACCGCAACGGGCCTCGCGCTGATCGCCTTCAGCGGCGCGGCGCAGGCCGAAGGCACCCTCAACATCTTCAACTGGGGCAATTACACCAACCCCGAACTGATCGAGAAATTCGAAGAGCAATATGACGTCAAGGTCACGCTCACGGATTTCGATTCAAACGACACGGCGCTGGCAAAGGTCCGCCAGGGCGGTCACGGGCTGGACATGGTGGTCACCTCCTCCAGCGTCCTGAACATCTGGATCGAAGAAGATCTGCTGCTTGAGACGCGCCCTGACCAGATGGAGAATTTCGAGCATGTGGCGGAGCGCTGGATCGACGTGCCCTTCGATCCGGGCCGACATTACTCTGTCCCATGGCAATGGGGGTCGACCGGCGTTTTCGTGAACACATCCGTCTATTCGGGCGACCCGAACACTTCCGCCATCTTCCTCGATCCGCCGCAGGAACTGGTCGACAAGGTCACGGTCATCCCGGAGCTGTCCGACGTCATGCATATGGCAGTGTCCTATGCAGGCGGCGAGCCCTGCACCGGCGATCTGGAGGTGCTCAAGAAGGTCCGCGACACACTGCAGGCCGCCAAGCCGAAGTGGATCTCGATCGAATATGATTCCATCGAGCAGGTCGTCAAAGGCGATGTGTCCGGCGGCACCGGGTGGAGCGGTGCGACCATGCGCGCGCGCCTGCAGAACCCGGATATCGTCTATGGCTATCCGAAGGAGGGTTACCCCCTGTGGATGGACAATGTCGCCGTCCTGAAAGATGCCCAGAACGTCGAGAACGCCAAGCTGTTCCAGAACTTCATCATGGCGCCCGAGAATGCCGCGCTGATTTCGGCCTTTGCGCGCTATGCCAATGGCATCGAAGGGTCCGCAGCCTTTATGCCCGAAGACATGCAGGATGCGCCGGAAATCGTCATCCCCGAGGAGCATCTCGATGCGGGGTCGTTCATGCAGACCTGCCCGGCCGATGTTCAGGCACTTTATACCAAGATCTGGACCGAGCTGTTGAAATAGGCGGACCGGAACGGGGCGCGCCGTCGGACATGGGCGCGCCCCGACCCTGCCGTATCACGCGGTCGGCATCGTATATCTTACGTTAATTTCCCGGCGATCCCCGTCCGGGCAGGCAAGGCGCGTCCAGCCGACCCGGCAATGCGGGCTGGCTGACGGTTCCTGCCGCAGAATATCGGCCTGTTTCGCAGGCCCACCAGGAGGTTTGAAATGGCAACCCGGAGCAACAGCAGGCTGGCAGACAGCATCCTGTATCCTTTCGCGAACATCGGTCACCTGACCGAGAATCCGCCGGTCGTCGTCGAGAGCGGCGAAGGCGTGTACATCACCGATTCCACCGGCAAACGCTACATCGACGGCCAGGCCGGTTTGTGGAACGTCAATGTCGGCCACGGGCGGGAGGAGATCAAGGAAGCCATCAAGGCCCAGCTCGACCGCATCAGCTATTACACGATCTTTGGCGGCACGACGAACATGCCGTCAGTCGAACTTGCGGAACGTCTGTGCCAGTTGACCAGGCCGGAGGGGATGGTGCGTGCCTTCTTTTCCTCGGGCGGCTCCGAAGCTGTGGAGGCCGCGTTCAAACTGGTGCGCCAGTACTGGCGTCTGCGCGGTGCGGCTGCGAAGACCAAGATCATCTCTCTCAAGCGCGGCTATCACGGTGTCACGCTTGGTGCCCTGTCCGCGAACGGCATCACGTCAAATCGCGAATATTTCGAACCGCTTCTGCCCGGTTTCATACAGGTCGAAACACCCCATCTTTATGGCAACCCCTACACGCAAGATCACGAAGAACTGGGTCGGATCTGTGCCGATATGCTGGAACGCGAGATTCAGTATCAGGGTCCGGGCACCGTTGCCGCCTTCATCGCCGAGCCGGTACAGGGTGCCGGCGGGGTGATCGTGCCGCCCGCCAACTACTGGCCGCGCCTGCGCGAGATCTGCGACAAGTATGACATCCTGCTCATCGCGGACGAGGTTGTCACCGGGTTTGGCCGACTGGGCACGATGATGGGCAGCCGCCACTGGGGCGTCAGACCCGACATCATGACTTTCGCCAAAGGCATCAACAGCGGCTACATTCCCCTGGGCGCCACGATGATGAATGCAAAAGTGGCCGAAGCCTTTGACACGGGGGACAGGGCGCAATTCAGCCCGAAGGCCTTTGCGCACGGCAATACATACGCCGGGCATCCGCTGGCCTGTGCCGCGGCGCTGGCCAGCCTCAGGATCGTGGAAGACGAAAACCTGCCCGAGAACGCGGGCCGGGTCGGGGCCTATTTCCTGAAACGCCTGAAAGAGGTTCAAAGCCGCCACCACATGATCGGCGATGTGCGCGGTCAGGGTCTCATGATCGGGGTGGAGCTTGCCAATCCGGAGACGGGGCGGCCCTTTGACATTTCCCGGAACGTCGGCGGCCGTATTTCGGACCACTGCAGGGAAAAGGGTGTGATCATTCGAAACCTTGCCGACACTTTCATCATCTCGCCGCCCTTTGTTCTTGAGACGGGCCATGTGGATGAGATGGTCGACACCTTCGAAGAGGCTGTGGCCAGCGCAGGTTGAATGCACTTTCCTTGCGAAGCGACCTGGGCTTTCCGCGCCACCTGATCAGGTTTTGCGGCACGGGGGGCCAGAGCGTCAGTTCAGCTTACGCGGATCTCCTGCGCCTTGCCGGCGGCGAATGCCGCTTCCTCGGACTTGCCGCTGGATTCCAGGATCGTGCTGTAGTTTTTCCAGGTCCAGCTGGAATGCACTTTTTCGCCCAGGCGTTCCGAAAACAGGGCGCGCGCGACCAGTGCGTCGTTGCTGGCCTTGGCCGCATCCAGCATGATCATGATGAAGACGTCCCGTTGTGCCTTGCTGCCACCCACAAGGTCCAGATCGTAGCGCACGGGTTTGATTGTCGCGACCGCCTCGGCATATTCGCCGTTACGCGACAATTGCAGCCCTTTGGCCACGGCCAGGCCAACGGTGGCGCAGATCCGTGCCTGTGTTTCATCCAGCTGGGCCCATTCGCGCATGCTCTCGATCATCTGATCCGCCGCCTTGCGATCCCCGTTGGCGACCAATGCCATGAGATAGTGCAGCGACACAAAGATCAGATCGCGGTCATGCAGGTGCTTGCGCGCCACGTCCGTCAGGGCGCGCCAGCGGTCGCCCACATTGACGCCGAACATCTCAAGCCGCCAGAGCAGCGAGGAGCAATTGCAGATGTCGAGGTAGAAATCCGATTCAATATCCGAGGAAATCTGTTCGTCATAGAGTTTCAGGACCTGATCGAATTCGCCCCGTTCCAGATGGAACAGGCACTTGTGCCAATAGAGATGAAAGCGGAAGTTGTTGACCGTCGACCAGTCGCTTTCGAGCCCGGCAATCCATGCGATGCCTTCTTCCTGGCGCTCGGTCATTTCCATCACATGGGCAATGGAGTGGACGGACCAGGCGTCTTTCGGGTTCCGTTCGACAGCGGCCCGTCCGTAACGTTCCGCCTTTTCGAACTGGCCCGATTCCTCCAGCCCGAAGGCATACATGCCCAGCAGGAAGCCGTAGTTCGGGTGGTCCTTCGGCCAGAGCGGCAGATGCCGCGCCATGGAGTCGCGCATTTTCCGGCCGTCTCCCGAATAGAAATGCGTGAAATGCGCCAGCCGAAGCGCCAGGCCATCCATCGGATGATCCAGAAGAATTTCCTCCCAGATCGAAGTTGTCTTGTCCAGGTCTCCACGGCACCAGGCTGCCAGAGCGGCAGCATGCAGTTTCTCGCGGTCGTTCGCGCCCACCTTTTCGAGATGCGCATCCAGATCTTCCGAGATCGAGACCGCGCGGGCCGAGTGGTTGGAACTGCCCATCAGCTTTGCAAGATAACCTTTGGCACAGCGCGCCATGGGCATATCCGGGTCGCTCTCTGTCAAATCCTTCAGGATGGCGCCCGTCTCCCGGCGGAACCCCATGTAGGACGTGGTGAACCTGGAAATCGTCTCCACGCTGTCGGGAGCGCTCGCCGTGAATGCGAGGCCGTAGGGGTCAGAGTATTGTTTCATCGACATACTGTTGTCCTCCCCGCGTCAGAATTTGTTCTGCGCATAGCCACTGCGGCTTTGCGGAGTCTTGATCCCCAGCACAGCACCTGCCACCTGTGTCTTGAGGATCTGCGCCGTACCGCCGCCGATGGTGAACATGCGCACGTCCCGGTACATTCTTTCAAGCGGTTCCTGATCACCGTATCCGCGTGCACCGAACATCTGCAACGCATCGCTCACGACCTTGATCGCGCTTTCGGATGCAAATGCCTTCGCACGGGCGGCCATCATCATGTCGGGAAAGCGGTTGCCGTCCCATTCAGCCGATTGCGCCGCTTCGAACAACATCAGCCGGGAGGCGTGAACCTGCGCATCCATATCGGCAATCATCCATTGCAGACCCTGGAATTCGGCCAACGGCCGGCCAAACTGCTTGCGCTCGCCCAGATAGCGTTTTGCATGGTCCAGCGCGCCAGCCGCGACGCCCATCGCGATGGTGCCGGCGCCCACGCGCTGGCTGTTGTAGGCGGTCATGAGGTCGGCAAATCCCCGGCCAAACCCGGAAGGCGTGCTGAGCCGCATCTCCTCGGAAACCTCAAGATCAGAGAACCGCAATTCGGCTTCGGGCATCCCGCAAAGCCCCATGGTGCGTTCGCGGCGGATAACCTCGAAACCCTTTGGGTCGATACTCTGCTCCGGGTCCACATGGACCAGGAATCCACCGATCCCCAGTTCCGCGCCGCCCTCGTCGAAGCATCGGGCAAAGATCAGATGGAGCTTCGAGACACCGCCGCCGGTGATCCAGTGTTTGCAGCCGTTCAGGACCCAGCGATCCCCCTTCCTGTCGGCGCGGGTCTGCATCTCGCTTGCGGCGCTTCCGGCATCCGGCTCCGTGATGCAGATCGCCGGTTTGTCCCCGGCCAGCACGATCGGCGCACAGAACTCGCGCTGCTGGTCGGTGCCATAGGCCATGACGGCGCTGATGCCGCCCATGTTGGCTTCCACAAGGATGCGGGCGGTCAGCGTGCAGCTGCGCGCGGCTTCCTCGACCACCTGCGCAACCTGCAGAAAGCTGGCGCCGCCGCCGCCGAACCGCTGGGGGATGGACATCCCCATCAGCCCCGACTTGGCCAGATCCCTGACCACGGGCCAGCAATAGCTGCGGGTCTGATCCCATTCGGCAGCGCGGCTGGCAATATCCTTTGACAGGGCCTGCATTTTGCTCAACCAGGGATTATCCGGCAGCCTGTAGGTGCTGAATGCGGTGTGAGTGTTCATCTGGTCCTCAAATCTTGCTGGGTTGCGCATCCGCCCAGAACGCCAGGGGCGTATCCGTGCCGAGTTTCGGCGGGGCGAACCTGTAGGTGACGGGGGTTCTGGACATTCGGATCGGATTGCCGATCAGGCTGACCGAACCGGATTGGGCGTATTCCTGCGCCATTTCGATCTTCATGCCGCGGGCACGGGCCTGGTCGCTTTCAAGCGCTTCCCCGACCGTGTTGATCGGCCCACCAGGGATGCCCTTTTCTTCCATCCCCTTCAGCAGGTCGTCACGGGTGATATCCAGCAGCGTCTTGGCAATCAGCGAGACGATCTCCTGGCGGTTTTCGATCCGCAGGGGGTTGGTGACGAAACGCGGATCATCGGCCAGGTCCGGCCGCCCGATCAACCCGCAGAACCGCTTGTACTGCTCATCATTCCCGACAGCGACGATCACATGGCCGTCGCGGACCTCGAAAACCTGATAGGGTACGATGTTCGGATGCTGGTTGCCCGCGCGTGTGGGCGAGGTGCCGGAGGTGAGGTAATTGGTGCCCTGGTTGGCCAGCATTGCCATTTGCACATCCGCCAGAGCCAGATCAATCAACTGTCCCTCGCCGGTCGCATCGCGGTGACGCAGCGCCGCCAGGATCGCAACGGAGGCGTGCAGGCCGGTGCAGAGGTCGGTGATGCCGACCCCGACCTTCATCGGCTCGCCGCCAGCCTCGCCGGTGATGCTCATCAACCCGCCAAACCCCTGCGCCAGCAGATCGTACCCCGGACGATGCGCATTTGGCCCGGTCTGCCCGAAGCCCGTGATCGAACACCACACCAGACGCGGCAGGCGTTCTGCCAGTTGGGAATAATCCAGCCCGTATTTCTTCAGCGCCCCGGTCTTGAAGTTCTCGACAACGACATCGGCGGTTTCCATCAGCGCAAGGAGCCGCGCCAGATCCTCCGGGTCGTTGAAATCAATTTCGACGGACCGCTTGTTGCGGTTGGCGGCAAGATAATAGGCGCTTTCCGTCGCGCGGCCTTCCTTCGGGGTGACAAAGGGAGGTCCCCAGGTGCGGGTGTCGTCACCAACACCCTTGCGTTCGATCTTGATGATATCCGCGCCAAGATCGCCAAGCATCTGGGTACAGGAGGGTCCGGCCAGAATTCGGCTGAGATCCAGAATCCGGAGATTGCCCAGGGATGCGTTGCTCATCAGGTTTTTCCTTTGACCATCTTTCGCTGATCATAGGGCCGTTAGATATTCATACGTTAGGTTGAAATTCTTTAATCTAATGTTGAAAAAACTTTCATTGCAGCTGGCAATCACCAGAGCCCGGATCAAGATGCGCAGCATCGCCCTGTGAGGTGAGGTTACACCAATGGAGTGTCGGTTTCCGTACCGCCATCTGCGTCCGCCGATTGCCCTTCAATCAGTGACAGCAGCACCTCATGTATCCGTTGCACAAGCTGTTTGCGCGGAGAGTTCCTTCGGCTCGCCAGAACGACTTCGCGGTTCAGCTCCCCGCCCTCCAGATCAATGGCCCGTATCCCGCGCGGAGGCGGTGCAAGCGCCCGCTTGGGCAGGATCGAAATGCCCAGATTGTGACGGACCAGCGCTTCGACACCTTCAAAGGAGTTCACATCCATTTTGGACAGGACATTGATCCTGTTCCTTTGCAGGTAAGCCTCCGCGCGACGGGACAGGGCGGTGCTGCGGGTGAACCATATGAAGGGCCGGGTGCGCAGGATCGTATGATAATCGTCCGATGTCTCCAGATCCGACACCCACAGCTGAAACGGTTCGCTGCAGACCGGCAAGGTCGCAAGGTTTGGATAAGATGCCCCCGGATCGGTCACCAGCGCCACATGGATCGACCCGTCCAGAACCATGTTGATCAGGTCATGGGACAGCCCGGCGATCAATTCGATCTCAAGGTCCGCGTGTTCGACGCTGAGCCTGGCGAGTGTCGGCGCCACCAGCGTCTGGATGGTGGAGGGGGCAGCACCCACAGAGACCCTGCCGAAAAACCGGTTGGTGTCCGCCAGCGCCTGGATGTCGCTCACGACATCCTCCATCCGGCGCGCTTGTTCGACAAGGGCCAGCCCTTGCGGGGTCAGGATGGGCGGGCGCTTGGACCGATCGAGTATGGCGAACTGGAGTTCGTCCTCCAGCGCCTTGATCTGCAGGCTCACCGCCGAATGGCTGAGGTTGAGTTTTTTGGCGGCGGCGTTCAACGACGGGCTGTGCGCCAGTTCGACGACGGTCCGGAGGAAGCGCAGGTTCATGATCTCACGTTGCCGGTTTCATTGACGATACAGGTTCCGAATTCCGGCAGGTAACCGGAGAATTTGATTGCACCACCCGCCTTCATCCGGCGCTCAATGCATGAGAGACCGAGACGACGGGCTGCAACACTTTGGCGACAAAAGCCTCCTCGTCGTTGCCTGCCAGGGGGACATGCGCGGATATTCCGGCGATGGCGGTTTTTCCGCGCATCGCGGGGCAGGCGATGGTCATCAACCCCGGAGAAGTTTCCCGTTTGACAAGGGCATAGCCCCGCACGCGGCAGAGGTCGATTTCGGCCAGGATCTTCGCGGGATCGGTCAGAGAGAAGGGGGTGAGGGCCGGTATGGTAACCTGCGCGAGGTAGCGTTCCACGACCTGCCGGGGCTGCTGCGACAGGACACAGCGGCCAGCGGCGGACAGGCACAGCGGGATCTTTTTTCCCGGCAGCGTGTTTTCGAAATCGCCCGCATAGGCCGCGAGGCGGTGGACATAGATCATCGAATCCTGAAGCGGGATCGACATCGAAATACTGACGCCCAGGGTTTCCCTGAGGTGCACGAGATGCGGCCAGGCGCGTTCGGCGAACTGGTTGCGGGAGAGGTAGCTGAACAGCAGGTCGACGGTCTTGACCGTCAGACCGTAGCGTTTGGAACTCGGCTCTTTTTCAACGTAGCCGGCTTCGACAAGGGTTGCCGTCAAGCGTTGAAGCGTGGGGACGGTCAGGTCGGTCTTGCGCGACAGCTCGGTCAGCGACATCGCACCGTAGTGCACCGACAGGGCCTCCAGCACCCGGAACCCGCGCGCCACCGAGGTCAGAAACCTCGGGTCCTGCTTTTCGCCGTCCCGCTGCGCGGTGTCCAGAGCTTCGACCATTCTCATGACAGGTTGCATGCCCCGATTGAACAGGCGGCCTGCACTACCGCCTCGCCCAACCTGTGCCTGTCTTCGGAATCCTGGAACCTGGCCACGGGGCCGCTCAGAATGACCGCGCCGTACACCTGGCCATTTGTTCCGACAACAGCCGAACTGACAGAGGCGACGCCGGGCAGAACCTCCTCGCGCTGGTAAGCGTAGCCGTCGGCCTTCGCTTTCTGGATGGCCTCGGAGATAGAGGGCAGATCGACAAGCGTCTGGGATGTGATCTTCTTCAACCGTGATGCCGTGATAATGTGTTCCCGTTCCTCTGCGGGCAGGGCCGCCAGAATCGCCCGGCCGGAACTGGCATTGACTGCAGGCCAGCGTTTTCCCAGCGGCGAGAGGGTCAGCCGCTCTTCCTGCGACGGAATACGGGACAGGTAGATGATATCGGTCCCTTCCAGCACGGAAAGGTGCGCCCGCATGCCGACTTTTTCGGAGAGGTCCAGCAGGAAGGGTGTCGCGGCCTCCAGCAACCGGTTGTTTTGCAGAAATCCATAAGCCGGACCCAGGCAGGATCGTCCCGGCACATAGCGGGCACCGTCGTCGTAGCGTTCCAGATACCCCAGCTTTTCAAGCGTATAGACGCTGCGTTGGGCGGAACTTTTGGTTTGCCGGGTCTGATCGGCCATATCCTGAACCGTGAGCGCGCCAGTGTCGTTCTGAAAGGTCTCAAGCACCTGCAACGCCTTGAGAAGCGCGTTCGACCCCATCGCCAGGTTCCCCATTCTCGTCGGAAAGTTGAAGGGCATTAAAGCCGAACGGGCATCCCAGGTCAAAAATTATTATTGACCGCACAGTTTTGAGGATACTAGTTTGATATACAAAATACAAAATCGCTATACGATAAAAGCTGGGAAATTGTGAAACACTTGCTGAAGACGGGTCATGTGGCCCTGATCGGGTTCGCGCCGGTTCCGTGGTTCAGCCCGATCCCGAATTTCGTGACAGCAGTCGATCGCCTGCCAGAGATATCGTCGCGCGTCATTCCCCGCCCGGGCGTAAGCCGCCGCGCTTCGGAAGACGAAATGCGGCGGGCGGCCACAGGGCGTAAGGTTGCCCCGAAGGTGGCAACAACAGACACATTCAAACTTGGAGCACGGACTTGAAGATCGTATCGGCAGAAATCTACAGCGCAACCATCCGTCTTTCGGAGCGCCACAACACCAAGACCGGCTGGCGGCCGATCATCCTGAAACTGACGACCGACGAGGGGCTGACCGGCATCGGCGAGGTGGGTCTTGCTTATGGGGCCGCGCATCATGGCGGGGTCGGTGCCCTGCGCGATTTCGTCGAAGGCTTCGTCATCGGGATGGACCCGTTTGAGCGCGAAAAGATCTTTGACACCCTGACCCGGCAGACCTTCTGGGGCGGTGCCTGCGGCCCGATCGTCAATGGCGCAATGAGCGCCATCGACATCGCCTGCTGGGACATCATCGGCAAGGCGCTGGACATGCCGGTCTGGAAACTGCTGGGCGGCAAGGTCAACGACAACCTGCGCACCTATGCCAGCCAGACCCAGTTCGGCTGGAATGACGGGATGGACCCCTGCGGCTCGGTCGAGGAATATGCGGCAGCGGCAATGCGCGCGGTCGATGAAGGCTATGATGCCATCAAGGTCGATCCGGTGATGATCGACACGGAAAAGAAAATCCAGCCGCCGCTTTCTCTGAAAGGCGCGCTGACCCGAGAGATCGTGGACCGCACGGTCGACCGGATGACTGCCATCCGCGAAGCCATCGGCCCGGATATCGACATTATCCTTGAACTGCATTCGCTGACCTCGATCACCGGCGGCCAGCGGCTGGTGGAGGCGCTGGAGCATCTTGATCTGTTCATGGTCGAAGAGGCCGTGAACTATAACAGCGCCCTCCCGGCCCGGGTACTCAAGCAACGCATGCCCTCGACCCGCATGACCGGGGGCGAACGCATATTTACCCGCTGGCAGTTCCGGGAATATCTGGAGGATGGCGCCTTCGACATGGTGCAGCCGGACTTCTGCCTTGTCGGGGGCATCACCGAAGGCAAGAAAGTCTGCGACATGGCGCATATCTACGAGGTGACGGTGCAGGGGCATGTCTGCGGCACGCCGATCTCCACCGCCGCTGCCCTGCATGTGGAGGCCTCCATCCCGAATTTCGAGATCCACGAGCATCACATCTATTCGACGCTGGAAGGCAACCGGAACATCTGTCTGCAGGATCTTCAGCCGGTAAAGGGACGCTTTGCCGTGCCGGACGGGCCGGGGCTCGGCGTGGAACTGAACGAAGAGTTCATGCGCAAGCATTCAAACGTTATTACTCTGTCCTGAAAAGAACCCGCGGGCCACGCCTTGGTCCCGGCCCGCGACACCCGACAAAGGAAATCCCGATGGCACAACGGATCCCGCATTGCACTCACTGGGGTGCATTCACCTGCCTGGTCGAAAACGGCCGCCTTGTCGGCACGGAGCCGTTCAAGGGCGATCCGGACCCGTCCCCGATCATTCCTTCGGTGACGGAATGGACCAAGACGGACCGTCGCATCCTGCAACCGATGGTGCGCGAGGGCTGGCAACCCGGCGGTGCCGCGGGCAATCGCGCCCGCAACGGGAATGACAGGTTCATCCCGGTAAGCTGGGAGGAGGCGCTTTCGCTGGTGGCCGGGGAAATAGGGCGCGTCAGCCGGGATCACGGAAACGCCTCGATCTTTGCCGGCTCCTACGGCTGGACAAGCTGCGGGCGGTTCCACCATGCGGCGACCCTGCTCAAGCGGATGCTGAACCTCGTGGGCGGCTATACCGGCCATGTCGATACCTATTCGATTGCTGCAGGTCCGGTGATCCTGCGGCATGTTCTGGGCAGTGCCGACGCCTGCTCTGGCCGGGCGACAACCATGGATACGCTGCCCGGCAACACAGAGACCCTGGTGGTGTTTGGCGCTCTCACCCCCCGCACAGCCCAATCTGAAGCCGGGGGTCTGGCCACGCATCTGCTGCCCGAGATGCTGAGAAAGCTGCGCGATGCCGGGGTCAGGATCGTCCACGTCTCGCCTTGCAAGGACGATCTGCCGGACTGGATGGAGGCCGATTGGTGGCCGATCAGACCAAACACCGATGCGGCCCTGATGCTGGGGCTGGCGGGTGAAATCCTGCGCGATGGCCGCCACGATCAGGACTTTCTGGAACGCCATACCAGCGGGGCCGGGCAGTTTCTCGATTACCTTTCGGGAAAGACGGATGGTGTCGAGAAGAACGCGGAATGGGCCGAAGCGATCACCGGTATTCCGGCCGCGCACATTCGGGACCTGTCCAGGAGCCTGACCGCCACCCGCAGTTTCCTGACGCTGAGCTGGGCCTTGCAGCGGGCGCATCATGGCGAGCATGTCTATTGGTCGGCGCTGGGGCTTGCCGCGCTGATCGGGCAGATCGGGCTGAAGGGCGGCGGCGTCGCCTATGGCTTCGGGTCGCTCAACGGGGTCGGCGGCCCGTTCGGGGAAGGAGTCTCACCCGGTATGTCACAGGGGCCAAAGCCCATCGACAGTTTCATTCCGGTGGCCCGCATCAGCGACCTGCTGTTGTCACCGGGGGCGCCCTTCACCTATCAGGGTGAGACCCACAGCTATCCGGACATCCGGCTGGTCTATTGGGCGGGCGGCAACCCCTATCACCATCATCAGGACCTTAACCGCCTGCAAGAGGCCTGGCAGCGCCCCGAAACCATCATCGTGCAGGATCCGATGATGACGGCGACGGCGCGCCGTGCCGATATCATATTGCCCGCCACCACGTCGCTGGAGCGCAACGATATCGCCGGGTCACGGCGCTCTGAACATTATGTGGCAATGCACAAGGTGATCGAGCCGATGGGCAAGGCCCGGTCCGACTACGAGATATTCAGCGCCCTCGCGCGCCATCTGGGGGTCGAGGCGGGTTTTACCGAAGGGCGGGACGAAATGGGCTGGATCCGCCAACTCTACCAGCAAAGCGCGGATTACATCCGCACCGCCACCGATACCCGGCTGCCCGATTTCGGTGACTTCTGGGAACAGGGCTGGGTGCAGGTGCCGATGACAAGGGACAACACCTATCTGTCCGCGTTCAGGGACGACCCGGCGGCCAACCCCCTGCAAACGGAAAGCGGGAAGATCGTGCTTGGCAGCAAAAAGCTGGCCCAGCTGGACCTGCCCGGATTTCCCAGCCATCCCGCCTGGCAGGAGCCTGCGGAATGGCTGGGAATGGCACAGGCAGATGATATGCTTCACCTCATCTCCAGCCAACCGCCGGGCCGCCTGCACAGCCAGCTTGAAACCGGCCCTTCCAGCCTTGAGCAGAAGCGCAAGGGCCGCGAACAGGTGCGCATGCATCCGGCAGACGCCCGGACGCGTCAGATCGGGCAGGGGGATACCGTGCGGCTGTGGAACGCGCGCGGCCAATGCATCGCAACGGCCCATCTGACCGAAACCCTGCGTCAGGGCGTTCTGGTGCTGCCGGTCGGGGCCTGGCTGACGCGGGATCCGGAGAGCGGGCTCGACCTGTCGGGCAATCCCAATGTCCTGACCCTCGACATTCCGACCTCGGCCTTCGGGCAGGGGCCATCGGCGCAAACCTGCATGGTCAATGTGGAGGTCGTGGCGGCGAACACCCGCGACAGCTCCGAGGTCTACCAGCAAGAGATCGACGCGCTGGTCCGCCAGGGCAGCGGCTGATTTCCCCTCAGGCCCGGAAGGTTGAACCCGCAATGACCGAAATCACTCTCCCAAAGGACAATACATGACTGACAAACCCATCAGCCGCTATCCGACACCGGCGCTTGAGGACATGCCCGAGGACATCCGCGAAACGATCCTTGGCGTGCAGGAGAAAGCAGGCTTCATCCCCAACGTGTTCCTGACCCTCGCACACCGCCCGGAAGAGTTTCGCGCCTTCATGGCCTACCATGACACGTTGATGGAAAAGGACAGTGGGCTGACCAAGGCGGACCGCGAGATGATCATCGTCGCCACCTCCAACGACAATGGCTGTCAGTATTGCGTGGTTGCCCATGGCGCGATCCTGCGCATCCGGGCAAAGGATCCGCTGATTGCCGATCAGGTGGCCATCAACTACCGCAAGGCCGACATCACGCCGCGCCAGATGGCGATGCTGGATTTTGCCATGAAGGTCTCGAACAATGCCCAGGCGATCTGCACGCAGGATTTCGAAGATCTGCGCGCGCATGGTTTCACCGATGAGGATATCTGGGACATCGCCGGTGTGACCTCCTTCTTCGGCCTGTCGAACCGGATGGCGAATTTCACGTCGATGCGGCCGAACGCGGAATTCTACACCATGGGAAGATAGACGCCCCGACGGCGGGGCGCCTGTGTGTTTTCACAGGTCCTCGCCTTTTCGTATCGCAGCTTCGATTTCCCTGATCTCTTCGGCGCCCAGCCCGTAGTCGCGGGCAGCGGTCTCGGCAGAGATATAGCCACGCGCAAGATCGCGCCGGACCAGAGCCTTGTCGCGGCTCCTGGGGTCGCCGTAGCCGGCCCCGCCGGGGAAGGCCATGACAACCTTCCTGCCATGGGGAACAAACTGCTTGCCCTTCACACGCATTTCCGTGCCATCGTCCAGCGCGATGGTGGTGGGCGCGCCGTTCAGGCCGCCGCGACTGCCCCGTGCCGGATGCTGGCCCCGGTCGAACATGGCCTGAATGTCGAATTCATGCCCTTCCAGCGCGCCCACTTCCATGAACTGACCCAGCCCGCCACGCGTCCGTCCCGCGCCGCCGCTGTCGGGGCGCAACTCCTTGCGCCAGATGATGACCGGGCCTGCGTGTTCCGTCGCCTCGATCGGCATGGTCATCACACCGGAGGGGAAGGCGGTTGCGTTCAGCCCGTCGAACTCGGGCCGCGCCCCTGAACCGCCGGAGTTGAAGGTCAGCACCTCGGACCGGCGGGCATCGGCGGGGGCGGGCCCATCGGACCGGGGCCGGAGCGAGACCTGAAAGTTGCACAGACAGCCCGCGCCCTCCGCCGGGACAAGGCCGGGCACGATCTTGTCAAAGGCGTTGAACACCGTGTCCGGCACGAAGTGGCCCACGATATGCCGCAGCGCGACAGGCGCGGGATGCACCGCGTTGACGATGGTGTTCTCCGGCGCTTCGATCTCGAAGGGGGCCAGGGAGGCGTGGTTGTTCGGAATCTCCGGCGCAATCGCCACCTTCAGCGCATAGCAGGCATAGGCCTTGGTATAGACCAGCGGGCAGTTGATGCCCTTCTTGTCCAGCCCGCTTGTCCCGGTGAAATCCGACACGATCCGGTCTTCATGCACCGTGACCTTTACCTTCAGCGTGATCGGCACATCGAAGCCGTCAACGGTCATCTCACCCTCCGCTGAGGTCCGGGGCAGGGCGGCAATGCGCTCCAGCGTGGCGCGGCGGGAATTATCGAGGATGAAGGTCGCGATCCCCTCCAGATCGGCCAGATCGAATTCTGTCATCATCTCGATCAGCCGGCGATGGCCGATCCCGTTGCAGGTCGCCAGCGCGTACATGTCGCCGATCAGCTGGTCGGGTTCGCGCACGTTGCCACGCACAATCCGGATCAGGGTTTCGTCCACCTCACCGCGTTCGGCGAACTTCATGATCGGCAGATAGAGACCCTCCTCATAGACACTGGCCGCATCTGCACCAAAACCGCGACCGCCGATGTCGACGATATGGGCGGTACAGGCAAAGAAGCCGACGAGGACACCCTTGTGAAAGGAGGGCGTGACCATGGTGATGTCGTGCAGGTGGCCGGTGCCTTCCCAGGGATCATTGGTGAGGTAGACGTCGCCCTCAAACATGTTCTGGCGGCCGATCCGCCGGATGAAATGCGCAACCGCATCTGCCATGGCATTGACGTGCCCCGGCGTCCCCGTCACCGCCTGCGCCAGCATCCGGCCATGGGTGTCATAGACGCCCGCCGACAAATCGCCCGCCTCGCGGACGCTGGTGGAAAAGGCCGTGCGGACAAGCGCCTGTGCCTGTTCCTCGACCACCGAGATCAGACGGTTCCACATCACCTGGAACGAGACATTGGAATGTTTGGTTGCCATCGTTCAGGCTCCTTTCAGGACAATGTCGATACAGCCGTCGGGCCGTTGAATGGCGGCGCGGCTGTCGGGAATGATGATCGTGGTTTCGTCTTCAGTCAGCGCGGCGGGGCCCTGCACGGTATGGCCGGATTTCAGATTGCTCCGCTCCACCACCTGAGCTTGCGTGAAGGCCCCCAGACCTGCATCAAACAGCTGCCTTGTGCCGCTGGCTTCCGCAACAGCGCGGCTTTCGGTAGCCTCCACGGGTGCCACCTTTTCCGGCGGCGTCGTGGCGTTGACCGACCAGACCGTGATCTCGATATCCATGCCGGACACCGTGCGCCCGAAGAGTTTGGCATATTCCTCTTCGAACCGCGCGAGGAATGTGGCGGCGTCGGGGTTCATCGCCTGGGCTTCGGTCAGGCCGATGGGAATCTCCCAGCCCTGTCCTGCGTACCGCATGTAGACCTTGAACTCCGCCAGGATCGGGCTGACCTCATCGCAGGTCCTCACGAAACCGGTGGCCTCGTCCCGCAGCTCGGTCAGCAGATCACGGATCAGGCTCTCGTCAAAGTCGCTCAGCCGCATGTAGACGGAGCGGTTGGCCTCAAAGCTGAAAGGCGCGCGCAGAAAGCCGATGGCCGAACCGACACCGGCACCGGGCGGCACGATCAGACGGTTCACGCCCAGCTTCTCACAGAGCCGCCCGGCGTGCAGGGGGGCCGCGCCGCCGAAGGCGATCATCGTGTATTCCGACAGATCTTCGCCGTTCTCCACCGCATGAACCCTTGCGGCATTGGCCATGTTCTCATCCACCATTTCGACGACGCCAAAGGCAGCCTCCACCGCTTCCATATCCAGCTTGCTGCCGATGTGGGCGTTCAGGGCATCATGCGAATTCGCGGTATCCAGCCTGATCGTCCCGCCCGCGAAATTGTCGGGGTCGAGCTTGCCCAGAACCAGATCGGCATCGGTCACCGCGGGGCGTTCACCGCCGCGCCCATAGCAGGCAGGGCCGGGTTCGGACCCGGCGCTTTCCGGCCCGACGCGGATCTGGCGCATCGTATCCACATGCGCCAGCGATCCGCCGCCCGCGCCGATCTCGACCATGTCGATCACCGGGATCGAAATCGGCATGCCCGAGCCCTTCTTGAACCGGTAAGTCCGCGCAACCTCGAACACCCGGCTGGTCTTGGGTGTCTGGTGCTTGATGAGGCAGATTTTGGCGGTGGTGCCCCCCATGTCAAAACTCAGCACCTTGTCCAGCCCGTAGCGCGCCGCGATATGCGCGGCAAAGACAGCGCCCCCGGCGGGGCCGCTTTCAACCAGACGCACAGGGAACTCGGCCGCGTTCTGAATGGAAATGATGCCGCCCCCCGAATGCATCAGGAAAATGCGGCAATCGACACCCTCATCGCGCAGACGGTTTTCGAGCCGACCGAGATAGGAGGCCATCAACGGCTTGATGAAGGCGTTAGCCACCACCGTGTTGAAGCGTTCGTATTCGCGCATCTGGGGCGAAACTTCGGAAGAAATCGACACCGCCACATCGGGAAGACGCTCTGCCAGCACATCGCGGATCAGGCGCTCGTGATCGGGGTTGAGATAGGAATGGATCAGACCGACCGCGACACTTTCGACGTTTGCTTCCGCAATCTGGTCGGCAACAGCCTCGACCGCCGCGCGGTCAAGCGGGATCATGACCTCGCCGCGCGCATTGACCCGCTCAGACACCGTGAAACGCATCTGACGCGGCAGCAATGGTTCGGGAAGTGTCAGGTTCAGGTCATATTGTTCGAACCGGCTTTCCGTCCGCATTTCGATCACATCGCGGAACCCTTCCGTCGTGATCAGCGCCGTCTTTGCACCGCGCCGTTCAATCAGCGCATTGGTCGCCAGGGTGGTGCCATGGATGATCTGCCCGATATCGCCCGGTGCAATCCCCGCCTTGGCGCAGACCTGGTGCATGCCGTCGATAATCGCATTCTCAGGGGCCGCATATGTGGTCAGCACCTTGGTAGAGTAGGGCACGCCGCCTTTTTCCAACACGACATCGGTAAAGGTTCCGCCAATGTCGACGCCAAGACGATTTGTTGCTGACTTCATTCTATCTCTCTTTCACGATCGGGCAAAAAGATGATCTCTGATCCGGCGCAGCTGCGTGACATGTCGGGCGCTGCGGCGGGGGTGAACTTGCCCCGAGGTTGCACAGACCGCAGATCAAGACAAATTGTTATATCTTCTAAGGGTGATAAATTTTCTTGATCTATTCATCCCAGGCATCTGCAGTCTCAATCGCATATCCGGCGGCCACCGAAACAAACCTCGGCACGCGGCTTTCATCGAAGCGCGCGTGAAACTCAAGCGCGGTTGGCAGCCAGTCCGTCGCGACTTCGACCAGGTTTCCCGCCTTCAGCTGGTCGCGGACCAATGCGGCGGGCAAGAGGGCAAAGCCCACGCCGTCAATCGCCATCTGGACGCAAGAGGCAAGGCTGCTGGAATAGACGATCTGATCCGTCGCCAGGTTTCCAGCCTCGGCAAATTTTGCCAGTTCCCGCGTGGCCAGCGTGTGCCTGCCGTGGGTAAGAACAGGAGATTTCAGCAAAGCCGTCATCGGCCTGTGCCCGGCGTTGTCTCCGGCCAGTTCCGGCGCTGCAATCCAGGCGTAGCGGTAGGTCCGCAGCGGCAGCGCGCTGCCGATATCGTAGTCGAAGGACCCGATCTGCAAAGCCAGATCGATCTGACCCGTAGCAAGTTTCTTTTCAATCTCGGAGGAGAGGCCGACCTCCAGTTCGACCCCAACCGAGGGATAGACCTCTCTGAACCGGCGCAGAAAGGCATGCAGCCAGGTACAGGCGATCAGCTCCGTAACCCCAAGCCGCAGCCGGTCCTCCACAAGATCCCGCCGCTCGGCCGCTTCGAGAAAGGCTTCGGCATTCCACAGCACCTGTCGCGCAGAAACCAGCAGCGCCTTGCCTTTTTCGGTCAGCCTGACGGAACCCGCGTCGCGATGCATGAGGATGACACCAAGATTTTCCTCCAGTGAGGAAATCCGGCTGGAGATATTCGGCTGTGTCGTGCCGAGAATGGCTGCGGCCTTGCGAAAGGACCCCATGTCAACGACGCCGACAAAGGCTTCCAATTGCTTCAGGGTGATGCGGCTTTTTATCATTTACCCAGATTCGATCACCTTTCTGGATCATTCGTCAAGGTCGAACAGATGCGCTTTTGGTGGCAAACGCGGAGAGGCCAAAGGCGCGCGCAGCAGGCAACGAATTAAATTACATAACTATGCTTATCGGGAATAGATCACATCTTGTTTCGATGTGAGCCTGCCGCATTTTTCAGCCCGGCGATTTTTCAGGCCACCGGACTGAAAAATCTTGATCCCGTCGGCGCTACGCGGCTTTCCTGCCGCGAGTCAGGCGCGCGATGATCACAAAGAAGAACGGCACGAAAAGCACACCGAATATCGTCGCCGCGATGGTCCCTGCCAGAACCCCGCTGCCGATCGCCGTGCGCCCGCCAGATCCGGCGCCGCTGCTCAGCACCAGCGGCAAGACCCCCAGCGAGAAGGCCATCGACGTCATGATGATCGGTCTGAACCGCTGCCTTGCCGCATCCAGCGCGGCTTCGATGATGCTCTCGCCTTCCTGGCGCAGGTCGCGGGCGAATTCCACAATCAGAATGGCATTCTTGCCGGTCAGGCCGATCACTGTCAGCAGGCCGACCTGAAAGAACACGCCGTTTTCGAAACCGCCCAGCCAGGCACCGGTCAGCGCCCCCAGAACCCCGATTGGCATGGCCAGCATCACGGCAAACGGGATCGACCAACTTTCGTAAAGTGCCGCCAGCGCAAGGAAGATCGCCGCCAGCGAAAGCGCATAGAGCAACGGTGCCTGATTTCCGGATTCCTGTTCTTCAAGCGACAGGCCTGTGGGCGCGATGGCAAAGCCGGGAGGAAGCTGGCTTGCCAGCCGCTCCAGCTCTGCCAGCCCTTCCCCGGTGCTGGCGCCAGCTGCGGGCGATCCCTGCATCTGCATCGCCGGGACCCCGTTGTAGCGGCTTACACCCTGCGGACCGAAGCTCCAGCTTGCATCGGTGAAATTCGCGAAAGGAACCAGACCACCGCTGGAATTGCGCACGCGCCATTTCTTCAGATCCGATGGCAGCGCCCGCGCGTCGGCTTCGCCCTGCACATAGACCCGTTTGATGCGGCCTTCGTCGATGAAATCGTTCACATAGCGTCCCGCCCAGGCGATGGTCAGCAGGTTCCCGACGTCACTTGCCGTCACACCCATTGCCCCGGCGCGCCGCCAGTCGATGTCCAGGTTGAACTGTGCCGCATCTTCCAGCCCGCTTGGGCGCAGAGAGGCGATCAGCGGGCTTTGAGCGGCCATGCCCAGCAATTGGTTGCGTGCATCCAGAAGCTGCTCATGGGTCTGTCCGCCCCGCGCCTGCAGGTAGAAATCGAAACCAGACACGTTCCCCAGTTCGATCACCGAAGGCGGCACGACCGGAAAAACCATCGCATCCCTGATCTGGCTGAACGCGCCAAAGGCGCGCCCTGCAAGGGCTTGCGCGCTGAGGTTCGGCGTGGTGCGTTCGTCCCAGTCCTTGAGCCGGACAAAAACAAGGCCCATGTTCTGCCCCTGCCCGCCAAAGCTGAAGCCGACAACGCCAAAGACCGATTCAACCATCTCGGTTTCCTGCGTGAGATAGTAATCCTCGACCTGTTTGATCACGTCGAGCGTGCGGTCTGCCGTTGCTCCGGTGGGCGCCTGTACAAGCGTAAAGAGAATGCCCTGATCCTCATCCGGCAAAAAGCCCTGTGGCGTCCGCAGGAACAGCGCGCCCATCGCCGCAATGATTGCCAGATAGAATATCCCGCTGAGGAACGGATGCCGGACGATGCCCCCGACAAGCCCGGTATATCCGCCGCGCAAGCGGTCAAAGCCGCTGTTGAACCATTTGAAGGGACCCCGCTTTTTACCGTGGCCATTGGATTTAAGCAGCGTCGCGCAGAGCGCAGGCGTCAGCGTGAGTGCCACAACGACAGAGAGCGACATGGCCGAAATGATCGTCACCGCAAACTGTTTGTAGATCACACCGGTTGAGCCGGGAAAGAAGGCCACGGGGACAAAAACCGCTGACAATACCACCGCGATGCCCACCAGCGCGCCGGTGATCTGATCCATCGACTTGCGGGTCGCCTCGACCGGGCTCAGGCCCTCCTGCTCCATGATCCGCTCGACGTTCTCGACCACGACAATCGCGTCATCCACCAGCAAACCGATGGCCAGCACCATCGCGAGCATGGTCAACGTGTTGATCGAGAAACCCAGCACCGCCATCACGCCGAAAGTGCCCAGCAGCACCACCGGGACGGCCAGTGTCGGGATCAGTGTTGCGCGGAAGTTCTGCAGGAACAGGTACATGACCAGAAAAACCAGCACGATGGCTTCCACCAGCGTCTTGATCACCTCTTCGATGGAGATGGTGACAAAGGGCGTGGTGTCGAAGGGCACGACATAGGTGACCCCTTCGGGAAAGAACGCTGCCAGTTCCTCCATGCGGGCTTCCACCGCATTCGCCGTTTCAAGCGCATTGGCCCCGGGTGCCAGGCTCAGCGCCATGCCGGTAGAGGGGTTGCGGTTGTAGCGCGAGATGGTGGCATAGCTTTCCGCGCCGATTTCGACCCGTGCCACGTCATTGACCAGCACCAGCCCGCCGTCGGTTTCTGCGCGCAGCACGATCTGGCGGAAATCCTCGGGTGTGCGTAACAGCGATTGCGCCGTGATTGTCGCGTTCAGCTGCTGTCCCTCAACCGACGGCAGTGAACCAAAGGCCCCCGCGGAAATCTGCGCGTTCTCGGCAGAGACCGCGGCAACAACATCGCCGGGGGTCAGTTCGAATGCCGCCAGTTTGGCGGGATCCAGCCAGATGCGCATGGCATATTGGGCACCAAATACCTGGACACTGCCCACCCCCTCGACCCGGCTGAGTTCATTGACCAGGTTGGTGGTCAGGTAGTCGCCAAGATCGGTGGCGTCGAGCTTTCCATCTTCGGAAATCAACCCGATCACCATCAGGAAGCCGGAGGAGGACTTCTGCACCGTCACGCCTTGCCGTTGCACGACCTCCGGCAGCAATGCGGTGGCCTGGGCCAGCTTGTTCTGGACCTGAACCTGCGCGATATCCGGATCGGTCCCGGTCTCGAAGGTCAGGGTCACGCTGGAGCTGCCGGAAGATGTCGAATTGGACGAGATGTATCGCAGCCCGTCCAGCCCGGTCATCTGCTGTTCAACCACCTGGGTGACGGTATTGGCCACCGTATCGGCAGAGGCGCCCGGATAGGCCGCATTGACCGACACCGTCGGCGGCGCGATCTGCGGATATTGCGCAACCGGCAAGGTCAGGATGGACAGGATGCCCACGCCCATGATGAAAATCGCGATGACCCAGGCAAAAATCGGTCGGTCGATGAAAAAACGTGCCATGGGTTTCCCGGCTCTTGATTATTCGGTTTGTGTTGCCGCGGGTGCGGCGGGCGCATCCCCGGATGCGGCTGGCGCAGCGGCGGCAGGCTCCTCCGGTGTGACGGTGGCACCCGGGCTGGCCATCTGCAGCCCGACCGTCACGATCCTGTCACCCGCATTCAGCCCGTCCGAGACCACCCAGTCACCGCCCATGTCCTGCACAACGGTCAGCTGCCGCGCCTCCACCACGTTTTCTGCCCCCACGACCATGGCAACGGGCTGCCCGCGCCGGTTGCGGCTCACGGCCTCTTGCGGCACCAGGAAAACCGCCTTTGCGATGCGTGTCGGCATTTCCACCTGGACATACATGCCCGGCAACAACAGCTTGTCGGGGTTGTCGAAAGACATGCGCAGAACCACGACGCCCGTCTGTTCGTTCACATCCGGCTCCGCCGCAGTCAACCTGCCCTTCTGGTCATAAACACTGCCGTCAGCCAGGGTCAGGCTGACCTCGGCCATGCTGTCTCCCATCCGCGCCCCGGCATTGCCACGCCGCCATTCGATGATTTCTGCGGCGGATTGGGTCACATCGACATAGACGGTATCTATGTTGCGGATCACAGCCAGCGGACTGGCCTGACTGGCCGTCACCAATGCGCCCTGACTGGTCAGCGACCGGCCGATCTCTCCCGACAGGCGGGCCTTGATCTTTGTCCTGTCCAATTCGATCTGCGTCGCATTCAGCTGCGCGCGGGCGGCCTGCAACCCGGCCAGGGCGGAATCCCGCGCCGCAATTGCCGCATCAAGCGCCGCGGTGCTGGACACATTGCGCGAGGCGAGCTCCTGCTGGCGGACTTCTTCCTTTTGCGCCGCGTTCAGCTGCGCCTGGGCCTGTGCAACGGCGGCCTCAGCCTGTGCCACTGCCGCCTGATAGCTTGCCGGGTCGATGGTATAAAGCACATCACCCGCTTCGACGCGTCCGCCTTCCTGGAACAGCCGGTCCGTCACAATCCCGGCGACTTGCGGGCGCACCTCCGCCATGCCGGAGGCCACGACACGCCCCGGCAATGTGGTGGTCAGGGTCAGGTCCTGTGGCTGAACGGTCTGCACCGTGACGGTGGGGGGCGGCCTGCCCTGCTGTTGCGCGGCCAGGGGAAAGCCGACCAGGGCCAGCATCACGAACAGGGGCGTCAACAGCCGAAGAATATGGATCGAAGGCATGGTATCAGGTCCAGTCGGGTACTTTATGGATGTGTTATGATTTAATTGGCGCGCTGCTTCAATGCAGCAAAGCATGATGGATCCAGAGCCTAGCGGTCCGGCCCGGTGACCGGGGCCGTTCTGGGGCCCATCGGTCCGGCACCGCCGGGCGGGGGCGTGGATCTGGCATGCATGATCACATTGGTACGCCGATGCAGGAAATAGGCAAAGCAGGCCGTTGCCCCCATCGCCGGGATCAGCAGCCCCATCGCAAGTACCGCATTCCCAAGGAGCGCCCCCAACGTTCCCACAAAGAGGCCAGAGCCCATCTGGATAAAGCCCAGCATCGCTGCCGCCGCGCCCGCCTCGCGCCGGAACGGGGCCAGCGCGACGGTCGACATGTCGGGCATCACGAATGCGATGCCAAAGGCATAGATTGCAACCGGGATCATCACATGCAGGAAACTGGGTGGCCAGATCAGCAGGCTCATGGTCCCCAGGCTGCCAAGGGCAATCAGGGCAAGGCCAATCGGGACCAGCCGTTTGGCGCTGAATCTGTTCATCAGGGCGCGCATGATCAGTGATGCTGTAAAGAAGCTGCCCGATTGGGCCAGCATCGCCAGGCCGAACTGCTGTGGTGTCAACCCGACCTTGTCGATCAGGATGAAGGGCAGGAAAGTCGCCTGTGCATAGATTGCTCCCAATGCGCCACCAATCACCCCGGCGGCGGTCAGGAACTGGCGGTTGCCAAGCAGCATCCGGTAGCTGCGCCCCAATGCGCGGAGGTTCAGGCGCGACAGATCCCGTTCAACGGTTTCCTTCATCCACAAGAGCACCGCCATGATCGCGCCCAGGCCGATCAGGGTCATCACCACGAACAAGGACCGCCAGCCAAACACCAGCAGCATCAGCCCACCCAGGGTCGGGGCCAGTGCGGGTCCCAGCGCCAGGATAATCCCGATCAGATTCATGATCCGCGAGGATTTTTCATCCGTGAACAGATCGCGTACCAGAGCACGCGATATCGCGACACCCACTGACGCACCGACGCCCTGTGCGAACCGGGCAAGGATCAGCATCTCGACCGTGGGTGCCAGCATCGCCAGCACGCTGGCGGCACAATAAAGCAGCAGAAACGCAATTGTGACCGGCCTGCGCCCCAGCGCATCGGACAGGGGCCCTGCAACCAGTTGCGCACAGGCAAACCCCCCGAAATAGAGTGTCAGCGTCAGCTTGATCACGGACTCGGAAGCACCGAAAGCGGCCACCAGTTCGGTCATTGCCGGCGTGTACAGCGCCATCGAAACCGGACCGATGGCCACCAGGGAGGCCCCGATGAAGCTGACACGCCTCTCACTCATGATCGGCGCGGCGGTCATTCCGACACCATCTGCGTATCGCGCAGACTGCGCGGCTCTTCCAGGTTGCTGCGCACTTGCAGGCACACAGATTTGAAGGCCGCGAAATCCTCCGCCTTCACCCCGGCAAAAGCGATCTTCCGCGACCGTTCCCCGGCGATCTGTATCTGTTCCAGTATCTGCCCCGCCTCCGGTGTCAGACGGGCAATCTTGGCGCGCCGGTCCTTGGGGTCCGCGCAGCGTTCGATCAGGCCCGCGCGTTCCAGCCGGTCCAGAAAAGCGGTGACACTCATCGGGGCGCATCCCAACCTCTCGGCCAGGTGATGCTGGCGCATGCCGCCGCAGACCGACATATGCGCCAGAACCCGCGCCTCTGCGGCCGTCACACCGATCTGCGCGCGTTCGATCTCACGCTCGAATGCAAGCCGCATCAGGCGGGCAGTGGTGCTGAGCAGGAATCCCGGTGAATCGGGGTCAATTTTCGGAGCCATGGAGGCAGTCGCCATATACTAAGGTTAGCTTATTATATGGCGAACATATTTTCTGCACCGCAGAAGTCAACGGTGCCGGCGATGTTTTTCTTGCCCCGCCCTGCCATTCAAAGCAGTGTTGTGTTGAAATCACCGCGTAGCGCAACTTCGAGCAGCTCCAGATCTTCCGAACACTCGCGGTATTGCGACACCATGCCCGGCGGGATCACAAAGGCATCTCCGGGCTGCAGGTCGCGGTCTTCCTGGCCTTCGGCGCTCAGCGTCATGGTGCCTTCCATGACAAAGGTGAAATGGATGTCGGCGTCATGTTTTGCGGGCACTGTCGTGCCACCGTCAGAGCGCACCACCTGAATGCCCGCGACACCCCTGGTTCCTTCGGCGATCCCGGTATCACGCATCGTGAACCCCGGCATGCGGAAGGGATGCCAGCGTGCGCCTTCCTTGACGTGATGCACAAACCGCTGCCCGTCCCATTCGCGTGCCGGGTCGCCCTTGCCATTGGGCAGGGTAAAGTCGTGGTCGATGGTGGTGACATGTTCGGCTGGCACGCCGATCTCGATCACTTCGATCTCGGCAGAGGCATGCATGACCCGGTGCCGGATGCCCGGCGGCTGTGTCACGCAATCGCCTGCGTGCAAGCGGATCACGTCCCCCTGATCCTCATAGAGCACATCAACCCACCCCTTGTAGCAAAAGATCAGCTGAAACCCGACGGTGTGGTAATGCACCATGTCCGGAACCGGACCGCCGTCGGGGATGCGGATGTGGCTGGCGATGATCGACCCGCCCAGCCGCGTCGGGATCAGGTCGCGGTAATGCATCCCGGCGCGGCCGATGACCCAGGGGGCCTCGTCCCGCAGGCGGCGCACGGCGAATTCATGCTGCGTTACGGGTTGCTCGACCACAGGTGACAGGGGCACCACGTCGATCACCGTGCCATTTGGCGCGGTCAGCTGGCGCTGTCCTTTGGCGAAATCCTCCGGCGCATCGGTCAGGATGCGCAACCGCCCCGGCGGCACATCGGCCCCCTTTTCAATCCGCACCCGCAGACCATGACCGGAAAAGCTGGCGACGGAAGGATCGTCTGCGGGAAAGATGTTCTCAAGCCTCATCCCCAGTGTCTTGGTGAAAAAAGGCAGATCGTCGCGCAGTTCCTGCGTGGGCAAAAGCACTTCGGCCAGGATTTCGGAATTCGGCATGTCGCGTCCTTTGCTCTGTCCACGCTTGGACCTTAGAAATTGTCGGCTGCCATCCCTGGCCGCTGATATGGTGGTTTCGATATTCAGAATACTGTATTCACTTTTAACTTTCCTGCAACCTCTATTTGCGCCATGCTCGGGACCACACCACCATCAGGAACCGCAGATGCCGACACCCCAATTCGACCGCCCGCTTGCCCTCAAGGATCAGGTCTACCGGATTCTGCGCGACCGCGTGCGCCAGGGAGATCTGACGCCACAGGACCGGCTGGTCGACGCGACACTGGCGCGCGAGATGAACATTTCACGCACCCCGGTCCGCGAAGCGCTGCAACTAATGGTCCATGAAGGGCTGCTGGACACGACCACCCGCGGTTTCAAACTGTCTGAACTCGACCAGACAGAGGTCGGTCACCTGTTCGAACTGCGCCTGCTGCTGGAACCAACGGTCGCGGCCAAATCCGCGATGACAAGCGACCGAAAAGGCGCCGACCGGCTGGTCGCCTGTATCGCACAGGCCAGCGAAACGGCGGATGATGCAACGCCTCACCGCTTCAACGCGGCGATCTACCGGTTCTTCGAAATCCTCACATCACTCTGCGACAACCGGGTGATGGCGCAATCGGTACTGCTCTATCACGACAGACTCGCGCAACTGCGGGCCCACATGATGGCCAGCCCGAAGCATCGCGCGCTGGCAGCCCAAGGGTACATGTCGGTCGCAAATGCCATTGCTGCAGGTGACGCCGCCACAGCGCAGGAGGCATCTGAAAAACATATCCGCATCGGCATCACAACCTGTCGCACCCTGGGCCTGATGTCGAAGATTTGAGATTATTTACGATCGGTTTTTACCCGGGAATTGTCGTCCTGATGCAGCCAGGTCGCAACAGATTATCGAATCTGCTCATTATCTGGACAATCTTTGCAGAAAAATTAAGACTCGGCAAAACTCCGTCACGCAGCGCCAACTTGCCGGTCTATTCGGTATCGCACTCAAGCCGGAATGTTGATACGCAGCCAGCGCACCGGAAGAACCCGTGTGCGGGCCAGGAGCAAATGAATGAGTCATCTGATTGTACACGCGGGGTTTCCAAAATGCGGAAGCACTGCAACTTTTGCCGGGCTCCTAGCGCAGTTCGACGCGTTATCGGAACAGAAATTTCAAATCCTTAACCGCAGCTTCGTTCCGTCGCCGACCCGGCAGCAGGCCCAGCCCCCCCTTTGGGAGCTGGAATCCGCGATGACAAATCCACCTGAAGCAAAGTTGATTAAGGAAAAGATACTCTCGGCACTTGAGAACGCAGATCAGGATGCGTCGCTCATCCTGTCCTCCGAGAATCTGGCCAATAAGAACGCGCCAAATCGGCTCCTGCGGGGCATCGACGAAAAATTTCCCGTAACGGCGATATTCTACATGAGACCGCAAGCGGACTGGATTCCTTCGGCGTGGAAACAATGGGACATGCGCGAAGGCTTGACCCTTCGTGAAACAGTGGACAAATACATCGAACTCAATCGTCCTGCGTATCTGTCTATTCTTCGCGCCTGGCAGGAGACAATGCCGAATGCGAGGATAATCCTGCGCCCGCTTGTTTCAGCTGAACTGATAGAGGGTGACCCAATCAGGGACTTCTATCACCAGATTGGCGCGGCCTTTGACACGAGTGCCCCGCCTCCCCCGAAAACCAATGTCAATCCCAGCATAGACCATGCGCTGCTGCATTTGATGATGCGGTCACACGCGCTGTTCTTCTCGGGGCGACATGACAGCTCTTTCATGGCGCGTTTGCTGAAACATCTGCCGGACGCCTACAAGCGCACCAATGCCTCGATGCTCAGCCAGGCGACCTGCTCAACAATATACGACAGCTATGATGCCGAAAATCTGACACTTGCCACTGAATATATGAAGCTTGAGGACCCACAGGGATTCCTGAACAGGCATTTCCACCGGGTAGCCAACGGCGATCCTTACGAAACGATGAGCGAGGATCAGGTGATGGCGAGAGCGCAAAAGATCATATTGGAAGTGTTCGGTGTGAAGGCGCCTCCAGAAAAACTCGCCCAGGCACTGTACGACTCCGTCCAGACCCGCGACACCGTATGAAATACCTGACTATCGCGGCCTGTCTCCGGTCAGCAGACCCAGGCGGGCCGCCTGATAGGCGGCTTCGGCCCGGCTTGAAATGTTGAGCTTGCGATAGATCGACTTGATGTGGCTCGACACCGTACTGGGCGCGAGTTCAAGCGCGCCTGCCACGTCCGAAACCCGCAACCCGCGGCCGACCAGCGAAAGCACTTCCGCTTCGCGCCGGGTCAGCGTCGCATTGTCATCCACGCTCGGCCCTGTCTGGCGAAAATGATCCATGACGCGCCGGGCAATCGCCGGTGAAAGGGGCGGCGTGCCGTCAGGTATCTGCCGCAGATGGCTTGCGATCAAATCGGGCGGATCGCTTTTCAGAAGATAGCCGTCGGCCCCCGCTGACAAGGCCGCCACGATCGCACTGTCGCTGCCCATGGCCGTTGTCACGATGGCCGTCACATCATCCTGCGTTTGATCCAGCTTGCGCAACACGCCATAGCCGTCACCGTCCGGCAGCTGCAAATCCACCAGCGCGAGGTTGAACTGATGGCGTTCACACAGAAAGAAGGCTGTGCGCATGTCCGCCGCTTCCAGTATCTCCGCGTCGGTAAAAATTCCCGACAGGATAGCTGTCATGAATGCCCGGCTTTGTGCCACATCTTCGACGATCAGTATCTTTTCTATCACATTGCAGCCTGTGCCATTTCCGAACGGGTATAGACATCGAGTGGCAGGCTGACATTGATGCGCATACCCTTTGGCAGGCGCCGGAACTGGATCGTGCCACCAATGGTCCTGACCCGTTCTTCCATGTTGTCCAGCCCTGCCCCGCGATCAACGTCCTCTGTCTCAAATCCGTGCCCATTATCGAGAAATTCCAGGCGCAACATATCCTCTGATAAGGTGAGATTTACCGTCACTTCCGTTGCGCTGGCATGTTTGATGATGTTGCTGGTGATCTCACGGGTCAGCGACCGCAGGGTATTGACCATCAGGAACGGCACCTGCGTTTCCGAAACCTGGGACAAATCCTCAAGCGAGGCCGCCGGCCAGTTCAGGGTGATGCCATGCACCTCCAGCCTGTCGGCCATCTCTGCCCTGACGTCGGCAGTGGTATCGGACAATTTGTAATTCGACCGGAAACCGTCGCTGATGATCTGGCGCAAATCGGTCAGCGTATCGCGCAGCAGCCCGTCCTTGCGCGACCCTTCGGCGGCATGCAGCGCGCTGAGCAACTGCGCGCCAATATTGTCATGCACATCGCGGCTGATCCGGTCCCGTTCGACACTGACACCGCGTTCATAGGCAAGGTGACTTTCGCGCACCACGCCATGCATGCGGACAAGCGTCGCCGCGGCCGCCACATCCGCGGAGCTGAACAACCGCCTGCCCCCGGACGCATAGCGCATTCTGCGCCCCGCAACACCCGTCAGCGCAGGCAGAAGCAGCGCCACGCCATTCTCGGCAATACACACATTCTCCGGCGCATTCTCCAGCACCTCGATCTGTGCGGCGGGGGAAAAGGTCTCCTGCAGGAGCGCGTCCCAACGTTCGTTCTGCAACCGCTGGGTGGGTGCCAATGCCACATCTATCACCTCCGGGATCATGCCGGAGGCCTGTGGCACCTTTGTTCCGAAAAGCCGCACGAGCAGCAACTGACGCAGCGGGAAATAGAGGAACCCCCCGATCAGCAGTGCCAGCGAGAGCGACGCCCAGGGCTGTTCGCGCAGCCACAGCAGCAGCACCAGGTCAGTGGCAAAGATCAGCACCGCACCGGCAAGCCAGACCCAGACGTAATAGGCATAACGATCCAGCTCGAAGACCCGCCAGCGAATGATGCCCAGGGCCAGTCCGATGTGCATCAGGTTGAAAAAGCCAAAGGCATAGGCTTGTGGAATGAAACCGCCGTCCGCAATGCCAAGCGCCGGCGGCAATACCGACAGCGACACGAACAGCGAAACGCCCACCAGCGAGAACAGGAAGAACCAGCGCAGCCCTGCCCGGCTGAGCGGATCGCGCCGCGCGCGCCACCATTGCACCACGCCAAGAACAAGTGCCACCAGGGTCTGGGTTGGCACCACCAGGTTCAGCCAGATGTCGGTGCCGACATACATCAGATCCAGCAGGATCCCGGTGCCAAAGACCACCAGGGGCAGCAACAGCCAGCGTGGATGGAACAGCGGCTTTGGGTACATCAGGAACAGCCCGACCAGCGCGATACCAAAGGATCCCGCCCCGAAATGATTGGTTTGCGACAGTAACTTGAAGACGTCACCCGGCAAGGCGATCTGACGGGTCGAATAGACCGACGCCGCAATGGCGAATACCGGCACGAAAAGCCCGGTCAGGGCGAACATCCTTGCACCCCAGTCCTCGCGCCGCAGCGACATCACCCAGCCCGCCACCAACAGCGCCAGAATGCCAACCCCTTGCTGGAACCAGAAAGGAAACGGCAGATCGCCGATCTGTCGCGGACGCGGGGTGAATACCCCGGTTTCCGTCACGCCATCGGAAAGCATGTAGGTGACGGATACTTCCGGCTTGGTCAGCTGCGCCGCGAGCAGGTCCTGCCGGGCGAAAAATGCCGTCATCCGGGGATAGGTGCCGAGGAAATCCGGCTCGCTGATCAGATCTGTTTCCTCCAGCACCACATCGCCCACGACTGTCGGCGTCGCCCCCTGCGGAAGGTCAAGGTAGGGTCGGTCGATGGACAACAGCACCGCAGAGCTGGTCAGGATCAGGGCAATCATCGCTGCTGTCAGCATGATTGCGGTGGGGGACAGACGATACAGGAACCTGGACATGTTTTGTGCTCACACGCTAAGGGGCATTGCAAAGACGAGTTCGGTTTTTCCCGGTCTGGTAGAATGGGCGGAACGGGGGACGATTTCGAACTATCGTTATGTTAATTAAATAAAAAAACAACATCTTTGTGGCCCTAGAAACGACGGGTCAGGCCAAGCGAAAGATACCGGTTCGTGTAATCCGCCAGCGGGATGTTCGAGCGGTTCCTCTCGATCCCGAACTGAACCTCGGGGGCAAATCTGCCAATGCGAAAATCCCTGTGATAGACCCGCAGGTCGACCGCAATCTTGCGATCGCTGCGCGCGGCGCCGAACAGCCGGCTGACGCCGGTGCGGTCATCGGTTTCCCCGCGCAGGGTCAGGCTGGTCATCAACCCGCCGTCAAAGGCATAAAGCCCGCTTACGCTCAGCCCGCGCCGCAGGCCGTCGGTGGTCAGCTGGTCGGAATCGTTGTTTTCGACAAAGCCGGTGAAGGACAGTTGCGCGTTGCCCCCGATGGCATGGGCATATCCGACTGACAGGAAAGTCCGGTCGATATCCGCCAGCCCCCGCTTGCGAAAGGACCGCGACAGCTCGCCCCCCAGCCGCAACGTTCCCGCGTTTCCGATCCGCCGCGCGTGGTTGAGATAAAGTCCGAATGTCTCGGAATAGGGCCGGTCCGCAGAACGCCGCGTGCCCATCAGGATTCCGCCATCCCAATAGCGTCCTTGCGGCGTGGTGAAGGCCAGACCCGCCCGCCCGGTCACCTGATAGTCCCGCAAGGCGACTTCCGGATTGTACTTGAGATAGGCATCCAGCGAGAACCGCGCCTTCAACCCCTCGCCGATTGTCGGCCCATAGCTGAACCCCGTGGTCACGATGGTGCTCACCGTGGCCTTGCCGATTGCTGTATCGTCCAGGGTCAGCGGCAGACCCCCGATCACAAGCACACGGTCCTCCGTCTGCTTGGTCCCGTTCGATTCCGGCCGCAGGTTGAAACTGAAATAGCCAGACCAGACCTGCCTGGCCTCAATCGCGCCGATCATCCGCGTGACGATCTGCCTTTCCTGCGGCGTCAGATTCGCACCACGCAATTGTTCAAGGTGGAACTTTGCCCGCCCATCGCGACCCAGCCGGAACAGCGCCAGCGCCAGTTCAAAGCGGTATTTCTTGTTGCGCGGCTGTGCCGAGACCAGCCGTTCCACCAGCGGCAACGCCTGCGCGTGCTGACCCGCCTGCACAAGGCGCACCGCTGCAAGCCAGGTTTCATCCGGCGATTGCTGGGCGCGGACCGGCGCACCGCAAAGCACAAGGCAAAAGGCACAAAGGACCCCTGCCCGGCTCAGGATCCGGGTCAATGCTGCCAAAGTCATGACCGGCAAGCGCATGACGTTCCGGGAAAGCTCAATGTCAAACCATGAAAGAAATTCACACCCAATCCCCCGACGGCGTGCCGCTGTTGGCCCCCCGCATCCAAGAAGCCACGCGAAATCCTGCGGCCTTGTCCGTTTTTGGCCAATTCCCCGCCTCATTCACTCCCCTCAACAGGGGAGACGCCTGCGCTAAGCGTTTGAAATGCCGTGTTTGAGGATCAGGCAGGGAAAGCTGCGACAAGATGCCAGCCCCTGCAGGCCCTTTCGCGCCCTGGTGCCGGGTGGTAATGGTTTTATCCGCCATCGCACCGATGTTACGTTGGCGCAAACAGTTCAGGTGCCATATTCATGACAGAGAATTTCCAGGCGGAGAAAACCCAGGCCGCAGCCTGGTTTCGCCAGTTGCGCGATGACATCGTGACCGCCTTCAACGGGTTGGAAGCGCGGCAGCCCGGCCCGACCCCTGCCGGACAATTCGAAGTCCGCGCCACCACCCGCACTGCCGGGGATGGATCGGACGCTGGCGGCGGTGAAATGAGCGTGATGCGCGGGGGCCGCGTGTTCGAAAAGGTTGGTGTCAATATCTCGACCGTCTTCGGCACCCTGGGCGAGCGGGCGCAGACAGCGATGGCGGCGCGCAAGGGCTTGCCGGGGATGAAGGAGGATCCACGCTTCTGGGCCTCTGGCATCAGCCTGGTGGCGCATATGCAAAACCCTCATGCCCCCGCCGTCCACATGAACACCCGCATGTTCTGGACCCCGCATGCCTGGTGGTTCGGCGGCGGCGCCGACCTGAACCCCTGTATCGAATATGCCGAGGACACCGCCCATTTCCACGCCGAGATGAAGCGCGCCTGCGACCCGCATGGCCCCGCGCTTTATGACGAGCTGAAAGCCTGGGCGGATGAATATTTCTACATCCCGCACCGTAAACGCGCGCGTGGGGTCGGCGGCATCTTCTATGATGATCGCAACACCGGCGACTGGGACGCGGATTTCAAGCTGACACAGGACGTGGGCGCCGCTTTCCTGCCAGCCTTCCTGCCGCTGGCGGACAAGCGGCGCGAAACTCCGTGGGACGACGCGGACAAGGACACGCAACTGCGCCACCGCGGGCTCTATGCGGAATACAACCTTGTCTATGACCGGGGCACGAAGTTCGGGCTGGAAACCGGGCACGACCCTGACGCCGTGCTGATGAGCCTGCCGCCGATGGCGAAATGGTACTGACCCCTTAGGGTCAGGCCCCTATTCAGCCATGTGGCAGGCAACCCGCGCGCCGCGCAGGGCGCGCATTTCGGGCCGTTCCTTGCGGCAAATGTCCTCTGCCAACGGGCAGCGCGGGTGATAGGCGCAGCCCGGCGGCGGGTTGATCGGATCGGGGATCTCTCCCTTGGGCGGATCAACCTCGCGTCCGAATTCACCCAGTTTGGGCGCGGCCTCCAGCAGCATCTGGGTATAGGGATGCTTGGGGTCGTCGAACAGTTCGTCCGGTGCCGCCTCTTCCACCAATCGGCCCAGATAGAGCACCCCGACCTTGTCGGAGATATGCTGCACCACGGTCAGGTCGTGACTGATGAACAGGTATGTCAGCCCCAGATCGTCCTTGAGATCGCTCATCAGGTTCAGCACCTGCGCCTGCACCGACACGTCGAGCGCCGAGGTCGGCTCATCACAGACAATCAGCCTGGGCTCTGACGCCAGCGCCCGGGCGATACAGATGCGCTGGCGTTGCCCGCCGGAAAACTCATGCGGAAACTTGCCCGCGTCCCGGGCCGAAAGCCCCACCTGCTCCAGCAGCTTTTCCGCCATGCCCTTGGTCTCGCCCCCGCGCGCCGCGACGGGTTCGACGATGATGTCGCGCACCCGCCAGCGCGGATTGAGCGAGGCATAAGGGTCCTGAAAGATCATCTGGATATCGGCGCGCACCGCATCCACGCGGGCGGCATCGCGTTCGCGGGCCAGGTCCACATCGCGGATCTTGACCGACCCTTCGGTGGGCGGCAGCAACCCCACGAGGATCTTGCCGATGGTCGATTTCCCCGAGCCGCTTTCGCCCACCAGCGCATAGACGCTGCGTTCCTCGATATCGAAGCTGACATCGCTGACGGCCGTCAGAAACGCCTTCTTTCGCCGCTCCACCACCCGGTTGAGCCAGGGTTTGGATACGTCGAAGATACGGGTCAGATTTGCAACCGATACCAGTGCCATCATGCCACCTTTGCGTCATGGGGCAGCGGAAACCAGCATGCGGCGCCATTGCCGTCGGCCAGATCCGGGCCAGGATCGACGCTGCATTTATCCTGTGCATAGGGGCAGCGGGGATGAAAGGCGCAGCCCGACGGCAGCGCATCCAGCCGGGGCATCGCACCGGGGATCTGGTGCAACCGTGCCTTCCCGCGCGAGGCCAGCGGCGTCGACCCCATCAGCCCGTCGGTATAGGGGTGGCGCGGCGTGGTCAGCACGTCGCGCACCGGGCCAAGCTCGGCCAGTTTGCCCGCGTACATCACCGCCACGCGGTCCGCAGCCTCGGCTATGACACCCATGTCGTGGGTGATCAGCATGACGGCCGTACCCCGTTCGCGGCAAAGCGATTTCAACAGGGCGATGATCTGCGCCTGCACCGACACATCCAGCGCGGTTGTCGGCTCATCCGCGATGATCAGCGACGGCTCCGCACAAAGCGCCAGGGCGATCACCACCCTTTGCCGCATCCCGCCGGAAAATTCATGGGGATAGGAATTGATCCGCTCCCGAGCGCCGGGAATGCCGACTTCATCCAGTGCCGCGACGGCGCGTTTTTCCGCTTCGCTGCGCGACACGTCTAGGTGGGCCAGGATGGTTTCCGTCAACTGGTCGCCGATGCGCAAAAGCGGGTTGAGCGAGGTCAGCGGGTCCTGAAACACCATCCCGATCTCCTTGCCCCGCAGGCGGCGCATGGCGTCCCCCTTGAGGTGATCGATGCGGGTGCCGCCCACGTGGATCTCCCCTTTAGCGATGCGCGCGGGCGGCGAGAGCAGGCCGATCACCGCGTTGCCCGCCATGGATTTCCCCGCGCCGGATTCACCGACGATGCCCAACACCTCGCCCCGGCCGATGTCATAGCTGATCCCGTCCACGGGCCGCAGGATCCCGTGGCGGGTGGGAATTTCGACCGTGAGGTCGCGGATGGAAAGGATCGCTTCGCTCATCACCGCAACCTCGGGTTCAGCGCGTCGCGCAGCCAGTCGCCCAGCAGGTTCACCGACAGCGCCAGCGCCAGCAATGTGACCGCCGGGAACAGCAGGATCCACCATTCACCGGAGAACAGGAAGCCTTGTCCGATGCGAATGAGCGTGCCGAGCGAAGGTTGCGTGGGCGGCGCGCCGACGCCCAGAAAGCTGAGCGTCGCTTCGGCGATGATCGCCAGCGCCAATGAGATCGTGGCGATCACCAGCACCGGCGAGAGCACGTTCGGCAGGATGTGTCGCACCATGATCGCGGGCGACCGCCGCCCGATAAGCCGGGCGGCCTGCACGTATTCCTTGTTCTTCTCCACCAGCGTGGCACCCCGCACCACGCGGGCAAACTGCACCCAATCGGACAGGCCGATGGCGATGATCAGCACCCAGATCGCCATCTGGTCGCGGTGCTCCACCGGGGTGACCCCCTTGGCGATGCCAAAGATCAGCATCGCGACCAGGATCGCCGGAAAGGTCAGCTGCACATCCGCAATGCGCATGATGATTGTCTCTGTCCAGCCGCCGACATAACCCGCCAGCAGGCCAAGCGTGATGCCGAGGATCATGGCAAACAGCACCGCTGCGGCCCCGACAAAAAGCGAAATGCGCATCCCGTAAAGGATCGTCGAAAACACGTCGCGGCCCTGATCATCCGTGCCCAGCCAGAATGTATCGCCGGTAAAGGCATTCGGCGTCATCGGCCGGGAAAAGCCGTTCATCAGGTTCAGCGATGCCGGATCGAATGGATTGTAAGGTGCCACCAGCGGGGCAAAGATGGCGGCAAGCACCATGATCACCACCACGGCAAAGCTGATGATCGCCACGGGTGAGCGTTTGAACGTGTAGAAAAAATCGCTTTGCAGGGCGATGCTCAGCCGTGACGGGTCTTTGACCGCGATGGGCATATCGGGAGGTAATTGCCTGTCCGTCATCTCAATGCGCCTTTGTCCGGTCCGCCCGCAGGCGGGGATCAATGGAGAAATACAGCAGGTCCACAATCAGGTTGATGCCCACAAACATGACGGAAATCAGCATCAGATATGCGGCCATCACCGGGATATCGACGAACTGGATCGCGTTGATGAACAGCAGACCGACGCCCGGCCACTGGAAAACAGTCTCGGTGATGATGGCAAAGGCGATGATGCTGCCCAGCTGCAGGCCGGTGACCGTGATCACCGGGACCAGCGTATTCTTGAGCGCGTGGCGAAAGTTCACCGCCCGCTCCCGCAGCCCCCGCGCACGGGCAAAACGGATATAGTCCTGGCGCAGCACCTCCAGCATCTCGGACCGCACCAGGCGCATGATCAGAGTCATCTGGTAAAGGCCCAGCGTGATCGAGGGCAGGATCAGCGCCTTGAGCCCGGATTCGGTGAGGAACCCGGTGGTCCAGCCGCCCACCCGCACTGTTTCGCCGCGCCCGAAGCTGGGCAGCCAGCCCAGTTCGACGGAGAACAGGTAGATCAGCAATATCCCGATCAGGAAGGTCGGCAGGGAGACCCCGATCAGCGACAGCGACATGATCGCATTGGCGGCAAACCCCTCTCTGCGGATGGCGGTGAAGACGCCCAGCCCGATGCCCATGAAAATGGCGAGAAAGCCCGAGACTGCCGCCAGTTCCAGCGTGGCCGGGGCGCGTTCAAGCAGGATGTCGGCCACGGGCCGCCCCTGCCGGTAGCTGATGCCAAAGTTGCCCTGCACGGCGTTGCCGAGAAACTTGACGTATTGCACCGGGAACGGCTGGTCGAGACCCAGCTGGCCGCGCAACCGGTCGATGTCGGCCTGGGTGCGCTCCTGACCCAGCATGTTGTCGATGGGGTCCCCGACGAAGCTGAACATCGAAAAGGCCACCAGCCCCACGACCAGCAGGACGAGGGCAGATTGCGCGATACGTTGGATGATGAAAGCAAGCATTGATCGAGTGGACTATCTGTGAAGCCGGAGGTCAAGGATTACACGGCGGAAGCCGGGAATTTGCCGGAATACGCAACCCCGCTCTGTCTGGCAAGACGACATTCCGGCCCTGCCTGTTCAGTTCACTGTCACCCAGCGCAGGATAAAGAAGTTGTCAGGCCGCTGGGTCAGCTCGACATTCGCCTGCGCACCCCAGATCAGCGGCTGAACATATAGCGGCACATAGGCCATTTCTTCCTGCAGGATCCCCGCGACCTCGTCCAGCATCGCCTGCCGTTTCGGCTCGTCAATCTCGGACTGGATCAGCGGCAGCAATGCGTCCACCCGCGCGCTGGAATAGCCGCCAAAGTTCCATGAGCCAAGTTTGGCTTCTTCGTCCGGCGTGGCAACCAGGAACCGGATCGGATGTTCGGCGTCGAAGGTGCCCGGCGACCAGCCCAGCAGGAACATGTCATAATTGTCGGCACGCAATTCGGGCCAGTAGTTCTGCACCGGCATCGCGTCCAATGTTGCCCGCAACCCCACCTGCGCCAGCATTCCGGTGACCGCCTGGCAGACGGATTCGTCGTTCAGGTAGCGGTCGTTGGTGCATTTCAGCCCAAAGGAGAAACCGTCGGGATAGCCAGCCTCGGACAGCAGGGCGCGGGCCTGATCGGGGTTGTAGACCGGCCGGGGCGCCAGTTCATCGCTATAGCCGCGCATCGCCGCGCTGACCAATTGGCTGGCCTCCTCGGCATTGCCGCGCATGATGGTTTGCAGGATGGCCGGCACGTTGATGGCGTGGGCCACCGCCTGGCGCACCCGCACATCGCCAAAGGGGTTCTTATCCGTCGTTTCGGTCGAGAATTTCAGCCTGTCGGCCTCATGCGGGAAGCCCAGCATCATGACCCGCGCCTCGATTCCCTGGATCACTTTCACATCCGGGTTCTGCTTCAGCATTTCAGTATCCTGGATCGGCACCGGGTTGATAAAGTCGATGTCCCCCGACAAAAGCGCCGCCACGGCGGTTGCCGGATTCTGGATCGGCGTCAGTTCCGCCCGGGTGATGTTATGCGCAGCCTCGTCCCACCAGCCGGCGAAGGGTTCCAGCACGGTACGCAGACCCGGTTCGCGCGCAGTGACACGGAAGGCGCCGGTGCCATTGGTGTTCAGCGTCGCGAAGTTGCCGTTTTCCTTGTCGGGGCGGCCCGTACCATGCGCTGCTGCCCAGCCACTGTCGAGGATCATCCAGTTGGCGATACTGTCGGGAAAGATCGGATTGGGCGAGGTGGTCATGATGTCGACGGTATAATCATCGACAACCCTGACCTCGGACACCGGCGCGAACCAGCTTGAGGTATCAGCCTGTTCGGAACTGGCGCGTTCGTAGGAAAACAAAACGTCCTCAGCCGTGAAATCACTGCCATCGTGAAACTTGACACCCTCCCGCAGGTGAAAGCGCCAGCCATCGCCCGCACCGATGGGCTCCCATGAGGTGGCCAGGGCAGGCTCGATCTCCATCTCCTTGTTGCGGCGCACAAGGCCCTCATAGACGTTGTTGAGAAAACCCAGCACCGCAGCGGAATTGACCGCATGGGGGTCCATCGTCTGCGGATCGGTGGTTTCGGCCCAGGTGAATTCCTTGGCCATGGCGGGGGCAGTCATGCCCAGGCAAAGCGCAAGCGCCGTGGTCAGTCTCAGCATGGCGGGTTCCTTTCGGGCATGGATGGCAACAGTCAGGCTAGCGGCTGCGACGACAGAAGCAATCGGAACATGGCCGGGCTCACAAAGGTGTCATGGGACAAGTCCCGCCCGCCCGGTGTCAAAAGACTGGAACACAAAAAAGGGGCGGCACCCCGGCACCGCCCCCATGTCGTTTGTCACGCTATAGCGTTTCGAGAAACGCTAGATTCAGTTCATCGTGAAATACTTGACCTTGGGCTGGTCCTCGGGATCGACCTCGATCCCGACACCCTCCGTCATGCCCCAGTTCAACACCTGGTGGTGGATCGGGATATAGAGCGTCTCGTCCTGCACAACCCGCCAGATCTCGGCGATGTCGGCATTCCGGGCTTCCAGATCGGTGTTGGAGGCGAGGCTCTTGATCTTGGCATCCAGATCGTCGTTGTCATAGCCGGTGCCGTTCCAGGTGCCGATATCCCCTTCACGCCCGTGCACCAGGAAGTTGAAGATATATTCGGAATCGTAGGTCGGCACACCCCAGCCCAACATGTAAAAGTCGGTCTTGCCGTCGGTGATCAGCGGGAAGTGCTGCGCCTTGGGCTTGGCATCCAGATTCACGCGCACGCCGATCTGGCCCAGCATGCCGACAGCAGCCTGGCAAATCGCCTCGTCGTTGACATAGCGGTCATTCGGGCAATCGAGGCGGATCGAGAAACCGTCGGCATAGCCGGCCTCTTCCATCAATGCCTTGGCACCTTCGATGTCGGTCTTGGATTCCGCGTCCATTTCCTCGGTCCAGCCGTTGACGAAGGGCGGTGCGATCATGCCGGCGGGCTGGGATTGCCCGCGCATCACCACCTGCTGGATGGCGTCGCGGTTGATCGCCATCGACATCGCCTTGCGCACGCGCACGTCGGCCAGCGGGTTCTTGCCTTCGACGTTGTCGGCCTCGATATCGTCCGCGCCCATGTTCATGCCAAAGAAGATCACCCGGTTCTGCGGAGCCTGCTTGACCACGAGGCCATCGGCGCTGTTGACTCGCTCAAGATCCTGCACCGGCATGTCCTGAAGGAAATCCACCTCACCCGACAACAGGGCGGCAACGCGGGTCGCGGCGTTCTGGATCGGCGTATAGACAATTTCCGTCACTTCCAGCGGGAACTGGTCCTTGCCCCAGTAGTCCTCGTTCAGTGACATGACTGTCTTTACGTCCTGCTCCCGGCTTACCAGCTTGTAGGGGCCGGTGCCGTTGGTGTTGGTGGTGGCATAGGTCAGCTCGCCGCCCTCGAAGTCCTGCACATCAACGGTGTTGTTCGCCTCGGTCCAGTCCTTGTCCATGACGAACAGGTTGGTCAGGTTGGACGGCAGGATCGGGTTAGGCCCATCCGTGACCATCTCGACCGTGTAATCGTCCACTGCGCGGACCTCGGTGATGGAGTTGATCAGCTCTTTCATGTCCGAATTCTCGGTCATGGCGCGATTAAAGCTGAACACGACATCCTCAGCCGTGAAATCAGCGCCGTCATGAAACTTGACCCCTTCGCGCAGCTTGAAGACCCAGACGTTCGGATCGTCCTCCTTGGGCGCCCATTCGGTGGCCAGGGCAGGCTCGAACGCGCCGGTGGTGTCGCGGATGAGCAGCGGCTCGTAAATCTGGTGCCGGATCGTATGTGTCGGCCCTTCGTTCTGGGCATGCGGGTCGAGGGTCAGCGCATCGCCGGACCGCGCCCATCTCAGCGTCTCGGCCTGGGCCAGCGCGGTTGTGGACAAAAGCAATGCCGTGGACATCAGTGTAAGCGTCTTGGTCATTATGAACTCCCGATATTTTTCTATTCCGACAGTGTTTTCCAGTCAGGTCTGATTGGCAACCCCGAACTGCGGCGGGCGCGCGGCGGCCGCCATCTGCCGCCCCGCACAGCGCTTGGCAGTGGAACTCCGGCTATCCGTTGTCCTGTTGCCTCCGGTACATGCCCGGCGTCAGCCCGGTGTCTGACTTGAAGGTGCGGCTGAAATAGCCGGCATCGGCAAAGCCTGCGCGCGCGGCGATGTCAGCCATGGAATGACGGGTGAATTCCAGCAGATGCTTTGCCTCGACCAGACGGCGCTGGCGGATCACTGAATTGGGGGTAGCGCCAAGGATGCGGCGGCACAGGCGATTGAGATGTGCGGTCGAGACTCCGATTTCGCGGGCATAGGCGCCAAGCGTCATCGCACTCGCAAAATGTTCCTCGACCGCCGCACAAAATGCCTGCGCCTGCTTTTCATGCAATGTCTGTTCCTGCCGCGCAGGCAATGTCCCTAAAGGACGCGCCTCGCTCCGGTCGCTCTCAAGATAGATCAGCATCAGACGGATCAGCGTTTCAAGCAAGACCGCGCGCCCGGTCCCGAAGTTGCGCAGGGCCTCGCGCAACTGGCCCATCAGCATGTCTATCACCGCGAAATGGGGGGCATCCGGTTCGGGCAGCACCGCGCCACCGGTATCGGCAAACCGCCGGATCCGCGCGATGTTGTCGTCATCCAACAGGGCCAGTCGCAGGCTGATCACATCGCCTTCGATGTCCGGGGGAAACCGGAACCCATGCGCCAGACCCGGCGGGACCACCAGGATCACCGGCCCGGCGCTGCGAAAATCCATATCGCCAAGGCGCGTGAACACACCCGGCGTCTGGAACAGGAAAACCTGCGCAAGCCTAGAGTGGCGGTGCAGCCGGATGTTCCAGTCATGTTTCATACTGCGTTCTACGATGGTCTCATGATGCACCGGATCCGCGCGGGTACCCGCCAGATATTCACCATAAAGTTCATATGTCGGAACGGTATCTGGCAAGGAAACTACCTTTTCCGGAGCTTTTCCGCCCCTATCAGCGCCACTTTGATCGGATAGTACAAAAATTGGTTGCTGCTGTCCATTCGGCGCCCTGCAATTTGCGTTATGATTGCCCGGATAAGGCCGCGCCTGATCGGCTTTTTGATGAAACAACAAAGGCCGCGCGATGACCCGTACCATCAAAACATCCGTCTGTATCATTGGCTCCGGTCCCGCCGGATTGTTGTTGTCGCAGCTGCTGGCCAATGCCGGGATCGACACTGTCGTGCTCGACCGAAAGGACCGCGCCTATATCGAAGGGCGCATCCGCGCCGGCGTGCTGGAACAAGGGACAGTCCAGGCTCTGGAAGAAGCCGGTGCCGCCGAGCGCCTGCACCGCGAAGGGCTGCCGCACGACGGGTTTGAGCTGGCCTTTGACGGCGACCGGCACCGGATTGACCTGGCCGGGCTGACGGGCAAGACGGTGATGGTCTATGGCCAGACCGAAATGACCAAGGACCTGTTCGACAAACGCACGGCCGAGGGGCAACAGTTCTTTTTCAATGTCGATGACGTGGTGCCGACCGACCTCAAGTCTGACCAACCTTCCGTCCATTTCACCCATGACGGCGCAAAAATTGTTGTCGAATGTGACTATATCGCAGGCTGTGACGGATTTCATGGTGTCTCCCGCCAGGCGATCCCGGCTGACGTGCTGAAAACGTTCGAGCGGGTCTATCCCTTTGGCTGGCTGGGCATCCTGGTGGAAAAGCCGCCCCTCGCGCATGAACTGATCTATGCCAACCACGAACGCGGCTTTGCACTGGCCTCCATGCGGTCCAACACCCGGAGCCGGTACTACATTCAATGCGATGTGAACGACGATGTGGCGCAATGGTCCGATGACCGCTTCTGGGAGGAATTCGCCACGCGCCTTGGCCCGGAAACTGCAGCCAACCTGCAAACCGGCCCGTCATTCGAGAAAAGCATCGCGCCGCTGCGGTCTTTCGTGGCCGAACCGATGCGCTATGGCAATCTGTTCCTGGCTGGCGATTCCGCCCATATTGTGCCGCCGACCGGGGCCAAGGGCCTGAACCTTGCCGCTGCCGATGTACGCATCCTGCACCGCGCGCTGGTGGCACATTACAAGGACAACAACGACAGTCTCATCGACAGCTACTCCGAGACCGTGCTGCGGCGGGTCTGGAAGGTCGAACGGTTCTCCTGGCAGCTGTCCACGCTGATGCACCAGTTCCCCGAGAATTCGGAATTCGAAAAACGCATGCAGCGGGCCGAGTTCGATTATCTGCGCAGCTCAGAGGCCGCATCACGCGCCATTGCCGAAAACTACGTCGGCCTGCCGCTCGACTGATCCACCGGGGCGGGCCGCCACAAGCGCCCCGCCCGGCCTGGTATCTCACATCAAACAGACCCCATGCCGGACCTCCGCCGCGCTGTCCCTGAACCCCCGCGTTCGGGCGCGACGCAAGCAATCCCGTTGCAGGGCTTGGCATCCGTTTCAAGATACGCGAGGTTCGGGTGCATCGCACCGAACATCCTGATCCACGGAAGCCCCGATGAACTTTGACGCCCGGATTCACAAACTCGCCGCCATTTTGCAACGCCATGACTGTCCGGCCATTGCGATGGTGCCGGGTCCGAACTTTTTCTACCTGACCGGCGTGCGGCTGGGCCTGATGGAACGGCCCACGATCCTGGTCGTCACGGCGGCAGGCGAGGTTCATGCCGCAATTCCCGCGCTGGAAAAGGACATGTGGACCGCCCGGATGCCGCAGGCCCGGACCGTCTTCTGGCAGGATGCCGACGGCTATGCCGATGCGCTGGCCCGGCTCGCGCGGCAAACCGGGCTGACCCGCCTCGCGGTAGAGGGCGGCCGCATGCGCCATTTCGAGGCGGCGGCCCTTGCCCGCGCCTTTGGCACGGCACCGGAAGACGGGACAGACATGTTGCTGCCGCTGCGGCTGAACAAGGACGCCTCGGAAATCGCCGCCATCGAAAAGGCGGTGCAGATCAGTGAAGATGCGCTGGCCGCGACCCTCAAGCAGATCGGCGCAGGGCTGACGGAGACGGAAATCCGCTCCAGGCTGCTGATCAACATGCTGGAAAGAGGGGCAGATGGGGCCGCATTCGACCTGATCGTGCTGGCCGGTCCGGCGGCGGCGGATTGCCATGGTGTGCCGTCATCCGACCGTCGGCTGAAACGCGGTGACACCTTGCTTTTCGACTTCGGCGCGACCCTGAACGGTTACAGCGCGGACATCACCCGCACCTATTTCTGCGAGGAAATCCCGCAGGAACACCGCGCATTCTATGAGGCCGTGCAAGAAGCAAACCGCCTGGGCCGCCATATGACATCGCCCGGCGTGACCCCGCATGATCTGGACACAGCCGTGCAACAGGCGCTGAGCGACGCGGGTTTCGCGGCGGATATCCGGCACAAGCTTGGCCACGGACTGGGACTGGATATCCACGAAGCGCCGCAGCTGATGCGGGGCAACCATGCACCGCTGGAGGCCGGTATGGTCATCACCATCGAACCGGGCCTTTATCGCCCCGGCGTGCTGGGTGTCCGTATCGAGGATGACGTACTGGTCACCGAAGACGGCGCCCGGTCCCTCACCCAGTTGCCGCGTGAACCGCAGGTGATCGGCTGACCCTCAGTCCTTCATTGCCCTGGCACGCAGAAGGGCGATCAGCGCCGCATCGCGGTCCTGCTCCAGCTCGGCAATGCTGCGCCCCGCTGCGGCAGTTTCCACGCCCTCGATCAGCGCCGCGCAGACCTCAGGGCTGAGAACCGGTGCCCCCAGCGCGGCCCAGCGGCGCTCCTGGCTGGGTCCGAGATGCGCCAGATATCCGGCCATGCCCTGCGCGCCGCCACCAAGATGATACGCCATATGTGCGCCCAGCACGGACCAGCGCAGGCCGGGTCCGTTGACAAGCGCCGCGTCTATGGCTTCGACATCCGCGATACCTTCCTGCACCATGAAGACAGCCTCGCGCCACAGGGCAGAGGCGAGCCTGTTGGCAATATGTCCGGTGGCATCCTTCCGCAGCCTGACCGGCATGCGGTCGGCAGCACGGTAAATCGCCTCGGCCCTGTCGAGACGCGCGTCATCGGCACCAAAGAGTTCCACCAGCGGGACCAGGTGCGGCGGGTTGAACGGATGCGCCGTAATCAACCGCGCCGGCTCACGCAAACCCGGTGCAAGTTCCGACCAGGTCAAGGCCAAGGTCGAGGAGGCGATGATGGCCTCCACCGCCATGGCCTCTTCGATCTCGGCCAGAAGCGCGCGCTTCAGCGGAATGTTCTCTGGCGCGTTCTCCTGGATCAGCACCGCACCTGCGACGGCATCATCAAGCCTGTCGCAGCGGGTGATCCATTCGGCCCCGCCTTTCGCTTCCGCGATCTGCGCAAGCTGCGCCAACAACCCAGGGATCTGACCCACGGCCTTGTCCAGCGCCGCCGCGTGAGGATCCCAAAGCCGCACCCTGAACCCATGATGTGCAAACAGCGCGGCCCATGCTGTCCCGATCAGACCGGCACCGATGATGGCAATGTCACGGGTATTGGCGTCAGCTGTCATGGTTGTCCTTCAAAGCGTCGCCGCAATCTTGATCATTCGCCCTTGGCGCGCAAGGCAAAGCGCTCAACGGGACGGAGGCAAGCAGCGGGTTGCCGCGACGGGCACGGATAGTGTAACCACCCGCCAGCCATCGCCACAAACAGAACGCCCGATCCATGGTGAGGCAAACCGCGTTTCCAACCAAAGGAAAAGGTAACCTGATGGCCAACCCTCTCTATGATCGTCTCTTTGGCATCCATGCGGGAAAGGTGACGCCGTTCCTGCATCTTCCGGACGGACAGACAATCAGCCATCAGCAGTTCCTCGAAACCAGTTCCCGCATTGCACATGTGACCAGGGAAATCGGGCTGAAGCCCGGCGACCGCGTCGCCGCCCAGATCGAGAAATCGCCGGAAGCTCTGGCGCTCTATGCCGCCTGCGCACAGGCGGGGCTGATCTTTCTGCCGCTGAACACGGCATATACTGTCGACGAATTGCAGTATTTCATCGAAAACAGCGGCGCGTCGCTGATTGTCTGTGACGGCAGCAATGCGGAAAACCTCGCCCCGATCGCCACCACGCTGGGATCAAGGATCGAAACCCTGAACGGCGATGGCAGCGGCAGTCTGATGGATCGGGCCCGCAAGATGGATACAAGCTTTGCCACGGTGGCGCGGCAGGGCGACGACCTCGCAGCGTTCCTTTATACCTCCGGGACGACCGGGCGTTCCAAGGGCGCAATGCTGACCCAGAACAACCTGCTGTCGAACACCTGGACCCTCATGGAAGAATGGCGGTTCACGGCAAGCGACGTTCTGCTGCATGCCCTGCCGATCTTTCACACCCATGGATTGTTTGTTGCCACCAACATCACGCTGGCCGCTGGCGGCAGCATGATCTTTCTGCCGAAATTCGATCTGGACCAGATGATCGCCTGGATGCCCCGCGCAACCACCATGATGGGTGTTCCGACCTTCTATACCCGCCTGCTGGGGGACGCCCGTTTCACCCATGATCTGGCCGCGCATATGCGCCTGTTCATCTCGGGTTCGGCCCCCCTGCTGGCCGAAACCCATGCAAGGTTCGAAGCCCTCACCGGGCATCGCATCCTTGAACGCTATGGCATGACAGAAACCAACATGAACACATCGAACCCTTACGAAGGCGAACGTCGTGCCGGAACGGTGGGGCATCCATTGCCGGGGATCGAACTGAAGATCACCGACCCCCAGACCGGCACGACCCTGCCCGAAGGTGAAATCGGACAGATCGAGGTGCGCGGCCCCAACGTTTTCAAGGGGTATTGGCAGATGCCGGAAAAAACGGCAGAGGAACTGCGCGCGGATGGTTTCTTTATCACCGGTGATCTGGGCAAGGTCGACCGGGACGGATATGTCCATATCGTCGGCCGCAACAAGGACCTGATCATTTCCGGCGGATTCAACGTCTACCCAAAGGAAATCGAACAGCTGCTCGATGATCAGCCGGGCGTGCTGGAAAGCGCAGTAATCGGCGTGCCACATCCCGATTTTGGCGAAACCGTGCTTGGCGTGATTGTTCCCGCCCCGGGTGCCGCGCCGGACAGGCAGGCCATCATGGACAGTCTTCGCCGGTCCCTTGCCCGTTTCAAGCACCCCCGCGAACTGGTCATCATGGACGAACTGCCGCGCAACACGATGGGCAAGGTTCAAAAGAACATCCTGCGCGATCAATTCAGAGAGATGTTCACATCCAGGGATTTCGGCCAGACGTAGCGATCAGCCGCGAGATACCACCGCCGCTTTCACCCCTGCGTCAGGCCCGCATCCTGCAATTCCTCCCGGTCCGGCAGATCGCGCAGGCTTTCCAGCCCGAAGGCCAGCAGGAAGTGTTCCGTGGTGACAAAGGTAAAGGGCGCGCCCCGGCTGGGGCTGCGCGGCCCGGTCCCGATCAGCCCCCGCGCATGCAGCCGCCCGATCAGATCACGGCTGATCTCCTTGCCGAAAATGTCTTTCAGCATGTCGCGCGTGGCGGGCTGGTAATAGGCGATGGCGGCCAGCACCGCGATATCGAATTCGCTGAGGTCCAGCAGCTGATCGTCCAGATCGGCCGCAGCCCGGATCGCCGGGGCAAAGGCCGTTCGCGACCGCAACACCCAGCCATCGGCCACCTGCGCCAGTTCGAAGGCGCGCCCCTCAAGGTCCGCGGCAAGATCCCCGATCAGCAGATCGACGGAGGCATCCTGCCCGACCACCCGAGCCAGATCCTGCCTTGGCACCGGGGTGGCGCTGGCAAACAGCACGGCCTCGATCCGCAGCATCCATTCCCGCCAGCGCAGCTCCGGCGGCAGGTCGGCCAATTCGCGGTCAAGCTCTGGTTCAGGTCGGACACCGGCCACGCCTACACCCCGTAAAGGCGAAAGGTGTCGCGCCCGGTCAGCTCGCGCACCGCACCCAGATCGACGAGCCTGTCGCAGAGGCGGCGGGCGGCCCGGTCCGGCATCGGCAAGGCCGAGGGTGCAACGGCATCCCGGCTCAGAAAGACCTCGACCGCGGCAGGCGCTGTCTTGGCCCGCAATTTGGGCGCAACCGTCTTCAACCGTTCAGCCCGCCGCGACAGATCTGCTGCCATGCGCAGGGCCTGCGGGGTCGCGGTGGTCACCGCGCCGTGGCAGGCCAGCCGCAATGCATCGCCACGCCTGGTCAGGTCAACACGTGCCAGACCCAACGCGAACAGGGGCAGGATGTGATCCCATCCCAGCGCCTGCGCCAGGGCCGTATCTGCCAGGATCAATGCAGCCACCTCGGTCCGCGGCATTTCCGTCAGAACGGCTTCCAGAACCTTTGCCACGCGCGTGATGGGCCCCGCCTGCCCTGCGCCGCGTTCCTTTCCGGCACTCAGCCAGGCCGCGATTCGTGTGGCCTCCACCTCGGGCAACGCACGGTGCAGCGCCTTGACAGAAAGGGGTCGTTCCGCCGCACGCCGCCAGGCCAGATAGGTTTCTCCTGCGGGGCCCGGCAGGTCACCGGGACGCAGCAGGTGGATGGCATCCCGCAGCTCCCCTGCCCTTTCGGGCCGTCCGGAAAACAGGATACAGGCCTCCGCCGCCTGCAACGCCAGACGATCCCGCAACAACGCCTGCGGCACATCTTGCTGCTTGATGACCTGATGCAGATAGCTCAGCGCGCCACCGGACAAGAACGCCATATCCTCAAGCGATTCACTGCGGCGGGACGTCACCCAGGACGGCAACAGAAGTTGCATGGCAGGGTCGTCCTGGATGTTCGATAGGGTGAATGTCATGTCCAGAGCTTATCCGACCACCGCAGGCTTCGCTACAAGATGTCTGAGCGCCGCGTAGATTTTAGGATTGAAACATTCGAGGGTTTCAGGATCGACCCTGAATGCAACCCTCATCCGTTAATTGCAGATCGACGGCGCATTTTCTCCTTGCGGCGCCTGACATCCCGATGTGGAATGCAGGCATCGGGTGGCATTTGATGATGATGAACCGATGGCAACCAAGGGGGTTGGCCCGGCAGCATGCCACCGCGACGCATCCCGTGCCCTGTTCAACAATCAACCCCTTGACGGATTTTTATTTTATATATAAAACTATGCAAAAGCATAGAGTGGGATTAAGGGGGCGTCATGCCGTCCATAGGCTACGAAGTCATCGCCGTTTCGAGCGAGACCAAAGATGTTAAACGGATCGAAGTGAAACCGTCGGCGCCGATCCCCATGGTGTGGACCGCGGGCGCACATGTTCGCGTCAGCCTGCGCGACGGCGGTGACCGTTCATACTCCCTGCTGCGGCTGCCGGGCCTGCAACCCGGACATCTGGCGCTTGGCGTGCTGCGCGAGGCGCAAAGCACGGGCGGGTCGATCTTCATGCATGGGCTCAAGCCCGGTGACAGGGTTCAGATCTCGAACCCGACCAATCATTTTGAACTGGGCGACCATGCTGAACCCGCCGTGCTGATCGCAGGCGGCATCGGCATCACGCCGATCCTGTCCATGGCGGCGGAACTCGCCGCGAAAGGGCGCGCATTCGAGGCCCATTATGCCGGGCGTTCCGAAGGGATGCTCGCCTTCGTGAATGAAATGCAGGAAATCTGCGGCGACCGGCTGCATCTGCATTACGACGATCAGCCCAGCAAGATGGATCTGAACGAAATTCTCGGGCAGGCCCCCGATGGTGCCCATGTCTACTTCTGCGGACCGGCCGGCATGATCGAGGCGGTCAAATCCGTTGCCTCCGATCTGGGCTGGCCCGTCGAGCGGGTGCATTACGAGCTGTTTTCGGCTGCAGCCAATACGGCGGAGGACACGGCATTCGACGTCGAAATCCACAGCACCGGCCAGATCGTGCATGTCCCGTCCGACAAGACGATCATCGAGGCGCTGGAAGAAGCAGGTCTCGACCCGCTTTACGACTGCCAGCGCGGCGACTGCGGGATCTGCCAATGTGATGTGATCGACGGAATCCCCGACCACCGGGATGTCATCCTGACCGACAGCGAAAAGGCGGCGAACAACGTCATGCAGATCTGCGTATCTCGGTCGAAGACGCCCAAACTTGTCATTGATATCTGATCTTTACTGGAGACTGCCATGGACCGTTATCGCGGAAATTCCCAAGCCATCGCCGATTTGGTCAAAGGCCACGCCGTTCACCGCGACGTCTACGTGAACGCGGAAATCTTCGAGTTGGAAATGGAGCAGCTCTTTCCCAATTCCTGGATCTACATCGGGCATGAAAGCCAGCTGAAGAACACCGGCGACTTCATCACCTCCAAGATCGGAAACCAGCCGGTTCTGGCATCCCGTCACCGGGACGGGCAGGTCTATGTGCTGCACAACCGCTGCCCGCACAAGGGCGTCAAGATTGCCTCAGAGCCTTGCGGGAACACCGGCAAATTCTTCCGCTGCCCTTACCACGCCTGGTCTTTCAAGACCGATGGTTCACTTTTGGCGATCCCGCTGAAGAAAGGCTACGAAGGCACCGGATTTGACGCGGATCAGGCGGCCAAGGGCCTGACGCGGATCGAGAACGTGAAAATCTACCGCGGCCTGATCTTCGTGCGTCTGGCGAAAGAAGGCCTCAGCTTCGAGGAGTTCTTTGGCGAATCCCTGTCCACGATCGACAATATGGCCGACCGCTCGCCCGAGGGTGAGCTTGAGGTGATCAGCCAGCCGATCCGCTACATGCACACCTGCAACTGGAAGATGCTGGTCGAGAACCAGACCGACACCTGCCATCCGATGGTCGCGCATGAAAGCTCTGCCGGGACGGCGGTCAGCGTCTGGGAACGCGAGAAGGACAACTTCACCGAAACCCCCATGGCCGTGCAGCTTTATGCACCTTTCATGAGCCCTTATGAGTTCTATGAAGGGGCGGGCATTCGCGTCTGGCCAAATGGCCACGGCCACACGGGCGTGTCAGGCTCGATCCACCAGGACTACGAGGATGTGGGCGGCTATCAGGACATGATGGTCGAGGCCTACGGCAAGGAACGCGCCCAGGAGATTCTGGGCGATATCCGTCACAACACGATCTATTTTCCCAACATCATGGTGAAGGGGCCGGTCGGCATCCTGCGCAACTTCATCCCGCTCGGGGTCGACAAGACCCTGGTGGAAAGCTGGGTATTCAAGCTGAAGGGTGCCCCCGACAAACTCTATGAACGCGGCCTGATGTATAACCGCTTCATCAACGCGCCGACGTCGATTGTCGGTCATGACGATCTGGAGATGTACGAACGCGCGCAGGAAGGTCTGCACTCCAACGGCAACGAATGGGTCAACCTGCGCCGCCTGTGGGAAGATGACGAGCCAGAAGAGACGACCGAAGTCGTCAACGGCACATCCGAACGCCAGATGCGCAACCAGTTCTATGCCTGGCGCAAGTTCATGGTTCAGAACATGGACCAAGCCGTGGAGGCTGCAGAATGAACCGCGATGACCTGATCGATTTTGTCTATGACGAGGCCGCCACGATTGACCAGATGCACTGGGACGACTGGCTGGCGCTGTTTCACAAGGATGGACGCTACTGGATGCCGCTAGAATGGCAGCAGGAAGATCCGATCCTTCAGCCCTCGCTGATGTATGAGGACCGGTTGCTGCTGACCGTCCGGGTGGAGCGTCTGGCAGGTGAGCGCACCTTCAGCCAGAAACCCAAAAGCCGCTGCCATCACCTGATGGAACGGCCGCGCATCCTCTCGATGGGCGAAGACGGGGGCGTGCATAGACTGCGCACTTCATTCATATATACCGAAACGCGGGGTGACCTGCTGGAACGCTATTCCGGCTGGGTCAGTCACGAGTTGGTCGAGGTGGACGGGGCATTGCAGATCAAGCTGAAACGCATTGATCTGATCAACTTCGATGCGCCATTCAGCAACATCCAGCTCTTTATCTGAGGCAGGCATGAACACCGAAACAGTTTACACCCGATTCAAGAGCACCGCTGCGATGCAGGGCGATGCCCCCTTTCTGCATGTGCTGGAGGAAACGGCACAGGTCTATGGCATCCCGCAGGGCGACATCAGCTATGACGAGATGGCACAAAGGGTGGAGGACTGGCGCAACCGGTTCATGGATGCCGGATATGGCGCCGGTCATCGCGTGGGCCTGTTGCTTGAAAACCGTCCCGTCTTTCTGGAAATCTGGCTGGCGCTGAATGCGCTCGGGGCCTCCGTGGTGCCGATCAATCCGGACCTGCGGCTGGCTGAACTGGAGTATCTGGCCGAACACTCTGAAATGATCCTGGCGATCGTTCTGTCCGACCGGCTGGAAGAGATGAAGACCGCCGTGGAAAACGCCGGCATTCCCACGCTTGTCACACCGCCCGAAGGCGCGTTGCCAAAGGCCATCCGGCCCGCCGCGGCAGAGGCGGCGCCGAACACGGCGACGGAATGTGCCTTGCTCTATACCTCCGGGACCACGGGCAAGCCCAAAGGCTGCATCCTGTCCAACGAATATTACCTCTATTCCGGTGACTGGTACGCCGGTGCCGGTGGCCACATCAGCCTGCGTCAGGGCGAGGAGCGGATGCTGACCCCCCTGCCCGTTTTCCACATGAACGCGATGGCCGTTTCGGTGATGGCCATGATCACGGTGGGCGGCTGCCTGATCATGCTGGACCGGTTCCATCCGCGCAGCTGGTGGGCTTCGGTCCGCAAAAGCGGCGCAACGGTGGTGCATTACCTGGGCGTCATGCCGCCCATGCTGATGCGCGCCGACCCTTCCGAAGACGACCGCAATCACAATGTCCGTTTCGGATTTGGCGCGGGCGTGGACGCCAAGCTGCATGACCCTTTCGAAGAACGCTACGGTTTCCCCCTGATCGAGGCATGGGCCTGCACCGAGACCGGATCGGGTGGGGTCATATGCGCCAATGAGGAACCGCGCAAGACGGGAACCGCCTGCTTCGGGCGACCCGCCAAGGAGGTTGAAGTTCGCGTCGTCGACGAGGCGGGCAAGGACGTGGCACCAGGCGCACCCGGCGAAATGCTCGTGCGCCGTGCCGGGGACAATCCGCACTACGGCTTCTTCTCGGGCTATCTGAAAAACCGCGAAGCAACCGACGAGCTTTGGGAAGGCGGCTGGCTCCATACCGGTGACGTGGTTCAGCAGGACGAAGACGGATCGCTGCACTTTGTCGACCGCAAGAAGAACGTGATCCGCCGCTCGGGCGAGAACATCTCGGCAGTGGAAGTGGAATCGATCCTGAACCGTCATCCGGAGATCGCTTCCTGCGCCGCCGCTGCCGCCCCGGACGATGTACGCGGCGACGAAGTGGCCGTGTTCATCATTCTGGACGCTGCCGAAGGCAACGGCGCCAAGGCCGAAGAGATCGTGACCTGGGCGCTGGATCAGATGGCATACTACAAGGCCCCCGGCTGGATCGCCTTTGTCGAGGATCTGCCGCTGACCGCCACGCAGAAAATCCTCCGGGGCCAGTTGAAAGACCTGCTGGTGAAGACCTTTGAAACCGATGGTTTCATCGACACCAGACACCTGAAGAAACGCACAAGTTGATGGGTCGGCAAAAGCCCTATGACGGCGTTGTCGTCTGTGCGCCGGTCACCGTTCCCTATGCGCGGTATTCCGACAAGACCGCGCATTGGTGGACCGGCAGCGCCCTGGCCGCCCTGTCGCGCCAGACCGGACTGGGGCCAGAAGATTTCGACGGTTTCTGTTTTGCCAGTTTCTCTGCCGGGCCGGACACGGTTGTCGGCATGGTGCAGCATCTGGGGCTCAGCCCGCGCTGGATGGATCACATCCCCACCGGCGGGGCCAGCGGCGTCATGGCCCTGCGGCGCGCGGCCCGTGCGGTTCAGATGGGCGATGCCGACATCGTGGCCTGTGTTGCCGCCGACACCAACCAGATCGACAGCTTCCGCCAGACCTTGCAGGGCTTTTCTCGGTTTTCGCAGGATGCCACCTATCCCTATGGCTTCGGCGGACCCAACGCGACCTTCGCGCTGATCGCCGATAATTTCATGCGGGAATACGGCGTCTCGCGCGATGATTTTGCCAAGCTCTGCGTCGCGCAAAGGGACAATGCGCTGTCCAACCCCTTCGCACTGATGAAAAAGCCCCTGACCCACGACCAATACATGCAGGCGCGGCCCATCTCCGACCCGATCCATCTGTTCGATTGTGTCATGCCCTGCGCCGGGGCCGAGGCCTTTATCGTGACAACACCCGAAAAAGCGCGGGACCTGGGCCTGTCCACCGCGCGGCTGGCCGCGACGATCGAGCGGCACAATGCCTTTCCCGAAGACCCGGTGCAGACGCGCGGCGGTTGGGCGCGCGACATTGACGATCTGTGGTCGGCGGCGGGATGTGGGCCACAGGATATGGATATGGTCCAGCTTTATGACGACTATCCGGTGATCGTGGCCATGCAACTGGCCGATCTGGGGTTTTGCGAAAAGCCGGAGCTTTCCCGGTTCATCGCAGACAACGATTTCACGATTTCTGGCTCTCTGCCGCTCAATACCAACGGCGGGCAACTCTCTGCGGGTCAGGCCGGTGCCGCCGGCGGATTTCAGAACGTCACCGAAGGGTTGCGACAGATCCTGCAGACGCCCCTGGGCGATCAGGTGCCCGACGCCAAACGCGCGCTGATCTCGGGCTTTGGTCTGGTGAATTATGACCGCGGCATCTGCACCGGTGCCGCCGTTCTTGAGCAGGAGGTGCTGCGATGAGTGAACCGCTGACACCGCCAAAACGCAAGGACCCGCTGGTCGTCACCCGTGCGGGCCATGTCCCTCCTGCCCTGCGCAGCCGCGCGGCCACGGCGATGGCGGCGCGCGCCGGTCTGGGGCGTTTTGTGCTGCAGGTCTGTGACGATTGCGCGCGGGCAACCTATCCGCAGCGTGACCGCTGCCCGTTCTGCTGGGGCGAATTGCGCTGGCAGGATCAGCCCGACGGCGCAGTGATCGAGGCGGAGACCACGATACGCAGCTCCATCGACCTCTTCTTCAAGGATCATCTTCCCTGGCGCGTCGGTTCCGCCCGGCTGGATGCGGGGCCGATGGCAACTGTGCATCTGCATGGGGATGTGGGTCAGGGTGACCGCGTCAAAATAGAACTGAAGCTTGACAGATCAGGCAATCCGGCACTCTTTGCCATGCCGGAAAAGGAGACGCCGCATATGGCTGACGATCCCCAATTGCGGGTCTTTACCGCCGACCCTAAATATCGGCGCGTTCTGGTGACCGATGGCCGGACGGCAACCGGACAGGCAGTGGCCGAAGCCCTGCTCAAGGCGGGCGCAAAGACGGTCTTCCTCGGCAACGCCGACCCCCTGATGCGTTATCCCGGTCAGGACCGGATCGAGGCCACCGCCGGGATCGAACCTGTCCGGCTGAGCCTGACCGATACCCGCAGCATCGAGGCGCTGGCCGGGCAGTTGGGCGGACGCGTGGACATCGTGGTGAATACGGCGCAGTTCTCCCGCCAGGGTGGCGTCGGTTTCGGCGGCAATCTGAACGATCTGCAATCCGGGCTGGATCTGGAAGTGACGGGCCTGATGCGGCTGGCGCAGGGGTTCGCCCCTGCGCTTTCGGGGCGCTCGGACGATGGCGATCGCTCCGCCGCTGCCTTTGTCGATATCGCCTCCATCCACGGGCTGACCGGACGGGCAGGCTTTGCCGGGTCCTCCGCCGCAGCCGCCGCACGGCTTTCCCTTCTCGCAAGCCTTCGGGGTGAGATGGCCCGGACCGGCATTCGTGTCATCTCTGTCCTGACAGGCCCGGTGGATGACGGCTGGCATCAGAACGTGCCGCCCCCCAAAACCGCACCCGCCCAGATCGCACGCGCCGTCGTGACCGCCCTTCAGCAGGGGCAGGAAACCATCTGTGCCGACGAGGTCGCAAAGGATGTGCTGACCCGCTGGCAGGACGATCCGCTTCTGACAATTCGTGAGGAAAACAAATGAGCAAAACCGTACTTGCGGATCTTGCGGTGGCCCTGGCAACTGGCCAGGTGCGCGTCATCGACCTGACCAACACGCTCAGCCCGGATTTCCCGGTCATCGTGCTGCCGGCCGAGTTCGGCCAATGCGCCCCGTTCCGCATGGAAAAACTCTCACGCTACGACGCGGACGGGCCGGCCTGGTACTGGAACAACATTTCGATGAACGAACACACCGGCACCCATTTCGATGCCCCCGCGCATTGGGTGACGGGCAAGGATCTGCCATCGAATACGGTCGATGCCATCCCGGCGCAGGACTTTGTTGCACCTGCCGTGGTGATCGACATCTCGGCGGAATCCGCGGCAGACGCGGATTTTGTCCTGACGCGCGAATTCCTCGAAAACTGGGAAACGGAACACGGCACCATCCCGCCGGACCACTGGATCGCCTTGCGCACGGATTGGTACAAACGGGTCGGCACGCCGGAGTACCTGAACCTGCTCGAAGACGGCGCGCATTCGCCCGGGCCGGATGCAGGCGCTGTCGAGTTTCTGGTTCACGACCGCAAATGCGTCGGCTTGGCGGTCGAGACGGTCGGCACCGATGCCGGACAGGCAAGCACATTCAATCCGCCCCTGCCCGCCCATTCGATCCTGCACGGCAACGGCAGGTTCGGCCTGCAATGCCTGACCAACCTGGACAAGCTGCCGACCTTCGGCGCGATCATTGTGGCATGCCCGCTCAAGATCGAGGGCGGTTCGGGCAGCCCCTTGCGCGTGGTCGCCCTCGTCGAAGGAGAAGCCGCGTGAAGACAACTCTGATCACCGGGGGAAACTCCGGCATTGGCGCCGCAATCGGCGATTTGCTGCGCGCGCGGGGCGAAAAGGTCGTGTCGCTGGGGTTGGAACTGCCCGCTGCCGGGCAGGAAAATCTGTATGGCTATACGGTCGATCTGACCGATGCGGCGGCCACCGCCAAGGTGGCAGCAGAGATTGCCGCCGATCATGCGATTGATGCCGTGGTCCACAACGCAGGTGCGATCCTGCCCGCCCTGTTGTCCGATGCAAACCCGAATGACGTTCTGACATTGGCGCAATTGCATCTGGCCGCCCCCATGGCGCTGACACAGGCTGTCCTGCCGGGCATGACGGAACGTGGGTTCGGGCGCATCCTGTTCATCACTTCCCGCGCCTCGATGGGGATGCCGACCCGCTCCGCTTATGCCGCGACAAAGGCCGGTGTGCATGGTTTGATGCGCACCTGGGCGCTTGAACTGGCCCCCAGCGGGATCACGGTCAACGCCATCGCCCCCGGCCCGGTCCTGACCGAGAATTTCTGGGGCATCGTGCCCAGGGACGGCGAGTTGCAGGAAAAAATCGCCAATGGCGTGCCGGTCCGGCGCATCGGCACACCCGAAGACATCGCCAACGCCGCCGGGTTCTTTCTGGATGCAAATGCCAGCTTTGTCACCGGTCAGGTGCTGTATGTCTGTGGCGGCGCAAGTCTTGGCGGGCAGCCCTCCTGACCTGGCCTGAGTGCTTGGCAGGCATTCCGGCCATCCCTGACGCCTGAAACAGCGATGGCCGGGGCGAGATTTATGAGGCCGACCGCGACGCATCGTCAATGATGAACTGCCATCCGTCAGCGCCGTAATCACGCAGCACTTCGATGCCGCCGCCGGTGAGGTTCTGCACTTTCCCTTCCGGATCGGTAAGCTCAAGCGTCCAGTGATTGGTCGACAGCGCGATGTCCTGATGGAGGACATGGATGCGGTTGCCGATCTCGATCCTGGGTTTCAGCGCAAGAAGCCCCTCGTAATCACCCCTTGTGGCCGCCTTGCCGTGAAGCGTTGCTCCGTCCGGATTGATATAGGTGACATCCTCAGCATAAAGCGCAACCAGACCTTCAAGGTCGCCTGCATTGAACCTTTCCTGCCAGGCGTCATAGACTTTTTCCAGCTCGGTGACCGGCGCAGTATCGCCCGTGGTCTGTGCAAAGAGGTCATTTGCAGACAGCCCCGCACCACTGGCCAGAAACCCTGCACCTAGGAGGCGGAGAAAGCGGGCACGGGTCACGCCCTCTGCTGCGGCTACAGCTCTTGCGCGGGGTCCAGGGGCGTCGGCGGGTACTTCGCGGCATCCATTTCTGATTGAATTCAACATCTGTATGGCCTTTCCCAAAGCATATGTAGTCAAAAGGCTAGTGATGCGAAAAATGGCGGTCCATTTCGGATCAGGTTGATTATTGTGCGCTTTCGGCCAGCGTTGATGCCACCGGCCCCCTGCCAGGTTCAATCAGATCAGCCCTCCGGCACGTTGACAGCAATTTATTTTATATATAAAATAAATTCAGCCGGTATCTTCGGAAATCCGGCAAGACGCCTTTTTGGAGATCCTTCCGAACCGGGCGACGATCCGCAAAGAGAGATATGACCAACCGTATGGGAAAGTTCAGTATCGACCGTCGCGCCTATGACGACGTGGTGATCACGACGCCCGTCAGTCTTCCCTACGTCAGGTTCAGCGAACAATCCGCGCATTGGTGGATCGGACGGGCCTTGCGGGCCCTGGTGGACGGATCGGGCATTGAAGCGCGCGACATCGACGGTTTCTGCCTGTCCAGTTTCACTACAGCGCCCGACACCGCGATTGGCCTGGCCGAACATCTGGGGCTCAGCGTCCGGTGGCTGGACCATGTACCCCTTGGCGGTGCCAGCGGGATCACCGGGGTCCGACGTGCCGCACGCGCCGTCCAATCCGGTGACTGCGATGTCGTGGCCTGCATCGGTGCCGACACCAACCAGCGCGGGTCATTCGGCAATACCTTGGCCAATTTTTCACGGTTCTCGCAGGACGCGGTCTATCCCTATGGCGCGGGCGGCACCAATGCCAGCTTTGCCCTGATCGCCCGCAATTACATGGAACAATTCAATGTAAGCCGCGAGGATCTGGGACGCATTGCCGTGGCGCAGCGGTCCAATGCCCTGAAGAACCCAAATGCATTGATGAAAGAGCCACTGACGCTCGATCAATACATGAACGCACGGCCGATCGCCGATCCGATCCATCTGTTCGACTGCGTGATGCCCTGCGCCGGGGCCGAGGCTGTGCTGGTCATGCGGCAAGACACGGCCCGGGCCTGCGGCATTGCCGGTGCCAGACTGCGCAGCAGTATCGAACGCCACAACGCACGGTCGATTGACCCCATGCAGACCTCCGGCGGCTGGGTGGAGGACGTGGGCGAACTCTACAGCATGGCCGGTGTCGGTCCCGATGACATCGACGTGGTGCAGACCTATGACGATTATCCGGTGATCTGCATGATGCAGATGGAAGATCTGGGCTTTTGCAGGAAGGGTGAAGGGGCGGAATTTGTCCGCAGCCATGATCTGCGGATCGAAGGCGACTTTCCCCACAATACCTCCGGCGGCCAGCTGTCCTGCGGACAGGCCGGCGCAGGGGGGTCCTATGTCGGGTTGACCGAAGCGGTGCGCCAGGTTCTGGGAACGGCAGGCGACACACAGGTCAAGGGCGCAAACCTTGCCCTGGCGTCCGGCTTCGGGATGATGACCTATACCAGGGGCCTGTCCTCCTGCGCGGTCATTCTGTCGGGGGAGGGCGCATGACCGACCGCCCCTCAGATCAGAACCTGCCGCCCTACCCGCCATCCGCCAGCGGCGCATTCTATGATGCGATTGCCGCAGAGGGGCGGTTCGCATTGCAAAGATGCGCGGATTGCGCGCAGTTCCTCTATCCCGCACATGATGTCTGTCCGTCCTGCCTGTCGACCGATCTGCCGCTGGCTGACGCCCCGCCGCAGGGTCGGATCGCCAGCGAAACAACGATCCGGGCCACCACCAACCCCTATTTTCAGGACCGCCTGCCGATCAGGATCGGCCTGGTGATCCTCGACTGCGGACCCTCGATGATCGCCTTTCTCAACGATGGCGCGGGAATGGGCGACCGCATCGGCGTGTCTTTCCGTCCGGATGCCTTCGGCCGGGCGATGGCCTGGGCGAAGTGACCCGGAAATCGCCGGCGCAAATTGCAGGTAAATAGCCACGTCGCCCGGGTCTGTCAGGATAATTCCCGCCGCCATATAATATGCTGAGAAATATTTTTACTTGTAAAATACTTTGATGCCGTCATTATCGGTTAACAAGGATTCGCCCGAAGAATGCAAAAAAGCCGGGTCCGGACAGCATGATTTCATGTTGAAGACCGCAGGGCAGCGCAGACGGCATTTCAAATTCATCACTCAAGGGGAGAAAAAATGATGAAGACCAAGACAGTATTTCTGAAAGGCCTCGCCGCGATCATCGCGACGGGCACAATTCTTGCCACGCCACTGGCCGCCGAGGAGGTTACTCTGCGCGGTGTGAGCTGCTTTCCAATCGGCGCCCCTCCCGGCGTGCCCTTCGAAAATCTCGTGACCGAGATCAACGAAAAGGGCAAAGGGATCGTTCAGATCGACCTTCTGGGCGGCGCGCCCGCCATCGGCAGCCCGTTCCAGGTTGTCGAACGCATGGCCCAGGGGGCCTATGACATTGCCGGCTGTCCCGAGGCCTTCTTTGGCAATATCATTCCCGAAGCGCCCGCGCTCCGGCTTCAGGAGAAGACCTTTGCCGAACTGCGCGAGAACGGCGCGATCGACTATTTCCAGGAGATCTCGAACAAGAAGAACGTCCAGTTCGTCGGCCGCCACCATGATGACGGCGCGTTCAACCTGTTCCTCGCCGAGGGCAAGGCCATCGACAAGGCCGACCTGACCGGTCTGAACCTGCGGGTGTCGCCTGTCTACACGGCCTTCTTCAAGGCACTGGGCGCCTCGGTACAGCGGTCCTCCATGCCCGAGGTTTATACCCTGATGGAAAGCGGCGCGGTTGACGGTTACGGCTGGTCGGTGCGCGGCATCTCTCCGTCCTGGTATCCGGTCACGAAATATCGTGTCGAACCCGGCGTCTACCGCGCGTCCATCCATACGGTTGCTAACATGACCAAATGGAATGCGCTCAGCGACGAGGCCCGCGCCGTCATCAACGACGTGGTGATCGGCTGGGAGAACAAGATGGAAGGCACCAGCGACTATGCCAAGCAGCTGGATGCGGAGATGCTCAAGGTGTTCGAGGAAAACGGCATCGAAACCATCACACTTGAGGGCGAAGAAGCCGACAAATGGGTCAGCATGGCGCGCGAAACCGCCTGGGACGAGTTCATCGAGCAGAACCCCGAGACCGGGCCAAAGCTGAAAGAGCTTTTCACAGCAGCCCAATAAACCAACCAACGCAAATTCCGGCAGACCGTCGCCTGATGGTCTGCCGGGCTTGCCGCCTGCAACACGAGCCGGAGAACGTCATGCCTTCGCTTATCGACAGATTCGAAACCGTCTTTGAGAAATTCAACCTGTTTGTCGCCATCTGCGTGGCCGGGTCGATCGGCGTTTTCGCAATCCTCGTCCCCCTCGATTTTTTCTTGCGCAAACTGGGCCTGCGCGGTCTGGAATGGTTGAACGAAGGCGCTGAATACGGGCTTTACGCAGGGGTGTTCCTGTCGTCGGCCTGGGTGCTCTACAAAGGGGCCCATGTGCGCGTCGACATCATCCTGACCGCAATTCCAGCCTGGCTCGGCGCCAGGGTCGAACGTGCGATTGACCTCTTCGGCTCGCTGCTATGCCTCTGCATGGCCTATTTCGGGGCCAACGGCACGCTCAGCAGCTATGCCTTCGGCTCCCTGCCGGACAAGGACCTGCAAATCCCCAACTGGATCGTTCTTGCCGTTTTCACGCTGTCATTCCTCATGCTCGCCATCGAATTCCTGTTCCGGTTTCGACGTGCGGGAATGTCCGACCATAAAATCTCTACAGACATAGGATTCTGATGATGGAATGGTATTCTGCCCTTGTCCTGCTGCTCGGGATCGTCTGCTTCTTTCTGTTCCTCGGCCTGCCGGTTGCCTTTGCCTTCATGGCCGCGAACATCATCGGCACCGCCCTGTTCATCGGTGGCCTTGCGACAATGGGGGACTGGACGATTGCCTCCCTGTCGCTTCAGAGCATGCCGATGGAATTTCACGAGGCGATATCCTATTCCCTCGCGACCATCGCCCTGTTCCTGCTGATGGGGGAAATCCTGCTTGAGACAGGGGTCGCCTTCAAGGCCATCGGCGCAATCGAGCGCATGATCTCGCGGGTGCCAGGCCGGCTGGCCATCGTGTCCATCGTCGGCGGAACAGTATTTTCCTCCCTCTCCGGATCGACCGTGGCGAACACCGCAATCCTGGGCAAGGTCCTTTTGCCGGACATGCTCAGGCGCGGCTACAAACCTGCCATCGCGATGGGCCCGATCATGGCGGTGGGGGGCATCGCCATGCTGATCCCGCCCTCGTCGCTGGCGGTGCTGCTGGCAAGTATCTCTCAGAAATCCGTGGCCCTGCTTCTGGTCGCCGGTATCATCCCCGGCTTTCTGATGGCGATGAGCTTCTTTGCCTATGTGATCATCCGGTGCACCATCAATCCTGATCTGGCACCCCCCTTCGAAACCGATACCAGCTATCTGGACAAGCCGCTGACCATCACGGTCAACAGCCGGCGCCGCACCCTGTGGTCCTGGACATACCAGGGCCGCTCGCTGCGCATGGTGAACCGTCTCTTGCCGACGATCATCTACATCCTCCCGCTGTTCAGTATCTTCATTGTTGTGGTCGGCAGCATCCTGACAAACTTTGCTTCGCCGACAGAAGCCGCCGCAATGGGCTGCCTCGCTGCATTCGGCGCCTGCCTGTTCTTCCGCCTGTTCAAGAGCACGATCACGATCACCGGCATTGAAGGCGCCGATTTCGGCTGGGCCGAGGTTGGCAAGGCGCTGATGGAAACGGCCAAGGTCAACACCATGATCATCTTCATCATTGCCGGGTCGCTGGTGTTTACCCAGGCGATGGCCGTCTCGGGCGCCACTCAGGGGCTGCTTCAGGCCATGACCGCACTCGATCTTTCGGCGCTCTCGGTGGTGCTGTTCATGATCCTCATCCTGCTCTTTCTCGGGGCCTTCATGGATCAGGTCAGCATGTTGCTGCTCACCCTGCCGTTCTTCCTGCTGGGGCAAACCTCGCTTCAGGCGATCTATGACATTGATCCGATCTGGCTCATGGTGCTGATCCTGATCACGATGGAGATCGGGCTGCTGACGCCACCCTTCGGCCTGTTGCTCTTCGTCATGCGGGGCGTCGCGCCGGAAGGGATCACGATCGGCCAGATCATCAACTCGGCACTGCCCTTCATCCTGATTGAACTGGCGGTGCTTGCGCTTCTGATCTTCGTGCCGTCGGTCGCCACATGGCTTCCCAACCTGATCAAATAGGACTGCAATCCATGTCTGCAGACACACCGCCCGTCACGCATCCCGCCTGCCATGATCGTTACGACGACGTCGTGGACGGATTTGCACCACAGGACCGGACACTGCGGACAATGCTGCAACGTCAGGCCGACCGCTACGGCGACCGGCCTTTCGTGACCTGCGGCGGCGTCAGCTGGACGTTTGCCCGCACCGCCGAGGTCGCCCGCGATTGGGGCGCGCGGCTGGGTGCGGCGGGGATCAGCGCGGGCGACCGCGTGCTGATCCACTGCAGCAACCGCGCCGAATTCCTGCAGGCCTACCTGGGGGCCACCTGGATCGGGGCCATCGCCACCCCCGTCAATACCGCCTTTCGCGGCGCACAGCTTGCCCATGTTCTGGCAAACGCCGGTCCCAAGCTGCTGATCGTGGAAGAGCAGTTTCAGCACGCCTACGACGATCTGGGCGCAGATGCGCAGCTGTCCCCGCTGCTCTGGCCCGTCACGGCAGACGGCATTCAGACCAGCGGTTCAACAGCGCACCCGGCGGACATTGTTGCCGTGCAGCCGGGCGATACCGCCGCAATCCTCTACACCTCGGGCACCACCGGCCCGTCAAAGGGCGTCTGCTGCCCGCAGGCGCAATTCTTCTGGTGGGGCATCTATTCGGCCCGCGCACTGGGCGTGCGCGAAGGCGATGTGCTGATGACCGCCCTTCCGGTGTTCCACACCAACGCGCTCAACGCCTTTTACCAGGCGCTGCTGATGGGTTGCGAATACGTGCTGCTGCCGAAATTCTCGGCCTCCGGCTTTTGGACATCCGCGGTGGAATGCCGTGCCACCGTGACCTATCTTCTGGGGGCAATGGCCGCGATCCTGATGGCCCAGCCTGAGCGGCCCGGGGACCGCAAACATGTCATTCGCACCGCCCTGGGTGGCGGTGTTCCCGCCCGCGATCAAGAGAAGTTCTTTCACCGTTTCGGCATTCCGCTGGTCGACGGCTATGCCTCCACCGAAAGCAATTTCCTCTTCTACAACCCCTACCCCTCTCCCCGTCCCGGCAGCATGGGCAAGCTCGCCAAGGGGGCCCATGCCATGGTGGCCGACGAACACGACATGCCCGTCCCCGACGGCACGGCAGGCGAACTGCTGCTGCGCCCGACAGAGCCGCATTCCTTTGCATCCGGCTACTTCGGCATGCCGGAAAAGACGGTCGAGGCCTGGGCCAACCTGTGGTTCCACACCGGTGACCGGGTGGTGCGCAACCCCGACGGGTATTTCAGCTTCATTGACCGGATGAAGGACGCGATCCGCCGCCGGGGCGAGAATGTATCGTCGTGGGAGGTCGAACAGGCCATCATGACCCATGACGCGATAGAGGCCTGCGCGGTCTATCCGGTGCCGTCGGAACTGGGCGAGGACGAAGTTGCAACGGCAATCCAGCTGAAGGAAGGGCAAACCCTGCCCCCGCTGGATCTGATCCAATATCTGGAAACACGCCTGGCCCATTTCGCGGTGCCGCGCTATGTCCGGCAGATGCAGGCGATGCCCCTGACCGAGAACGGCAAGATCAAGAAGGTCGTGCTGCGCGAGGAAGGAATTGTGCCGGACATGTGGGATCTGGAAACCACGGGCTACAAGGTCAAACGCTGACCCCTGCCCGCCTGCGGTCCCTCTCGACCAACAATGTCAATGTGGAACGCGGCCTGGCCCGGGTACAGGTCAGGCCGCGTTCGATCCTGTCAGTTTACAGGTATTTGCCTGACAACAACGCCCCACAACCCGGCACATGCGGCTTGAGGTTCAGCTTTGTCAGCATCTGATGGGTTGTCGCCACGGCGGCCGACACCACGGGAATCCCGCATTCATCCTCGACCTTCTGGATCGCGGCGAGCGAGGGCATCTGCACGCAGGCCGACAGCACCAGCGCGTCGATGTTCTTGAGGTTCGCACGTTTGTAGATCTCGGTCAGGTTCATCGGATCCTGCGCGGCAACCTCAAGGTTGTCGGGAATCTCAAGCGCGATACTGTCGGTCACCTCGATCCCCTCAGCCGTGATGTAATCCGCGACCATATCGGTCAGCGGGCGCATGTAGGGCGTCACGATGGAGACCCGCTTGGCCCCCATCAGGTGCAGCCCGTCGACCAGCGCTCCGGCAGAGCTGACAACCGGCGCGGGATGGCCGTTGTCCACGGTCACCTGATGCAGGCGCTTCTGGCTTTCGCGGTGATATCCCCGCCCCATCGACATGATCGCAACCAGACAGGCATAGCCCATCACATCGACCGCGGCGTCGCTGAGTTCCAGCGCGCAACGGTCGCTGTCCTTGTCCATCGCGGCCAACTCTTCCTTGGTGACCTTCTTCATCCGCATCCGGCTGGAGTGGAAGGAAAACCGCTCAGGATAGAGCGTTTCACGCGACCGCAGCATCGCCGGGATCTCGCGTTCCATCGTCAGGTTCGATGACGGAACGATCTGCCCGATCTTCAGGGTCTGATGCATGTTTTCCATGTCAGTCCCCGATCTTCACAACCGGATTGCGCAGCACGCCGATGCCATCGACACCGCATTCGATCACGTCACCGGGCCACATCCATTCCTGCGGATCGCGCCCCGCACCCACGCCTGCCGGGGTGCCGGTGGCGATGATATCGCCGGGCTCCAGCGTGATGCCGGAAGAGATATCGGCAATCAGCGTCGGGATATCGAACAACAGATGCTTGGTGTTGGAGCGCTGCTTTTCCTCGCCATTCTTCTTCAGCCAAAGCGTCAGGTCATGCGGGTCTGCAATATCCTCCGCAGTCACGATCGCGGGGCCAAAGGGGCAATAGCTGTCCTGCCCTTTCGAGAAAATCCACTGCCCCGCGCGGCGGTTGTCGCGGGCCGAAACATCGTTGATCACCGAATAGCCAAAGACATGGCTCATTGCGTCATCCTTGGAAATCCGCGTCGCGCGCTTGCCGATGATCACGGCCAGCTCCACCTCCCAATCCAGCATCTGCGTCATCGACGCATTGTGCTGGATCGGCTCACCGGTTGCGATCACGCTGGTCGGCGGCTTGGAAAAGACCACCGGTTCCTTGGGCAGGTCCTTGGAGGTGTCCAGCGACTTGGCGCTTTCCGCGACATGTTCGACATAGTTCAGACCGATGCCAAAGATGTTCTTGCGCGGACGCGGGATCGGCGCCAGCAGGCGCACGTTTTCCTCCGGCACCGCAATCCCTGCGGGCCGCGCATCTGCCGTATCCGACAGGGCCTGCTTGATCGCCCGAAGCGCATCGGGGCCGAGGTCGATCAAGGTCAGCATGTCAGCGGGCAGCGCCGTGCCAACCGCCTCGCCCAGATATTCAACGTCGATGACAAGGCCGTCCTGCACGACGCCAAGACGGCCTTCGCCTGCGACGCCGTCGCGATAGGTAACTAGTTTCATTTTGGTATCCTGTATTTATCCGTTGACGACCTGATGGCCGCCGTTGTCTTCCAAAGCCTGTTCCGCGTAGAAGCCGAGCTTTCGCATGGTCGGCAGGTCGTGGAACGAGAACAGGCAGGCATCCTCGCCGCTTTGCGTGTTGCAATGCTCGTGCCACATCCAGGGCGGCACGCAGAAGATGTCCTTTTCCTTCCAGTCGAACCGCTTTCCGTTGATCACGGAATAGCCTTCGCCCTTGGCCACCTGATAGATGATGTTGCCGGTATGGCGGTGCGCCTTGGTGTGCTCGGACGGGCGCAACAGCTGCATGTTGGCACCCATGGTCAGCATCGGGTCTGCCCCGGTCTTGGGGTTGATGTAGCGCATGATCACCCCGTCATAGGGCGACCCGTCAGTCACCTTGGCGTAGTTCTGCAGCGCCTCATAGGTCTGGTCCCAGCGGAATTTCAGCAGCGGCGAATAGGGTTGGTCCCATTTGTCCAGCTCTGGCATCAGCGCGGGGGAACCATAGGTCGCCGGACTGTCGTCCAGCGGTAGGTTGCTGGCCTGATAATCCTCCGGATGCACCTCGTAGAAGTTCGCCTCAAGCGCGTTGGTCAGCGGAATGTCCAGCCCGTCCTGCCACAGGCAGGTGCTGCCGTCTTCCTCGATCCCGTGCTCATGCCATGTGCCGTTGGGCGTCAGCACGAAATCCTTCGCGCCAAGGCTCATCTTGTGGCCCTCGACAATCGTATAGGCGCCGGTGCCTTCCATGATGAACCGCAAGGCCGAGGCCGCGTGGCGGTGGGCGCCTGCGCGTTCGCCCGCTTTCATCGTCTGGATGCCCGAGAACAGCCAGCCGCAGGCGGCGCTGACCTCGCGCCGCTTGGGGTTGCGCAGATAGACAACACGCCGGCCCGCATCCTCGGGGCGCACCAGATCAATCGCGCGCAGAACCTGCGGACGCAGGTCGTCCCAGCGCCACAACACGGGATCGGACGTCGGCGTCGGCTCCCAGGGCTCGATCGAGTTGGCAACGGTCCAGAGCGCGCCGGTGTCCTGCTTTGCCAGATCCTCGTAATAGGCCTCCAGTTCCGGCGTGTCGCGCACCCGTGCGCGGCCCAGAACGTCGTCTTTATCGGCAGTATCAGTCATGGTTTCCTCCAGTCTTGATTGGATTAGGATTCTTCGCTGTCGTCCGGCATCGGCACAGCGTTCAGGTCCGGCGCGGGGGCCGGGCCGGTTTTCAGATTGACGGCAGACTGCGGCACCTGATTGACCCGCAGGTCGAAAATATCGAACCGGTTATAATGGCCGGTGATGTCATGCATCTGCTTGGGCTGGATGCATTTGCCCAGGTCGATCTCGGCATAGACGATGCCTTCGTCGTCGATCAGGCCTGGGACAACCTCGCGCCCGTCAGGGCCGATGATCCCCGAATAGGCGCTGGATTTGCGCTCCAGCATATCGCGGGCATCCGGGCGGATCTCTTCCATCGCCGTGATGATCTCGTCCGAGACCGTCGAGGTGGCAGTCACCGTAAAGACCTTGCCTTCAAAACTGTGCGACATGCTGCGCAGCTTGATTGCCTCGGCCATGTCGTAATCCTTCGGTGCCACCGGCAGCGAGATATAGCTGGCGGTATGTACCAGTTCGCCCTGCGCCAGCAGGGTGAACCGCGCCAGCGTATTGGTGTTCTCGCCACAGGCGAGCCCGCCCAGCGGGCCAATTTCCGTGTCATAGACCCTGAGGCTGGACCCGTCACCGCCCGTCCAGGTCAGTTTCTCCGCCCAGGTGGGCACCAGCTTGCGGTGCTTGCCCAGGATCGCGCCATCCGGCCCGATGAACAGCAAGGTATTGTAAAGCGCGCCCAGCGACACGGGGCTGCGCTCGTTCAACCCCATCACGACATAGCAATTGTTCGCCCTGGCGGCGGCCTGAACCTTCGCCACTTCGGGACCATCGGCAAAGACCGAGGACCGCACAAGTTTCTCGAACCACGCGCTGCCCGTCACCGGATCGGTGATCCAGTTCCAATAGGGGTATCCGGGGATGAACACCTCCGGAAACACCACAAGCCGCGCGCCGTTTCCGGCCGCCTCGCCAATCAGGCTTACGGCCTTTTCCACGGTCTTGCCCGCATCCAGAAACACAGGGCTCGCCTGAACCGCCGCAGCCGTGAACTTCGGAAAGTCATTCAATGGCAACATTTCGTCTTCACCTTCCAGATTGGATTGCGCCGACATGCGCAAGGGCGCGGGAATCGGCATCAAGGATGTTCGTGTCCGGGCCCGTCTGCCTGCGCGCCGCCCCACTGAGCGGGCAAGTGGCACGACTCACCTGACCCCGTGAATCGATCATGAAGGACAACGCCGCAGCTGATAAGGTCATCTTGGCACCTCTGGATTTATCCCCATGATTCTGAATTGTTTTTTTCCTCATATTCGATTTATTCGCTCGAAGTAGAAAACTGATCGTTGACTTATTTTACATATAAATCTATTCATTACCATACTTTTTTTGGAGAGATGATGATGGCTGAACGATCCTTTGCGAAAGAAGTCGAAGACCTGAAGCTTGGAGAGGGCGACCTGTTCCGCGGTGAGGGCATTCTGGCGATCACAAAGGCCCTGCTGCAATCCGGTGTCGCCTATGTCGGCGGCTATCAAGGATCGCCGATTTCGCACCTGATGGACGTGCTGGCAGATGCCAATGACATCCTCGACGACCTCGGCGTGGTCTTTCAAAGCTCGGCCAGCGAAGCAACCGCAGGCGCGATGCTCTCGGCTTCCGTCATGTATCCCCTGCGCGGTGCAGTGGCGTGGAAATCCACCGTCGGCACCAATGTCGCCTCCGACGCCCTGTCAAACCTTGCATCCGGCGGCGTCACCGGCGGCGCGATGGTGATCGTCGGCGAAGACTACGGCGAAGGTTCCTCCATCATGCAGGAGCGCACCCATGCCTTTGCAATGAAATCGCAGATGTGGCTGCTGGACCCGCGCCCCGATCAGGCCTGCATGGTCAACCTGATCGAAAAGGGTTTCCAGCTGTCGGAAGCCTCCAACACCCCGGTGATGCTGCAGGTGCGGGTGCGGTCCTGTCACATGACAGGCGAATTTGAATGCAAGGACAACAAGCGCCCCGAATTCACCCTGCGTGACGCGATGAACAATCCCGAACGCGATCTGGGCCGCATCGTTCTGCCGCCCGCCGCCTATGAACATGAGGTCGAAAAGATCAAGGTGCGCATGCCCGCCGCCATCGACTTTATTCGCGACCAGAAGCTGAACGAATTCTTCGGCCCCACCGGCAAGGAAAAGACCGGCAAGACCGGGCTGATCGTCGTCGGTGGCATGTACAACAGCACCATCCGCGCACTGCAGTTCCTCGGGCTCTGTGATGCCTACGGCAATTCGCGCGTGCCGATCTACGTGATGAACGTGGCCTATCCAACCATCAAGTCCGAAGTCGACGCATTCTGCGAAGGTCTGGATGCCGTCCTGATGATCGAGGAAGGGCAGCCCGAATATATCGAACAATCCATCTCGACGGTTCTGGCGCGCACGAAAAGCCCGACAGAGGTGCATGGCAAGGATTACCTGCCGATGGGTGGCGATTATACCGCCGCCGTCCTGACCGAAGGGATCGGCCGTTTCCTTGAGGATCATGAGCCAAAACAGCTCGGCAACCGCGCCCCGGTGCCCGATCCCGTCCCGATCCTGACCAACCCGGTGATCGAACGGCTGGGCGAGGTTGTCCCGGCGCGACCGCCGGGCCTGTGCACCGGCTGCCCCGAACGGCCGATCTTTGCCGCCATGAAAATGGTGTTCGAGGAAACCGGCACCCACCATGTCTCGGCGGATATCGGCTGTCACCTCTTCTCGATCCTGCCGCCCTTCAACCTCGGTGCCACCACCATGGGCTTTGGCCTTGGCCCGGCCTCGGCGGCGGCATTCAACGTCAAGGGGGCCAAACGCTCGATCTCGATCATGGGCGACGGCGGGTTCTGGCACAACGGGCTGACCAGCGGCATCGGCAATGCGGTGTTCAACAAGCACGACGGCGTCTTTGTCATCGTCGACAATTTCTATTCCTCGGCCACCGGCGGTCAGGACATCCTGTCGTCCCGCGCGCTGAACAAGCGCCGCAATACCAACAATTCCATCGTGGATGCGGTCAAGGGGATCGGTGCCAAATGGGTCCGTCAGGTCGATCACACCTATGACGTGACCAGGATGCGCGATGTGCTGAACGAGGCGCTGACCACCGATGCTGAAGGGCCCAAGATCATCGTGGCGTCGTCGGAATGCATGCTGAACAAGCAGCGCCGCGAAAAGCCGAAGGTCGCCAAGGCGATCAAGGGCGGCCAGCGGGTGATCAAAGAGAAATTCGGCGTCGACGAAGATATCTGCACCGGCGATCACGCCTGCATGCGGCTGTCAGGCTGCCCCTCGCTGTCGATCAAGGAACTGGACGATCCGCTGCGCGACGATCCCGTTGCCTCCATCGACGACACCTGCGTGGCCTGCGGCAACTGCGGCGAGGTTGCGGATGCCGCCGTGCTCTGCCCCTCCTTCTTCCGCGCCGAGGTCACCCATAACCCGACTGGCTGGGACAGGTTCCGGGCCAATCTATCCGGCTCCGTGATCCGCTACCTGCAAGACCGCCGCGAAAAGCGCGCGGTCAGCTTTGAGGCATAGAAAGATGAAAGATGACACCGTCAAACTGGGCCTGAAGCCCGCTGGCCCCGCAACAGAGCGGCCGATTTCCATCGCCATTGTCGCGATGGGCGGTCAGGGCGGCGGCGTTCTGACCGGCTGGATCGTGGCGCTTGCAGAAGCCCACGGCTGGGTGGCGCAATCCACCTCCGTTCCCGGTGTGGCCCAACGCACCGGGGCGACAATCTATTACGTTGAGATGATGCGCCCCGGCGCGGGTGGACAAAAACCGGTGCTGGCACAGATGCCCACGCCCGGCGATGTCGATGTGGTGATCGCATCGGAATTCATGGAAGCCGGTCGCTCGATCCTGCGCGGTATCGTGACACCCGACCGGACCACCCTGATTGCCTCCAGCCACCGGTCGCTTGCGATCAGCGAAAAGATGGCCCCCGGCGACAGCATTGCGGACAGCAGCGCCGTCAGTGATGCCATCGGTGTGGTCGCCAAACAGGAAATCGTCTTCGACATGAACGCGATGGCGGTCAGGAACGGCTCCGTCATCTCCTCCGCCATGTTCGGCAGCCTTGCCGCGTCAGGCACCCTGCCTTTTGAGCGGGAGGCCTATTACGATGTGATCCGCAAGGGCGGCAAGGGCATCGAGGCCAGCATCCGCGCCTTTGACGCCGCCTATGACCGGACCACAAACGGCGCAGAACCGGAGCCGACCGACGCGGCAGACACCGCCACCCCTGTTGCCGCACTGCCTGACAGCTTGCGCGACAAACGGGCCAACGCCCTGCTCACCCGCCTGCGTGCGGAACTTCCCGAACAGGCCCATGCCATGGCCTATCTGGGTCTACAAAAGGTCGTCGATTTTCAGGATGCCGCCTATGGCGCTGAATACCTCGATATCCTGCGCGATCTCACCAAGTCGGACAGCGCGGCAAATGGCGCCGAACACGGCTTTGCCTTCACCGCAACTGCCGCCAAATACCTTGCCAATGCGATGGCGTATGACGATGTCATCCGCGTCGCCCGCATCAAGACGCAAAGCGCACGGCGCCAGCGCGTGGCAGATGAGGTCGGCCTGCAGGACGGTCAGGTTCTTAACACCACCGAATTCATGCACCCGCGCATGGAAGAAGCCGCATCAACCCTGCCCGCCGGGCTGGCCACCTGGCTGAAATCGCGCAAATCCCTCTATGCCTGGCTGGACCGCCGCATCAACAAGGGCCGCCGCGTGCAGACCTACCGCCTGACCGGGTTCCTGCCGCTGCATTTTGTCGGTGCGCTCAAGGTGATACGCCGCAAATCCCTGCGCCACAAGACAGAGGTCGCCCACCGCGATGCCTGGCTGGCCGATGCCTCGCAGGCGCTGGCGCGCAACTATGATCTCGGCATCGCGATGCTCACCTTCCGCCGCCTGATCAAGGGCTATTCAGACACCCATGTCCGGGGACATTCCAAGTTCGACAAGGTCATGCAGACCACAAAGTCCATCGCGGCCCGCGATGACGCAGCGGAATGGGCGCAACGTCTTTTGACTTCTGCGATCAAGGATCCGTCCAGCAAGGATCTGGACGGCACGATCATGACAATTGAAAGTTTTTCGAGCACATGAACAAGATCGACAAACCCGCGCCGTTTCCCCGTCCTCTGGATCGTGCGGATATCCCGTTTCCCGGCTGGAGCTACAAGCACATATTCCGCCACGGCCAATGCGACCCTGCGGGCATTGTCTATACGCCAGAATTCTTCAACGTGTTCAACCACGCCATCGAAGCATGGTTTTCCGACTGCCTTGGCCTTTCCTATTATGATTTCCTCGGCCCCCGCCGCACCGGGCTGGGCTATGTCAACGCCCATGCCGAATTCTTCTCGCCGGTCAAAATGGGCGAGGAAGTCGAATATTTCATCCGGGTCTCCAGGATCGGCAGCAAGTCTTACGCGCTGGAACTGAACGCGATGCTTGGCGAGACGGAGGCCCTGCGCGGGCTCTTTACAACCGTGACCACCTGCCTGGACACACATACATCCATCGACATACCAGCCGACCTGAGAGGCGCATTGAACCAATATGTATTCTCGGATAATGCCTAGTATGTAAAAATATGGAAATGCAGATAGATCGATGATGGCCCGTGACCCGGCTCAGGAAAGTTCAAATCACCGCAAGGACGACACCCGGCTCTGGCTCAGCGTGCTGGATGTCTATAATTTCGTCTATCCCGAAGTGAACCGGCAGCTCAAGGAGCAGACGGGCATCAGCGTTTCGAAATTCGATGTGCTTGCACAATTGGCCCGCTACCCCGACGGTCTGAGCATGGGCGAGCTTTCGGCCAGGCTCAAGGTCAGCAACGGCAATGTCTCCGGCCTGGTCAACAGGCTGCGCAAGGACGAACTGGTGGACAAATCCATGTCGGCTGACGACAGGCGCTCCTTTGTCGCCGTGCTGACACCCGCAGGTCGCCAGCGGTTCGAGGAAGCAGCGGCCGTTCACGCCGACGTCCTGGCAAAATGTTTCCTGCATCTCGACGCCAAGAACCTTGCGGAAACCACCGCCATGCTGAAATCAATCATCAAGAAACCAGGCGGCAAGGCTCCGACAGACAATGACTAAGAAAAGTGATGACCTCGGCTTTCCCTTCAAAACGCCGGAACAACTGTCGCAATACCTGCCCTATCTCATGACGCGGCTGACCAACCGCTGGCAGGTCAAACAGGATGCCGACCTCAAGAACATTGGCATCCAGGGTGCGACGATGCGGATCATGGCCTGCCTCGCCGCGTACAAACAACTTACGGTAAACGAAGTCTCCGTGCTTTCGGTGACAGAACAATCCACTGTCAGCAGGCTGGTCGAGCAGCTTGTCACCGCCGGCCTGGCGCAGCGCGAAATCGACGCATCCGACCAGCGTGTGCGCCGCGTTTCACTGACCGCCAAGGGCCGCAAAAAGCTCAAGGAAACGGCGCCGCTGGTCAACGCGAACTATCATCACATGACCGATGGCATTGACCCGGCGCAGCTGGCCGTCTGTGTCGAAGTGATGCAGGCGATGCTGAAGAAAATCCGCGTTCACGACCTCTGAAAGGCCGCTCAGGAAAACCGCGCCGATTGTGATACGCCGCGGTCAGCATGTTGTCAGATCATGGGTGCCACAGGCCCCGCCCACCCATTGTGAACGGGGCCTGAGCCGCCTCAGCTATAGGCAACACAGACCGATTTGGTCTCAAGGTAGTTGTCCAGGGCGCCTGTTCCGTGCTCCCGCCCGATTCCTGATTGCTTGAATCCGCCAAAAGGCATGTTCTGATCGGGGATGTTGTGGCTGTTGACCCAGACCGTCCCGGCCTGCACCTGCGGCACCAGCTTCATCACCCGGTTGATGTCGCGAGTCCACAGCGACGCGCCAAGCCCGTAGCGGGTGTCATTGGCCATCGCGATGGCCTCTTCTTCGGTCTCGAAGGGGGTAATCGTCGCCACCGGGCCAAAAACCTCGTCCTGCATGATCGCGGTATCTGAACGCGCATCCGCAAAAAGCTGTGGTGCCACGTAGTACCCCTGCCCCGGTGCGGCGATGTCCAGCAGGGGCGTTGCCCCATCGGCGATACCCCGGGCAATCATTCCCTTCACATGATCAAAATGTTTGGCCGACACCACCGGGTTGATCTGGTTGGCGGGGTTCATCCCATCCCCGATTGGCAGCGACGATGTAATCGCCTTGAGCGTCGCGACAGCTTCCTCATAAATGCCCTTCTGCACATAGATGCGCGCCCCGGCACAGCAGGTCTGGCCCGAGTTGAAGAACATCCCGATGCCTGTCGCAGGCCCCAGCAGGTTCAGGTCCATATCGTCAAAGAACACCATCGGGGCCTTGCCGCCCAGTTCCAGCGTCACCGGCTTGACGGTCTCCATCGCCTTGGTGCCGATCTTCTTGCCGACCTCGGTCGACCCGGTAAAGGTGATCTTGTCCACACCGGGATGCTGCACCAGCGCGGCGCCCGTGGCCCCGTCCCCGGTGATGACGTTGACCACCCCATCGGGAAAGCCCGCCTCCCGCGCCAGCTCCGCAAAACGCAGCGAGGTCAGCGGCGTTTCCTCCGCCGGTTTCAGCACCACGGTACAGCCCGCCGCCAGCGCCGGGGCCACTTTCCACACACACATGTTCAGCGGGAAGTTCCACGGCGTGATCGCCGCGACAACGCCAACCGGCTCCTTGCGGGTATAGGCGGTATAACGCGTCCCCGGCGGCACGGCAATCGACACGTCAAAGGTCTCGCCCCGGATCTTGGTGGCCCAACCGGCCATGTACCGCAGATATTCAGCCGAGGACGCCACTTCGACCAGACGCGACAGCATGATCGACTTGCCGTTTTCCAGCGTTTCAAGCTGTGCCAGTTCCTCGCCGTTCTCCTCGATCAGATCGGCAAGCCTCAGCATCAGCCTTGTCCGCTCCGCACCCGGCATCCCGCCCCAGGCGCCTGCCATCGCCGCCCTGGCGGCCAGCACGGCGCGGTCCACGTCGGCTTCCGATGCCGTCGGAACCTGTGCCAGAACCGATCCGTCAGCGGGGTTGAAGACATCAAAGCCGGGCGCCTCACCGCCAACGCTTTGCCCGTTGATCAGCATCTTCGGGGCCTTGAGAAAGGCTGTCACATCAGGGCTGATGCCACTGGGGGCCTGATCCGGAATTCCGATACGCATGAAATATCTCCTCGTGATGGGCCTGTTTCAGGCCTTGTTCTGGTGGGGTTTGTTGGATTCTTCGTGCCGCGCGCGCAGATCACGGATCGAGGTCCGGATGCTTTGGGCAACGATGACAATGATGGCGAGCACCAGCAGGGCCGCGATCGGGCGGTTGACCAAATCAAGCAAAGAGTCGATCCGACCCATCGAGGCGCGCAGTTTGACCTCCATGATCCCGCCCAGAACCATGCCGAGGATGATCGGCACCGTGGGCAGGTTCAGACGTTTCAGGATCAGGCCGAACACCCCGAACCCCGCCGCAATCATGCAGTCCATCGCCGAATTGCGCAGCGAATAGACGCCGACAAAGCTGAGCACCAGGATCGCCATCCCCAGAAAGCGCGTGGGGATGCGAATGATCCGGATCAGCAGATTGGACGACACCACCATCCAGAGGATCACGATCACATTGAGCAGCAGCAGCGACAGATAGAGGGCATAGACAAAGTCGAGCTGGTTCTGGAACAGCCCCGGCCCCGGCACGACATTGTGCACATAGAAGACCGACAGCATCATCGCCGTCAGCGCCTCGCCCGGAATGCCGAGGGCCAGCAGCGGGATCATCGCGGCAGCAGGCACCGCGTTGTTCGCGGATTCAGAGGCAACCAGCCCCTCCGGGCTGCCGCGCCCGAACATTTCCGGCGTCTTGGACCGTTTGCGCGCGGCGGTGTAGCTGAGGAATTGCGCGGTAAATTCGCCCACCCCCGGAATGATCCCCATCAGAACCCCAAACCCGCCACCCGTCGCCGCCGTGCGCCGGTATTTCCATATCTCGCACATGGCCCTGAACATGGACCCTGACACAGGCTGCGCATCCGGCGCGCTGTCAGGTTCGACAATCAGTTGAAACGCCTGGCTGAGGGCAAAGAGCCCAAGCACGACAACAATCAGATCCAGCCCCGAGGTCAGCCAGTCCAGGCCGAAGGTATAGCGCATGGTATAATTGACCGGCTCCATCCCGACCGATTGCAACAGGATGCCAAGACCCGCCAGCATCCCGGCCGCCGCCATCTGCCCCTTGTGCGCGATGATCACCAGAATGATGCCCAGGAGCGCCGCCAGGAAAATCTCGCGCGAGCCGAACATCGGCGCGACCTTGGCCAGCACCGGCGAAAGCAGGATCAGAATGAGGATCGACAGGACCGCCCCGAAAAAGGACGCGCCATATGCCAGCCCAAGCGCGCGCAGCGCCTCGCCCCGCTTGGTCATCGGGTAGCCGTCATAGGTGGTCAGCGCATTCACCGCCGTGCCCGGCGTGTTGATCAGGATCGCGGGCAGCGAACCGCCATACATGGACGAGCCATAGATCCCCAGCAGCAGCGTCAGGCCGACAAGCGGTTCCATCGAGAATGTCGCAGGCAACAGGATGGCAATCGCCACCGCCGGCCCGACACCGGGAATGGCGCCGATCACAACGCCGCCGATCGACCCGATCAGAAGCGCCACAAGGACCGGCCAGCTGAACATCAGCTCAACGGCCTGAATAATCGTCTCCATGACGCGCTCCTAGAAGTTGACCATGACGAAAGACCGGATGCCGTCCGGCAGATACTGATAGACCGCACCGGCAGGCAGCTTCACGCCCAGCCCGGTCTTGAAGACAAGCACCGTCACCAGCGCCAGCCCCGCCGCCGCGCCCAGCATCTGCAGGGACCGGTATCCGGCCCGAAATGTCAAAAGCAGCGCGAACAGCAGCGTCGCGGGCAGGTAGCCGATCACCGGCACGGCGGTGACATAGACAATGAACCAGACCACGAATTCGAGGGATCGCGCCCAGACGATCACCTCTTTCAACCGCCCCGGCAGCCGGGGCGCATTCCAGGTGCAGACAAAGTGGATGGCACCAAAAACCACCATCATGACAACACCAACCGTCGGCCAGAACCCCGGTTCCTCCACCAGAGATTTCTTGCCCAGAAACTGCGCCTGCCAGGGCACCGCCACCAGACAGGCCAGCGCAAGAACAAGAAAGCCGGCCCCAAAGATCAGATCGCCCGGCTTGCGCTCGCGACGAAACAGGGCGAGGAAATTCAGAACCCGCTGCATTGCATGTCTCCGCAATATGATCGGGCCGACACCTCAGTGCCGGCCCCGCTTGCCTTACTCTCCGAGGAAATCCGCGATCCGCTGCATCGTGGCCGCGTCTTTTTCCATCTGCTCATTGGAGGCATCGAAGCCAAGCCAATAGATTTCGGCCCCGGTGTCTTCCGCCACCTTCTTGGCAGCATCTGACGCCAGCACTTCCTGCGCCACCCCGGTGATGACATCCCGCACCTCCTGCGGGGTATCCTCGTGCACGAACAGGCCGTTCCAGGTCGAGAACCCCAGTTCGGGATAGATTTCGGCAGCGGTCGGCACCTCGGGCAACAGCGGGATGCGCGCATTCGTGACGCTCATCAGGATCTTCAGCTCATCCAGGCAGGGCCGGATCAGCTGCAACGTGGTGTTGATCACATCCACATCGCCGGAGGCCAGCGTGTTGCAATCCAGCGCATCGAAAGCGGTGTCCGCCGAATAGGAAAAATCCAGTGCCTTGGCCATTGCCAGAGTATGCCGCGCCGGGCTGGTGACATCGCCGAAATGGCCCAGCGTCACATCGTTTTCACGGGCGTAGGCGGCCAGTTCTTCCATCGTGGAATAGGGCGCATCACCAGATGCCGCCAGGACAAAGGGATAGCTGAGGAAAATGCCCACCGGCTCAAACGGGTTGCCCTCCAGCGGCGGGATGCCGATGTAGGGCCCCACCATCGGAACGTCGATCACGAAAGACCCGATGGTGTAACCATCCGCCGGGGCCAGCGCCACTTCGACCGCGCCGGGAAACGGGCCACCGCCACCACCGGGCTTGTTCACCACGGCCGCAGGCACATCGTATTTCTTCTGCAACCCATCCGCGATCATCCGGGTCAGGATGTCTTCAAGATCACCGGGCGGCCATGGCACGATGAATTCCACCGGCTTTTCGGGGTATTCCGCCGTAGCGGCAAAGGGCAGCGCCGATACAAGAGCGGCAAGGCTGATTTGTACAAATTTGTTCATGTTCTGGTTTCCCTGTTGTTTGTTTCTCCCGATCCTGGGAGTTTTTCTTCTGGTCTTCGACTTCGGTTTCTTGCCTCACCCCCGTTCCCGACCCGATAGGAACACGGGCCGGGATCGGGGAGAAGGATCGTCAGGATGGCCGGGCCATCGCAGTCATTTCTCTGCCTCAAAGCGGGCGCAGGCCTTGGTCAGCGCCTCTGTGATGATGTCGATCTCCGCCTCTTCGATGACCAGCGGCGGCGACAGGATGATGACATTGCCCGCAGGGCGGACCATCGCGCCCTCTTCGCGCGCGAATGTCGCGATGCGTTCGACCACCCCGGTGCCGGGGTCCATCGGCGTGCGTGCCTCCTTGTCGGATACGAAATCAAGCCCCACCATCAGGCCCTTGCCGCGCACTTCACCAACGATTGAAGATGTCTCTGCCAGGGGCCGCAAACCCTCGATCAGCCGCTTGCCCATGCGGGCCGCATTGCCCGGCAGATCCTCTTTCTCGACAATGTCCAGACAGGCCAGCGCGGCGGCACAGGCAACCGGATGACCGGAAGAGGTGAACCCGTGCATGATCATGCCTTCCGGGCTGAATTCCTTGTACCAGGCATCCGCCACCCGCTTGTTGAGGGTCGTGGCACCCAAAGGCACGTAGCCCGATGAGATCCCCTTGGCCAGACACATGATATCGGGCTTCACGCCCCAGCCCCGCGCCCCGAACATCGAACCGGAACGGCCAAAGCCGGTGACCACCTCGTCGGAAATCAGCAGGATTTCGTATTTGTCGCAAAGCGCGCGCAGCGCCGGCCAGAACGACGCGGGCGGTACGATGACGCCCCCTGCCCCCTGCACCGGTTCCGCGATAAAGGCAGCAATGGTATGCGCGCCCTGGAACATGATCGTGCGCTCAATCTGCGTGATGATTGCCGCGCAGAGCGTTTCGGGATCTTCGGAATAGGGATTGCGATAGGTCCAAGGGCTGTCGATGTGAAAGCAGCCCGCCAGCAGCGGCTCATAGGCACTGCGGTAATAGGAATTGCCGTTCACCGACATCCCGCCGAAATGCACACCGTGATACCCCTGTTTCAGGGACAAGAACTTGGTCCGCTGAGGGTGCCCCTCAAGCTGCCAGTACTGGCGGGCCAGTTTCAGCGCGGTCTCCACCGCATCGGACCCGTTGGCGGAAAACATCACCTTGGAGACATCTTCCGCCGCCGCCATCTCGCAGACCTTGGCCGACAGCTCGATCGAGGGCGGCGTGGCGGTCCCTGCAAAGGAAGAATAATAACTGATCTTGTCCATCTGTTCGGTGATGGCGGCTTTCACCTCCGCCCGGTTATGGCCGACATTCACGTTCCACAACCCGCCCAGACCATCGACCAGACGTGTGCCGTCGATATCCGTGACATAGCAGCCATCGCCATGGGTGATGATCTGCGGCGGATGTTCTGCGCTCATGATCGGATGGGTCATCGGATGAAACTGATGCCGTGTGTTCTGCTCGCGCAGGAAGTTCTCATTGTCGCGCATCGCGCCTTCTCCCAGTCTGTGCACCGCGGCGCCGCACCTGTGTGGCCGCTTCGGTCTATTGGCTCCCGCTCTTCGGGGTCGAGAAACAGACTGGCGGCATGGGATGCGACGATCCATTGCGTTAAACGCCAGAAATCTGATAATATGCGCCAAACCTGAAAGTCTGGCCCGATGAAACGTGAAACCCTTCCGCCGACTGCGCGGTTCTCCTCGGTCCGCGCCTCTTTCCTGACGGCGCTGGTCTCCCGGTTCGAGGCCACGGGTACCAAGGCCCAGCCCCTGTTGAACCGGACCGGCATCACCCTTGCGCAGCTGAACGACCCTTACGGCGCTATTCCCATGCCGCAATTCGTCGAATTTCTGGAAGCTGCCGCACTTGAGACAAGGAACGACAATATCGGCGCGCGCATCGGCGCGCAGCTGACGGCCAGTGACATGGGGCCCGTCGGCATCGTCCTGTCGCTGTCGGAAAACATCGAAACCGGAATCACCCGCTTTGCAAGTTACGCCAATGCCCTGCAGGACGGTGCCGAGACCCAATGGATTCAGCAGGGCGACTCCTGGGTCTTTACCTACCGCCTGAAGGATCCGAACATCTGGCCCCGGCGACAGGATGCGGAATGTTCGCTGGTGTCGCTGGTGCAGGTCGTGCGCGACAACTTCAAATCCAGATGGGCACCGCAGGAGGTTCATTTCGAACACGGCAGCCCCGCTGATCCGCGCCCGCTGGAACGGTTCTTTCGCTGCCCGGTCCGGTTTTCCCAACCCTTCAACCGTTTCATTGTCGACAGGGGCGCATGCCTGACCAACGTGCGCACCGAAGACCAGGCCCTGCTGGCCGCGCTGGAACGCCATGTGGAAGAGATCATCGGCGCGGTCGCACCGGTGCAGAACATCAGTGAATCGGTGACCGCCGTGATCCACGCAAGCCTTGGCATTTCCCCCGTCACGGTGGATCACGCCGCCCGCGCATTGTCGACCACACCCCGCAGTTTGCAACGGCACCTGAAAGAAGCAGGCACAAGTTTCCGCAGCCTGCTGGAAACCACGCGCCGCGAACGGGCGCAGATGCTGCTGTCACAACCGCAGGCAAAGGTCGCGCAGGTGGCGGACGCCCTGGGCTACGCCGATGCAACCGCCTTCTGGCGCGCCTGGCACAAATGGACCGGCACCGCACCTTCTGCGCACAGGCACCCGCGCCGATAGACAGACATCTGGTCTGCCCGGCTATGCTAGGTCGTGTTGACATTCATTGTCGCCCACCCGCGCGAGACGGATTTTGCCGCTGGCGCCCTGATGTGAGCGCAGCAATGTGATCACTGGAAGCGAACATCCGGGAGGGCAGAGGCAAAATCCGCCGCGCCCCGAAGGGGTTTCGCCAAAATTGCCCATTTCTGCGTTACAGCGTCCCGCCTTTACTATAAGGCAAATCACATCGCCAATATCCCGAGAGCGCGTAGCGCGGCAGGGTATTGGCGCTTCAATTTCAAGGCGGGGCGCGCAAAGAGAGCTTGAAATAGCTGGCTATT